>WNGG01005902.1_pt1 | contig 15823 bp, 16 predicted proteins | sample 5400661 | NCBI WGS metagenome assembly WNGG01 (sample SAMN13153372, study PRJNA577476) | soil metagenome | isolation source: 100 cm soil or saprolite under Garry oak tree replicate 1 | place: USA:California | collected 2016-06-15
GGGCGAGCCCGCGATAGAGAGCCACCGTGCCGAGGCCGTTCCCCAGGCCGCTCAGCGCGCCCCATCCGAGGGCGGCGGCGGTTGGCCCCGACGGCCGATACACCGCCCACACGATGATGGTCGCAAGGAGGGCGAAGGGTTGCTGGACGAGGACCACCGAGCCGACGGACGCTCTCCGTCCGCCGATCCCGCCCATGAAGTCAGAGGCGCCGTAGCTGAGAGCCGCCGCGAGGCCGAGGAGGATCGCAACCTTGTTCACCGGCCGCATCCCTGTAGTAGCCCCGCGCAAACGGACCGAGCCAAGACAGCGGGCGGTGGTGGGAACGACAGACTGAAAAGGCCGGCGAGCCTGATCCCGGTTCCGGCCGTGACCCCGATTCCTGCAGCGGCTTTCGGACAGTGCTCGAGCAGCCATCGCAGGGCGCGAACCTGCGAATGTCCCGCGGGAAGCCAAGATTCAGCGGTGTGGCCCAGAATCGGCAGAGCGGCAGTGCGCGCGCGAGCGCCAGATACTCGTTCTTCCGGCTCCGCTGTCCGGCTCGGCGTCCACGGCAGTGCGGGCAATGTTACCCTCTGGTCGGGTGGTGCGGGTGAGCCGGTCAGCCGCCACGGGGCGCTGGAGGCTGGCCGATGCCGGCAGGGCGGTTCACGACCTTATGTGGCAGCCCAGCGGGCCGAATCTGTCACGAATAGGTAGCCGCAGAGGTCACGGCCCGGCCGCGTTCGGTATGCACCGTGACGCTGAGCTCGGCGCGGCCGCGGTCGCGAACAGCCGCCCGTCCGCCGCGGTCCCGTGGACCGGGTGTGGTCGCGGAGCAGGGTGACCAGCTGCGGCGTGGTGGGCGCGGCGCGGAGGCGCCGCGCGGCCGGGCAGCGCGACATCGCAGCCGCCCGGCCGGTCGGCCGGCTGAGCTTCCCGCTCGTAGGCGAGTATCCCGCGACCTACCAACAGCGGCTCGGCCGTGACTGGTGCGGCTACCTATGCGTGACGGATTCCGCGTCCGCCGGCTGCCGCGTAGGGTCGTGAACCCGCCCGTCGGCGCCGGCCAGCATCCAGCGACACAGGTGGCCGACGGCCGGCTCACCCGCGCCAGCCGACCAGGGGTAACCATGTCCGCACTGACGCCCGAGGCTACTCGCGCCTCAGCCATGACGCCAACGCCTGGGACACGCACGCTTCTGGCCTGCGGCATCGCCGCCGGGCCTTTGTTCATGCTCGGGGCTCTCGTCCAGGCGTTCACGCGACCGGGCTTCGACATCACCCGCCACGTCGCGAGCCTGCTGAGCGACGGAGCCCTGGGCTGGATCCAGATCACTAGCTTCGTCCTCACAGGCCTGTTGACCATCGCGTGCGCGGTCGGGATGCGACGGGCTCTGCCAACCGGACGAGGCGCCACCTGGGGACCGCGGCCGGCCGGGCCACCCTCCGGCATCACCTGGCACGGCGCCTTGCACTTCGCCTGCGCCGGCGTCGGTTTCCTTGCCCTGATAGCGGCCTGTTTCGTGATCGCCCGCCGCGCTACTGTCCTCGGCCAGCGCGGCTGGGCCGTCTACTCCCGGACTACCGGCGTGATCTTCCTTGCTGGGTTCGCCGGAATGGCTTCCGGTGCTAGTAACCCGGCGACCGTGCTGGGTTTTTGGGGGGGCCGTTACCGTCGGCTGGATCTGGATCGCGCTGCTCGCAGCGCAGCTCAGAGCCCGGGAACCACACTCCCTTTGACCGGCTGAAGCAGCGCGCCTCGGCCGGAGGTGCCCGCTCGGCCGCCGGGACCGGGCGGTGGCGCCGGTGAGAGCCATCGGCGCAAGGCCAACCAACTGTTCAGAACACACGATTGGAGACCGATCCGTGAACAGCATCTTGTCGAAGGACGGCACCACGATCGCGTTCGACCGGGCCGGCGCCGAGTCGCCAGTGATCCTGGTCAACGGCGCCCTGGGCGACCGCGCCGGAACCGGGCCGCTTGCAAGACTTCTTGACTCCTACTTCACCGTTTACACATACGACCGCCGCGCCCGCGGCGACAGCGCGGACATGCCGCCCTATGCGCTGGAGCGGGAGGTCGAAGACCTCGAGGCCATCCTCGCCGAGACAGGGGGATCAGCATACGTGTACGGCACCTCTTCCGGCGGGAACCTCGCCCTGGAGGCCGCAGCTCGCGGGGCTGCCATCACCAAGCTCGCCCTGTGGGAGCCGAACTTCCTGGTCGACGACACTCGCCCACCGCTACCGAAGGACTACGTCGAGCATCTCGACCAACTAGTGGCATCGGGCCGTCGCGGGGACGCGGTCGAGTATTTCATGACGGCAGCTGCGGGGGTGCCCGCCCAGTTCGTCACGCCGATGCGCGGCATGCCGATGTGGCCGGAGACCCTTCCCGACGCTCGGCGCCGCACCCTGACCGGCCAGACCCATGACGTCGCCGCGGACGCTATCGCGCCCGCCCTGCGGGAATTCTTCACCGGCTAACCCGGGGCGCCGATCCCGGTCGTAGACGCCCCGAATTGAACCAGGAGCCGCAGCATGAGAGACATCACAGTCATCGAGTACATGTCCCTGGATGGCGTCATCCAGGCCCCGGGGCACGCCAGCGAGGACACCGACGGCGGATTCGCCCACGGCGGCTGGAGCAACCCGTTTACCCCCGAGCACCGCCGATACATCAGCGAGGCCTTCCAAACGGCGGGCGCCTTCCTCCTCGGTCGGCGCACTTACCAGATCTTCGCCGAGCACTGGCCGACCGTCACAGATAACGACGACGAGATCGCCTACGCCCTGAACACCCTTCCCAAGTATGTCGTTTCCACCACATTGACGAACCCGCAATGGGCACACACGACAATCATCAAAGGCGACGTAGTCAAAGAACTGACCGCCCTTAAGGGCCAGCCAGGCAGGAAGATCATAGTGGTAGGCAGTTCGCAACTAGCCCACACCCTGGTACAAAGCCGACTCGTCGACCAATACCAGCTCTGGCTACATCCGGTGGTACTCGGGGCCGGGAAGCGCTTGTTCACCGAGGAGACCCCCATGACGGCTCTTCGGCTTGTCGACAGCAAGACCACCCCGACCGGCCTGATCATCCTCACCTACGCCCCGGCAGCCCCCATGGACCCGCCCGCCCAGCCATAGCCGCCTTGCCCGAAACAATATCCCGCGCACCAAAACGCACACCATGACCATGAATTACAGGGAAGCGTGGATAAACCGCGACGGGCACCGGATCTACGCTCGGGATTACCCGGGTCTTGTACGCGGACTCGATGGCTCAGGGACCCCAGCCTTGCGGCCGGGTGGCCAGCCCGCTGGCCCCGGCGGCGATCGCCGCGTTCACTGTCACCTCCGGACCGCCGGCGCAGGTCCCCACCCGGGCAGGTGAAGGCTGCCGAGGTAGCGGCCGAGCCCCAGCGGGCTGCTTGGCAGCGAGCCCAGATCGGCGTACCTCAGCGGGATTTTCCCGTAAGCGCTGATGTCACCACGCCCTGGCCATGGGGCAGCACGAACACGGCCGGCTGCCCGATGAACTGGCCGTGGCCCCCGGCAGAGCCGGTCCCGGGCCTGCCGCGCCACCAGGAGACGAACCTGACCTCGCCGTTGTAGACGTATGCCGCCTTCCGGGAGTCCGCGGTGGTCCACACCTGGAAGATCCCTTCTGGCTTCCCGCCGACCGCCTTCTCCTGCCAGTACACCCACTGGCCAGGCCGGACAGCTGGCTGCGCAGCCGCGGCGGCCGCGGCCCGGTAGGCAAGCACTTGCACGCTGATGCCGGTGCCAGGGCCAGAACCGCCGGACTAGATCGCCTGTGCGTCTCCTCGCCTGTCGTTTTGTGGCCGGCCGCCTCGCGCGCCGCCGCGAGGCGCCGAGAGCGGGCCCGGCATGTCGTTGGGCGCCAGTGAATCGGCATCCCCAAGGGCCTGGCGGAGCCTGCCGCGGGCGCGGCTAAGGCGGGACCGCACCGTCCCGACCGGCACTCCGAGGGCGAGCGCGGCTTGCTCGTAGGTCAGGTCTCCCAGGCCACGAGCAGCAGCGCGTCCCGGTGCGTGGTTGGCAGCTTCGCCAGCGCGGCGGCCAGCCGCCTGCTCGCGCCGCTGGCGCTCACTCTCGCGTCGACCCGGTCGGTGAAGGGTTCGGTGACCGGGTCGATCCCGGTACGGGCAAGCGCCTGGTACTGCCTGATCTCGGCTCGGCAGCGTCGGCGCCAAGCGCGCATGAGCTACACCGGGTGACGCGCGTATGCATCAGGCCTTTCGGCGCGAGCCGCATCGCGGCGCCGGCGTCAGGGCTGGAGCTGGCGTGTTGGCGCGGCGCTGACCGCCGTCGTCGCCAGGCACCGGACCGCGAGATCAGCGTGACGGCCTGATCTGTCGAGAGGCGCTGGGGCCGGGCGGCACGGTTGCGTCATCGGCTGCGGAGTCGCCGAGTGCGAGCAGCAGCTCGCGCAGGAGCGCGCCAAGGTGCTCACGATGTGGTGCCGGTAGCGATGCCAGTAGGCCCGCTTCGACGGACACATGCGCTCTGGCGGCAAGCTCGGCGAGCTGACGGCCATCGTCGGTCAGCGTGACCACGGTCGAGCGCCGGTCGCGGGCGTCGATCCCGGTGTACACCAGCCCGCGGCCGGCTAGCCGGTCGATCCGATTGGTCATCGCGCCGGGGCTGACCAGCATCTCGGCGGTAAGAGCGCCGGCGTTCAGGGCGAACGGCGGGCCGCTGCGCCGCAGCGCGGCCAGGACGTCGTATTCCCACGGCTCGAGGCCGTGACGTGCCAGGTTGGCCCTCGTCTCCCGTTCCAGCAGACGGGCGGCCCGGCTGATCCGACCGACGACAGCGACCGGCGCGGCGTCGAGGTCCGGCATCTGCGCCGCCCACTGCCCGAGTAGGCGGTCGACCACGTCACGGCCGAAATGTTTTGACATTAAACCTCTTAACGTAGTTACATTCATGTCATGCCGAACGATACCCCGGCACCAGCCAGCAGGCCACGGGCACGCCTGATCCCTGCCCTGCGCGGGCTGCCGGCGCCACTATGGGTGCTCGCCGCCAGCACGTTCATCAACCGATTCGGCGGGTTCGTGATGGTGTTCCTGGTCATTTACATGAGGCGGCTGGGCTACTCGCCGGCCGAGGCGGGCGCCGCGGTCGGCGCATACGCAGCCGGCAAGCTGCTCGCCGGGCCGCTGGGCGGCCAGGCCGCCGACCGGCTCGGCATCCGGTTCACCATGGCCGTCTCGATGTACGGCTCAGCTGCGAGCATGCTGCTGCTCTGGCGGGCCAGCGGATACGTCCTGATCCTCGCGGCAGCCTGTTTGAGCGGGCTGCTCAGCGAGATGTACCGGCCGGCCACAACGGCGGCCATAACCGGCGCGGTCGCTGCCGCTGCGAGTGACCGCCTTCGGGCTCTACCAGGCGGCGGTCAACGCCGGACAGGCCGCCGGCCCAGCCGTTGCCGGGCTGCTCGCGACCCACTCCTACGGCTGGCTATTCATCGGCGATGCAGCGACATCTGTCGCGGGAGGAACGCTAATGCTTGCCTTGTTCCTACCGCGCGCCGCGACGGATACCGCGGTGCGAGCGGACGCCCGCACTCTCGCTCCCGCCGAGCTCGCCGACCGCCGGCGACGGGCGGGGCGACTGTTCCTGGCCACCGTGCTGGTCAACATCGTGCTGTTCCAGGCCCAGTCCACGTTCCCGCTCTGGGTTACCGGCCACGGTCACACCGCAGGCAGCTATGGCCTGCTGCTGTCAGCATCGGCGGTTCTCACCCTGCTGTTCCAGCTTCCGGTCAGCCTGCGCACCGCCCGTTTCCGCCCGCCGGCCGTGATCGCTGCCGCCAGCCTCCTGACCGGCGCCGGATTCTCCGTGCTCCTGGCCGGCGGGACGATGCCCGTTCTCGTGCTGGCAGTCAGCCTCTGGTCCATTGGCGACCTGGCCGCCTGGCCGGTAGCGGCCTCCTACCTGGCCGAGCTAGCACCGCCCGGCCGGGCCGGACGATGGGCCGGCACGCGCAGCCTCGCCTACGGGACCGCCATGCTCGGCGGCCCGCTGCTCGGCACCACCTGCTACGAATGGTCCCCCACTCTCGTCTGGGCCGGCTGCCTGGCCTGCGGCGCTCTCGCAGCCCTGGCCATAGAGCACCCCAGCCTGCGACGCATGCCGGGGCCATACCCGAGGAATGCGGCCAGTCAGACCGCCGACGAGCGAGGTGCTGGTGACCCGCCGCGCGAGTAGCCGGCCTGGGCGCGAGCATGTCGGCCAGGCCGTCCACGCGCCCAGTCACTGAGTCGCCCGGTGCGGCGGCTTGCGTCAGCCCGGGTTGCATTCTGGGCGAGGCCGGCACGCAGGTGAAGTACCTATGCGTGACGGATTACCTCGCCGGTAGTGATGCGTAGCATCAGGCCTGATTGTCGCTTCGGCAGGGGGAGGAGCCTGTGCCCGCGGGACACATCAATGCGTTCGCGGCGGCCGCGGGCGCCAGCGCGTGACACCGCACACAGCGGTGAGGTCGTCATGGCTGACCGCGCACCAGCCGCTCGACTAGGAGAGTGATGAACACGAAACCGGCTGACCCTGCCGGCGGGAGCCGGGACTCGCTGAGGCGCTCTCCGCCCGCCGGGCCGGCATCCCCGGCGGCCGGCCGGGCGGCCCGGGGCGGCGCCGTTTTGCCGGGCCCGGACGGCGCCCGGGCTGGCCTGGCGATCGAGACAAAGGGCCTGACCAAGTGCTACGGTGCCCGCACCGTTGTCGACGGCCTCGACCTCGAGGTGCCCGCTGGGGTGATCGCTGGCTTTGTCGGCCCCAACGGCGCCGGCAAGACCACTACGCTGCGGATGCTGCTTGGCCTGGTCTCGCCCACCGCCGGTGAAGGCCGGGTGCTCGGCGTCGCCTTGACCGAGCCGGCCGACTACCTCCCGGACGTCGGCGCACTGATCGAGAGCCCGGCGTTCTACCCGGGCTTGTCCGGGCAGCGGAACCTGGCGGTACAGGCGGCTCTCGCCGGCATCGACCCGGGCTGGATACCGGCCGTGCTCGGACGGGTCGGGCTCGGCGGGCGGGGCACGGATCCCTATAAGACCTACTCGCTGGGCATGAAGCAACGCCTCGGGATCGCCGCGGCCCTGCTCGGGGAACCGGCCCTGCTGATCCTTGACGAGCCAGCAAACGGCCTGGACCCGGCCGGCATCCGCGACATGCGCGAGCTGCTGCGCTCGCTCAACCAGAACGGCGCCACCGTGTTCGTCTCCTCGCACCTGCTGGGCGAGGTTCAGCAGGTGTGCGACTGGCTGGTGGTCATCGACCAGGGGCGGCGGCGTTACCAGGGCCCCACCGGCAATCTCGTCGCCGGGGGCGACGTGGTCGTGGTGGGATGCCAGTCGGCGGCCGACCTCCCCACCCTCGAGAAGCTCCTCGCCCGCCGCGGGCTGCACGCAACCCGCCGCGGAGACCGGCTGAGCGTCGAACTGGCACGGGCGGGCAACATCAACGAGGCCGTCGCCGAGATCAGCCGCATCGCTGCCGCCGAGCACCTCACGCTGGTGGAGCTCAGCCTGACGAAGGCCACTCTGGAAGACAGTTATCTCAACCTCATCTCCGGAAACCCCCAGCCATGATCCGATCGTTTCGTTCCGAGCTGCTCAAGCTGAGCCGGCCCAGCATCGTCGTGGGCGGCGGCGCGGCGCTGGCCGGCTTCACCGCGCTGGCCACCGTGCTGACCTTCACCACCGCCACCGTCACGACCCGGCCCGCCCAGAACGGCCGCTACCCGACGGCCACCTTCGCAGAGCTCGCCGCGCCCGACGGGCTCACCCGCGGCTTCGCCAACGCGGCCGGCCTGGTCGGCGTCCTGGTGTTCGTCTTGTTCCTCACGAGCATGACCGCCGAATACGGGCAGGGCACCATTCGCGTCCTGCTCACTCGCCAGCCGCGCCGAGCCCGGCTCCTGGCTGGCAAGTTCATCGCCCTCGTCGAAGTCATCGCGGTGGCCATGGCCGCCGCCGAGGTGCTCAGCGCGGCCGTCGCCGTGCCGGTTGCCCGCGCCCGGGGCATCGCCACGACCGAGTGGTTCAGTGGCGGCGGATTCGGCCATGCCGCCGCCGACTATGCGAACGCGCTCCTCGCCGTGGCCCTGTTCGGCACGGTCGGCTTCGCGCTCGGCGTGCTGTTGCGTTCCACCCCGCTGGCGCTCGGCGTGGGCCTGGCGTGGCTGCTGCCCCTGGAGAACATCGTTCAGAACTCCTGGGCCGGGGCCGTGCACTGGCTACCCGGGCTGCTCTTCGGCGTGGTCGCCCGCGGCGGCACGACCGGTGTCTCCTACCCCGCCGCCGTTGGCCTCGCACTCGGCTACGGCGCGCTCGCCTTCGTCGTGGCCGCTCTGACCTTCCTGCGACGCGACGTCAGCACCTGATCGCGACAGGCACCGGGAGGTCTGGGCCGAACAATGCCCAGGCCTATGAGGAGCTTGATATGCCGTTCTTTGCGACCGCCGACGGTACCGCCCGGCATACGAGGGCTTTGCAGGGGCTGCTGGGAATCGGAAATCAGCGCCGGCGCATTGCTGCGGCATGCCAGCCCCCGCGCACGACCCGCACCCATCGACTACGCCGGATGGCACGCAACCGTGGAGGAGTACAGCAATGACGAGCAGAGACCAGGCCGGCCGGACCGGCGACGTCCCGGGCACAACGGGTCCTGGCGAAGGCGGTGATGCGTTCACCGCAGCCCGCCCGGCCACCGGGCGCCATGGGCACAACCGGGTGGCCACGGCAAGGTCCCGCGTGGCTCTGATCACCGGCTCCTCCTCCGGGATCGGCCACGCTACTGCGTTGCGCTTCCACTCAGCAGGCTTGGAAGTTTACGCGACCGCGCGGCGGCTGGAGGCACTGGCGGACCTGGCCGCGGCCGGCATCAGGACATTGCGGCTGGATGTCACCGATGAGCATTCAATGCAGGACGCCGTCGCCCAGATCGCCGCCGAGCGTGGGGCGGTCGGGATCTTGGTCAACAATGCCGGCTTCGAGCTCGCCGGCCCCGTGGAGGAGGTGCCGCTGGCCGAGGCGCGCCGCCTGTTCGATACCAACCTGTTCGGCCTGGCCCGGCTCACTCAGCTGGTCATTCCCGGCATGCGGGAAGCCGGCGGCGGCCGCATCATCAACCTGTCTTCGGTGTTCGGCAGGTTCGCCGTCCCCGGAAACGCCTACTATGCCGCCAGCAAGCACGCCGTCGCCGCCCTTTCCGACTCGCTCCGGCTGGAACTGGCCGCCTTCGGCATCCACGTGGCCCTCATCGAGCCGACCGCCGCGCGCACCAGCCTCAACACAAACACCACCTGGCCAGGCGGCAGCACGACAGGTGCCTACGGCAACTTCCGCGGCCGGCTCGCGGACTGGCATGCGCGGACATACGCTGGGCCGCCGCACAACGTCGCCGGGCGGCTGGCCGTCAGCGCCGACCAGGTCGCCGCCGTCATCACCCGTGCCGCCACCAGCCGCCACCCGCGCGCCCGCTACCCGGTAGGGACCTTGGCCCGCGGCCTGTTCCTGCTCCGCCGGTGGCTGCCCGGGGCAGCTTTCGACGCCTTCCTCCGCAGCCAGTTCCCAGCACCCTAGCCAGCGGGAAGGCCCCCCGACAGGCACCTGCGCCGGACCCACGGCGGCTGGGCACGGCGGCAGCTCAGGGAGAAGCCAGGTTACCTAACTGTGACAGATTCCGCGGGCGAGGCCGCTGGGTAGCGTCGCAAGCCATTCGGCCGCCCCCCGGGCAGGCAATGAGCAGGAGGGCGCGGGATCTGATGAGCACAGATCGGCAGGCTGCCCGCAGCACTCCGGCGGGTAGCCGGGGCAGGCTGGCGGAAGTGATCGCGACCCGGGGAGGGCTGGCCGCGCCGGAGGTCTTGCATCGCTGGATCGACACCGGGATGCGGCCATGAACTGCCGTGGTCTTCCTGTTCGCCAGCAGCGCCTGCATCTGACCGCAGGTTGTTCGGCCGCGGGCACACAATGGCCGGCGGCTCGACGTTGTTGATGGTCGGCCGCCCTGCGCGGGGCAAGGCGCCGTCGCCCCAATTAGAGAAATGGTGTGGCATGTGCGTAAAGGGGTGAGCGGAAGATTACCGGTGGCGTTGAGTTCGGACGGCTGCTGGCTGGTTTTCGGCTTGGCCGCGGTTTGTCGCAAGACGTCCTTGCCGATCGGTCAGGCATGAGCGTGCGGGCGATCCGGGATCTCGAACGCGGGCGGGTGGAGCATCCCCGGCGGACGTCGGTTACCTTGCTTGCCGATGCGCTTGCTCTCAACGGTGCCGAGCGGGCAGCGTTCGAGAACGCCGCTGCCAGCCCGGCCGGGGGCGCCGAACGGCACGCTGAGGAACGGGCGGTCCCGGAGCGAATGGTGCCGCGGCAGTTGCCGCCGGACATTGAGGACTTTACCGGGCGCGAGCTTGCTTTGGAGTGGCTGTATCGCCGGGTACGACACCGCGGTCGCGGGTCTACAGCATTGGTGATCACGGCTGCCATTGGAAAGGCAGGCGTGGGCAAGACGACGCTGGCTGTTCATGCCGCTCACCAGCTGAGTCCGTTGTTCCCGGATGGGCAGCTGTATGTCAATCTGCACGGCGCCGAGGCACAGGCTCTTGCCCCGATGGATGCGCTGGGAGGATTTTTGCGGGCCCTGGGGGTCGAGGGCCATTCGATCCCCGATGATCTCGGCGAGCGGGCCGGCTTGTACCGTTCCCTGATGGCCGGCCGTCGCGCCCTGGTCCTGCTCGACAATGCGGCGGATGAGCCACAGGTCCGCCCGCTTCTGCCGGCCGGTCCTGGCAATCTCGTGCTGGTCACCAGCCGCGCCTGGCTGGCTGGGCTGACGCCGGCTGAGGTGATTGATCTCGACATGCTGCCGCCGGAGCAGGCGGTGGAGTTGCTTGGCAAGATCGCCGGCCGGGACCGCGTTGCCGGTGAGCCGGAGGCGGCATCGGTGATCGCGGCGCTGTGTGGATACCTTCCCCTGGCGTTGCGGATCGCGGGGGCCAGGCTGGCCGCGAAGCCGCACTGGCGGTTGCAGCGGCTGGCCAATCGGCTCCGTGCCCAGCATCGGCGGCTGGACGAGCTGACCGCAGGCGACATGGAGGTACGTGCCAGCGTCGCACTCAGTTACCAGAGTCTTGGCGAGGTAGAGCGGCGCGCGTTCCGCCTGCTCGGCCTGCTCGAGGTGCCCGACTTCGCCCCCTGGATGCTGTCTGCCTTGCTCGGTATTTCGGCATTTGAGGCGGAGGAGGTGGCTGAGCGGCTGGCAGACGCCCAGCTGCTTGACGCGGCCGGTGACGACGCCGCCGGGCAGGCTCGCTACCGGTTCCATGACCTGCTCCGGCTGTACGCCAGGGAACGGCTCGCCGCGGAAGAGACGCTGGCCGCCCAGCTGGCCGCGCTGGAACGCACGCTGCAAGCGCTCACCCAGCTGCTCGCCGACTTCTTCGAGGTGCACGCCTGCTGGGACGAGTGGGAACGCACCCACGAGACGGCCCTTCGCGCCGCCCGGCAGGCGGGTAACCGGCACGCCGAGGCATCGCTGCTGTCGGCTGCCTTGGCTCTCGTGATCGGCTGCCGGGACATATTCCGCTCGGTTCGCAGCAGCGGATACGTGGCCTACTGCGATCTGCTGATCGGCATCCTGTGCAATGAACGCGGCGAATACGATCAGGCTGCAGACCATCTCCAGCAGGCCCTCACCTTCACCAACACACTCGGTGATCCGCGCTGGCAGGGCTCGTCCTGCTCAATCTCGCGGTGACGGCCCAGGCTTGTGGATCGCACGCCCAGGCGCGCCAGCATCTCATGCAATCCCTCGCCAGGTTCCACCAATCCGGCGACCAGTCCGGAATCTCTCGCACCCGTCAGCTCATCGCAAGCCTCAACGGGAATAGGAGCCCTCTTTCCTGATCCCGAGGTACCGCGGGCATTCCGGGCTAGATCTGGACTTTAGTCCATGGTTAGACTCCAATCTACTATGAATCATGTGACCAAGGCACCGGCCGGCCGCCGGGAGCGGCACAAGCAGCAGACACGCGAGCGCCTGCTCGACGCTGCGATCGAGTGCTTCCTGGAGAAGGGCTACGACGAGACGACCGTGGATCAGATCGCCGCCCGAGCGGACGTCGCCAGGGCGACGGTCTTCAACCACTTCCCCGAGAAGGAGCGCTTCCTCTCCGCTTACCTGGAGCGTCGGCGATCGCTGGTACGAGTGCTGCTGCGCAACGAAGTCGCTGAGGGGGTCGACGCAGTGCAGCGCCTTTATGACACGATGACCCTTCTCGCACGCATCAACGAAAACAGCGTGGCGGAGACCCGAGCGTCGCTGCTGGCTTGGCGGCGCAGCAGCGGCTCACCGAGCACAGAACCCGGCACTGCCCGCATCTTCGCCGACCTGGTCACTGCCGGTAAGCGGGCCGGGCAGTTCCGCGCCGACGCCGACGCCGAGCTGATCGGGGCCCTGCTCCTGGACGCATATGTCGGCATCCTGCTGAGGTGGATACCAGGCGAAGGCGGTCACCCCAGCTTCTCATTGACTGAGGCGCTGCATGAGGTCGGCCGGGTCGTGATTGAAGGCCTTCGGCCGCCGGTGAACTTGGCTGAGGCGCGCCACTTTGCGGATACCAGTCCGTCCAGGCAAAGAGTCGAATGACCAGATCAACGTCGATCGAGCCGACCGAAATGCTGTTGGCCTCAGGCAGGAGATGGCCACGGTGTCACGACTCGCGCGGCCATGGCGGCCCTGAGCTGATGGCGAACATCGGCCGATACGGCACTGCCGGGCGCAAGGTAGGTTAGGTGCTCGCCATGCACGGAAGGGCGATGGAACGGTCCGCCGTGTACGGGCTGCTTGCCGATGCCCGGAACGCGCGCAGCGGAGCACTGATCGTCTGCGGGGAGCCGGGCATCGGCAAGACAGCGCTGCTCGACTATGCCGTCGCGGCGGCCGCGGCCGGGCGCTTCCCTGGCAGCACTGCACCCTTGGGCGGCGGACCTACGGGCACTGCGACCCCGGCCGACGCGGTCACGGCCGCTGCGGCCCCAGGCGCTAAGGCGCGGCCTCGCCAGGTCTTCGCGGTTATCCGTGGCGCAGGCGTCGAGTCTGAGGCTGAGCTGCCATTCGCCGGGTTGCACCTGCTGCTGCGGCCGGCGCTGGACCGGCGCCGCTCGCTCCCACAACCGCAGCGCGAGGCGCTGGAGGCGGCATTCGGGCTGCGGCAGGCTGGTTCCTACGACCGTTTCCTTATCGGGCTGGCGGTCCTGTCGTTGCTTGCCGAGCTCGCCGAGGATGGGCCGGTGCTGTGCTTGGTTGATGACGCGCACTGGCTGGACCGGGCCTCGGCCGAGGCGCTAATTTTCGCGGCCAGGCGGCTGGGCGCCGAAGGGATCGCGATCATCTTCGCGGCACGTGACAGCCAGCTGCCGTTTGCCACCGCGGGACTTCGCGAACTGCGGCTCAGCGGGCTGGACGAGGCCTCAGCGGCGGCGGTGCTCATGGAGCATGGTGGGGCCGGGCTGGCCGTTGAGGCACGGGCCCGGATCCTGGCCGAGGCTTGCGGCAACCCGCTCGGCCTCATCGAGCTGTCAGCGGCATACGCAGGCGAACCGGCTGCGGCGGCCCGGCTGGGCCCGCTGCCGTTGACCGACCGGCTGCGGCAGGCGTTCCACGGTCAGGTTCGGCGGCTTCCGGAGGCGACGCAGACGCTGCTGCTGGCCGCCGCGGCGGAAGGTAGCGATGATCTTGGCGTAGTTCTAGCCGCGGGCAGAGCGCTCGGGGTGGCGGTCACGGACATGGCGCCTGCCGAGCAGGCCGGGCTGGTCCATATCGCCGGCGGTACGGTCACATTCCGCCACCCGCTGGTGCGCGCAGCGGTATACCACGGCGCTCGGCTGAGCCGGCGGCTGGCCGCGCACCAGGCGCTTGCTGACGCGTTGCGAGGGCCGACCGACGCCGACCGCCGGGCCTGGCACCTCGCCGCCGCCGCGACGGGACCTGATGAGGAAGTGGCGGCCGAACTGGCGCAGACCGCTGCGAAGGCCATGGCCCGCAGCGGCTACGCGGCCGCGGCGGCCGCCTACGAGCGGGCAGTGCAGCTCACCGCGGATCCCGCGGCGCAGGCCGGACGGCTCACTCTCGCCGCCCAGGCCGCTGCGGAGATCGGCGACTTCGACCGGGCGCGCAGCCTGGCGATGCGCGCGGTGGGCCAGACCACCGACCCGGTCGCCCAGGCCAGGCTGGCGAACGTGCGCTCACTGGCCGACTTCGCCCAGGGCCGGCTGCCGACTGCGCACCGGCTACTGGTCGACGGGGCTGCCCGGGCCAGCCAGCATGACCAGGAAACCGCAGTGCGGATGCTGATGAACGCGGTGCAGATCGCATGGTTTCTCAGTGACCAGGTGCTGATGGCTGACACTGCCCGCCGGCTGCAAGCAGCGGGTGCGGCCGGCGCGGGGGCGCTGGCGCCGCTGGTACAACTGGCGCTGTGGTCCGCCGCGCAGGCACAAGAGCGGCCACCTGGCACCCTGCCTCCCCTCGCCGCCACGGTGGCAGCCGCGCGGCATGCCCGGGCAGGACATCGGGACGACCTTGCGGTCATCGCCTCGGTGTGCCTGGTCACTGGCCGGAATTCCGATGCGCGCGACCTCACCGCGGAACTGGTCGCCGATGCGCGCCTAGCGGGCCGGATCGGTTCGCTATCCTCGCTGCTCACCTGCTTGGCCCAGGCTCTGGTATTCGACGGGCGGCATTTCGAGGCGCTGGCCGCCGCCAGCGAGGCACTGCGGATCGCGCAGGACACGGGCCACGCGCACTGGACCATCGAGGCTAACGAGATCATGGCCTACCTGGCGGCGGTCGGCGGCGCCGAGGAGCGTTGCCGCAGCCTGCTGCACGCGACCCACACCGAGCCCGGCGCACACGTTACCCCGGCAGGCACGTCATGGGCGCCCTGGGCGCTCGGCCTGCTCGACCTCGGCCGCGGACGCCTCGACACTGCCCTGGTCCATTTGGAGAAGATCCAGCAGGGACCGATGCGCTACCACGGGTCCGCGCTACGGAGCATCCCAGACCTGGTCGAGGCTACGGTGCGGCTCGGCCGGCCGCACCGGGCAGCCGGGCCGATATCCAGGCTCTGCGAGTGGGCCCGGCGCGCTGACACACCCAGCACCGACGCACTGGCTGAGCGCTGCCTGGCGCTGGTCGCCAGCGATGACCCGGAACGGCACTACCTCACCGCGCTCAAGCTGCATGGGGCGTCCTTCGAGCAGGCCCGCACCCAGCTGCTGTATGGCGCGTGGCTGCGCCGTGCCCGCCGGAAGGCCGACGCACGCACGCAACTGCGCGCCGCCGTCGACTACCTCGACCGGATCCACGCCGCGCCGTGGGCCGCGCTGGCCCGCGCCGAGCTGAGCGCCACCGGTGCGCCCACACCGCAGCCAAGCCGGGCCGGCCTGCCCCTGCTGACCCCGCAGGAGCTGCAGGTCGCCCGGCTGGCCGCCCAGGGACTGTCGAACCGCGACATCGCCGCCCAGCTCTTCCTGAGCCCCAGGACGGTGGGCTACCACCTCTACAAGGCATTCCCTAAGCTCGGCGTCAGCTCCCGAAACGAGCTCGACCCGCAGATGCTGGCAAGCTGACCATGGCCACCAGGAACAGCGTTTCCTGTCCACGGGCGATCTGGGCGGCAAGAATAAGATCGCGTCGATCCCCCGCGGCCTGGCGGGCGAGCTCAAGTCCTATTCCGCTGCCGCCGGTAATGAGGGTGAAGGCGGAGGAGGGCTGCGTCGTCACGATGGTCTCCCTGTATCGCTGTTA
>WNGG01004396.1_pt1 | contig 15821 bp, 19 predicted proteins | sample 5400661 | NCBI WGS metagenome assembly WNGG01 (sample SAMN13153372, study PRJNA577476) | soil metagenome | isolation source: 100 cm soil or saprolite under Garry oak tree replicate 1 | place: USA:California | collected 2016-06-15
CTGCGGTGCTCCAGGACGATGGCGTCGACGATGTAACGAGCGGTCGCGGACATGAACCACCTCCGATCAAGGTGGTGTCCACTATGTCCTGCGACATCTGTCCACTATGTGCTGAAATCCCACACCGGGCCCCCGACCAAAATTCGAATACGAAATCGACGCTTTGGGGTAGCGGATTGCCCGGCGACAAGGGTACTGGGCACAGAATGGGCACGGATTCCTTAAGCGCTCTGGGCATTCGTCGAGGCGCGGGCTTGGCCCATCCGATGGTCGGTCAGCGCCCCATCATGCCCCGCATCATCGCGGGCATCCCATCGCGTACGAATCCGCTTACCTCTTCCGCATGCTGCCGGATCGCCTTCGTCATCCGTGGATCGCTCGACGTCTCTGTCACAACGACACCCTTTGCGCTGAGCGTCAGCTCCCTCCGGTAACCGCTGGAGTTGCGGAATAAGGTTGGCAGGCTCGAACTCATGCACGTTACCTCAGCTTGTTGATTGAGATGGCTGTACATGCTCGACACATGAGCCTGGAGCTGCCCGACCAGGTCGGCAGAATCGGATTCAGTGGTGGTGCGAACGCCACCTTCGATCACCTCGACGGTTCGCCTTATCTCCGTGTGCCGATCGAAGAGGTTCATGTAACTGCTCATGTCTGCCTGGGTCGCGCTGCCCATCATTCCGGTCCCCATCATTCCGTCGCCGTACAAGGACTTCAGCGCGTCCCGCAGCAAGAAGCCACCGGCAGCCCCGAGGCCAAGCAAGGCACCGCCGGCGGCTATCAGGCCAATCGCAGCCCGTCGGGTGATCTTGGTCACGGATGTCTCAACTGCCCGCCTGTTTCCACTGACTACAGGCCGATAGTAGCAGTGGCCATCTGGGGTTGATTGCCGAGCCTGGTCGGGTCATGTCTAAGATCCTGGTCAGACGGCGGGCGGCAGGATCGAGAACGCTCCATTGAAATCAAAGTAGCGTTGGTCCATGAAATGACCCCGCGCTCGCATTTTCGCCTCGTGGACCAGTCCTTTCTCGTCCACGACGAGGCGGAACCAGACCGGACTTCCATACGGGGCTTCGAAGAAAGTGACCACTTGCTCCGCGCCGGGTTCATGTGCGTCGACGATCGTCGCGTTCAGAATCACACCCGAGTCCCAAGCGAAGTTCGGAACCTTTACCGGGAGGGTGGCTTCTGCCACCCAGCGTCCCGTGACAGTCGACCGCGAGTAGCGGGCGGAGCCGACGATCACAGTCTCGCCGCCCGTTGAGAGTTGGTATCGGACTCGGTCGGGCGACTGAAACGCATAGGCGGTGCGCAGTGGCAGCGATGACGGTTCCAGCGTCTCGTCGATGCGGTAGGAACTCAGCTGATGCATGGTTCGCTGAAGCGTTTGCACAACTGCACTGCCGTCCCGTGCTGGCAACCGCGGAAGTTTGAACGCCGCGGCGTCGTGGCCCACGCCCAACAGCACTGAGATGGCGTCACCACCGGCGAGGTTAGTGGTGGTGGCGGCACAAGTAGACCCGCAACGCCGGGTGGGCATCTCCTTGCCGTCGACCTCAATCACTACCGCTGTATGTGCGGCGACGGCTTGGCCTGCGACGGGCATTACGTATACCCAGAGCGTGTTCAGGCCCGGCTGACCGGGTCTGATAGTGAGGCCCACGACTGAGTCGCCAGCGTTGCCGCCGAACGTCAGGTCACCTGGCTGTGGCAGCGCCAGCGCAGACTCCGGGCCGGCCAAACCGGCCTCCGCTTCTGCGAGGCGTGCCGGTGGGAGCGGAAACGCGGCCAGCAGCGCGGACGCCGAAACGACTACCAATACGATCGCGGCTTCCAGCCTGGGCCTCGGCTGGAGGCGGCGCCAGGCCAATAGTGAAAGAGGCACCATCGCCCCTATCGCGAGCAGCTTGAAGGCGAGGACATTTCCATAGGTGGAATCGACGAGATCGTGTGGGCTGCTGAGCTCTTCGACTGCCTGGAGCAAGCCGGTCAACGCCGTCACAGAAAACGCGACCAGCGCGACCGGGGTAAACCGGTTGAGTAGCGCTCGGGACTCCGGAGTCCTCCAGCTGACCGGCGGACGGACGGTGGCGAGGCACATGATGCCGCCCGCCCACAACCCGGCGCTCGCAAGGTGTACCGCATCGATTGCAATCGCAGGCGTGGCGGGTCGTAGAGCCGCGGCGTGGCCGGCGGCGGCCAGTGCCGTAATCGCTGCCAGCAGAACGATGGTCACACCGCGGACTTCCAGCAAAGACAGGATCAGAGCCGCGGCCTCGAATCCCAGCCGGAGCATGCGCGAGTAACCGGGTTCACCGCCGAACAGGTAGGTCGCAATCCCGCCTGGGCCCAAACCTCCCACCGCCGCCGCTGATTCGCCCGCGACAACCGCAATCCCGCCAATGAACGCCACCGCGAGAGCACCAACCAGCGGTCCTCGCACCCAAGTCAGGATCGGCGGGTGGCTCGCCAGCCGCCGCAGCAGAAGAATCCCGATCGCCAGCAACAGAGCTCCGAACTCGATCGCTCTAGCCAGTGCAAGCAGCAGGTCGGGGAACCCAAGCGCAGCCGAATTAGCCTCGCCGGTTCCGGCCGGTGATACGCCGACGCCGAAGACGAAGCTTCCGCGAAGGACGTGCCCGTCGACAGCGCTCACCGTCGTCCAATTGACGGCATATACACCGAACTCGTTGCCAGAGATCCCAACTTCGATCTGTTCGCTGGAGACGGCAGCAGCCGAGAAGGTCCGCCCGGCAGGGGTGACTACCTGCGCTCGGGAGAGGTGGGTGTTGATCGGTTCCGAGAACTCAAGAACGACAACGCCAGGCGCCGACGACAGACGTTGTCCGGGCATAGGTTGCGAGGAGATGAGGGTGGAATGGGCGGATGCCGGATGCGGTACGAACGCCAGCACGGCAACCGCGAGGATGACTGCGCACCACACGCAGCGGGTCAGCGGCCTCGCTATCGGGATACCTTGAACTCGGCCTCTGATCCTGTTGAATCCGGTATCTCAGTCCAGGGCCGGCGGGATGTTGGGCCAAGTTTCCAGGATCGATACACGGCCACGAAGACAGCCAGCCCAAGAAGCGCCAATGCGATCGCCTGGATGGCGGTGGGCAGGCTTCCGAGCCAGACCGACAGATTTCCCGCGAGGCCGGTTGCCCAGCGGTTCCACCCCTCCAACCAGCCCGGCAGGTAGGTCGTCTGACCGGTGTAGGCGATGAGCAAGGCGAGGATCCCGATGATGAGAAACATGGCGCCGGCAATGGCGTCCGTCCAAGGCAACGCCCATCCTCGAATCCGGAGACGGCGCGTTCGCAATCCGAAGTCAGGCGCCGCGTGAACGCGATCCCAAACCAGTACCGACCCCAGCAAGGGCAAAACCATGCCAAAGACGTACGCGAGGCCGAGCCCCAGCGCTCCGATCACGGAAGAAGAAAGCGCAGAGAGCGCGACGACTCCGGCGAGGACCGGCGCACAGCAGGAGCTGGCCACACCCGCTGTCAGACCGAGGGCAAAGATGCCGCCGGGGGTTGATCCGGAAACCCGCAGCCGCAGCATCGGGAATGGCAGCGACCATGGCCGTCCGGAGAGCACTTGGAGCGCGAGAAGCACAAGGAACAAGCCGACCACGAAGAAGACGAGACGATGCTGCGCGGCGAGCACCTGACCGAGCAAGCCGACGCCAAGCACAATCGGCAGCATGACCGCGGCGATGCCGGCCGCGAAGATCGCCGCCATCGCAGGTAGTCGCAGGCGTCCGCGCTCCAGCGCAGCACCGACGAACGTCGGCAACAGCGACACCACGCAGCAAGGCGCAAACAGCGCAAGGACGCCACCCAGGAAGGCTGCGGCGAGCGAGCTCGAGTAGACGATCGCGTTCATGTGAGTCTGGCCAGTCGGCGTCGGACCCCGCGTTCGGAGATCCTGCCGTAGCCAAGGAGTTCATCGTCCGCATAGAGCGCCGGTGGGAATGGCACTCCGTCGCGGCGAACTAGTTGGGCCTCGGGACTCTCCCATGCAATTTCCTCGATGCTCGTATCAAGATCGGCGGCCAAACGGTGGGCAATGCTCCGAGCGTGATCACACAGGTGGCAGTCGGCAGACGTGACCAAGGTCAGCCGGGACGTCATATGCTCGTCATGGGGCCCGGACAGCAGCAACGACCTCGTCAACAGCGACATGCATCGTGTCGGGCGCCAGCTGCTTCCACGCAACGCGACCGGAGGCATCGACCACGAAGATCGAATGGCCGTCCACGGCGCCCATATCCATGCCACTGGGAAGTCGAAAGACACCAAAGCCGGAGCCGAGCACGTGATCGCGGTCTTCCAGGATGGGGAATCCAAGATGGAGTTGGGTTGCTAGCGACGCTGAGGTGGCAGCCGGATCGGTGCTAATCCCGACCACTTGGCCGCCGGCGGCCTTGATCGCATCCAACTGTCCCTGCAGCTCGACGAGCTGCTGTTGACAAGCGCCTCAACCGCCTCCTTCGTAGAAATAGACGACCACCTTGGAGCCCCGGAAGTCGGCAAGTGACGCTGTGCTTCCGCTGCTGGACGGCACCGAGTCGGTGGGCACGGGCGATCCCACAGCCAGGCCATTACCTGCGGCGCCTCCGCCACCGCCGGCGTGCCCAAGTTGCATGACGGCGATAAACGCCACGACCAGAACCACAACGCCGCCAGCAATCGCGTAGGGCGACCAGGTGCCAGAGCGAGAGCGGATAGGGGCCCGCTTTGGCTTCGACTTCGGTCGTCCAGAGGACGGGTCGCCGCGCCTCTCGTTCATCTCGCCAGTCTACTAGCCGCCCCTAGTATCAAATAGGAGGCCACCGGGCGCTTGCGTACCAGGACAGCACGGGTGCAATCAACGGTAACCAGCGATCGGTGACGAGCAAGACTCCCATCACGATGAGTAGAGCGCCCGATATAGGCCCCAGTGTCGCGGTGACCCGGCCGATGGGGCGCAGCCAACCCCTGACACGGATCAGTGAGAGGCCTAGTGCCAGGAATGGAAGGCCCAGGCCAAGGCTGTACGCGGTGAGCAGCAGTACTCCCTGCCTCAAGCTCGCCGTTGTTCCGGCCAGAGTCAACACCGCGCCCAGCACAGGTCCGATACAGGGCGTCCAGGTGATTGCAAAGGCAGCCCCCAGAAACGGTGCTGTCCAGTGGCTGCCTCCGGCCAGCCGCCGGCTCCAGTCACCACCCCGGCTAAGAAATCCGATACGTCCTTGGAGAAGAAGCAGTGCACCCAAAACGGCGATGAAAATTCCGGCGACGCGCTCCACAGGCAAGCGGTAGGCGAAGAGCAAGGCGCCAAGTTCAGACGCAGTAGCGCCCAATGCAATAAACACTGCACTGAAGCCAAGGACGAAAAGCGTCGCGGCCGCTACTGTCCGGGTCCGGCGAGCAGGCTCGTCACCGGCCAGCCCAGTGAGGTACGCCAGGTATCCCGGCAGCAGCGGGAGGCAGCACGGTGATGTGATCGAGATGAGCCCAGCGGCGAAGGCTATGACCAGGCCGGGTTCGCCCACTCTCGGCATCCTAGTACTATCGGCAACTAGTAACGTGGGCGCATGAAGCGGCGCACTCTGATCATCTATTACGCGGCGTTAGCGGCCGCCGCCGGGATTGCCGTGGCGCTCCTAGCCCACTTGCTGCTCACCCCGGTGAGTGGCGAGGTCCTGCTACTTCTGAGCGCTCGTCAGGCAGACCGCGTCGCGGCCACTTCCGTCGAGCTGCACTCCGCTCAAGGTTGGATGAGACTGGGCTCGATTCAGGCGCGTGCCGTGCCGAAGGCGCCGGACACGGCGGAGGTTCTGTCACTTCGGATGTCGGTGGGAACCTACGATCGCCTGCGCATGGCCGGCGTTACGGTACCCGTCACTCTCACGGTCCAGAAGGACGTTCTCAATACGTTGCTCATTGGGGTTGACGGTGGGCGACCGATGCCAGACGCCGCCTACGCCGGGAGCGAGGCGGTCAGCCTCGGGCTCAACGAGCTGTCAGGTCAACTCAATCCAATGCCGTCATTTAGTTTGGTGGATCAATTCGGACGTCCCTTTACGAACGGCGAAATCGCCGGGCATGACGTCCTGGTGGCCGCCTTCCATACGAGCTGCCGGGAGACGTGCCCTCTTGTGACAGGCCTCTTCCTCCAGCTCCGTAAGCGGCTCCCTCCCTCAGTGATGCTGGTCGAGGCGACTGTCTCCCCATCCCAAGACACTCCCGAAGTCCTCCGCAAGTACGCCGGTAGCGTGGGCGCTTCGTGGACTTTTGCCACGGGAGATCCGGCGTCGCTGGCAGCCTTTTGGGCACCATTCCACGTCACCCTTGACACGACTGACAGCCACATCTCGACTATCGCCCTGATCGACAGCCATGGTTACATCCGGACCTATTTCCTAGGCGCCCCGGATGTTGGAGGCAACCTCCCATCCGCGCTTGACTCGCAGCTCGATTCCCAGGGGCGGCGGCTGCTGACGAGCCACGGCAACGGCTGGGGCGAAGCGCAGATCCTGGACGCCCTGCGGGCCGTGGGCGGACTCGCACAGCCTTCGAAGTCGGGGCAAGGCCCTGCTGCCGATTTCAGCCTTCAGGCGCTTGATGGCAGGCGCGTTAGCTTGGCCGACTATCGCGGGCAGCCTGTGCTGATCAATTTTTGGGCCACCTATTGCGCCCCTTGCCGGCGCGAGATGCCGCTTCTTCAACGTATGGCCGCTCAGCATCCCCGGCTGGTCGTCCTGCTCATCGACGAACGCGATAGCCAATCATCCGCTTCGGCTTTCCTGAGCGAACTTCAGATCACCTCTACGGTGCTGTTCGACGGCCACGGCAAGGTGGGCGATGCTTACGGGATAAGCGGTTTGCCAACGACCTTTTTCATCCGCCCCGACGGTGGAATCGAGGGACGATACATCGGTGAGACCAATGCCGGGATCCTTGTCCCGCACATCAGCGCAATCGGCGCCTGACCAAAGAGCCCCGCTCGCCGTCGTTACGCGGGCGACCGCTAGCGACAGGGCGCTGGCATTCACCTTTCTGGGCTTAGGGGTTCCCTGGCTCGTCTACACCCGCCTTTACTTCTTCCTCCACGAGCGCCATCTGACCTTCGATGGTGGCCTGCTGATGCGGTACACAAACAAGCCAGATCCCTTCTGCGGCGGGACGCGGACATTCGCGTGGATGTGGCGAGGGGATATCGGTCACGCGGTGGCCGTCTATCCGCTGGGCCCACTGATCTTTGTGGTCACCATCGCGCTGGTGCTTTATGGACTTTGGGTGGTCGTCACCCGACGCGCCGTGCAGCTGGACCTTCCCCCGAGGATGGTTTACGCAGGGCTGATTGCTGGATTCGTTGCTCTGGGACTGAACTGGACCGCCAAGCTGCTCTGGCTCAGCATGTGACGGTCGCTGGGCGACCACCCTTCCGTCCGCTAGCCGAATATCTCGATCAGGTAAATCTCCATTCGATGTGAGTCGACTGGCCCGATGATCCGACTTTGAACAATCCCGAAGCGGTCGACGAAGAATGTCTCTGGCGGAGCGGTGACTCCGAAGTCGCGATACGAGCCGTGGACGGCCGGCCCGACTGGATATGGACTCTTGATTTCGGCCTCATAAGCGCGCGCGGCGCTGTCGGTGTCCTGAATGTCCACACCTACGAACTGCGCCTTGCCGGCCATTCGCTGGGCGGCCGCCGCAAGCACGGGCGCCTCCTGACGGCAAGGTACGCACCAAGAAGCCCAGAAGTTGATGACCAAGGGCGTCCCCTGCATCGCGCGGAGGCTGACCAGATCGCCGTCGAGTGACTGGATCGTCAGGTCTGGCACTTGACTGCCGACTAGCGAGCTGGGCTGTTGCTGGGCTCCGTGTAGCAAACCCCAGCCAAGCGAGGCAAACAGCGTAGCCGTCGCAACTCCGCCCACGACCCATGCCGCAAGTGCCGTACGAGTCATTGCCCCCCTTGCAGCTTTGCTATTACTATCTGGCCCTAGTAAGAATAACCGCCAGCCGCGCTATGATCGCCGGTGATGACTCGACGGGACGATCAGCTGGCACGGGCGATGTCACTACTGGGCCCACTCGAAGGCAGGTTGATGAAGCTGATTTGGGAGGGCCGCGTTCGCGAGCCTTTCATCGTGCGTGATGTGCTTGCGCTAACTCCGAAGCTGGCCTACACAACCGTGATGACAACCCTCAACCGCCTCGCCGACAAGGGCCTGCTTAGCCTGACCAAGGTGGGTTCACATCAGCCTCATCAGTACAGGGCCAAAGGCGGAGTCAAGGAATTCCTCGCCGATTCGGGCCGGGCCGAGGTCGATCGCCTTATCGAGCGCTACGGGGATGCCGCGCTGGCCGCCTTCGCAGCGCGCCTGGACCGGCTGTCGCCGGCGAGCCGCGAGGGTCTTAAGAGGTTGCGCTCGCGATGAGCGGCCGCCAGATCGCGTTGTTTGGACTATTGGCTGCGGTGCCGGTGGCCTGCATGAGCACGTTCGCTGGCTGCAGCGTGGCAGGACCATGCGAGTTGATTGCGACCCATCCTGGTTTCTGGTGGGCGGCGGCCTACGTACCGCCGCTGCTGATCGTGTTGGCTACTGTGGCGGCATGCGTGTTCAGGTTCGGCCTAACCGCTTTCAGGGCTTCGCGCGGGCTAGCACGACTGCCTCGCATCGGAGCTCCGCCGACGTTGGCGCGGACGGCCAAATCCGCTGGCATTGCCAGGCTTGCATTTGTAGCGGGTGAGGCCCCGGTGGCCTTTTGTACCGGCCTTCTGCGACCTACCGTGTTCGTCACTGAAGGGGCGGTCGCCGCGCTCTCCGAGCGCGAGCTGTTGGCGGTTCTCCATCACGAGGCTGACCACGCCCGCCGACGCGAACCAGCGCGCCGCGCGGCACTCATCACAGCCGCGGAGGTCCTTGCATTCCTTCCGATCGTCCGCTGGTGGTCAGACCGCCAGATCGCCCGCGCTGAGCTGAGGGCCGATACGTTTGCGGAGCGGAACGCAGGTCGACCAGCGCTCGCCGGGGCTCTGCTGGTCATGACCGCGCCACCAATTCCCATGGCCGCCTTTGCGGGCCATGCTGAGCTGCGTGCCCGACGTCTGCTCGGTGTGCCGATCGATGAACCCAAGGCTCCCTGGGCAGCAAGTCTTGTTTATTCGTGGCTCGCTCTCAGCCTTGCTGGATGCCTTTTCGAGGTCGCGGTCGCGCTGATGGCTTAGGTCGCGGATCAGGCGCGGGCCAGCCCGTAGCCCTCGCGCTCGAACGCCCGCCGGATCTCGTCTTCGCTGATCTTCTTCTCGTCGTAGTCGATCTCTGCGCGCTGTTTGTGAAGGCTGACCTTGAGACTTCGGACGCCGGCCAGCTCGTCCTCGAGGCCCTCCAACGTCATTACGCAGGCTGAGCAATGCATGCCTTTGACGCTGAACACTTGCTTCGCCATGGTTATCTCCTCATGTGAACTCGAAGTAACCGCTGTACATGCCCATCGAGCAGGTGTATCGCAGGTTGCCGTTGGCGGCGCTTGCCGGGATGTTGACCGTGATCTGCCCGGTCTCAGGAAGGGTCCGTTGGAACCCCATCGCGGGGATTACGAATCCCCGCGTGCAGCCAGTCGTACCGCTGCTCACAACCGTCAGTCTCACCGGCTTGCCGACCGGGGCCTTGATCAGGCTGGGCGAGTAGCTCGTGTTATAGACGTGGATCGTGATCGCACCATCGGCGTCCGGTTGAGCCGCGGCGACGTCCTGTGAGCTCCCGCTTGCCGAGGCGAGCGTCACCGCGGCCGAATTGAGCAGATTGGAAAACGAGTAGGGCGAGCCCATCAAGTTCAATCCACCTTCTATCGAGACCAAGCCGAGAACCAGCACGGTCGCTCCGGCAACTTGTAGGAAACGTGCCTGGAGCGCCTCCCCCAACCGCGTGGCCACGTACGCGAGACCAAAGAAAACGGGAGTCGTGCCGACGATGAACGCAAACATGATCGCCGCTCCCAGAAAGGGCGAGCCCGTTCCGACGGCGAGCACCATCATCGCTTGGGTCACGCCGCAGGGAATGAATATCGTGAGAGCGCCGAGGAACAAGGGGGTAGCGATAGTGCTCGCATTGTTCTTGGCGTAGCGCCGGATAAAGCGAGTCATGAATCGGGGCGGCTCGATTACGAAATACCGAAAGATGGGGTGGAGGTTGAACAGCCTCGCCGCGGTCCCGAGCATGAATATGCCGATGCCAATTTGAAGGGCCGCCCGGCTGTAGGGACTGAGCTGGAGGACAGAGCCGATCCAGCCCAAAAAGACGCCCAGGATGGTGTAAGCGACCAGCTTGGCACCCAGGAACAGGGCGATTGGCGCTGCACGGCTGCGCCCGTGGGGCTTTTCAGGCTTCGTCGGAGTCGCGAGCGCGGCGCGCTCCCTGAGTCGCTGATCTTTGGTCAATTTACGGTTCGAGCGTTTCTTGCGCTGGGCGCCCACGTGCTTGACGGCCAACTGGGCGGCGACATCGGTCTCCGCCTGGCGAGCTACAGAAGTGGCGAGCAGGCCGGCCTGGACGGCCAGACAGCTCAGGCCGCCGGTGGTTACACCGGTGATGAACGCGAGGCCCAGAACATTGCTGGAGGCATCGAAGCTCAACTGGCCATTTCCTCACTGGCCTTGCCGCTCAACGGGGTCACGGCGACGAGTCTACTACCCCGGCATAGGAACCAAGCGCGGTCTTCCGCTCCTGCTACTATTGGTCGATAGTTAAGACTGGAGGTTGCCCGTGGACCATATCCTGCCGTACTTGTTTTTCCTGGCCTGTCCCATCTCGATGGGCCTGATGATGTGGATGATGATGCGCAAGGATCACGGCCATGCGTCGACGCCGACGAGCGATCCTCGCGTCGCCGATCTCGAGAGCCAGGTCAACGAGCTGCGGATGGCACTCCACGATCGGCAGGGCGTGCCGAGTCCGGCAGCGACGCTGCCAGCAGCAGGCGCGGACAAGGACTGAGCCCGGCCAGTTTCCCCCAGTGGAAGACGAGGTCGGCTTCTGGGCTTCCTATCGAATGGATCCACGATGAATTTCCCTGACATAGTCGTGATCGCCGCCGGGATCGTACTGATTGCCTTCATGGCCTGGTTCTTTTTCGGCCCCAAGAAGGCACGGGAGGCGGAGCTGGTCGGCCAGTTGCAGCAGGTTCAGGTCCTGGTCAAGGGCGGCTATTCACCGAACCTGATTCGGGTGCGACAGAGCGTGTCTCTGAGGATCGTTTTCGATCGTCAGGAGGGAGGCGAGTGCACGTCGCGGGTCGTATTTCCCGACTTCGCGCTGAACAGGTCGCTGCCCGCAATGACTAAGACAGCGGTCGAGTTCACGCCGGAGACGAGCGGTCGTTTCGGCTTTGCGTGCGGCATGAACATGGTTCACGGCACGTTGATCGTGGAGCCGGCCTCGCCGCCTCCAAGATCCATGTCGGCGCCACCAGAAGCTCCGGTAACGGTTGTCTCATCCAACGGCGGGAATGGCGCGCGACCCGCTGACGCTGCGGACAGCGAGGCGGCTGAGCGCAAGTCCGAGATCCAGGATCTCAGCCGGCGTGTGATTGTCGGGGCCGTTCTGACCGCTCCTGTTCTGTTCGCGGTCATGGCTGACGGCTTCCTGCGAGCGTCGTGGTTGCCGCCGCTTCTTCTCAACCACTGGCTGCAGTTGGCGCTGATCACACCCGTGATGCTCTATTCAGGTTGGCCGATCCATCGCACCGGCTGGCTCAGCATCGCGCACCGCAGCGCAGAGATGAACGCGCTCATAACGGTGGGCACGACCGCCGCCTACGGCTACAGCCTGTTCGTGACGGCAGCACCGAGTGCGTTGCCGGCCGAAGTGCGCGGCGTCTACTTCGAAGTGGTCGGGGTCATCATCACGCTCATTCTTCTTGGCCGCCTCTTCGAAGCGCGGGCGAAAGCGGGAACCGGCGCCGCGATCAGGAAGCTGATCGGGCTCCAGCCGCGCACCGCACGTCTGGTCCGAAACGGTGCAGCGGCCGATGTTCCGGTCGAGGAGGTCGTCCCCGGCGACGTGATCTCGGTCCGTCCCGGCGAGAAGATCCCGGTCGACGGTGAGGTTATCGACGGTCATTCAACCGTGGATCAGTCGATGGTCACCGGTGAGCCGATACCGGCGGCAAAGCAGGCTGGTGACACAGTGATTGGCGCAACCATCAATCAGACTGGAGCTTTCCACTTTCGTGCCACCCGAGTCGGCAAGGACACAATGCTGGCTCAGATCATTCGGCTTGTCGAACAGGCGCAGGGCTCGAAGGCGCCGATCCAGCGGCTTGCCGACGTCGTGGCCAGCTACTTCGTTCCGGCGGTAATGGGGATTGCGATCGCAACTTTCGTGGTCTGGTTTGTGGTCGGTCCACCTCCGACACTCACCCTCGCACTGGTCAGCGCGGTGGCCGTTCTGATCATCGCGTGCCCTTGCGCGCTCGGGCTTGCGACTCCACTGGCGATCATGGTCAGCACGGGGAAAGGGGCCGAGCAAGGCATCCTCATCCGCTCGGCCGAGGCGCTCGAGATCGCGCAGAAGATCGACACGGTCGTGCTGGACAAGACAGGGACGATCACGCGCGGCGCCCCAGCTCTTACCGATGTGATCGTCAGCGGCGACATCGCCGAAGACAATCTGCTGAGGCTGGTGGCGTCCGTCGAGCAGGCCTCCGAGCACCCTCTCGGGGCGGCAATCATCGCCGGTGCCAAGGCGCGTGGCATGGATCTGGTCCCACCGACCGACTTCGAATCGGTCACGGGAAAGGGTGTACGCGCCACCATCGAAGGGCGGAAAGTCCTGGTCGGCAATGAGGGATTCATCCAGGCCGCAGGCGCCGCCGCGAATGGATTCACGGAGGCTGCACGCAAGCTGTCGACGGACGGAAAGACGCCGTTGTGGGCTGCGGTGGATGGCAAGCTGGCCGGTGTGATCGGCGTTGCGGACACCATCAAAGACGACTCAGTTGCGGCAGTTGCGGCACTGCGAGACCTCGGTGTCAAGGTGATCATGATCACCGGCGACAACCGCCAAACGGCGGCGGCGATTGCGCGTCAGGCCGGGATCGAGCGCGTCCTGGCCGAGGTCCTGCCCGACAAGAAGGCATTCGAGGTGAGGCGCCTCCAGGACGAGCATCGAGTCGTGGCCATGGTAGGCGACGGGATCAATGACGCCCCGGCCTTGGCTCAGGCAGATGTTGGCATGGCAATGGGCACGGGGACGGATGTTGCCATCGAGGCTTCGGACATCACGCTAATCTCCGGCTCCCTAACAGCCGTTGTTACCGCCATCAAATTGAGCCGCTCGACCATGCGCAACATCCGCCAGAACCTGTTCTTCGCTTTCGCGTACAACATCGTGGGCATTCCGATCGCGGCCGGCGTCCTGTATCCGTTCCTGGGCCTTCGCCTGAGCCCGATGATCGCGGCGGGAGCGATGGCGCTCAGTTCACTCTCAGTGGTGTCCAACTCAAACCGTCTTCGGAGTTTCAACCCAAAGCCAATTCAATCAGTCTCAATCGAACGCTCAGCGGCTGAGCCCGAGGTCGAAGTCGGATCGAGTGACGCTCCGGCGACTATCCAAGCTGACCCAACGGGCAAAGGAGAGGACATGCCAGACAAGACCACAGCAATTGATCCCGTATGCGGGATGACCGTCGATACTTCGACCGCCGAGTACCGGTCATTCCATGACGGCAAGGCCTATTACTTTTGCGCCGTCGGGTGCAAGGCAACCTTTGACAGGAATCCTGCGAAGTTCATCGGTGCCGGAGCAAAGAGCGTTGGGCCATTAGGTTCGAATTAGATGGGCATGGGGATGATGGGCTTCGGCCTGATGATGATGTTCATCGGACTCGTCGTGGTCGTGGCGCTCATCGCGATCGCGGTATGGGCCGTGATTTATTTCACGGGATCGGGTCGAGCGTCGGGACCGAAGGATGGCCAGGCTCGGCAGATCCTGGATCAACGATATGTCCGAGGCGAGATCGGTGAGGAGGAATACAAGCGGATCCGTCGCGAGCTGGGCTGACTCGGTCAACTGGGGTCAAGTTCGTAGGTGGAAGTAGCTCTGGTCATAAAGCCAGCGACGGAATAGCGGCAGCCAGCCTTGGGCGATGACGCGATTGTCTTTGAGCACAATGGCGTGGCCGCCAATGTTCGCCATTGACTGATGCGGCGCCTCTGACGGTTCCAATCGCCTGAGCGGTGCGCCGTCCATATCGGCCAGCACGTTGGTGGCCAGGTGCGCGACTCGCTGCCTGATCGAAACCATTGTCTTGCTGGTGGCCACCTTCGAGGGAAGCGAGGCCGCATCTCCACAGGCGAACACGCCCCGCCGCGTGGTGGCGATGCTGTCGTCGACACGGATGAAGCCACGCTCGTCGAGCATGTCCGCCGGCAGCCCAATGTTCACGCCACAGAGCGGCGCGACAATTGCCACCAGGTCGAAGGCAATGTCCTTTCCACCGACCACAGCGCCCGAGCCCGTCACCCCGTCGAGCCTGCTTTCAGTTGCCAACGTGGCCTGTGGGGTTCAAAAATCACGTCTGAGGCGCACTCCGCGTGGCTGAGCGCCTAATCACCCGGGCCAGCTAGGATTTCGCGCCGGGGTGCTGGTTTCTCTGGTCTATTGGCTGCTTCGGGCTTGCTCGACGTGATTGCGACCAGTCATGGTGATCAGGCTCGACTCCAGGCTGAGGTGCTGGCACTCCGGCGCCAAGTTCAGGTGCTCGAGCGCCAGATCAAGCGAGTGGGGTGGGCGCCGGGTGACCGGATGCTAATGGCGGCACTACGCGATCGCCTTCCACAATCGGCATGGGCAGCGCTGCTAGTCCAACCTGAGACCGTGCTCGGCTGGCATCGGGCTCTGGTACGTCGCAAGTGGGCCGCGTACCTGCATCGTCCAAGACGGGGCAGACCGCGGATCTCAACTGAATGCCGGCAGCTGATCGTGCGCATGGCGAAAGAGAACCCAGGCTGGGGTTACTTTCGAATCAAGGGCGAGCTGCGCAAGCTCGGGCACGCGGTGGCCGCGACCACGATTCGGTCCGTGCTGCTGCGGGCTGGCATTCCACCCTCAGGTCGCCGAGCCAAGCTGAGCTGGAAGCAGTTCCTGGCGGCTCAAGCCCAGACCCTGGTGGTGGCCGACTTCCTCTGCGTCGACACCGTCTTCTTCAAGCGCCTTTACGTCCTTATTTATATGCACCTGGCCACCAGGCGCGTTTTGCTGGCCGCTTGCACGGCCAACCCAAACGAGGCGTGGATGGCTCAGCAAGCCCGCAACCTGGCCTGGACGCTGGAAGAGGAAGGGATCAAGTTGAAAGTAGTGATCCACGACCGAGACAAGAAGTTTTCGCCACGAGCCGATGACGTCTTCAGGTCGGCAGGGGCTCGAGTGATCCTGACCCCGCTCATGGCGCCCCGAGCCAACGCCCACGTCGAACGCTGGATCGGTAGCTGCCGGCGAGAATGCCTGGACTGGATGCTAGTGGTGAACCAGGGGCACCTGGAGGCGATCCTCCACGAGTATTGCATGTACTACAACCAGGAACGTCCCCACCGCAGCCGCGAGTTGCGACCACCGGCCGCACGAGGCGATCCGGCTGTCGCCAGAACTCGTGGGGTCCGACGGCGCGTGCGGCTGGGCGGTCTGATCAGCGAGTACTACTGCGAGACGATGGCGGCCTGAATCGATGGAGCGTCCCAGCGACGAGAAGCGAGTCGAGGGACCTCCGCGCTTTCGGGTTGCACGCAACCCAGATGCAGAGAGCCGGCTGCCCTACCTGATC
>WNGG01008117.1_pt1 | contig 15820 bp, 14 predicted proteins | sample 5400661 | NCBI WGS metagenome assembly WNGG01 (sample SAMN13153372, study PRJNA577476) | soil metagenome | isolation source: 100 cm soil or saprolite under Garry oak tree replicate 1 | place: USA:California | collected 2016-06-15
TTCTTCTCTGACAACTCCCGCACAACGAAGATAACTGGGACAGAAAAACAAGGAGGCCAACCATGCTCTGGTATTGCCGCTTTGAATGGCATGCACATACGACACGCGAACAGGTTGCCCGGCGGGTGATCGAACAACACCAGGCTGGAGGCAATCGCCACCCCGAAAGCCTCAAAGGCTGGTATAACCTGGCTGGGGGGGGAGCAGGCTTCTTACTGGTGGAAACCAATGAACCCCGCGAACTCACCGCGCTTCTGCAACCTTTCATGGATCTGCTCAGATGGGATGTTCACGCTGTCTACGCTCTGGATTACGATCAAGAAATTCAAAGGCTACAGCAAGTTGTTCAACAGAAACGCTAGCATTTCCATCATCATCGGCTGGGGCTGGATCACGCTCCTCGCCGCTCGGCTGCTAAGCAAAACCCGCTTGCCGGTTGAAAGACACCCCTCACACTTCTCTGATTGAGGCACTTCTGCCGAGCGAACCGGCTGGCCGCATGACACCACCTCAGGCCACGATTTATCGTGGCCTGAGGTGGTGTCATGCGGCCAGCCAAAATGTAGCGAGACCCACAAGGGGTCTCGTGGGGGCGCGGCAGGGAGGTGGAGCTACGCCACAGCCTTCACTCTCCTCATATATGGCCGTGTCTGCGTAACCAGCACCAGCACAATCACCCCGATACCTGACACAACATGCGGCAACCACACATTAAGCGGATGATTCGAGAACCCAAACACAAATGGTGAGACCGCCAGTAAAGCAGCAGCAACCACATCGATAATCAAATGCACCGGCATCGGAATAAACTTCAGCACAGGCAGCCCAAGCTCATAGTTTGTCAAAAGGCTGTAGAGAATCAGACCAATACCAAGCACAATCGGCAGAATAACCGCTGCACCTCCCACAGATGCAAACCCAAAGACGAAAGGCGCGGCAATCAGAGTAACGCCCCCAATGTAATCGAAGCATGCATGCAACCATGTCGGGACAAAACGAATTGTGTTCATAAAAACTTCCTTTCTACCTGAAGTAGTTGATCGGCTCAGCAATGATAGAAAAATCATTTTTCCTTGACTCACTGCCGTTACGTAGCAGAGAGGAGCTTCTATCCTCCTGCTATTGCTACATACGTGATGTGCGAAGAGCCAGATCAATGCACTTCTGGTCTTTCAGATAGATGGAGCCTACTTCTCAGTCTTTGGTCTCCCATGTGGAGCGAGACCCGTCTCGACTTCAGCTTTGTACTTCTCAATTGCTTCGAGTGTACTGTACCATCGTCTCCCTCGCTTGACTGCTGCAATTCTCCCCTTTCGCACAAGCCAGCCCAGGTAATCAACCGAATATCCCGATGGTTGAGCTAAGACCGAGAGTGACTGATAATTCTCATCCGGTAACGCTGCGCATGCTTCCAGGTAGAGGTCAAACCCCCCTTCAATCGCCTTTCCTATGAGATTCGCTAGTGGACTCTAGTGGACTATAGCTGCCAGTGTTGCCTGTATTGAGTGCCTGGATGTGCTGCCTTCGATAGCATTTGAATGGTAGGGGTCCTCGCTCTCTCTTTTTGACATGTTACATTTAAATAGTTACATCTTTAATGTTACAAGTCTACCGTTGCATCATCTCAATCGTCTTCCGCACAATCTCCACAAAATCCGGCTTAATGCTCGCTCCACCAACAAGCGCCCCATCAATATCAGGGTGAGCCACAAATTCACCAATATTAGCAGAAGTAACACTCCCACCATAAAGAATACGCAATGCTGTTGCTGCCTCGCCACCATACATATCCCCATAGAGTTGGCGAATGAGAGAAATAACTTTCCCCGCACCTTCAGCCGTAGCAGCCTTCCCCGTACCGATAGCCCAGATCGGTTCATAGGCAATCACAACCTTGTCTGCCTGGTCGGCAGGAAAGTTTGCAAGGCTATGTTGCACCTGGGTGTGAATGACCTGTTCCGTTCTTCCAGCTTCATACTCTTCCAGGTGTTCTCCAATGCAGATGATAGGTCGCAAGTTGTACTTAAATGCAGCCAATGCTTTCTTGTTTACCATTTCATCAGTTTCGCCAAAATAGATTCGGCGCTCAGAGTGACCAAGGATCACTGTTGTGCATAGTTCGCATACCATAGTAGGAGATATCTCGCCTGTGAAGGCTCCTTTCTCCTCAAAATACATATTCTGTGCACCCAATTCGATGCGTGGAAAAAGTATAGCATCCAGCACTTCGCGCACAACCCCCAACGAGATAGCTGGTGGACAGAGAATACACAATATGTCGGAATACTGCCTCACTAACTGTCCCAGTCCTGGTACAATCTCCAACGCAAAACTTGAGGCATCCCGAGGACCATAATGCATCTTCCAATTTCCTGCAATGATAGCAGTACGAGATGGTGTCGTCATGATATTCATCCTATGGTTTTGTATGGTTGTGATTTTGCCCGGCATCCTTAAGGATGCCGGGCAAAATCACAACCATATTACCCTATTTATCCTCTAATGCCGCCACTCCCGGCAAGGCCCTTCCTTCCAAGAGCTCAAGCGAGGCACCTCCACCTGTCGAGACATGCGTCATTTTATCGCCTGCACCGGCCTGGTCAACTGCTGCTGCAGAGTCGCCACCACCAATAATAGTGGTTGCACCATCAGCAGTCCGCTCGGCCAGAATCTCGATGATCGCATCGGTTCCCTTGGCAAAGGCTGGCATCTCGGCCACACCTAACGTCCCATTCCAGACAATCGTCTGTGCACTTTCAAGTACCTGGCGGAAGGTTTTGACGGTTGTAGGTCCGATATCCAGAATGCGCCAGCCTGGTTCAACCTTGTCAACGGAGACTACTTTAGAGTTTGCATCCGCAGCAAGGCGATCAGCTATAACAACATCGGTAGGCAGTAGAAATGCCAATGCATGTTGACGCGCTTTGGCAATCAACTCTTTGGCAACGTCCACTTTACCTTCTTCATAGAGCGAGTCACCGATTTCGTAGCCCTCTGCCTTGAGAAAGGTATTAGCCATACCGCCTCCGATGAGCAGGCTGTCAACCCTGGCGATCAGCCGTTCCAGGACAGCGATTTTGTCTGAGACTTTAGCCCCGCCGATAATCGCTGTGAATGGCCGCTTGGGACTCTCGAGCGCTGACCCCAGAAAGTTGATTTCCTTCTCCATCAGGAAACCTGCAACGCCTGGGAGATAATGGGTAACTCCCTCTGTTGATGCATGTGCCCGGTGTGCTGTGCCAAAGGCATCGTTGACGTAGAGTTCCCCTAGAGACGCAAGCTGCCGCGCAAAATCGGGATCGTTCTTCTCCTCTTCCTTGTGGAAACGGAGGTTCTCAAGTAAGAGCACCTGGCCAGGTTGCAGCGCTTTTGCCTGGGCCTCCACTTCGGGACCAATACAATCTGTTGCCATCTGTACCGGTCTGCCCAGTAACTCACTTAGTCGTTTTGCCGCCGGTGCCAGGCGCATTTTATCAACAACCTTCCCATCCGGTCTTCCAAGATGAGACATCAGAATAACGCAGGCTCCGTGATCGAGGAGGTACTGTATAGTAGGCACAGCTGCTCGAATACGTGTATCATCAGCGATATGCTGCTCAGCATCCAACGGCATATTGAAGTCAACACGCACCAGCACCCGTTTCTCGGCAACATCAATGTCGCGAATCGTTTTCTTATTCATAATCTATACCCCTGGATGAGATGGAGAGGCGCAATGCTTGTGCCTCTCCATCTCATCCTAAAACCCCTTCTCACTAATGAAGTGAGCGAGATCAGCAACGCGGCAGGAGTAGCCCCACTCATTGTCGTACCAGGCAACAACCTTAACCATGTTCCCGCCAAGAGCCATCGTCAGGAGTCCGTCTACGATAGAGGAGCGTTCGTCACCACGGAAGTCACTGGAAACGAGCGGCTCTTCCGTGTAGCCGAGGATACCTTTGAGAGAACCTTCGGCAGCCTGTTTGAAAGCCTCATTCACTGCTTCCTTTGTGGCTTCTTTACGCACGTTCGCCACGAAATCGACCACCGAAACCGTAACCGTCGGCACTCGCAAAGACATGCCATCAAAGCGACCCTTCAGTTCGGGAATAACCAGTGCAAGTGCCTTCGCTGCACCAGTTGTGGTAGGAATGATATTAGTACCGGCAGTGCGTGCGCGGCGCAGGTCTTTGTGCACCTGGTCAAGAATGCGCTGGTCGTTGGTGTACGAGTGAATGGTGTTCATCAAGCCTCGCTCGATACAAAGGGCATCGTTGAGTACCTTGGCAGCAGGAGCCAGGCAGTTGGTGGTGCTAACCCCAAGCACAATCGTGATATCTTCGCCCTTGGCTGGAGCAGTGATGATCACTTTTTTGGCTCCGCCTCGCAAATGGGCTGCTGCCTTTTCGGCATCGGTGAAGAGACCCGTCGACTCAATGACCAGGTCTATACCCATGTCACCCCATGGAATCTGGGCGGGGTCTTTCTGTGAAATGACCTTGAGGCTATGTCCGTTCACAATGATAGCGTCAGCGGTGGCCTCGATTTCGCCAGGGAAGTGACCGTAGGTGGAGTCGTACTTCAAGAGGTGAGCGTTGGTCTTTGTATCGGTCAAATCGTTCACGGCGACGACTTCCAGGTCTTTGGGATAGTGTTCAAATATAGCTTTGAAGGATTGACGCCCAATGCGACCGAAGCCGTTGATGCCTATACGAGTTGTCATAGAAAATGTTCTCCTTTTCTGTTGTCCTTAGTTAGCTCGGTAGAAACGCTTTCCACCAGGACACTGATCTAGCTTACTGAAGTAGAAGCGAGTATTACAAACGAATGCAATTAACTCACTACAGCAAAGTGTAGAGCCTGTGTCACACAAATCTATCACAGACATATACCTGCATCCTTACAAAATCGTCACGTTTCATGTTTCACGTGAAACATTGACAGGCAAAGTTTGGGCATCCCTCAAAGTAGATGCGGGATGCCTTGTTCTTCACGCTTGCTGCCTCTACTCGTATTAACCTGTCAAAAGCCACTTACTACACTTCCCGCCTCTTCTTTCATCCTACCAGGCTTCTAAAAGAGTATCATCTCTTCCTGGCACGGTCAAGGCAAGTACTAACATCCGGGACAGGGATTACGCCAATTGAGAAACGAACATAATCATCAGTGTAGGCAAAGCCTGATCCTGGAACTCCAGCAATACCTGTTTTCTCGAAGAGGGAGAACGCATCTTCTCCAGGATTGAGCTTGCTCCAGTTGTAGACGGTAGCATCATCATCGATGTAAATCTGCTCAAACAGGTGCTGCTCCTCGTTAATTTGTTGCAGCTGTGCAATGAAACGCTTACGTCGCAAACGATACAGGCTGCGCATCTTTTCCATGAGCCAGGGACGTGCCTGAATCAGGCGATAGTATGCCATGAAACGCAGCTGCCACTCAGCAGGGAGCGAGGCCATGCTATTTGTCCAGCCAGGATTGAGCAGTGGTGCAAGTGTCGGATCGCCCATTGTCACCCAACCTAAACGTTCGCCGGTCAAAGAAAGTGTCTTCGAAAAACTACTGACGAAAATCGTATGCTTTAGAGCATCAGGTGAGGCAAAGGTTGCCATCCGTGCCCGGTCGTCTTCAGGTTTTCCTGTACCAATATATGCCAGGTCGGCAAGGATGTGGATATTCTGGCCTGCCTCACGATACTTTCTGAGCACGGCATGGATGTCGTTCAGTTCCTCTGGAGTAAAGGCAAACGTGGTGGGATTGTTTGTGACGGTGAGGTAGATGACGCGAATATCTGGAGCTTGTTGCAGTGCCGAATCGAGTTGTGATGCCGTAAGTTTGAAGTGATCTTCTGGCAGAGTCTGAATATGGTGTAGGCGATAACCATACGATCTTGCTTGCCATTCAGGAACACCAAAGCCTGGAGCTGGAAAGAGTACAGCCACGTCTGAAACGTTTTGATCACGATACATCTGGCGCAGACCACGTAAGGTTTTATCGATGCTGTCCATGGCTCCCAGGCCTAGGTGTACCTGGTCGGTCGTAACAGAGATACCCCATTGTTGCATCTCTCCAGCCAGCCAACTCCGCAGGATGGGGTTGCCAACTCCCATAATATCGTACACACGCAAATCGATCTTGTGCTCCAGCAGCAGCCGCTCACATTCCTGCATTTGCTCGCGTAGCCAGAGATACGTTTCGCCTGAAGCAACACGCCCGTTTATCTGCTCGTTTGGTAGTGCCAGTCCTAATTCTTCGACGAGTAGCCGATAATCGCCGGGACCACCTGGTTCCCCTTCACATTCGATAACCCGGCGTAGATCCACGTCGCCAATTGTACGGTTCACAATCTCGGCTTGTATTATCTCTTCAGAAATGTTAAGTTCCCGGCATCGGCGTTCAAGTTCACCTACCATGCGGGCCATTACACGAATTGGCCCGGCACCTTGTTGTAGAATAGGCCGATATCGGAGAAACAATTCATGGCGTAGCTGCCGAAGCCTGGCACGCTGTTCCCGTAACGAAAGCGCTGTTTTGACGGAAGAGGTAGGCGAATCCACAGGTTTATTGTGGGTAATCACCAGCATTACTCCCTTCATGTGCGCTTCACACGCACATCTTCTCTCAGGTGCAATCCCCGTTGACTACACCTCTGTAGAAGTGTAGCACATTTCTACGTCTTTAAGCAAAACCAGCCAGGGCCCTCTATCCGTTACCTCAACCAGAGTGTTTCACGTGAAACATCCTTATTCCGACATATCAAAAACACCCTCTTGTACTGCCTTTGTCAATACCGCAATGTCAGGTGCCAGAACACGATCATCTTCGAGTTTTGGTATGAAGGAGCGCACAAGTTCATATGCTCGCTGGACACCTGCGCCAGGTTTCAGTGGTTTGCGGAACTCTAACATCTGTGCAGCACACATCAGTTCGATGGCGATCACCTGCTGGGTCTGCTCCAGAATGCGTTGCACTTTATGAGCGCTCGTAACACCCATACTGACGAAATCCTCCATCCCAGCACTGGTGGGAATAGAGTCGATGCTTGCCGGGTGTGCCAGCACCTTTATCTCGTTGACCAATGCGGCGGCTGTATATTGTGCGATCATAAAACCGCAATTTAACCCTGGATTCGGCGTAAGGAAGAGGGGAGCACCACCTTCATCCCAATCATGTGGCCCCATCAAGTTGTAAATGCGCCGTTCAGCGAAACTTGCGACATGAGCAAGTGCGATAGCCAGGACATCCAGTGCTAAAGCCAGTGGTTGCCCATGGAAATTGCCACCGCTGAGCACATCTCCATCCTCTGGAAAGATCAGTGGGTTATCAGTAACAGCCCCTAACTCGCGCTCAAATACGCTAGCGCAATAATCAAGAGCGTCACGGGCTGCTCCAAGAACCTGGGGGGCACAGCGTAGAGTGTAGGGGTCTTGTACGCGAGTACAATTCTGATGACTTTCGTTGATCTCACTATTACTTACCAGTTTGCGTAATCGAGCAGCGCTGACCTGTTGTCCCACCTGTCCCCGGCGTGCATGGATGCGTGGATCCAGTGGAACATGACTGCCCATCAATCCCTCGATGCTCATTGCACAGGCCACCTCTGCTGTGCGTAGAGTAGTCTGCGCGTCTATCAGCGTTAGTATCCCGATGGCCTCCATCAGGTGCGTTCCGTTGACAAGTGCTAACCCTTCTTTTGCATGCAGTTGCAGAGGATTTAATCCTGCCTCGCTCAAAGCCTCCGCTCCAGTACCGCGTCGTCCTTTGTAGATCGCCTCACCTTCGCCAATCAGAGTCAAAGCCAGGTGTGCCAGCGGTGCCAGATCACCACTCGCCCCTACCGAGCCTCGTGAGGGAATGAGAGGATAGATGCTGGCATTTAGCATATCAATCAATAACTGGACAATCTGGGTACGCACACCCGAATTGCCGCGAGCCAGACTTGCTGCCAGCAGTAACATCATAGCCCGTGTGACCTCCTCGCTGAGAGGTTCACCAACTCCTGCAGCAGTACTGCGAAGCAGGTTTATCTGGAGATCTATCAGTTGTTCATGTTTAATACTAATCTTGCTCAGATGCCCAAAACCGGTAGTGACGCCATAGATTCTTCGGTCCTCAGCAGTAATAGTGTCGATCACTGCCCGTGCTGCTTCAATACGTTGAATAGCATCACTACTCAGCTTCACTGGTGCATAGTGCCGCGCAATGGCAAGTACTTCGGCGGGAGAGAGTGCCTGCCCGGTGATTATTACGGTTGTAGGTAATTGATGAATATATTCTGTCTTCATCAGAGAAGTTTCCTTTCTGGCTTCGTTGCTCTTCATATGCATTGTAGCAAAAAGAAAATAGAAGTTGTAGGGGCAACTCTTGCCAGTACTCCCCTACATTTGGTGATGTTTCACGTGAAACATCACCAAATGTAGGGGTATTCCTTATATGTACCTGGAAGCTCATGCTTGTACTGTTCTCATATTTGCCACAATCTGTGCAAAAGGTGCAATGATCATCAGGATAAGAGCAGTGATGAGGAGAGGGAGGTTAGCAAATCGAGTGAGCAGTGCAAGTTGGGGAGGAGTGAGTAAGACTAAGAAATAGAGACTTTGTGCCAGGCCTGTATATTTTCCCCAGGCCGTTGAGCCGAAACGTACTGGATGGGCAAATAGGAAGTAGCTTGTTAATGCTGCAAAGAGTGGAAGCAGAAACCGTACCAGCATGATCAGTCCCAACCAGAGTGGAAGAACAGCATTCTGAATGAGGATAATGGTGATAGCCAGGTACAGGCAAAAGTCTGCTTCACCATCAGCAATCTGTCCCAATTTACTTTGTGTCCTTGTATAATGCGCAATTTGCCCATCGAGGATATCAGTAACAACTCCAGCAAGGAAAACTGCCAGAGCTAACCAGGATGGGGTATTCAGACCGCCGACAAGTCTCCCAAGAAGATATGAGGCACCCAATCCACGTAGCCAGGTGAAGGTGTTCGCAATACCGACGACCGGCAAGAGTTCACTATCTTTCTCCTGACGATTCAGACCGAGATGCCAGAACAGGTCGCTTTGTTGCCAGGTGACGCAGAAGAGAAAGCCGGGGAGGAGACGAAGTGTTGCAACAGGATCCTCAAGCACAAAATTGGTGATAAGGATAACTATTGAAAGTATACCGACCAATAGCGTTATACATATCCAGGAACGTTTCAGGGTAGGATGAGCATCCGCTGTTCGACACGACATCTCCCAGGAGCGCCCAAAGAAGCGTATCCATGCCAGGGGACTGAACTTTTCGTCGCGGAGTGTCGTGAGCAAGTCTACGACAAATTGGTTTTCGCTGTGGGCGGTCTGTGCCATGGAAAATGTCCTTCTATCAGAGGTTATGTTCCACGTGAAACATCTACATCTATTCCTTCCTGTACTGCTTATGGAACCTCTATGTTTCACGTGAAACATAGAGGTTCCACAACATCTGACCCTCAGAGAATCCTCTGTTTTGTGAACCAGCATTAACTAGCTATAACCAGGACTGAGTGAACCAGGTTAACGCCGAAATGATAACCGATCTCATGGTAATCCTGAATGGACCAGAGCGTTAACTCGCAGTGCTTGCCTACTTCTATACTGCCAATTTGATCCTGTAAAGCAAGTGCACGAGCGCCGTTGATAGTTGCAGCCGTTAACGCTTCTTCCAGTGACATTCCCATGTTAGACATTGCCAGCCCCAGTATCATCTGCATATTTTCGCAGTAGGAAGTGCCGGGGTTAAAGTCTGTTGCCAGGGCTACATGGAGTCCGTGATCAAGAAAACGGCGAGCTGAGGGGTAAGGAGTACGTAAGGAGTAAGAGCAACCAGGTAGAAGTGTTGCCACCACACCTGCCTCACGCAGAGCGTCCAGATCAGCATCACTGGCAAAGTCAAGGTGATCGGCGGAAGTTGCACCAAGCTCTGCTGCCAGCTTTGCACCACCGGATGGACTCAACTGGTCAGCATGGATTTTGACCTGGTAGCCTGACTCTTTTGCACGAGTAAGAATGCGGCGGCTCTCTTCAAGAGAGAATGCCTCTCGTTCACAGAATACATCGCAGAAACGAGCAAGGCCCACAAACGAGGGTAGCATCTCCTCAACGACCAGGTCTACATACTCATTGCGTTTCTCTCGGTATTCAGGTGGAATAGTATGTGCGCCCAGGAACGTAGGCACAACTCGCACACGGCTATGCGCTTGGGAGGGAGTTGCTTGGAGCGCATTGAGGTTATTGATAATACGCAGGCAGGTCTCTTCTGTAATTGTGTCCAGGCCATAGCCTGTTTTCACCTCTACAGTCGTCGTGCCACAATGGCGCATAGTATCAAGTCTCGCTGTAGCCAGGGCCATCAGTGTCTCTGCATCTGTACTACGGGTTGCATTCACAGTTGTGAGGATACCTCGTCCCTGAGCCAGGAGTTCAGCATAGCTTACTCCGCTACGACGAAGATGAAATTCTTCTGCCCGATCTCCTGCGAACACCAGGTGAGTGTGCGAGTCAACCAGTCCAGGAGTGACAACAGTCCCTTGGGCATCAACAACAGTTATACCATCAGTGCGAGAACCCGTTTTGTGCTGGAACATTGGTTCAGCGTCGTCATCTGCACCAATCCAGACAATCACGCCATCATGTGCTGCTATTGCTGCATTTGAAATAACCTGTAAGGGACCACTTGCTCCGGGAATGGGTTGTTGTGCAACGGTGACCAACTGTTTAATATTGCGAATGACTGCGTTGGCCTGAATCAGCGGTTGGGATGGATTGCGTGCCATACTGATACTCCTTCAGATGAGTTTCTTTCTCTCCCTTTTATAGCACCTTAGCAAGGCGACTGCAAGGGGCTTATGGAGGAAGTCCCTACCATGCGACCCTTGCGATCACCCTGATAACAACCCTGGTTTGTGGTGAACTTCCCTACCAATCGCACTTGCCCAATACTCCTGGATTTGTTACACTGTTGTAAAGTAAACACTCTAGTAAAGACCGGGTTATCAGACCAGTCAATCTATTTCGGGAGGAGCATCTATGCGGGCAATTGATGATGGTAGTATCAAGTATGCTGCTATCCTGCGGGTACTCTCGGTTTGGAAGCAATTGCCGGAGAGCGACATATCGAATATGCTCCGGGAATACCATTTGATTACTGATGACTTTCGCGAAGTAGAAGACCAGGGCTTGATCACCATGACCTTTATTGGCGACGAGTATGTAATCACTCCTACTTTGTTAGGGCGTCTCTGGCTAGAGCAATTTGAAAGCGAGGAGAAAAACAATGCCCTATGATGACCAGGACGAGGCGTTTCCATATACAACTATTGGTACCGATCAGGCCAGGCAGATGATCGAGTCCGGGGCGCGTGTAATCGATGTCCGGCAGCTTGATGAATGGAGACGTGGGCATATTCCCGGTGCGACACTACTTCCCATCAATAGTATCTACTCGTTTGGGAAGGCTCTCAGGGAATTGGACCTATCTCCCGATGAAGATATCATCTTTACCTGCGCGGTAGGCCAGCGGAGTGCCGTCGCCTCGGAAATAGCCCTTCTTTTAGACCTGAAAAATGTCTACAACCTTGCCAATGGAATGCATGGCTGGATGGCCCGGGGCTATCCGGTTGAACGTTGAACAATCTAGCACACCCCGGTACCCTAAATAATGTAGTGGCACCCGTTGTGGGTGTCATGAAGGGACGCTAGCACAACTGAGAGGAGTATTTCTATGCCTTTACTAGAAGGAAAGACGGCCCTTATTTTCGGTGTTGCCAACCATCGTTCTATTGCCTGGGCCATCGCACAGGCGCTCTCCGCTGAAGGTGCCCGTCTTGCCCTGGCCTATCAGGAGCGGATGGAAAAGTATGTACGCGAGCTTGCCGCAAAGGTTCCCAATACTGTCGTCTTCCCATGCGATGTACAGAACGACGAACAGCTTGACGCAGTTTTTGCTAAGACTGGTGAAGCCTTTGGTGGTGGGCTCGATATCCTGATCCACTCCGTTGCCTTTGCTCCTCCAAGTGAATTGGAAAATCCCTTCATTGAGACCACACGCGAGGGATTCCGCACCGCCCTGGATATCAGTACCTATTCTTTGATCGCGATGGCAAAGCGTGCCAAACCTCTTATGCAGGCTCGAGGTGGTGGTAGTATCGTTACCCTCACTTATATAGCCAGTGAGCGCGTGGTACCAAAATACAACGTGATGGCTGTTGCCAAGGCTGCTCTGGAGTGTAGTGTACGTTACCTGGCCTACGAATTAGGCGAACAAAACATCCGTGTGAATGCAATTTCTGCCGGTCCACTCAACACCCTTGCGGCCCGTGGTATCACTGGCTTTACTTCTATGCGTGACCATGCAGAACTGGTCGCACCGTTGCGTCGCAACATCGAACAAAGCGAGGTAGGAGATACTGCCCTCTTCCTCTGCAGTCCTTATGCTCGTGCGATCACTGGAGATATTCTCTATGTCGACGCTGGTTATCATGCTATGAGTGCGAAGATGATGGGAGCATAGAAAGAAGCCAGCCGCGTTTTTGTCGGCGATCCACCAGGGATCGCCGACAAAAACGCGGCTGGCTTCTTTAACTTTCACTGTTCAATGCGTCGGCTGGTGGGTGGTGATGGAGCTCGTTCACCGCACCTGCTACAAAATTCTGCACCAGGGCGATTCATATGCCCACAAGGCCATAAGCGTAGCGTTCCAGAAATGGTGGTAGGAGGAGCAGATGGTCCTGGTGTCGGTGGTACTGGCCGTCCTGGAGGCGGTGGTGCACCAAATGCCGTCAGATCATCCTCTGGCACTGATCCCCGCCCTTGAGGAGAAACAGGAGTAGCTGGTGCTCTGCTGCTAGCCTGGGCAGCTTGTATGCCCGCTACAGTACTGACAGTAGATACCTTCTTTCCGCCCTGACGGCGAGTTGCGGCTACTCCGAAGAGGATCAAGGCCACAAGTATGACCACCCCTATTCCTATCAGTGCCCCTTTGCTAGCTGCAAGAGCATCTAGAAGGGAAGGAGAATGGGTCTGTGCTGGCTGTTGCTGCGGTGACTGCGACCCCTTTTCATTCTGAGCCTGGGTCTTTGCATAGTCCAGGTAAGGTTTGATAGCCTTGAATAAGGGATAGTGGGCTGCAATCGATTCAAATTCTTGCTGTGCCTTGTGCCAATGACCGGCAATAGTTGCTGCATAGTCCAGGAATGCCTGGTTCCAGGCTTTCTGGAATGATCCAGGAGTTGTATCCAGCTTCAGGGCCTGGACCAGCTCATTTGCGCTGTTGCTAGTCTGCAGGAAAGCAGTACTCCCTGGCGAGTCCGAGCTGGCAAGGCCAAAGCTCACAATACCTACAACTTTCCCCTGAGTATCCAATGCTGGTCCGCCGCTGTCGCCATGTTCCACGTTTCCCCCTACCTGAATCACCTGTGCCCCGGCATCCGTTGTCTTGATCGAGCTTACGAAGACATTATTCACAGAAAGAGTGAGCAGGTCAGAGGGATTATTGCTGACGTCACCGTTGCCCGGAAAGCCGATAATTCTGAGGTTATCCTGTGTCTGAACGCTTGCAGAATCCCCTAACAGAACGCTTGGCATATCATTCATGTTGACATGGATAACAGCGACATCTTTCTGATTAAATGAACTTTCCTTCTCAATCCGATCAACTGATGCGTGGATTTCTGGTGGTAAGTCCCGAAAGCTTGCTGCGGTCAGTGGGCCGGTGTAATCCGTATTAAGAAAAATCTCGCTGCTCGGTGGATCATAAATTGGGTCAGAGCGCAAGCTACCACTCTGAAGTTCCTGGGCTACCTGGTCCTGTGTGACCTGGTTGTTCGGACCAGAGTTCTGGTTAATATAGTTGGCGACATCGGGTGCTGCCACCTGGTCAAGAAACTGGTCTAATGACTGATCCTTAGGCGGATTGACCACATGGTCTGCGGTCAAAATGTCTCCGTGAGCACTGATGAAGGTTCCACTGCCAGATAATTGTAGAGGATAACCTCCAGAAGCGTTTTGCGGAAAAGTCACGTTCTGTCCATTAGAAAAATGTACCGTGAGATGACCAGGAATGGTGGTAATAATACGTACTACTGCTGGTTTTGCTATATCGACTGCACGCACCACAGGATCAGCAACATTGCCTCCTGGAATGCCATCTGCGTACGTCGTTTTTGCGCCTGCTACTGCTCCGAGGATAGCAATGAGGCATGCGATTCCTACCAGCATAAGCGTGCGAGGTAATGTATCTAACCAATACCATCGATTGGCTGAAATTTGTATAGATGTGTTTTTTTGCATAGTTAGTGTCCTGCCCTTGGTTTTGGAAAGCGAATCTCTTCAGCAACATTATACATCATACTGGCACAAAATGAGTACGGATAGACTCGATATCAGTTGTAGAAGTTATTAGCTGCTTAACTCTTGTGACTCCTCCATCAGAATATCATACAATTTGTATGTAACAGTTGCGATGTGACGATCAATATGTGACGATTAGCCTGATATGACAGTTTAGCTGGCTCAGAGCAGATGAACTATTCATCCGCTCATGATTTTTTCTCTCTCCGATAGTGCCTGTTTAGTTCAGAAGCATACTTCTTTCCAACACTATCAACGTTTTCCTCCAGCCATTTGCTCAGGTGAGTATGTCCCGTTGGCGGATTCAGAGAAATAAGCAGGTCTGCCATCAATCCTGCAATTTCATCATGTGTAATCAGTACATCACCAACCATTGGTTCAACCAGCTTCGCCATCAAAAAACCCATGTTCGGGCTTACATGTACAATCATAATATTACGATGCAGCTTGTCTGCGATCAACCGCACAAGTTCCTCGAACGTGAAAATATCCGGACCAACGGCATCTATAACCATATTGTCCTTTTGTTGACCAGCGTTCACTACGAGATCTGCCATGTCCTCTACATAAATCGGTTGAAGTAGATACTTCCCCGAGCCAAAAATCGGAAACACGGGAAAGCGTCGAAGTAGCCAGGCAATATTATTAATCAGGATATCTTCGGCTCCAAAGATCACCGTGGGTCGAATAATCGCATAGGATAGGCTTGAGTCCATGATAGCCTTCTCAAGAATTGCCTTCCCCCTGAAATAGGGAAGTCGAGAGGTTTCTGCCGGGTTCGTGATACTGACATGTACAATCCTCTGAACCCCCGCCTCTTCTGCTGCCTTGATAAGCTTCTTCGTATTTTCTACCGCGACATCGAAGGCAGTTGTACCATGCGAAAAACGAATCCAGTACGTATTGTAGAGAGTCGTTGCCCCTCGCAGACTTTCTACTAACTGCTCAGCATTATCGAAGTTGAAAGGATAAGCTTTTACCTGGTCGCCAAATGGATTAGGGTTATTAGGATGCCCTGTCAGCGTGCGAACTTCTTTCCCCATTGCCAGCAGGCGACGTGTGATGTATTTCCCCGTATAGCTGAAGGCCCCAGTGATCACGTTGATTTCAGGGGTTGGCATGACTTGTTGTACCTCGCTTTTTATTTGATCTCTGCTATATATCGTAAGACGCGCCGTCCAGATGTTTCGGAGAAATTTGACACTTTTGATAGCTGTATGCTATACAAGAGCCTGTAAAAATTGTTACTATTCAGGACTTCTTGCTGCCAGTTGCGGCTCGGCCACCCATCCAATGCATTTCAAGGCAGTGAGGAGTCAAGAAGAGAGGCGACCTCAATATGTTGGTAATTAGTCTCTCAAAAGTCAGCAAAGATTACGGCGGCAATCCCATCTTTGATGAAATTGACCTGGAAATCTTTGAAGGTGAGCGTATTGGTTTGGTGGGAGAAAACGGAAGCGGGAAATCGACACTCTTCAAGCTTA
>WNGG01005195.1_pt1 | contig 15819 bp, 12 predicted proteins | sample 5400661 | NCBI WGS metagenome assembly WNGG01 (sample SAMN13153372, study PRJNA577476) | soil metagenome | isolation source: 100 cm soil or saprolite under Garry oak tree replicate 1 | place: USA:California | collected 2016-06-15
CGAAGGGAGCGGATCTCGGTGTTGCGCAGGCCGGTCTGTGCCGCCACGAGCAGCAAGGTGCGGTCCCTCCTCCCGATCCACGTGGCCGGGTCTGGCGCGGCGACGAGCGCCGCGGTCTCCTCCTCGGTGAGGAACTCGACCGGCCGGCGTTCATGGCGCTTGGTCGGGATCGCGAGGACCCGCTGGCATTGCAGAGAGCACGCCGGCTCTGCGTACGCGACGAATCGGAAGAACGCGCGCAGGGCGGCGAGGCGGGTGTTGCGGGTCTTGGGCGTGTTGGCGCGCCCGTGCTCGAGGTGCGCGAGGAAGGCGCCGAGGAGTGCCGCGTCGAGGTCCTCCACGCGCAACCGGGACGGCGCCCGGTCCAGGCGCTCCGACGCGAAGACGAGCAGCAGCCGGAACGCGTCGCGGTAGGACGCGACGGTGTGTGGACTCGCGCCGAGCTGCGAGTGGAGCCGGTCGGTGAAGAAGCGCTGGAGGAGCGCCGGGAGATTCGCCGCAGTCATCGGACGTCTCCGCGGGCGACCGTCTCCAGGCGCTCGGTCGCAAGATGCAGGAGCTCGGGGACCGCCTGGATGTACCAGTAGGTCTCCGCCATGTGGACGTGACCGAGGTACGTGGCGAGGCGGGGCATGAGGCGGTCCACGTCGAGGCCCGCGCGGTACCACTCGACGAGCCTGCGGGTCGCGAACGTGTGGCGCATGTCCTGAAGCCGAGGGCCCCGTCCGATGCAGCGGGCAGACAGCCGGGGGCGCAGGTCGACGGCTTGGCAGAGCTTGGCGAACGTGCGCCGAGCCGCGCTCGGACCAAGACGCGATCCTCGTGTGACGAGAAACGCCGGCGTATCGCGGCAGGGCCGAACCGTGTCGCGGAACCTGGCGTAGGCCGCCAAGGCGGCGCGGGCGGACTCCTCCAGCGGGACGAAGCGGGACTTGTCGAACTTCGACTCACGGACGGCGAGTACGCCGCCCACGAGGTCCACGTCGCCGACATCGAGTGCGAGCGCTTCGCCGGGCCGCAGTCCGGTGGCGGCGAGAAGCCCGAGGAGCGCCCTGAACGTGGCGCAACGCAGTCCAGACACCGATCGCAGTCGACCGGCGGCGGCCATCAGGTCGGCGATCTCGCGATCGCTGTAGATGTGCGGCGCCGGGCGGCGCTGTCCTGCGGGGAGAAGCCGCTGTGCAGGAACCTCCGTCCTCGTGTCCGTCGCCTGGAGCCAGGCCGCGAACCCTCGCACGATCGCGAGCCGGCGCGCGTGCGTCGCGCGCTGGACGCCCACGGACTGGACCGCCTTCTCGGCAAGGGGTGCGATCTCGGCGATGCGCGCGGATGCGCGTATCTCGGGTTGAATTACGCGGACGGCGTCGGCGTCGCGCAGGATCGCAGGCGCGCCAACGAGATGTGGGAGAAAGCGTGCGCAGGGGGAAACGGCCTCGGTTGCTTCGGCCTGGCCCTCAGCCATGCGAACGGGCTCGGCATCGGACAGGATTGGGCGAAGGCCAACGAGCTGTACGAAAAAGGTTGTCGGCTCGATGAAGGCCAGGCGTGTACCAATCTCGGCGGCAGCCACGCGGATGGCAATGGCGTGCCCAAGGACGCTGCGCGCGCCGCGATACTGTTCGAGAAGGGATGCGAGCTCGGGAATGGCCGTGGATGCACTGCGCTCGGCGCGCCGCATGCGAGCGGGAGCGGGGTGGTGGAGGACCCGAAACGGGCGAACGAATTGTACGACAAGGGCTGCGAGCTGGACGATCCACAGGGATGCCGACAGCTCGGAATCAGCTACGGCGGCGGGTTCGGCGGGGGCCGGGATTTCCGTCGCGCCACGTATCTCTTCGAGCGGGCGTGCGACAGAGGCGACGCGGTCGGGTGCAGGCAGCTCGCCTGGATGTACAGGGAGGGCGATGGAGTTCCCGAGGACCGCATCGTCGCGAACGAGCTCTACGAGAAGGCCTGCAACTTCGGTGATGCGATCGGCTGCAACAATCTCGCCGATGCTTCCGACAACGGGTCCGAGGTGGCGAAGGATGCGCAGCGCGCCAGGACGCTGTGGCAGAGGGCGTGCGACCTGGGTGACGGAGGCGCGTGCGGCCATCTGGGCGCGAAGTACGCACAGGGCGTCGAAGTTTCGCAGGACTGGGCCCGGGCGAACGCGCTCTACCAGAAGGGGTGCGACCTCCGACACGGCCTGTCCTGCGCACGAATGGCGCTCAACTATTTGACGGGCACAGGCGTGGCGCAGGACCCTCGCCGCGCTCTCGACCTCTACCGGAGGGAGCGCGGTCTGTACGAACCCGAGTGCGAGAACGGCACTGCAATGTCGTGCAGCGCTCTCGCCGGCGTCTACGAACAGGGCCGGGGCGTGGCCGTGGACCCTTGCCAAGGCGGAGGCGCTGCGAAGGAGGGCGTGCCAGCTGGGCCGTCAGGAGGATTGTCGCGGCGCAAGGTGATGTGCGCTTGTAGAGCAGCGTGACTTCAACCAGGACGCATTGTTGGCCGGTTTCTCCGCAGCTACGATGGATGCCATGCGGATGGCTCGCGGCCCTGCTGCTGCTCGCCGTAAGGTGCCGAGCCGCCCGGCCCGTGGGGAACGGCGGGCCTGGGGCAGTCGATCTCCTCCGCATCGCCAGCGGGTCCTGCTTCCGGCCCGGCATTTGCGAGGTGTTCCCACCGCGCGATCATGGCGGCGCTTGCTCGGTTACTTCTGTAAGGCTCGTTCGGCCTCGATCCAGGTGACGACGTTCCGCGGCTGCGAGAGGTCCAACTCGAGTAGGCCGCGGGTGGATAGGTTTCCGATGGCGAAACCGCGGGCGCCATCGAACACGAACCCCAGGACCTCCGCTCCAGCCTCAATCGTACCCCCCGCGCCGCGCGCCACCAACCGCGGAAACTTCGGATCCCGCACGTCGAACCCGTAGAATCCGCCAGCAGCACCGTCAATCGCCGTCCCCACCCAGACGATTCCGGCGTGTAACGCCACGCTCGCGGCAACCGACTGCCGATAACTCCCTCCGTACGGATCACCACTGGGCATCGAACGAATGGCGATCGGAACGGGGTGCGCGAGGTCGGATAGATCGATAGTGGCGAGTCCCGCCGCCGTCGCGGCGAGGCCGAGGGAGCCGTCGATCGCGATGCCATAGGTGGGAACGCCGAGCCCGGCGGGCGCCAACAACGCCGGGGCGGAGGGGTTCGAGCTATCGACGATCACGAGATCTCCGGAGTCGGTCCCGACCAGTGCAAGCGCGAGCCGACCCGCCCCAGCGCTGGTAATCGCGTACGGCAGCGCGCCGAGCGAGAGACGGCTCAATTCCGTTGGTCCCGACGAGCCGGCGAGATCCAGGGCGACAAGATCGCCCTCGGCGGTGCCTACCCAGGCAACCGGCCAATCGACGGCTAGGGAGCTTACGTCGATCGGTACAGACGTGAGTTTCACCGGATGGGCGGGGTCGGCGAGAGACCACATCTCCAAGGCGGTCAGCGTGCCGCGAACCAGCCATTGACCGGCCACACTGATAGCGATGCCGCTTGTATCCAGTTCGTTCGGATTCGGGAAGACTCTCGCCCAGACCGGCGCGGGGGGTGAACTTGCCAGATCCCACACGGCGAACGTGTCTTCCAGCGGGTCGAAAACGACGCGCGCTCCGGTCGCGTACAGGTATCGACCGGCGACGGTGCTCGCAAACACGTATTCGAACTTACTGTCGGCGAAGGTCAACGGCCGCGCCTGTGGAACTGGTCCGCCATCGACGCTCGTGTCGTAGATCCCGAGCCCTGCGAGTCCCTGTGCCGCATACACCAGATTGCCTACCCACGCCGCATTCGCGGTGGGCGTGATCGGCTCGACTGTCGATACGAACCGCGGCCGGACGGGCTCCGACGTGTCGAGCACGTACATGCTTCCCAGCCCGGTGCCGAGCAGGAACCGGCTCCCCTGCTGTGCCAACGTACGCATCGGAATGAACGGCAATTCGCCGACCTTGACCGGCAGCCCGAGCCCGCGATCGTAAACGATGGATCCGTGTGTCGTCGTGTCGATGAGCAGGGGCCCAGCGATGGAAAGGTCGGTGAACACCGGGCTCGTCCAGTCAGTTCCGAACGTGCCCAGAAGCACCGGAGGATCCACTGTCAGGTCCCAGGTGGCGAGCGCCTCGCCGCCATCGGTCCCAAAGATTCCGGCGTACCTGGCGTACCTCGCGTACGCACGGTCCGAAGTGGCGGTCACGCACGAGATGTAAGCCTGAGGCGTGGGGTCCATAGCATCCGGCGGGAGCGAAAGCGCGACCGTCGTCGGCGGTGGAAGCGTCCCCTGCGCGAAATCGTACGCGCGTACCGAGATCGAACTCTCGGCGCGACGCGGGTGGACGAAGAAGAGCAGGCGATCGCCATCGATGATCGGCGGCGAATGACTCGCGGCCGTCGGGTCCCTACCCACCAGCGCCGGGAGAGGACCGGTCAGATCGTACGCATCGAGTTCGAATTCCGTCCTTGACCAGGCATAAAGACGCCCTGCAACCGCGAACAGCATCGTCGCGCGGGCTGCCGATTCAACTGCCCCCAACCAATGGGGCCGCACCGGATCTGCCAGGTCGTAGACGTCAATCCAAACATACGCGAACGGGTCCAGCGGCCGACCAATGTCGTCCGTTCCCGCGAGCATACGGCGCAGCACGTACGCACGGCCCCCGCTCACGGCCACGGCGTCCGCGCTCGCGCCTCTGGGTGCCATGGTGACGGGATCGATCCGATGATGATCGACATGCTCCACCACGCGGTTCCATTGGCCTGGCGTCAGGCCTGTGACGCCGACCTGAACCCAGGTTCGAGCCCCCGCGTATTCCGCGAGCAGCCACTCCTGTCCGGCATCCTGTATCGTGACCGGTGCGACGTAATGGCCAGCGGCAGTCACCGTGCCTGCGGCAGACCCTGCCGTGAACGTCGCATTGACCGGCGATCCACCGGAACGCGCGACGAGGTCCAGCGATCCGCCTGCGTCGACCAGCGCGGGCGCAGGCTCCACCCGGACAGGGTGAACGGCGAACGTCACTTCCGAGCAGTTTGTTGTGCCCGTAATGCATCCGCGGACGTGGGCGAACGAGGTCGCGGTCACGGTGCTCGGCGCCATGTATACCTGTCCAGCGACCGTACCCAGGTCCGTGTCAAACGTGAGTGGCGCGGGTCCGGGCGCACCCAGCCATGCGACCTCGAGTTGTTCGGCATCTCCCGCGGCGAGATCGGTCTGCGCTGCGTGAAGTAGGAGGCCGGGAGTCCGCTGGAACGGGATCGCATTGGAAAGGAGCGGGCCCTGGTCTGGAAATCCCTCGGTTTCGACCTGAAGCGGACCGGAGACTGCACCGAGCGGTACGTCCACAACGACCGAAGTCTCCGTAGAGCCCGCAAGCACGCGGATGGGTGGACCCTGTCCCGCCGGGAAGAGCACCACGGCCCCTTTGACGTGGCCCCCGGTCAGCATCAGTCGCTCGCCCACCGTGCCGGGACCCGAGATGGTGTCCAAGACGGGCGCCGGCCGGAGAACCTCGATCGAGACCCTCGCGCTCCCTGCCGCTGAGGACGCCGTGACGTAATCCGACGTCCATTCCGCCGGTGCTTGGTACAAACCACTCGCGTCGATTCTTCCAAATCCTGCCGTCCAAGAAACCGCCGGATTAGCGGCGCCCGTTACGACGGCAGTAAACTGGATCGTTTCGCTGGGGAAAACGCTCGGCGTGGACGGCAGGATCGTGATTCCGCGCAACGGAAGCGTCACAACAGCGATCGCTTCCTTCGAAGGATCTGCTGCGCTACGCGCCCGTACGTGAACTGGAGCGTCTGGAGAAACGTCCGGCGCGTGGTACGTGCCGTCTGGATCGATCGAGCCGGTCAACCACGGGAGCACGTCCAGATCGACGGACCAGGTAATCGCCTGGGTCACGCGTCCGGACCCGAGCACCTTCGCCTCGAACCGAAACGTTTGCCCGGGCGCCAGCGCGATCGCGGCTGGAATGATCGTGACCGAATCGACACGCCCGGCAGGTTCAGAAGCGCCGGCGGACGACGAGCCGCTTCCGCCGCATGCAGCTATTCCGGCTGTGCCGATCAGCGCGATGAGCGTCGCACGAATCAACGGTCCCTCTCCCAGTGTTCGCGCGTAGGACGTGCGTGCTTCGCGATGACCTCAATACTCACCGCATTCGCAAGCCGCGCGCAATGACATGCGACAGAAATGTTCGAATCTATTTGCCCGGGAATTGCCTCCGAAAAGCTACGTTGCTGCACGTGGGGAGTGGTCCGCGACGGCTTGCTCGACTATTGCTGGCTCGATGAACGTCAACTCTCCGAGACGAACCATTCCTTGCCGATGCGTCACCACGCCGCTGTGCCACCAAGATCAGGGTCGGGCGGCGCGAGATCCGCCGCCCGGCCCCGGCATTGCCCCTCCCCCTCGAACTACTGGGAGATCTGGACCTTCACGTTCTGCAGAGGGATGCGCGAGCAGCTCCCGGTAGGGCGCACCTTGGACAGGTTCGCGTAGGCCTGGTCCACCACGCAGGAGTCGATCGGCGCCGTGTTCGCGCCCGCCACGATGGTGCAGGCGGCGCCCGCGCGCACGCCGTGGTTGGTGCCCGCCGACACGGTCAGCATGCAGCCGCCGGCGGTGGCCTTCTCCAAGAGCTCGGCGCTGATGAAGTTCGCCGGCTGCCAGATGGTCTGGAGCGCGTACTTGGCCTGCACGCCCGGCTCGGGCGCGGTGACCTGGATGAAGTAGTCGCCGGGCGCCTCGACGTCCTTGGTGACCGAGGTGCCGGTGATGCGGTCGCCCTCGTCGTCCGGATTCTTCTTGAACAGCGCCTGCACCTTGGACCCGCGCGTTGGCTGCAGCACCTTGAAGACGATGGTGAGCCGGCCCTTCTCCTTCAGGCTCGCCTTGTAGAAGTGGTGCGCCTTGGCCTTGTTGAAGTCGACGTCCGAGCTCTTCGAGTCCTGGGGAAGCTTCAGCTCCTCGGCGCCGGCGATCTCGCAGGCGGGCCCGCCGTTCTCGCAGATGTCGCCCTGCACGAAGGTGCTGGACAGGTCGTACTTGCCCGCGTCGCCCGGCTCGTTCGCGTACACCTTCACGAAGTAGTCGCCGCCCTGCAGCTTCTCCTTCTTGAGGCCGACGGTGGGATCGATCTTCTCCGGCGCGCCCGAGGGCGGAAGCAGCTCGGCGGTCAGGTTCGCGTTGCCCGGGTTGAACTTGAGGTTCAGCCCGCCCGCGGCGATCGACACCTTCCAGAACTGCGTCCGCTTCATGTTCGAGTAGTCCACCACGTCCGAGACGGTGCCGGTGGGCGAGAGGTCGCGGGCTCCCGCCTGCGTCTTGTACGGCCCGTTGGCCAGCTCGGGATCCTGCGGCTTGAACACGGTGGTCACCGCCACGCGCGTCTTCACCGCCTCCTTCCACGGCTCTGACACCACCACGAAGTACGTGCCAGGCGTGATGTCGGTCGCCTCCATCTTCTTGCCGGGCTCGCCCTTGGCGATGGGCTCGTTGCCGCCCCCGTCGGTGTACAGGCTGATGGTGATGGGCACCGACGTGTTCACCGGCTTGGCGGTGGCGATCAGCCCGCCGTTGGCGGGCACCTCGTAGCGGATGCCGCCCGCGTAGAACTCGGCGTCGTCGGAGAGCTGCACGTCCACCTTCTTGCCCAGCACGCCCTCCTGGGACTGCTGCCGGAAGCGGTACTCCGGCGCGGTGCCGATGACGGGGATGCGGGCGTGGCAGCCGCAGAGCCCCGCGAGGGCGAGCGCGGTCAATGCTCGAACAGCGGCGGTCTTCATCGGCGGGAGTCCTTTCGGGTTGGCTATTCCAGGCCGTACTTCTGCGGGTTGTTGCTGATGATGGCGGCCGCGAGGATCTGCGGGACGTATTCCATCGTCTCCTCCGGCAGCTTCTTGAGCCGGTACAGGTGCCAGAAGTCGCGCTTCTCCTTGCGCCAGCCTCCGGGTTGCTTCGTGAGCTCGGTGAGCAGGCGCATCATGCCGTACTCGCCCTTGTTGTAGCTCGCTATGGCGAGCATGAACGAGTCGCCGCCGAACTTTCCGAGCAGCGCCGCAAGGTAGCGGGCGGCGGCCCGCGTCGACTTCACCACGTCGGTGCGCTCGTCGACCTTCTCGTCGACGCGCAGGCCGTACTGCCGCGCCGAGCTGGCGATGAACTGCCACATGCCCTTCGCGTGGGCGGCGCTCTCGGCGTAGGGGTCGAACTGCGACTCGGTCCAGGCCACGAACCCCATCTCCTCGGGCAGGCCCAGCGCGGAGAACTCCTTCACGATGATGGGCCAGTACTGCTTCTTGCGCTTGTAGACGACCGACTTGGTGTTGCTGCGATGGAGCGTCTGCTCGACATGGAACTTCAGCCGCTCCTTGAAGATGGGCGGCACGGTGTACGTTTCGGCGTCGAACTTCCGCAGGATACGGCGGATCTCCCGGTCCAGCTCGTCGCCTCCCGCGGCCATCTCCGCCGCGCGCGACTTGTCCTTCTGCTCCATCTCGCCGATCGCGGCCCGCGCCTTGCCGGTGAGCATCTGCAGCCGCTCCTCCAGGCCCTGCAGGCGCTCCGCGTCCGTCTCCAGCTGCATCTGCAGCTGGATCTTCTGGATCTCCTTGTCGGCGCTCTCTTTCTTGTGGGTGATCTTCTCGATCTGCTGCTTCTGCTGCCAGATCACCGCGCCCATCGCTCCGAAGCCGACGAAGGCGGCCACGAGCACCCAGCTGACGATCTTCTTCCAGTGCTTGCCGGTCTTGCGTTCGGTGGTGGCCTCCACCTGCTTGAGCGTGTCGGCCATGATGAACATGGTCTGGCCGCTCGACTGCGCGCCGCTCATCGCGCGGGCCATGGCGATCTTCTGCTGCGCCTCCTGCGCGAGCGTGGCCGCGTTCTTGTCTGGCCCCGCCGGCCGGGCGGCCATGGACGGCGGCGGCATCGGCGGCTGTGCGCGAGGAACCGGCGCCGCCATCGAGGGAGCAAACGCGGCCGGCGCCGCCATCCCGCCGTTCGAGTAGGCGCGCACCGCCGACATCGAGTCGTCGATGTCGAATCGCACCTCCGGCCCGCCCTGCGCGCCGAACCGCAGCTTGTCACCGGAGCGCAGCCGGTGCTGCCTCACCGCCTTGCCGTTGAGCAGCGTGCCGTTCGAGGAGCCCACGTCGACGATGACGTAGTGCCCTTTCGAGAAGCGGATCTCGGCGTGGTAGGCGGAGACGCGCGTGTCGACCTGCGGATCGAATCGGACGTCGCAGGCCGCTCCGCGCCCGATGCGGATCACCGCCTTGGGCGACATCGACGAGGTGCCCTGAAGACTGCCGGAGAGGTGGGTCAGGCGAACCACAGTCGCGCGCCCCTAAGCGCGCGCTGCGCTTTTTCGCGATGCGTTCATGTTCCGCTCTTCTGGGTGATCTCGGTCGTTTCCAAGGGCTCCTGGTAGTACTCGGCGGTGTGCTCCCGCGCCTTCACCTTGCCCAGCGACTCCTCGAGGGCCGCCGAGACCTGCTCGCACGAGGGCCCGGGGACGCACAACACCTTGATGGACACCTCCCCGTTGGGAAGGATGGTGATCTCCATCTTCTGCTTCTCCGCCATCAGGGCCTCACCACTTGGAGACGCCGAGCTTGATCGTGCCGTCCGCCTGGACCTGCTCCTCGTCCATGGTGAAGCCCTGCGCCGCCACTTCCTTCTTCACCTTGTGGTACGCGTACCGCTGGACGATGCGCTGGGTGATCTTCTCCTGCGTCTCGTTCGTCTCTTCCTCGATGCCCCACCAGTCGGCGACCAGCTTGTAGGTGCCTTCCTCGGTGAGCTGCAGGCCGATGTCGTAGCTCTTCGACGCCTTGATCTTCGCCTCGGCGGTGAGCGTCGACCCCTTCCACCCGCGCACCTTGACCAGCTGGTCCTCGGTGGCCTCTTCGAACTCGACGTTCAAGTCCGCGAGCGCGAGCTTCAGGCAGGCGAGATCGTTGATCTTCGTCTCCACCTGGGTGAAGTGGCTCACGGCGCCTTCCCCCCGGCAGAGTCGAGGTCCAGCTTTCGCGACCCGGCCTGCTCCTCGCGGTGGTAGTCCGACGACGCGGGGCGCGCGCGCGTGCGGCACCAGGTCCGCAACGCGGCGACCTTCTCCTTCATGGTGCGCGAGAGCGGCACCGTCTCGGAGATGGAGTGCAGCACGCCCTCGGTGGCGAGGACGCCGGCCGAGCCGTGGCGGTCGTACTCGTCGAACAGCGCGCTGACCACGGCCTGCTCGATCTCGGCGCCCGTGAAGCCGTCCGACTTTTCGGCGATCCGGTCCAGGTCGAACTGCGACGCATCGCGGCCGCGGCGCTTCAAGTGGATGGCGCCGATCTCCCTGCGCTCCGGCAGGGTGGGCAAGTCGACGAAGAAGATCTCGTCGAAGCGGCCCTTGCGCATCATCTCGGGCGGCAGCTCGTCCACGTTGTTGGCGGTGGCGATGACGAACACCGGGCTGGTCTTCTCCTGCAGCCAGGTGATGAAGCTGCCGAACACCCGCGCGGCGGTGCCGGCGTCGGACTGGTTGGACGAGCCGGTGCCGGAGAAGCCCTTCTCCAGCTCGTCCACCCAGAGGATCGACGGCGCGACCGCCTCGGCCATCTGGATGGCCCGGCGCATGTTCTCTTCCGAGGAGCCGACGATCCCGGCGAACACCTTGCCCACGTCGAGGCGCAGGAGAGGCAGCCGCCAGGAGGCGCCCACCGCCTTGGCGGTGAGCGACTTGCCCCCGCCAGGGATGCCGATCATGAGGATGCCCTTGGGACGCGGCAGCCCGAACTTGCGCGCCTCCTCGCTGAACGCGGCCTGGCGCTTCTTCAGCCAGGTCTTCAGCTGATCGAGGCCGCCGATGTCGTCCATCTTCTGCTGCGTGCGGAAGAACTCGAGCACGCCGCTCTTGCGGACGATGCGCTCCTTCTCGCTGAGGATCACGTCGATGTCGAAGGTCCCGGTCTGCACCAGCGACTTGGCGAAGACGTTCTCCGCCTCCTCGGCGGTGAGCCCCAGCGCCGCCTCGATCACGTGCTCGCGCTCCTGCCCGCCGGGAGGCGCCTTGTTGGGCACCATGCTGAGGACGCGGTCGAGGATGGTCCCGATCTCGGCCAGCTCGGGCAGCGGGTACTCGACGACCGCGATCTCCTTGTCGCACTCGGGCGGGATGACCAGCACCGGCGAGATGAGGAAGACCGTCTTCAGCGTCTCCTTCAGGTTGCGGCCCAGGTCGCGGAGCAGCCGCACCACCTCGGGGTTCTTGGTGAAGGCGTGCAGGTCGCGCAGGATGAAGACCGCGCGCTCGTCCTTCTTCGCCTCCAGCACGAAGCGCAGCGCCTTGAGGGGGTCCTTCGAGTCGCCCTGGGCCTCGGTACCCAGACGCACGCCCTCGGTGACGCTCCAGGTGTAGACCTTGGTCTTGACGCCCTTGTCGCGCTCGCGGCTCTGCAGGACCCGCTTGATCGACTCCTCGACCCGCTTCTCCTCGGAGCTGAGGATGTAGATGAGCGGGTACCGGGCCCGCATGAGGTGCTCGAGGTCCTTGTCGACGCGGCGCAGCTGGGCGGCGCGCGCGACCTCCTCGGCCACTTCCTTCGGCTGGCTGGAGAGCGCCATGGCAGGCCCACCGGCGAGCGACACGGGGGCCGGCTTCTTGGCGCCGAAAGGGTCGGCCTCGAAGGGAGTCATGGGGACGAGGATGGTACCATCCGCCCGGAAGGTCGATCAAACGGCGGCCGGGCGCCGCCTTGCCGCCCCCCGGCACGTGCGCTACGGTCGACGCGTGGAGTTCACCGCGCACCAGGACCAGATGGCGCTGCAGCGGCTGCGCGACCAGGGCGGCTTCAACGGCGACCGCATCGCGGACTGCGCGCTCGCCACGGTCTACGCGAGCGGGAGCGACTGGCTCAAGGTGGTGGTGGAGAAGACGGACCTCTCGCAGTCCAACCTGGCCGGCACCCGCATCCGCGAAGCGACCTTCGCTAACACCTCGCTGCGCAAGGCTCGGCTCCGCGGCGCCCGCATGGAGCGCGTCGAGCTGTACTTCTGCGACCTGAACGAGGTGGACGCCAGCGAGGTCTCGGCGCGGCGCGCCAAGGTGCACGGCTCGGAAGCGATGAACGCCGTCTTCAGCGGCGCTCAGCTCGCCGTGACGCGCTTCGAGGACACCAAGCTGTACCGCGCGCGGTTCGACCAGGCCCTCCTGGTCCGGGTCGTGTTCCTCGACTCGCGCCTGGGCGGCGCTTCCCTGGAGAAGGCCGACTTCTCCGGCGCGCGGCTGGTGGACGTGTCGCTTCGCGCGGCGAACCTCCAGGGCGCGTCGTTCGCGGGCGCGACGCTGGTGGGCGTGGACTTCACCGACGCGGCGCTCGACGGAGCGGATTTCCGCGGCGCGGTGGCGATCGGCTGCCGGTTCCCGGCGGGGTTCTCCCCATGAGCGAGGACGCGAAGCCCCGGACGGACCTCGACCCCGCCGCGCAGGTGGCCCAGGAGCTGCGCGCCCGGCTGCGCGGCCTGCCGCCCGACCAGCTCGTCGAGCTCTGCGCGCAGCTCTTGAACACCTACGTGGTGGAGGGCGTCCTGCCGCTTGCGCGCGCCGGCGAGTCGGCGGACCTGGCCGCGGACAGCGCGGGCGAGGAGTCTTTCGCGCAGATGGTCAAGCGGCTCAAGGCAGCGCGCAAGGACCCGGTGCTGGAGCGGTTCCTCATCGACGGCGAGAACATCTCGGTCCGCGTGGATGGCTATGGCGTCTTGCCCATCACCGAGTACCGCCGTCCCACCGCCCCGCCCGGCGCACCCGCGCAGCGGCGCGAGGGCATTCCCGGCGCGGCGGCGAGCATCTACAACCGGGCGCTCTACCAGCCGGACCAGGCCCCGACCCGCGGCCCGCAGCCCACTCCGCCCCCGCCGGCGCAGCAGCAGCGCCCGCCGCAGCAGCCTGCGCAGCCCGCGCAACCCGGCCAGCCCGCCAAGAAGGACGAGCCCGGGAAGGACCGCTTCACGCTCATCGAGCTGGAGTAGCGCTATGGTCCCGGGCCCGGGTCTGGGATGACGTTGAAGGCTGGGCAGTGAAGATTGCCGATGATCGACCTGTCCCCTGCGGCGCTCGAGTCCGGGTTGAGGGGATCGCAGCGATCGCGTCGCGCAGGGACGTGAAGTCGTACGTCCCTGCGGGCGCGCCCGGGCAGCCCACGCTCAGGTTTGCTGCCCACGCTCTCGTCGCCGCCAGGAAGAAGAAGGCGCCAACAGCGGCCGCTCGTCCGTACTTACGCATGGGAATCCCCCCTCTTGCTCATTGTCTCAGGACGTCCTCGAAATCGAGCGGAGTGTCCGCATCCGGTCCGCCCACGTTCGAGAGCGAGTCACCGACCAATGGATCGGCGAAGAACACGTCGGGCGCCAATCCCGAGGCAGTCGTGTAGATCCCTTGAATGAGGAGCTTCGCCCCGCCCTCCTCGCGTGAGAACAACTGCGCGCTCGAATTGGTGGACGGGTTCCCGAAGAATGAAAGGTCCGCCGGCAATATCCCCATGGTCGCGATCTGGCCGTGGCCGAGGGCATTGAAGCTGTCCACGGTCGCGCCCTCGTCGTCCGCGATGCCGTTGGCACGCGTGAGCAGGAGCACCTGCCGCAGGAAATGGAAATCGCCGAAGAAGTTGACGGTCGTGCCGAACGAGCCGGCCACCCAGCGCGAGTCGCCCGGGTGCGACGCGGGCAGCGAGCCGTCCTCCGCGACCACTTGCGCCGTCCAGGTGCCGGAACCGGGTGCGCCTGTGGAACCGCCGGTGCTGACATTTGCATAGACGCGCACCGGCGTGCCGTTGGTCACCCCGACGAATATCAAGGGCCCGCCGACTGGAGAGATGAGCGTTTGTACATTCGTGCCGTTCTTCAGCACCGACTTGATCACTCCGCTCTCCTGGAAGATCAGGCGGTCCGGCGAGACCGCATTGAGATTGACGGTGCCGCTCCCCATGTAGAAGGTGGCATTCAGCGTTCCTGCCGGGAACGTGAGCTTCTGGATCACATTGGAGCCGGTCGCCGGGTTGTCGACGAAGAACAGGTTCGTCCCGTCGCTCGCGAAATCGGGTCCCTGCGCCTGGCTCAGCGTAGCCAGGGCCGCGCCGATGCTGTTCGCCGCCGGATCGTAGGCACGGATCTCCTTGTTGACCCTCAGTACCGTCGGACCGGAGCTGAGCCGTGTGATCGCTTCCCCGTCGGTCACCCCGGTCGGGCTTCCGGTGACGGGAGTCACGGTAGCAAGATTCGTTCCACTCAGCCTGACGAGGCTCCCCGTGGCATCCGTCCCCAGCAGGCCGACGATCGCCCCCGTGTTCACGTCGTTGATCTGCGAGAACGGGTTGATCCCCGCAGGCAGCGCAAAGGGCGGCGTTGTCGAAGTGGCGCCGAAATTGATGACGCGCAGGACATCGTCGCCCGTGTTGCAGGTCTTGTCGGCGCCCGCCTGAAGGATGACCACGAGCGAGTTGTCGACATTGGCGTAATCCGCGATATCTGCACGGGAGCGGGGGCATCCGAGACCACGGCGCTCAGGCCGAAGATGCTGCCGCCGTTGGCGAAGAGCACCGCGTGGCGATGGCTGTCGTCGATCCGTTTGTTGATCGTGTCGTAGGTCCCGGTAGGGAGATAAGCGACGCGACCCTGCTCACTGGTGAAGCCAAGCGGGTTGACCAAGGCCGGGAACGGCGTCGTGGCCCGCGTGGACGGGTTGACCAGCACCACGGTGCCCACCAGGCTGGTCGCCTTACCTGGCGCGGTCGTGAACGCACGGAACGTCGCTGTCGCGGTCGTGAAGTGCAGCGTGAATGGGCTCGCCAGCCCGTTCCCGGCCAGGTCCGTGGCGCCGGTCGTCACGGTCGCGGTGAAGGCGCTATTGGACGCCAACGGCGCTTCTGGAGTGAAGGTGGCGGTGTCCGTGCCCACGTCGTAGGTGACCGTTCCAGCCACGGCCCCCGCCGGCCCGCTGAGCGTGAACGTCGCGGGCGTCAGCGTCGCCGGGTCCATCGCCTCCGAGAACGTGACGGCGACGAACGCCGTGTCGAAAGTGCCCTTCTGACCTTCCGTCAGGTTGGTGGACACGACCGTGGGCGGCGTCGTGTCCGCCGTGGTGAAGCTCCAGGTGAAGGCCGCCTCCAGAGCGTTGCCCGCGGCGTCCTGCGCGCCAGTCGTAATCGTCGCCGTGTAGCTGGTGCTTTGCGCAAGGGCAGCAGAAGGAGTGAACGTCGCGGTGTTGCCGCTCACGCCGACGCTGCCGTTGAGCGCCGCGCCACCCGTGACCGCCAGCGTAAACGTGGAGGCGTTCAGCGTGGAGTTCTTCATCGGCTCGGAGAAGGTCGCCGATACCGTCGTGCCGACGGACACTCCGGTCGCGCCATTGGCCGGATTGGTGGAGGAGACCGTCGGCGGCGTCGTATCGCCGCCCCCGGCGTCGGGCGTCCCTCCACCTCCACCTCCGCTGCACGCTGCAATGATTGAAGCGATGGAGCAAAGCACTGCCAGGCAATGGCGCCTCGGACCGCTCATCTTTGTCCCCCCTCCACTCGGGCGGAACACGCGAATGCTCCGCAGACCGACGTGTATCTCGCCGACGGCTTCCCACGCGTTCACCCTTGCGCCAGACTGGTACAGGCCCGCGACACGTCGATGGCTCGATGCAAATCGCCACCGATGTTGGGACCTTTGTCGCAAGGTCATGACCGCTTTGAGAGGCGCAGCGCAACAATGTGTAACGTTCATGCGCGCGCCAGAGTGGTATACGCTCGCGACAG
>WNGG01004399.1_pt1 | contig 15818 bp, 15 predicted proteins | sample 5400661 | NCBI WGS metagenome assembly WNGG01 (sample SAMN13153372, study PRJNA577476) | soil metagenome | isolation source: 100 cm soil or saprolite under Garry oak tree replicate 1 | place: USA:California | collected 2016-06-15
CCCTCGACGGCGAGCGTGACCGACATGTGGGGGAGGACGACGACGTCGTCCATGGGGAGGACTGGGAGTAGTTCGGATTTGGGTGTTGCCATCTGTACGGAAGAACGTTTACCCAGGTCCGGGGATTCCCAATCCTGACTAGATTCGGCCCACGCTCCCGGACGCCGAGCCTCGCCGGGACAGGGCGTCGATCGTCACGGCGCCGAGCAGCACAAGGCCGGTGACGATGTACTCCCACTGAAACGACAGCCCTATCAGGAACATACCGTTGTAGATCCCGCCGATCACCAGTCCGCCCAGGACCCCGTGGAGAGGCTTGCCTCTACCGCCGAATAGGCTTGTGCCGCCGATGACCGCTGCCGCCACGGCATAAAGGACGTACTGGCCACCCTGGACGTTGTTGGACATTCCGTTCAGGTACGACGCGTAGAGCAGCATCCCGATCCCGGCCGTGAACGAACAGAGCATGAAGGCCGCGGTCCGAATGATTGAGAGGTTGATACCCGCGCGGCGGGCCGCCTCTGGGTTGCCGCCGATGGCGTAGACGTACCGGCCGTACCGCGTCCGCTGGAGGAGGATCGTCCAGGCGCCCAGCATGGCCAGCACGATCGGGATCACCCACGGCACGCCCTCCAGCGTGCCGAAGTTGGCACGGTTGGTGTTGCAGATCATCACGACGACCACGGCGACGACCGCGATCAGGCCGATCTTGATCAACGTGAGGCTGGGGGGCGGGGCCACCAGTCCGCTCCTTCGGCGCCTGGAGTCACCGAGGAAGATCAGCAGACCAAGTCCGACGACGATGATCCCGGTCGCGATCCACGAAACAGTCGGGTCGATGCTGCCCCACATCAGGTTGTAGATGACCTTCAGGTTGTCGCTGAAGCCGGCGAGGTTGGGATAACCGGAGAACGGACCCAGCAGAAGAATCTGGAGGAAGAGACCGTTGGCGATCAGGTAGCCGGCCAGCGTCACGATGAAGGACGGGAGTCGAAGCCGGGTGATCAACGTGCCCTGGATGGCTCCAAAAACCGTACAGGCGAGGAGCCCGGCGATGATCGCGGCCCACCACGGCCAGCCGGTCGTCTGGGGCTGCACCAGCTGGACCGTGACGGCCGCGCCCAGTGCGCCGACGAAACCGATCGAGAGGTCGATCTCGCCCAGGATCAGCGCGAATCCCTCGCCCATGGCGAGGACCATGAAGACCGCGCTCTGCTGGAACAGGTTGACGATGTTGCCCGCCGAAAGAAAAACGTGATTCGGGCTGACCACCTGGAAAACGACCACGATCGCGATCATTGCGGCCACCACCGGAAGGACGCCGCTCTCCCCCGCGCGAATGCGCGCGAGATAAGCGCGGCTGTACTCCCCCAGGGTTTGGGCGACGAGCTCGGGCGGAACCTCGGCCTCGGCCGCCTCCGGGGCGGCCGTCAGGTCAGGCGCAGTCTCGGGCGCGACGTCCAGCAGGTCAGCTCTCTTGGGTACGTCTGCCACCTGTTCGGCCCAGCCCTCCTGTGGTCATGTACTCGACGACGCTCTGCCGGTCGAAGGTGGACGCCTTGGCCTGTACGACCAGGCGGCCGAGGTACAGCACCGCGATGCGGTCCGCGACCTCGAAGATGTCGTTCAGGTTGTGGGAGATGACCATCACCGCAAGCCCGCGGTCGCGCAAGCGCTTGATCAGATCGAGCACCATCTTTGTCTGCACGACTCCAAGCGCCGCCGTCGGCTCGTCCATGATCACGAGCTTGGAGTTCCACATCACTGCCTTCGCCACGGCCACCGATTGCCGCTGACCTCCCGAGAGAGAGGCGACGGGCTGGCGGATCGACCTCACGGTGGTGACGCGCAGGCCGGCCAGCGTTTCAGCGGCGGCCCGCTCCATTCTGTCCTCGTCGAGCAGCCCCGTGCTCAGGCGCTCCCGACCGAGAAACATGTTCTGGACGATGTCGAGGTTGTCCGCAAGCGCCAGGTCCTGATACACCGTCTCGATGCCAAGACGCGCGGCGTCGCGCGCGTTGCGGATGTGGACCGGGTGACCCTCCCAGAACACCTGGCCGTGGTCTGCCTGGTAGACGCCGGCGATGCATTTCGTCAGCACGGTCTTGCCGGCGCCGTTGTCGCCGCAGAGCGCGGTGACCTGTCCGCTCGGAATGTCGAGGTCGACGTGGTACAGCGCCTGTACGGGGCCGAAATGCTTGTCCAGCTCCCGCACTTCGAGCAGTGCGTCAGTCGGACGAGGCTCGGCGGCGGCAGCCGTCATTTCAACTGCATTATCCCCAGTCCGAGTGAGAGGTGACGCCGCCGCGCAGCGCGGCGGCGTCAGAGTCGATTACGAGATGCCGCTCGCCGTGCACACCGCCTGCGTCACCTTGCCGCACAGCGTTGCCGCGTCGATGAACTTGTCCTTGATCACCGTCGTCTCCATGTTCGACTTGGTGACCCACTGGGGAACCAGCAGCGAAGCCGGCTGCGAGGTGCCCGAAACCCCCGACGGAGGGGTGGTGGTGCTGTTGAGTAGCGCGGATGGCGGCGTGGCACCGGCGCGGAGGACCGTGGCCAATGCGACCGCGTCCTGGGCCTCGAGGTAGATGGCCTTGTAGACCGAGCCGCACTGGTAGCCCTGCAGAACGTTGACCATGCCGTCCAGGGTTGCATCCTGGCCGGTGGTCGGGACGGTGTTCGCCTTGACGCCCTTGCTCTTGAGCACGTTGATCACAGAGTTGCCGAGACCATCATTGGCCTCGACGGTGGCGTTGATCGAGGTATTTGCCGTGTACGCCTGCTGAAAGATCGTCTGGCCGGTTGCGTTGTTCCAGTCGGTGGCGACCTGGTCGCCAACCAGCGTGTAGCCGTCGCTGTTGGTCTTGCCGGCCTTCAGCGGCGTGGTCTTGTCGCCCCAGATGGCGTCGTTGTAGCCCTGGGCGAACGAAACCGCGTTCGGGTCGGAGTTCTCGCCGCCGTCGAGCTCGAAGACCTTCGGGCTGCTCACCTTCCAGTCGCTCACGCACTGCTTGAAGCCCTTTCCGATGAGCTCGCCAACCTGGACGTTGTCAAAGCTGACGTAGTACGTGTTGGTGCCGGTGAACGTCGCGCGGTCGTAGCTGATGATCTTGACACCGTGGGACTGCGCCAACGCTTGGATCTGCGATCCGACGGTGCTGTTGAGCGGGTCCATGATCAGGACGCTCGCACCGGCCGTGATGTCGGCCTGGGCGATGGCCAGCTCCTGCGACTCCTGGCCCGCAGCGTTGTCGATCTTGAAGTTCTTTCCGACGGTGTAGCCCGCCGTCGTCGCTGCCTTGGTCAGGTACGGCGTGTCGAAAGTGACATAGCGACCGGACGTCGAGGTGTCGGGCAGGATCACGCCGACCATGCCCTTGCCCGACGAGGTCAGGGTGGTCAGCTTGCTCATGTAGCTGAAGTCGGCGGTGAATGAGCTGATGCTCAGGTCCGACGGCACAACTACGGTGGTCGTCGTTGTGTTGTTGTTGCCGCCGCAGGCCGAGACGATCAGGCCTGCAACCGCAATCGCGGGCAATAACCGGGCTAACTTCATGCGCATACCTCAGATCTACTTCCCACCGCCTTCTTCCCGTACCTCCCCCGGGGCGAGAGTGCGCCGACAGCGGGTCTTACTCAGGTAGCCCTATGAGGCTAGGCGCATTCTGTTGCCCAGCCCGTTTACATGTCAAGTCAGCCGAAACGGCCAACTTGAATGAATTTCAACCGAACTCTAGTGGTTTGATCACAACAATGCAGATTGTCGCGGCGCTGGTCGGAGTCCTTTTCGTGGGCGGTGTGCTCCGTGACGCCTTCGAAACGATCATCCTGCCGCGCCGGGTTTCCGGCGTCCGGCTGTCCAAGATCTTCTACCGGCTGAGCTGGAAACCATGGGCCGCCGTGGCCCGCCGCATGCCGGCGGGTGACCGCCGCGAAACCTTCCTCAGCGTCTACGGGCCACTGTCCTTGCTGATCCTCCTGGTGCTCTGGGGAATCGTTTTGATCGGGGGGTTCGCGCTCCTGTTGTGGGCGGCCAACTTCGACTGGACACTCTCCGCCCTTGGCCACCTGTACGTCAGCGGGACCACGTTCACAACCCTGGGCATCGGCGACTTCACGCCGCACACCGACCTAGCCCGGATGGTGACCGTGATCGAAGCAGGAACGGGTTTTGGCTTCCTCGCGGTCGTCATTTCGTACCTGCCGATCCTCTATCAGAGCTTCGCCGGGCGGGAGACTGCAATCTCCATGCTCGACGAGTGGGCCGGCTCGCCGCCCAGCGCCGGCGACCTATTGCGTCGGGTGCACCGGGCGGGTGCGACGGACGAGCTCCGACCGCTCCTCGCGCGCTGGGAGGAGTGGACCGCCGAGCTGCTCGAAAGCCACCTCTCGTATCAGGTGCTGAGCTATTTCCGCTCGCAGCACGAAAACCAATCCTGGCTGTCGGCGCTGACGGCAATGATGGACGTCGCGGCCGTCTGGCTGGCAGCGAGGACGGACGGCGGAACGTGGACCGCCCGGCGTATGTACGCGATCGGCCGCCACGCACTGGGCGACCTGAGCCAGATCCTGCAGTCGACGCCGCGATTTGACGCGCCGGAGCGCCTGTCCGAGGCCGAGGTGAGGTCGATCCATCAGGAGCTGGCCGCGGCGGGCATCGCTGTCGATTTCGACATGTTCAGGGACCGCCTGAACAAGCTGCGCAAGGGCTACGAGCCGTACGCGTTCGCGCTCAGCGAGGAGCTGCTGATGGACTTGCCGCCGTGGCTTCCGATCGACGGCCGCAAAGACAACTGGGAGACGACCGCCTGGGAAGGTTCCGCCCCCGGCGAATCGCTTCGTTAGCTCACAACACCTTAGACAGGAACAGCCGGGTTCGTTCATGGCGTGGATTGGCGAGCACCTCGCGGGGCGTGCCCGCCTCGACGATCACGCCGCCATCCATGAACACCAGCGTGTCGCCGACCTCACGCGCAAATCCCATCTCGTGCGTCACCACGATCATCGTCATGCCGTCTTCGGCGAGGCCGCGCATCACGTCGAGCACCTCGCCGACGAGCTCCGGATCGAGCGCGGACGTCGGCTCGTCGAACAACATCAGCTTCGGCTGCATCGCGAGAGCGCGGGCGATCGCGACGCGCTGCTGCTGTCCGCCTGACAGCTGGTTGGGATACGTGGTGACCTTGTCGGCCAGGCCGACGCGCTGCAGCAGCTGGCGTCCGCGGGCCTCGGCCGAAGCGCGGTTCTCCCTCTTGACGCGGAGCGGCGCCTCCAGGACGTTCTCCAGCGCGGTCATGTGCGGAAAGAGGTTGAAGCGCTGGAAGACCATCCCGATCTCCGCTCGCTTGCGGCATACCTCGTGGTCGGGCAGCTCGTAGAGCTTGTCGCCACGCTCGCGATAACCGACCAGCTCGCCGTCGACATAAAGCCGCCCCGCATCGATCTTTTCGAGGTGATTGATGCAGCGGAGGAAAGTGCTCTTGCCCGAACCGGATGGGCCGATCACACACATAACCTCTTTCGGCGAGACCTGCAGGTCGATGCCGCGGAGGACCTCGAGGCGGCCGAAGCTCTTGTGGACCGCCTGGGCTTTGACCATCGCACCCCCGGCCATCAGCGGTGCTCGCTGGGCAGCGAGACGACGGTATCGGGAGGCACCGGGGGAGGTAGGCGATAGGTGAGCAGGAGCTGCCGGAAGCGCTGCCAGGGCGTGGGGGGCAGCTCCCGAGCCGAGCCTCGCGCGAAGTACCGCTCGAGGTAGAACTGACCGACGGTGAGGACCGAGGTCATGACGAGATACCAGAAACTGATCACGAAGAGCAGCTCCACGTACCTGAAATTTGAGTTGGCGATCTGGTCCCCGCGCGTGAACAGCTCTGGCACCGACGCCACGAAGGCCAGCGACGTGGTCTTCAGCATCGAGATCGTCTCGTTGCCCGTCGGCGGAATGATGACTCGCATCGCCTGTGGCAGCACGATGCGGCGCATCACCTGGAGCCGCGTCATGCCAAGCGCCTGGGCGGCCTCCGTCTGGCCATGCTCCACCGAGATGATGCCGGCGCGCACGATTTCGGCCATGTACGCGGCTTCGTTGAAGCCAAGTCCCAGGATGGCGGCCACGACGGCCGGGATGAGGACATTGGTGCTCACGCTGACTCCGATATGGGTGGAGGGGATCCCGACACCGATGTAGGGCAGGATGATCGCGACGTTGAACCAGAAGAAGATCTGGACGAGGACCGGCGTGCCGCGGAAAAACCAGATGTAGAACCAGCTGACGGCCGACATCACCGGGTTGGGGGAGAGGCGCATCACGGCCAGCACGACGCCAAGCGTGATCCCGATCACCATGGCCGCCACGGTCAGAACCAGGGTGAGCCTGACCCCATCGAAGATGAGCCGCTGGAAGAGGAACTGCCAGAAGGTCTCCCAGTGCAGGAGGGGCGCCGTCACAACAGTGTTTATCGCGGCGACGGCCAGGAGGAGGACCACGACGGCGGAAAGCCATCGCCACGGGTGGCGGACCGGTACGGCCTTGATCGCCTCGGGCCGCCGCCCAGCCGGTGAGCTCGACGGCCCGGAGGTGATCTCGGTCACGTCAGGTTGTCAGCTTTTGCGTCAGGACACGCACACGGCGCCGACCGAGTTGTTGTCGTTCAGCTTCACGTCGGAGGTCGAGATGGCTCCGTCGGCGACGCCCCATTTGTTGAGGACCTGCTTGTAGAAGCCGTTGTCGATGATGTACTTGATGGCGTCGGTGAGCGCCTGCTCCAGCGGGCTTCCCTTCAGGATCGCCAGACCGTATGGTGCGACGCTGCAGGGCTGGCCGGAAAGCTTGAACTGCCCGTTCGACTGCTTGACCTGGTAGGCGGCCACCGGCTGATCGAGCCAGCCGGCGCCGGCGCGGCCCGACAGAAGCGCGGCGTTGGCCTCGGTCTGCTTGTCGAAGCTGAGCACCTTGATGTCCGCCTTGCCGGCGCTCTTGCACTTGTCCGTCTGGCCCGCCACGGGCGCGCCGCCGACTCCCTGACCCATATAGGTATAGGCGTCGCTCTCCTCTGTGGTGCCTGTCTCGACCGCCACGGTCTTGCCGCAGAGGTCGGCCGCGCTGTTGATCGTGGCTCCTCCCGATACCTTGACGATCCATGCCTCGCCGGCCCTGTAGTAGCTGATGAAGTCGATCCCGCTGTTCTCCCGGTCCTGGGTCGGGCTCCAGCTCGAAAGGCTGAACTGGTACCGCGAGCTGGTGGCTTTCAGCTGCGTGATGATCGTGCTGAAGGTCACGTTCTGGAACTGGCACTGGACGCCCATGACCGTGCAGAGCGCGTTGCCGAAGTCGATGTCCCAGCCCGTGATGTTGCCCGAGGTTGGGTCGACGAACTCGTTCGGCTCATAGGTCGCGTCGACGGCGATCTGGAGCGTCTGACCCTTCATCGAGCTGGGAACCTCGGCGGCGATGCGATCCACCTTGCCCAGGGTGCTGGAGCTCGAGCTCGACGGGCTGCCGCCGCATGCGCTCAGAACGAGTATCGCCCCTCCGATTGCGAGAACCCGTTTGTTCATCAAATTCTCCCTCCGGTGCCGAACCTTTTCCTACGTATCACCGCCTATTATCGAGAACCGTGAGCCAGAAACGGGTCGCGCTTTTCGGGCTCGGATTTGGCATGGCCGCCTCACAGGCAGGTCACCTCCTGGCGTACGAGCTTCGGTATGGCTCGGCGGCGGTGCAGCTTCAGAGCGGCGGCGCGCACGCCTACTTCCCGGCGCTGGTCAAGACCGGCCTGGGTGCCGCCGCGGCGGTGACTTTGATCGGTCTCCTGGTCGTAGGTTTCGCCCGCGTGGCCTCCGGCCGGCCCCTCGCTCACCAACCAGCGCCCTCGTTCCTGCGCCTGGTCGCATTCCTCTACACCTTGCAGATGGCATGTTTTGTGCTCCAGGAGGCGGCCGAGGCCGCGCTCGGTGGGGCTTCGCCCGCTTCTCCGGCAGTGTTGCTGCTGTGGGGCACGGTGGGACAGCTGCCCGTCGCGCTCGTCGCGGCGCTCGCGCTGCACTGGCTCCTCATGCGGCTGGGCCCGGCGATCGCGCAGCTGCAGCTCATGCTCACGCCGGCTCGCCAACGCTTCGTCTATGCGGTCACCGTGCAGACATTCACCTTTGCTCGGGAAGTCGTCCCCTCCGACGAACGGATCGCCGCCGGCTTCAACCGGCGAGGCCCTCTTTACTAGCGCGCACCAGAGCCGATCGTCAGCGCGCATAAATAGGGAGGAAACGCGTGAGCAGAACTCGCGCTTTTGTCGTCGTCGCGATTCTCGTCGTCTTCTTCGTCGCGGGCGGAATTCTCATCTATGTCACCGGACATAAGGGCGGCCAGAACCTGACCTTCAACGTCACCGTGACCGGCGCCACCACGATGTCGCCGAGCACTCTCCAGGCGCATCTGAACGACAACGTCACGATCAACATCAGCAGTGATACCGACGGGGAGGTTCATCTCCACGAATACGACATCACCTTCGACACGAAGGCCGGCCAGGTCGTCAGCCACACGTTCAAGGCTGACAAGACGTGCAGCTGCGACATCGAGTGGGAGAGCACCAGCCACCCGCTCGGCGGCCTGGTCGTGAGCCCATGACACTCGCGGCGCACATCCTCCTGCACGGTTTCGGCCCCCGCTACGACTTGCCGATCGCGACCGCGCTCTACCTGTACGCGGCGGGTGGTGTGGTGTTCATCTCGTTCGTGCTGGTCGTGCTGTTCGCCGGTGACCGGGTCGGCCCCAACGCGACCGAGTACCCGCGCCGGGCGGTGCGATGGTTGGTGCCGGTCGCCCGATCTCCCTGGCCCCGGCTCATCGGCGGCGCGATCGGGGTGCTTGGTTTCCTGACCGTCGTAGTCGCCGGCTTTTTCGGGTCAGCCAACTCGTTCTACAACCCCGCCGAATACGTGGTGTGGATTTTCTTCTGGGCGATGCTCGTGATCCTTTCTGGGCTGGTGGGCAACCTGTGGTACTTCCTCAACCCGTGGACCGCGATCTACGACGCGGTGGCCAGGGTGGTGCGGATCGCGCCCGCCTGGAAGCTGCCAGACGTGGGCGTGTGGCCCGCGACGGCCGCCTACTTCTGCTTCGCCTGCCTCGAGCTGACCAGCGGGATGGCCAACCGGCCGGTCATCGTGGCCATCGCGGCCATCGTCTACACCGTCGTCACGCTGGCCGGCATGTTCCTTTTCGGCCGCGATCAGTGGCTCGAGCGCTGCGAGGCTTTCACCATCCTGTTCGGCATCGTCGCGCGCTTTGGACCATTTGAGGCCGAGCGCGACGAACGCGGACAGGTCAACGCGGTTTACATCCGGCCCTGGGGCGTCGGGCTCCTCAAGCCCGCTCCGTCCGGGTGGGACCGGGTGCTGTTCGTGATCCTGATGCTCAGCACGCTGGCCTTCGACGGCATCTCGGCCACGCCCGCGTGGCAGGACTTCACGGTTGCGCTCAAGGCTTACTGGCTGCCCCTTGGCGCGTTCGGGTTCTTCGCGGTGCGGACGTTCGGTCTCATCCTGCTGACCATCGCCTTCCTGCTCATCTTCATCACGTTCATGGAGGCCGTCATCTACCTGGGCCAGCGCCAGGTCGACCTCAAAGCCACCGTGTCCTCTTTTGCGTTGACGCTGGTGCCCATCGCGCTGGTCTACAACGCCGCCCATAACTACAGCTACGTGGTCGTTTCGTCCCAATACATGATCCCGCTGCTCAACGATCCGCTTCAGAAGGGCTGGCACCTGTGGCCGGCGGCGGCCGGCTTCACGCCCAACTTCGCGCTGGCTCAGGCGTCGACGGTCTGGTACGCGGACATCGTGCTGATCGTGCTGGGCCACGTCATCGCCGTCTTTCTCTCCCACCTGCGGGCGGGGGAGAGGTTCCGCACCGCCCAGCGCGCGCTGCTGAGCCAGTACCCCATGCTTTTGCTGATGGTGCTCTACACGATGACCAGCCTCTGGATCCTGGCGCAACCGATCACCCGGGAGTCATGAGCGCAAAGCGCCCGGTGCGAAAGGGGGCTCCGCTGCGTAAGCCGGTGGCGGGCACGCCCGGCTGGGTGATGCCGGCCGCGGTGGTCGCCGGCATCGCCGTGCTGGTCGCCGCGTTTCTGATCATCCGCTGGTACACGACGCCCCTTCCACCGCATGCGCCCACCCAGAGCGAGGCCCAGGTCGTCCTCGCGACGATCACCAGCCTCCCGGCGGCGGAATTCGATTCGGTCGGCCAGGGCACCGCGAACAACCTGATCAAGCCGGTGTCAGGCGCCAAACTCTTGGGCTCGACCGGAAAACCGGAAGTCTTATATCTGGGCGCGGAGTACTGTCCCTACTGTGCGGCCGAGCGCTGGCCGCTGATCATCGCGCTCGCGCGTTTCGGCACCTTTTCCGGGCTTGAGACGACGAGCTCGTCCTCGACCGACATATTTCCCAACACGGTGACATTCACCTTTCGCAATGCCAAGTACACAAGCCAGTACATCGACTTCGTCTCTGTCGAGACCCTCGACCGCGACCAGAATGCGTTGCAATCGCCGACGGCGGCCGAGCAGCAGCTCGTCAAGCAGTACGACACCTCCGGATCCATCCCCTTCATCGACCTCGGGAACCAGTACGCATCCACCGGCGCGACCTACTCGCCGGACGCGATCGGCGGGATGAGCTGGCGAGCGGTCGCCGATGCGCTGAAGCAGCCGGACTCGACCCAGGCCAAGGCGATCATCGGCTCGGCGAACCTGTTCACCGCCGCCGTCTGCAAGATGACTGGCGATCAGCCGGCCGCCGTCTGCTCCAGCGCCACGATCCAGAACCTCGAAAAGACGCTGAAGTAATGTCGCGGTTGCAGCTTTCGGCGCTTCTCGTCAGCCTGGCGGGAGTCGCGGTTTCCGTCTACCTGACGGTCCTCCACTACGCGGGAGTGGTTCCCGGGTGCCCGGTGACCGGCCCGATCAACTGCGAGGCGGTGCTGTCGAGCTCATATGCGGTGATCGGCGGGACGGCTGTCCCAACTTCGGCCGCCGGCATCGTCTGGTTCGGGATCAGCGCCCTGCTCTGGACGCGACCGGCCGGCCGCGCCCACCTGGTGTGGTCTGGGCTCGGCCTCGCCACCGTCCTTTACCTGGTCTTCATCGAGATCGTGCGCCTCGGCGTGATCTGCCTGTGGTGCACCGCAACGCACGTTCTCGTCGTGGCCATCGTCCTCATCGCGCTGGCCTCGCGGTCCGCGAGCAATGTGGTTCGCGAGTGATCAAGATCCCCACGAAATCAGAGGCTGCGCCGTGATTTCGCGGGGGCCCCTGGTGACGTGGCCGTTCGACCTGACCGTATACGCCGGGCTCGCCGTGCTGTTTTTCGGGCATGCCTGGCTGGCCCGGGCCGCTCCTGATGCGCGGCGCAAGCACACCATCTATTTCCTGGCCTGCCTGCTCACGTTGTGGATCGCGCTCGAGACCCCGGTCGATACCATCGGCGACCACTACCTCGACAGCGTCCACATGCTGCAGCACGTGCTGCTTGCATTTGTCGCGCCGCCCCTGATGCTCCTCGGACTCTCCCCGGCGATGGCGGCCCGCCTGGTCCGAGTGCCCGGCCTACGCGCGCTGACCGAGCCGGTGCAGGCCCAGGTGGTCGCGGCGGCGGTGATGATCGCCTGGCACGCGCCGCCGCTCTACGACGCGACCCTCTCCAACGAGGGGCTGCACGTGCTCGAGCACGTCATGTTCATCGCTTCAGGAATTGCGCTCTACTGGCCGATGATCGAGGCCACGTCTGCGCAGGCCCGCTGGCACATGTCGCCGGGCGCAAAGCTCGTGTACGTGCTGCTGGCGACGCTGCCCCAGGACGGCATCGCGCTGGCCTTGATCTTCTCCCGCGTGCCTTTTTATGACTACTACACGCATGTGCCTCGACTGATCGCTGGGTTCAGCGCGCTGATCGACCAGACCATGGCCGGGGCCGTGCTGATGATCTTCGGCAAGGTGACGCTGGCGGTCGCCGCGCTGGTGGTCTTCTTCCGCTGGTTCGGCGCTGAGCATGCCGCCGACCGAGGGATAGAATCCCAAGTGGGTGTGAGGTGAAGTATTCCAACAGCATTCTCGACCTCGTCGGGAACACGCCGTTGGTGCGCCTGCACAAGGTCACCGCCGGGATCAAGCCGACCATCCTCGCCAAGCTCGAAGAGCTAAACCCGGGTGGCAGCGTCAAGGACCGAATCGGGTTGACCATGGTCGAGGAGGCGGAGCGGACGGGCCAGCTCCGGCCGGGCGGCACGATCATCGAGCCGACCTCCGGCAATACCGGGCACGGTCTGGCGATGGTGGCCGCCATCAAGGGCTACAAGATGGTCTTCGTCATGCCGGACAAGATGTCGCCGGAGAAGATCAGCCTCCTCAAGGCCTACGGCGCGGACGTGGTGATCTGCCCCACCAATGTCGAGAGGTCCTCGCCGCAGTCCTACTACTCGGTGGCGGACCGCCTGGCGCGGGAGATCCCCGGCGCGTTTCAGCCCAACCAATACTTCAACCCGCGCAACCCCGAGGCGCACTACCAGACGACGGGGCCCGAGATCTGGGATCAGACAGAGGGCCGCGTCGACGTCTTCGTCTCCGGAATGGGCACGGGCGGGACGATCAGCGGCGTGGCGAAATACCTCAAGGAACGGAAGCCGTCGGTCCACATCGTCGGCGCGGACCCGGAAGGCTCGCTTTACTCGGGAGCGATCGCGCCATACAAGGTCGAGGGCGTGGGCGAGGACTTCATGCCCGGGACGATGGACATCAAGATCGTGGACCAGATCGTGCAGGTGACGGACAAGGAGTCGTTCATGGCGGCGCGGCGGCTCGCGCGCGAGGAGGGCATCCTGGTCGGCGGCTCGTCGGGGCTCGCCCTGCACGCCGCGCTCGAGGTCGCGCTGACCCGGGGGCCGGATGAGGTGATCGTCGTCCTGTTCCCGGACACGGGGCGCAACTATCTCAGCAAGTTCTTCAACGACGAATGGATGCGCCAGAACGGATATCTGGCGCGGCTGGGCGCGGTGCGCATCCGCGAGGTGCTCGAGTCGCACCCCAAAGGCCTGCCGCAGCTCGTCACGGTCGAGGCCGGAAAGTCGGTGGGGGAGGCCATCGACCTGATGCAGCGCTACGGCATCTCGCAGCTCCCGGTTGTCGAGGAGTCCAACGGGCAGGGCGTGGTCGGGACGCTCCAGGAGCGTTCGCTGTTGGACCGCGTCTACCGCGACCCCGCGGTGGTGACCACTGCCGTCTCGGCGGCGATGGACGCGCCGATGAGCCAGGTCGCGGTCGATTCCTCCCTCGATGACGCCTTCGAGCCGCTGCTTCGGGGCGAGCAGGCGGTTCTGGTGCTCGATGACGGCAAGCCCGTCGCGGTGATCACGCGGGCGGACCTGCTCGAGTTCGTCGCGCACCGCGGCCGGAGCTGATTTGTCCGACGACTCAAAACAATGGGGTTTTTCAACCCGAGCGCTGCACGTCGGGCAGGGGCCTGACCCGGCCACGGGCGCGGTCGTCCAGCCGATCCACATGGCGACTACGTTCGCGCAGCAGGGCGTAGGCAAGCACAAGGGTTTCGAGTACTCGCGCACCGGTAACCCGACACGGAACGCGCTCGAGGAGTGCCTGGCGGCGCTGGAAGATGCCAGGCACTGCCTTGCCTTTGCCTCCGGCCTCGGCGCCGAAACGACCCTGCTGCTGACGCTCAACCCCGGGGATCACGTCGTGTACATGCAGGACGTCTACGGCGGCACCTTCCGCCTCTTCGACAAGGTGCTGAAGCGCTACGGGCTGAGCTTCACCGCGGTCGACGCCGCCGACCTGGACGCCGTCGAGAAGTCGGTCACGCCGCAAACGAAGATGGTGTGGCTCGAGTCGCCGACCAACCCACTGCTGCGCGTGGTCGACATCGACGCCGTCAGCGAGGTGGCGCACAGCCACGGCGCGCTGGTGTGCGTCGACAACACCTTCGCCACGCCTTACCTGCAGCAGCCGCTGCGCCTGGGTGCGGACCTGGTGGTGCACAGCTCGACCAAATACATCGGCGGGCACAGCGACGTGGTCGGCGGCGCGATCATGACCAACAGCGACGAGCTGGAAAAACAGCTGCGCTTCCACCAGAACGCGGTGGGCGCCGTGCCGTCGCCGTTCGACTGCTGGCTGCTGCTGCGTGGCGTGAAGACGCTCGCGCTGCGCGTGGAGCGCCAGAGCCAGAACGCGATGGAGCTCGCGGCCGCCCTGCAGCGCAATGGCGCGGTGAAGCGCGTCTTCTATCCGGGCCTCGAGTCGCATCCGAATCGCGCCGTGGCGGCGCGGCAGATGCGAATGTTCGGGGGCATGGTGAGCTTCGAGGTCGCCGACGAGATGACTGCGTTTCGCACACTCGAGCGGCTGAAGATCTTCGCTCTGGCCGAGTCTCTGGGCGCGGTCGAATCCCTCGCCGAGCACCCTGCCCGCATGACCCACGCTTCGATCCCGGCCGCAGAGCGGGAGCGGGCGGGCGTCGGCAACGGCTTGATCCGCCTCTCCGTCGGCGTGGAGGACGTCGGCGACCTCGTCGCCGATCTCGAGTTCGCATTGAACGACCGATAGTGGCCAGGGATCTGGAGGGCGACGAGGCTACTTGCTGGTGTTCAACTCGATGGTGTTTCGGGTGCCGCTGCCGTGGAAGAGCCGGTACACGCGCCCGCTGTTGTGGCTCGAACGCAACGTTGAGCGAATCCAGGGCAAGCGCCCGGCCTGAGGAGACAGTTTGCGAGGCCGAACACAAGAGGGCCTACTTCGGCGCAGCAGCGCGACTCTCGGAAATGCCGATCGCGACATAGGCCGCGCCAGCCTCGCGAATCCTATCGGCGTCGAGCGTGCCCCGTCCGTCGAGCACCGCACGCAGGTTCTTGAACGAGTGCCAATCGAGGTCTTGGAAATCGCGATGCATGGCCTGCACGACGATCGCGTCCACTGACCTCGTCCTTTCGGACGTGAGGTCGACGACCTCGGCCTCCAGGTTCGCCAGCTCCGAAGGCGTAAACAGCGGGTCATGGATCAGGACCTCGGCTCCCGCACGCTGCAGGAGGTCGACCACCGCAAAAGCGGTGGAGAAGGCAAGCTCCTTCACGTCTTCGCGGTAGGAGGCGCCGAGCACGAGAACGCGCCGGCTTTCCAGGCCACCAATCGCTCGTTCCAGCTGCTCGATTCCAACCTCGGCCATCCGGTCGTTGGTCTGCCGCCCGTCCCGCACCAGGCTCAGCTCGCTGTTGGTCGCGTCGCCCAGCAAGAAGTGCGGATAGACGGGGATGCAGTGTCCACCGACTCCCAGGCTTGGGCGGTGGATGTTCGAGTAGGGTTGTGAGTTGGCGGCTTTAAAGGCCTGGCCGACATTTACGTCGCGACTCGCCCCATAAAGAGCGAACTGGTTGGCCAGCGCGATGTTGACGTCGCGATACGTGGTCTCGGCTAGCTTGGTGAACTCGGCGGTCTCGAGGTTGTCGACGGGCCAGACCTCGGCGTCGAGCACCGAGCGGTAGAACTGCAGCGCCCGCTCGGTGCTCTGCTCGTCGATTCCGCCGACGATCTTGGGGTATCGGCGAAGGTCCTCGAAGATGCGTCCCGCATAGAGCCGCTCTGGGCTGAACGCGAGAAAGAAGTCCGCGCCGGCCCTGAGGCCGGACTCCTTTTCCAGCATCGGGCCGAGGCGTTGTCTGGTCGTGCCGACAGGCAACGTCGTCTCGTAGATCACGAGGCTGCCCCTGTGCAGTCCCCGCCCGACGGCGCGAGTCGCAG
>WNGG01014561.1_pt1 | contig 15814 bp, 18 predicted proteins | sample 5400661 | NCBI WGS metagenome assembly WNGG01 (sample SAMN13153372, study PRJNA577476) | soil metagenome | isolation source: 100 cm soil or saprolite under Garry oak tree replicate 1 | place: USA:California | collected 2016-06-15
GGGTCACGGCTCCCGACGGAGCGCGTCGGGGTCGAAGAGCGCGTCGGGCAGGTTCATGTTGACGTCCACCGAGCGGACGGTAAACAGCATCAGCAGCTTGCCGCCCACAAACAGTTCCTGCCGGTACGGGAAGAAGAAGCCGCCGGGCAGCCGGCGGTGCTCCGAAAACGCCAGGTCGAGCGTCGTGGGACCGGTCGGCAGTGTCTCGCGCGGGACGAATGTGACGAAGCGGATGACGCCGTACTGAGCATCGAGCCAGACCGCGGGGACGTTGCGGTCGCCCGGCCGCGCGCCGATGACCGTGATCGGCCGGTCGCGCACGCGCACGACGTGGCTCACGTCGTCGCGGACGCCGAGCGCCCGCCACTCCGCCAGCAGGTCGGCGGCGCTCCGCCGGACGGGCACGAGCAGCCGCGTCCGGTCGCTCTCGGCCGGGAGGGCGGGCGCCTCGTACACCTTTCCGGCGGACTGGCGGACGAAGACCCGGTCCCCGACGATGAGCCGGACCTCCCGCTGGCCCTCGACGGTCTGCTCGACTCGCTGACGCCGGGGCAGCTTGAAGAGCACGCGCTGCGTGCCCGTCGATTGGGCGTGGCGCCCGCCCGGGTCGTAGAGCGTGAGGTTCTGGACGATCACGAGGTCGGTCACGTTGACGTCCGAGAGGCGGGCGACGAACGCCTCGACGGCGGCCCGGGCGTCCTGCGCCGCGCTCGGAGGGGCGCCGACGCCGAGGGAGGCGAGAAGCAGCAGGAGGACGGCGGCGCGGGCCACGTTATCTGGTTATAATGCCTTACGTATCGTGAACGCAAACCATAAGGAGGGCCCGTGCCCACCGACGCGCTGAACACCGGCATCCTCGCCCTCGTCTGGAACTCGGGGCCGATCGCCAAGGTCGTCCTCGCCGTGCTCCTCGGCTTTTCGATCGTGAGCTGGGCGCTGATCGTGGACAAGGCGTGGCAGTTCCGCCGCATTCACCGCCAGACGATCGAATTCCTCAAGACCTTCCGCGAGGGCCGGCGGCCCTCGATCGTCTACGGGGCGGCGCGGCGGACGCGCGAGAGCCCGCTCTCCCAGCTCTACACGGCGGCGTACCAGGAGGTCTCGGGCCTCGGCGACGTCCCGGACCGCGTCGGCGACGACGCCGACGAGGGGTTGCCCGCCGAGCGGCTCGAGGCGGTCAACCGCGCGCTCCGCCGGGCCGCGGCGCTCGAGGTCGCGCAGCTGGAGCGGTACCTCCCCTTCCTCGCGACCACCGCGAGCGCGACGCCGTTCATCGGGCTCTTCGGGACGGTCTGGGGCGTGATCGCCGCGTTCCACGGCATCGGCCAGCAGGGCTCCGCGAGCCTGGCGGTCGTCGCGCCGGGCATCTCGGAGGCGCTGATCGCGACGGCCGCGGGCCTGGGCGCGGCGATCCCGGCCGTCATCGGCTACAACTACTTTGTGAACCGCGTGAAGCACTGGGCCACGGAGATGGACGGCTTCACACTCGACCTCCTGAACCTCCTGAGTCGGCCCGCGCCGAAGGTGGCGCGTTAGCGATGGCGTTCAGTCCCGAGCCCTCCGGCGCGTCGCGTCGCATCGGCACGAGCCTCGCCGAGATCAACATCATCCCGCTCGTCGACGTCGTGCTCGTGCTCCTGCTCATCTTCATGCTGACCGCGCCCATGATGTACCGCGGCATCGACGTCAACCTGCCGAAGGCCGCGTCCAAGCCGACGGCGGTCGAGGAGCGCATGGTCCTCACGCTGACCCGAGACCACTCATTGTTCCTCAACGACAAGCGCGTCGGATCCGGCGCGCTGGAGACGGCGCTGCGCCAGGCATTCGTCAACCGGAAGGACAAGACGCTCTACCTCAAGGCGGACGCCGCCCTCGCCTACGGCGCCGTGGTGGAGACCATGGACCGCGTGCGCCGCGCAGGGATCGAGCGACTCGGGATGGTGACCGAGCCGGCGCGCGAGCGCTGACGTCCGGCGGCGACCGCTGCCATGCGGCTGCGTGGACGCCTGCACCTCGGTCCGGCCCTCCGGCGGCTCCGGCTGCCCGTCAAGTCCACGGTCGTCTCGGTCGTCTTCCACGCGGCCTTCGCGGGGGCGGTGCTCTGGGGCAACGCGGTGTGGGGTGACAGTCAGTCGAAGCCGGTGATCGTCAACCTCGTCCCGGCCATCGCGGCCGTCGGCGCGCCGCAGGGGCGTCCGGAGATGCCGCCGCGCGCCGAGGAGCCGACCCCGCCCCGGGAGCGACAAGGAGCTGCCGACCGTCGCGAGCACGCGCACGCCCGCGCCGGCCCCGGCGCCAACCCCCGCGCCGGTGCCCGCCCCGGCCGCGCCGCCGCTCGGCCAGCGCACCGGATCGCCCCAGGGCGTCGGCGCGCTCACGCTCAACGTCACGGACTTCCCGTACGCGTGGTACGTCGCCGCGATCCACCGGAAGATCAAGGAGCGGTGGGACGGCTACGCGCTGGCCGGCCAGCAGCCGGCGGTGATCTTCGAGATCGGGAGGAACGGCGAGCTCAAGCGCGTCGTCGTCGACAAGAGCTCCGGCAACCCGTACTACGACCAGACGGCGATCCGGGCCGTCACCGAGGCCAACCCGTTTCCGCCGCTGCCGGTGGATTTCAAGAAGCCCACCCTGACGATCGGCCTGCAGTTCGCGTACGACCCTACAGCGACGAGGTGATCAGGTGAGACGAACCAGCGTCGTGGTCGTGATCGCCGTCCTCGCCCTCGTGGCCGTGGCCCTCCCATGGTCGCGCACGCCGGCGCCCCGCGCCCAGGGCGTGGACGTCTACATCAACATCACCGGAGGGGGCGCGAAGAAGCTGAACATCGCCGTCCCGGAGTTCACGGTCCTCGGGGGGACGGACACGGCGGGGCTCGGGAAGCTGCTCGCCTCGGTGGCCGGCCAGGACCTCACCTTCTCGGGCCTCTTCAGCGTCGTGGCGGGCACGGGCTCGATCCCGTCGAACAACCCCGAGGCGCTCCGGCAGTCGTGGACCGAATTCGCCGCGGCGGGCGCGCACGCCGCCCTTCACGGGCTGCTCACGCTCCGGGGCGAGCGGCTCGAGGCGGAGATGCGTCTGTACGACCTCACGTCCCCCGAGCACCGGCTGATCGCGGCCAAGAAGTTCGAGGGCCCGACGGCGCAGCCGCGGCGGCTCGCGCACAAGATCGCCGACGAGGTCGTGCTGCAGTTCACCGGCGAGCCCGGGGTCGCGGACACGAAGCTCGCGTACGTCGAGGGTCCGGCCGGAGCGAAGGAGATCTGGATCTCGGATTACGACGGCGCCAGCCCCGCGGCCGTCACGAAGAACGGCTCGATCAACCTGATGCCGGTCTGGAGCCCCGACGGCCGCTCGCTCGCCATGACGTCCTTCATGCAGGGCTACCCGGACCTCTACCGCCTCTTCCCGTTCGAGCGCCGCCCCGTGCAGACCCTCGCGGCGTTCGTCGGGATCAACTCGTCGCCGTCGTGGAGCCCGGACGGGCGCTCCCTCGCGGTGACGCTCTCGAAAGACGGCAACCCCGAGATCTACGTCCTCGCGGTCGCCACGGGGACGCTGCGCCGCCTCACCCGGCACGCCGGCATCGACACCGAGCCGGTCTGGTCGCCGACGGGTCAGCAAATCGCGTTCGTGTCCGACCGCAACGGACAGCCGCACCTCTTCGTGATGGATCCGGACGGGTCCAACGTCCGCCAGATCACCTCGACCGGCTTTCACACCCAGCCGCGCTGGTCGCCGAAGGGCGACACGATCGTCTACACGCAGCGAGAGGGCACGCACGACCTCTGGGCGGTGAGCCCGGACGGCTCGAACCCGCGTCGTCTCACCGCCGGTCCCGGCGACAACGAGGGCGCGGCCTGGGCTCCGAATGGGCGTCACCTCGCGTTTCAGTCGAATCGCCTCGGCCGGTGGCAGGTCTTCGCGATGCTGCTCGACGGCTCACCGCCGACACAGATCTCGCAGGGGCCCGCAGAGCACACAAGCCCCTCGTGGTCGCCGCGGCTGCCGTGATAGGATTGCTCGTCGTGAAACGAGACTCGAGGCCCAAAGGAGGCGTCATGGGTAGGCGTGGGGCTCACCTCACGATCATGCTGCTCCTGGTGCTCGGCGTGGTCGCCGCCGGTTGTGCGAAGCGCCCCGCCACGACCTCGGTGGCAGCGCCACCGCCGTCCGCGCCCGCACCCGCCGCGCCTCCGGCCACCCCTGCCCCGGCCCCGAGCACGCCGGCACCGGCCGCTCCGGTTCCGAGCACGCCATCCACGCCGGCACCGGCGCCGGCGCCTGCGGCGACCACCGCGCGGCCGGCGCCCGCGGAGTTCGCCTCGATTCCGGAGCTGAAGGACATCCACTTCGACTTCGACAAGTACGACATCCGCCCGGACGCCGCGAGGACGCTCGACGCGAACGCCGCGTGGCTGAAGTCGAACGGGAATCAACTCCTCCTCATCGAGGGGCATTGCGACGAGCGGGGCACCAACGAGTACAACCTGGCGCTCGGCGAGCGGCGCGCGAAGTCTGCGATGAACTACCTCGTGTCCCAGGGTGTCCAGGCGAGTCGCATCACGATCATCAGTTACGGCGAGGAGCGACCGCTGTGCACCGAGCACACCGAGACGTGCTGGGCCCAGAACCGACGCGACCACTTCCTGGTCAAGCCCCGCTGACGTCCCTCGACGCCTCCGTGAGGCGGAAGACCGCGCTCCTCCTCGCGCCGCTCCTGATCGCCGGCGGCTGCGCCGGCGCCGCCGAGGTGACCGGCGTCGCGATGCAGCAGGACGTCTTCCAGCTCCGCTCGGAGGTCGCCCGGGCCCAGCAGACGGCCCAGCGCGCGAAGACGGAGCTCGACGGCCTCTCCGTCCAACTCGACCGTCGCGTGCGCGACCAGCAGACGGAGGGCGAGCGTCAGAGCGCCGCGGTAACGCAGCGCCTCGACGGGCTCGCCTCAACGCTCTCGACCTTGAGCGCGCGGCTGGACGAGCTCGCCACTCAGGTCGACGGGCTCGGCCGCCAGCTCCGCGGGGGCGCGCCCGCAGCCGCACGCCCCGCCGCGCCCGCGCCGGCCCCGCCGCCCGCCGCGGCGCCGCTCGCGGCCCCCGTCGCGCCCGCGCGCCCGACGACGGGCGCCCTCCAGCCTCAGGACATTTACCAGGCCGCCTATATCGACTTCAGCAAGGGGAGCTACTCGCTCGCGATCGCTGGCTTTCGCGAGTTCCTGCGGCGCTATCCCGATCATGACCTGGCGGGCAACGCGCAGTACTGGATCGGCGAGGGGTACACGGCGCTCGCGCGGAGCTACGCGAACGCAGACCAGGCAGACAAGGAAGCCGAGTCGCTGAACCAGGCGGTGCAGGAGTTCAGGAAGGTCCTCGCGAACTACCCGCGGGCGGACAAGGCCTCCACCGCGCTCTACAAGGAAGCGCTCGCGCTCATCGAGCTCAAGCAGCCGCAGCAGGCCGCGGCACGGCTGCAGTACCTCGTGGACAATTTCCCACAGGCGGAAGAGACGCCGCTCGCCAAGGAACGGCTCGCGTCGCTGAGGCGGAACGGCTCGCCGCGTTAGCGCGGATCGGCGCTAGTCGTCGAGGCCGAAGACCCACACGACCGTCATGTCGCGCTCGGGCGTGTGGTAGACCATGAGACTCGCGCCGGGATAGTCCGAGTTGGCCGAGTTGACGACCACCGGTGCCTCGAGGACGTGCGGGACTGGGCCCGACTCCCAGAGCATTATCGACACGAGGAAGGCGGCCACGAGCGCGCTCCCAACGGCCAAGCGGGGACGAAGCCACACCGGCTGGAGCGCGCGGACAGGGGTCCAGCGCTTCCCCTGCTCGACACCCCGGACGATTCCTGGCCAGAAGGCGGTCCAGTCGGGCTCCGGTACGCGTCCGGCCTGGCTCAGGACCTCCCGCAGCAGCGCCCGAATCTTGAGGACGCCCTCGGCCTCCCGCTGGCACGCCGTGCAGGCGGCGAGATGGCGCGCCGCCGACTCCGCTCGGGCCCCTTCTAGGGCCCCGTCAAGGTAGGCTCCGATCTGCTTCCGAGTGCGGTAGCAGGTCAGCACGATCGTTGGACGATCGAGCCCCTCGCCCGTATTCTCATGCGGGCATGATACCCGAACAGCCGGCGACGCTCGCGGTCGCCCCGGACGTCGCCCTCGAGAGCCGGCTCGCGGTCCCCCCCGGCGCGCCGGCGGGGGTCGTCATCTGCCATCCCCATCCGCTCTACGGGGGCGACATGGACAACCCCGTCGTGGTCCGCGTCCAACAGGTGTGCGCCGACCTCGGGCTCGCCACCCTGCGCTTCAACTTCCGCGGCGTGGGCGGATCGAGCGGGACTCACGGCGGCGGCGGCGCCGAGCAGGACGACGCGAGGGCCGCGCTCGACGCGCTCTCGAAGGCGACCGGCGCGCGTCCGCTCGCGATCGCCGGCTACTCGTTCGGGGCGTGGGTGGCGGCGCTCGTCGGATACCACGACGCGCGCGTCACGGCGCTCGCACTGATCGCGCCGCCGCTCGCGATGTACGACTTCGGCGGGGTCGAGGGCAAGCGCGTGCCCACGCTCGCGGTAGCCGGCAGCGCCGACCCGTACTGCCGGGCGGGCGACTTCCAGCGCTTCACAGAGCGGTTCGCGTGGGTGACTCCGGCGGTCATCGAGGGCGCCGACCACTTCTTCTTCGGCAAGCTCTACCCGCTCGGCGAGGCGGTGGGCGGCTGGGCGCGGGGGTGGATCCCTGCGGGAACGCGTTAGGAGCGCGTCTGGACAACGACGCTTCGAGCGCCGGCTCCGCCGGCGCAGTCCATCCTGGGGGGAGGATTCGGAAGGGGGGCGAAGCCCCCCTCCGAGTTTATCCGCGCGGCAGGCGCGCGGGCGTGGCGTTCCCGGCCGAGAGGATGATGCGAATCCCCTCCTCGACCGTGAGCCCCGTGGCGATGACGCTCTCGCGGTCCACGACCACGACGTCGCCGAGATAGAGGTTGTTGGTGGGAATGAAGACCGTCACCATGTCGCGTTTGCCGTCGGGGGTGTCCAGGAGGAGCTGGCTCGTGATAAACCCGAACGCGTACTCGCCGGCCCGCGGATGCTCCACGAGGACGACCGCCCGGAAGGCGGTGCGACGCTCGGGCGAGAAGGAGTCGATCAGCATCTTGATTGACGGATAGAGACGCCGGTAGATCGGCACGCGCATGAGGAGCGTGTCGCCCCAGGCGAGCACGCGACGGCCGACGACGTTCCGGGCGATCGTGCCCATGACGAGGATGATGGCCACCGCCGTCAGGAAGCCGAGCCCCGGCACGGCGCGGCCGAATATCTTGTCGAAGGTCGGGGCGAACACGTCGTCGATGCGGCTCCAGAAGATCCAGAGGAGCCAGGCGGTGAGGAAGACGGGGACCGTGAAGAAGAAGCCCGCGATGAAGCGGACCTTGAACCAGTTCTTCACGCGGGACGACATGATCGAGTCGAGAATAACACCACCCCGGCCCCGCGCGCTCATCACGGGCGGTGCCCGCCGGGTGGGGCGGGCGATCGCGCTCGCGCTGGCGCACGCCGGTCTGGACGTCGCGATCGGCTACCACCGCTCGGCGCGGGAGGCCAGAGGTCTCGTGCGTGAGCTCGAGGCCGCGGGCGCGCGCGCCGTCGCGCTCCGCGCCAATCTGGCGGACCCTCGGGAGGCCCGCGCGCTCGTGCGCGACGCCGTGCGACGCCTCGGCCGCCTCGACGTCCTCGTCAACAACGCGGCCGTCTTCGCGCGGACGCCGTTCCTCCGCGCCTCCCCGGCGCAGTACGCGCTCCATCTCGACCTGAACCTGCGCGGCGCCTTCTTCTGCGCCCAGGCCGCGGCGCGCGCTATGCGTCGTCACGGCGGGCACATCGTGAACGTCGGCGACGTCGGCGCGACGAAGGGGTGGCCGGACTACATCCCCTACACGCTGTCGAAGGCGGGAATCGTCGCGCTGACGCGAGGCCTCGCGACGGCGCTCCGGCCCCTGGGGATCGCCGTGAACTGCGTGGCGCCCGGCGCCGTGCTCCGGCCGCGCAGCGTGTCGCCCGCGCGCTGGCGGCGGCTGACGCGCGGCCACGCGGGCAGCCCCGAGGACGTCGCGGCCGCGGTCCGCTTTTTCGCGACGTGCCCGTGCTACATCACGGGCCAGGTGCTCGGCGTGGACGGTGGCGAGGGCGCGTGACCCGCGCTACGGGAGCCGGATACGCCCGCCGCCCATCGTCTGTAAGAAATCGCCGAGCGAGGCGAAGCGCATGAAGGGGTTCTGGCGCCTCTCCGCGCCGATCGTGGAGGCGGGGCCGCCGTAGTTGTGGCCGGGAAACAGGGTCGTGTCGTCGGGGAGCGCGCCGAGCCGCTGCGTGAGCGAGTAGTACATTTCCACAGGGTCGCTCCCCGGGAGGTCGGTGCGCCCGCACGAGCCGATGAAGAGCGTGTCGCCCGAGATCAGCCGCCCGTCGACGAGGAAACACTGGGAGCCCGGCGTGTGACCGGGCGTGTGCAGGAAGGTCAGCGTGAGCCGGCCGACCTTGAGCGTGTCGTGATTGTCCACCGGTGCCAGGTCGGAGCCCAGGCCCTTGAGGAACTCGCGTTCGGCCTTGTGGACGCGCACCTTCGCCTTCACGCGGCCGAGCAGCTCCTCGAGGCCCGGGATGCGCCCCGGCATCCCCCACGACTCGAGGCTCCCCCCGACGTGGTCCTGGTGGGTGTGCGTGACCAGGGCGTCGGTGATCGTCATGCCGTCGGCCTCGGCGGTCCCGACGATCGCGTCGATTTCCCACGCCGGGTCGACGACGACGCACTCGCGGGTCTCGGGATCACCGACGAGGTAGACGAAGTTCTGCATGGGCCCGAGTTCCATCTGCTTGAGGTAGATCGCCTGCGCGTCCACGCGCTCCATCGTATCCCAGCGGCTGACTCTGCGCTAGAATGGGACGCTACGGAACTATCATTCACCGCGGGGTGACGGATGACGACGGCCAAGGCCAGGGCGGCGGCGCGAGTGACCTACCAGCTCGAGACGCTCTGGGACTACGACTACGAGCCGACCCACGCCGAGTTGGAGACCCTCTACGAGACCGCCAAGAAGAATCAGTGGAACGGCTCGACGGCGATCGACTGGAGCCACCGGCCGGGCGCGGCCGGTCCGGTGCTCAACGTGCAGGTGGCGTTCGCGGGGACGAACTTCTTCGCGCGCCTCACGCCCGAGGAGCAGAAGGAGGTCGAGATCCGCGTCTCGGCCTGGCGCCTCTCGCAGTTTCTCCACGGCGAGCAGGGCGCGCTCGTCGTCTGCGGCCAGCTCGTCAACTCGATCCCCGAGCTCGACGCCAAGCTCTACGCCTCGACCCAGGTCGTGGACGAGGGGAGGCACGTCGAGGTCTTCGAGCGCTACGTCAAGAAGCTCCACAAGATCTACCCGGTGGACCCGCTCCTCAAGACCGTCCTCGACGAGATCCTGGCCACGAACCTCTGGGAGCTGAAGCTCCTCGGCATGCAGATGATCGTCGAGGGGCTGGCGATCGCCGCCTTCAACCTGATGCGCAAGCAGACGGCCGACCCGACCCTCGCCCAGCTCCTCGACTACGTGCTCCAGGACGAGGGGCGCCACGTGAACTTCGGGTACTTCGCGCTGCGGCGGTCGATCCCCGACATGGCGCCGGCCAAGCGCGAGTACCTGGAGGACTTCACGTTCAGGATCTGCGACGCGATGTACGCGCGCGACGAGCGGACGGGCTTCCAGTCGATCAAGACCGTGTGGAACGAGCTGGGCTGGGACGGCGACGCGATCTGGCGCGACACGATCGCCCACTCGCAGACGACGAAGGCGTTCAACAGCTTCCTCTTCCACGACAACCTGATGCCGCGTCTCGTGCGACTCGGGTTGATCTCCCCACGCGTCGAGCCCCGCTACCGGGCGATCGGCCTCTGCGTGTGAGGAGGCCCCGCCCGCTCGAATGACGCCCCGGTCGCTCACCCTCCTCCCGGCCCTCGCGCTGGTGGCCGCGGCGTGCGCCCCCTACCCCGTCGAGGGCGACTTCGCCGGGCGCCCGCTGAACGGGCACGAGGATCCGGGGCGAACGATCGTCCTGATCCACAACCACGGCTTCTCGCGGGCGCACGCGGGGACGTACCGGCCCGTGACGCCCCCGATTCTGCGACTCGCGGGCGACCGCAACCCGGACGTCGTCGTGTTCTCCCAGGTCCGCAACCTCGCCAACCCGACCGCGGCGGACCACGCGGCGTTCATCGCGTCGGCCGTCGCGTACTTCCACGCCGAGCGCGGCGTGCCGATCGAGAACATGATTCTCGCGGGCCAGAGCTGCGGCGGGTGGGGCTCGCTCTACGCCGCGGCCTTCACCTATCCGACGATCGGCGGCGTGCTCGCGTTCGCGCCGACGTGCCACGGCAAGCTTCCGCACCCTCCCGAGGTGCGCGCCCGCCGGGCCNACTCGTACTACGACGTCGCCGAGTGGGAGGCGTTCACGGCGCGGCTCGCCCCTCGCGCGCCGTGGCTCCAGATCGTCCGCGTGAGTCGCCCGCAGATCCTCGCGCTCTGCGACGCCTGCGGCCGGGACAGCCACGGCGCGTACTGGGACAGGCGGTTCGCGGAGGCGTTCTTCGAGGACCACGTCCAGCGGACGATCGACGGCGTCCGCGCGCGGATCCGCGCGCGCGTGGCCCCCGGGGCCGACTAGCCCTTGAAGTCGTCGGGGATCTTCGGGAGCTCGCCGAGCGCCTTCGTGTCGACGGCGTAGATCGCGGGCAACACCTTGAGCTTCACGTACGCGTGGTCGCCCTCGTGTCGGCCCACGAGCACGGTGGCGATCTCGGCGCCGCCCGCGCGCAGCAGGGTGACCTCGAACGTGGGCGCGTCGAGCCCGTACCGCACGGGGTCCTGGCCGCCCGGCGCGGCGATCGCGTTCCACTTGAGCCCGCGGAGCGTATAGAGCAGGTTCTCCACGTTCGCGCCCTTCGCGGCGCCCGTCCCACCCTCGACCATCCGCCAGTCGGCCTCGCCGCTCCGCTCCACCACGACCGTCTGGCCGCCCGCTCGCACGCGCACGGTCTTGACGTCGCGCGGCTCGAGCGCCGGGAGCACCGTCCGGTCACGCAGCTCGGTGACCGAGCGCGCGAGCCCGTCGAGCGCGTCGGCGCCGACGATGACGACGGGCCCGCGGCCGGCGACCGCGGCGTACGCCATGGCCTTGCCCCCGCGCCGGTCGGGCGCCGGCGCCAGCAGCACCGTCGTGGGGGCGGCGGCGCCCGTCTCCGTGACCGTCACGCGCACGGTCGGCCGAGCGAGGTACCGTGGGATGCCTGACGCATCATCGGTGAGGAACGCCTGGGCCTTGAGGTCGCGGAGCTTGAAGAGGAGCGCGCCGGACTCGACCTGGTCGGCCGGCAGATTCTCGGGCGCGACGATCCGCCAGCGGTTTTGCTCCTGCGTGAGCGCGACCTTGCCCTTCGGACTTTCGAGGTCCACGCGCGCCACCTTGTCCCGGTCGACCTCCACGACGACCTTGTTCCGGAGCACCGCGACGTTCTTCGGCACGATCGCCCACGCCTCGGCGGGCAGCAGCAGCACCGAGGACTCGCCGGGCCGCATGGCGTAGGCGCCCTGCTTCGCCTTGTCCACACTCCCGATGAGGAGCGACGCGGTCGCGCGGTCCTTGTCCCTGCCCGTGTGGATCGAGACGCGGAGCGGCCGCACCAGGCCGTAGGGGGCCAGTGATTTCGGCGACTCGGCGACGAACTCCTTGATCCGGGTGGACCCGAGCTTGTCGAGGAAGGCCGTGACCGTCTCGGCGTCGGCGGCGAGCGCGACCGGGCGCGTGAGCCTCCACCGGCCGTCCACCTGCTCCACGGCGAGCGTCTCCTCGGGCGTGACCACCTCGAACGCGGTCACCTGGCGCTGGCCGAAGGCGAGCACGGTCTTGTCGCGGAGGTCGGCGAGCGGGCGCGTCACGTCCCGGAGGACCGTGTCCGACACGACGAACACGGCCGGCTTGTCCGCCTCGCGCGCGTAGACCCAGACACCCGTCGGGTTCTTGACGCCGAGCTGGAGGCCGAGCTGGCGGCCGTTCTTGAGTCGCAGCGTGACGACGGCGGCGGGCTTGTCGAGCCCGTACGCATCGAGCCGCGTCGGGGCGGACTCGATCTCGCGATCGACCCGCGCCGTCGTGAGCGTCGTCAGCGTCTCGTCGACCTTGCCCCGATCGCCGCGCGCCGTCACGGGTCCCACCAGCCGCCAGCCGTCGGGCTCGCGCTTGAGCGTGACGACCTCACCGCCGCGTCGGAGCTCCACCTCGGTGACGTCGGCCGCGTCGACGGTCCAGAGGCGTCCCTTCTGCGCCTCGACCTTCGCGCGCTCGGGCCCGCCCCTGATCTCGTAGACGTAATAGAAGGCGCCCAGCGCCAGGAGGACGACGGCGAGGATCGCGGTCGTCTGCCAACGCATCGCGAGCTACTGCGCGCCGCGGCGGCGGACGACGGCCACGACGCTGCCGGCGAGCACGAGCCCCGGGACCACGATGACGGGGAGCAGGAACACGAGCTGCGCTTGGTTCGCGTTGAGGAGGACGGGCGTCTGCCTCGCGTCCTTGGGGCGGATCGAGATCTGATCCTCCTCCTCCGCGAGCCAGCTCACCGTATTCAGGAAGAAGTCCCGATTGCCCTGGAGGTTCAGAAACTGGTTGGCGGCGAGGTTCGAGGTGCCGTAGACGACGATCCGCGCCTTGTCCTTCGTGGCCACGGCCGCCACCGTGAGCGGGCCCTTGGGGTCGGCGGGATCGGGCTTGGCCACGCCGCGCTGCAGCTCCTCCCGGTTGGTCTCGCCCCAGCTCTGCTCGCTCGTCCGTGCGAGCGAGTCCCAGCTCACCCCCTTGGGCATCGGCGCCGCCGCCGACAGCGAGCGCGTGAGCGGGAACAGCGTGCTGACGCCGCTCATCTCGCGCGTGATCGCGTGCGCCCCGTACTGCTGGACGATCGGCACCTCGGGCCCGATGCCGAAGAGCCGGCCGATCGGGTTGCTCTCGACGACGAGGTCGTTGTCCAGGACGAACCCGTACTTGGCGAGGTACTTCCGGAGGCCCTCGCTCTGGAACGGGTCGACCATGAGCAGAACCTTGCCGCCGCGGCCGATGTAGACGTCCAGCGCGTCGAACTCGGGCTGGAGGAGGTCGGTGCGCGGCCCGGCGAGGATCACCACCGCGGCGTCGTCGGCGATCTTCCCCTCGCGCGCGAGCGTGAGCGGCTTCACCGTGTAATTCGTCCGCTCGAGCGCCGCCTTCGCCTCGCTGAAGCCGGGCCGGTCGCTGTTCGTGAGCTCGTGCTCGCCGTGCCCCTGGACCACGTAGACGACGCGCTTACCCTCGCGCGTGACCTTGACGAGCCCGTTCGTGAGCTTCTCCTCCTCGGCGTCGAGAATTTTCTCCGACTTCGTCTTGGTCTCGAGCACGACCGTCCCGTACGCCTCGATCCCGTAGCGTCGCGCGAGCGCGGGCTCGCGATCCGGGTCGACGACGCGCCACGTGAAGCGATCGGCGCTCGCGTAGCGGGCGTACTGCTTGAACAGGTCCTCCGTCACGCGCTTGCCAGGCTGGTCGCTCCGGAAGAACCCGATCGCGCTCACGTCGGTCGGGAGGGTCCGTAGGAGTTGTATCGTTTGGGGCGAGAGGCTGAACCGTTTGTTCTCGGTCAGATCGTACCGCCACGAGTGCTGGGCCGCGAGCGCCTGCACGAGGCCCGTGACGCCGAGGACCAGCAGGATCATGACCGCGGCGTTCACCCCGTAACGCGTCGTCCGGCGGCCGAGGAGGCCCCGGTAGTCCTCGATCCGCGCGAGGAGCGAGGCCACGACGAGGAGCGCGCCGGCGACGAGCAGGAACCCCCGGTAGTGCGCCTGGCCGGGCCACACGAAGGGCAGCGCGACGCCCGCGGCGAGCGCCGCGAGGCCCAGAGAGCCTCCCCAGTCCAGGATCCTCCGGATCATCCCTTCCACCGGCGCGCTTCGAGGGAGCGGAGCGTGAGAAACAGCGCGAGCGCGATGAAGTTCGCGTAATACAGGACGTCCTTCGTGTCGAGGACCCCCTTGGCGAAGTTGTCGTTGTGCTCGAGGATGGAGAGGTGCTGGAGCACCTTGCCCCACGCGCCGCCGGCGTAATCCGCGCTCCACCCGATGATCCAGAGGATCAAGAGGATGCCGAAGGTCGTGATCGAGGCGACGATCTGATTCTCGGTCAGCGACGAGGCGAAGAGGCCAACGGCGATGAACGTGCTGCCCATCAGGAGGAGCCCGACGTAGCCGGTCGCGACCGGTCCCCATTCGAGCCGCGCGAAGGCGACGACGATCCCCGGGTAGAGGAGCGTGAGCACCAGCATGAGCCCGTACAGGGCGAGCGCGGCGAGATACTTCGCCGCCAGGACGGCGCCGTCCCGCACCGGGTACGTGAGCAGGAGCTCGATCGTGCCCGAGCGCCGCTCCTCGGCGAACTGCCGCATGGTCACGAGCGGCATCAGCAGGAGGAGGATGACGCTGATGTTCGAGAACAGCGGACGCATGACGCTGTCGGTCACGTTCAGCTCGCGGGCCATCGCCGGGTTCATCATCGACTGCATGGACGCGAGCGTGAAGAAGGCGAAGATGCTGTAGAAGAAGTAGCCCGCGATCAGCGCGAAGATCGCCACGACGACGTACGCGACCGGCGACGTGAAGTAGAGCCGCATCTCCTTCTTGAAGATCGGCCAGATCCTCACGGGCTCGACTCCTCTCCCGCCTGCTCGCCGGCCACCACGCGGATGAAGACCTCTTCGAGCGTCGTCCCCACCCGCTTGAGCTCGAGCAGGCTCCACCGCTGCTGGGAGGCGAGCGCGAAGATCTCGGCGCGCACGTCGCGCCCCCGCGCCGCCTCCACGACGTACCTGCCCGCGCTGTCCGTCACCGCTACGCCCTGGACGGCCACCACCCCGGGGATTCCGCGCATCGCGGAGTGCACCGCCGCCGGCGGCCCCACGATCTCGACCTCGACGCGCGCCGTGGGAAAGAACTGGTCGACGAGTGTGTCGATGGGGCCCTGCGCGACGATCGACCCCTTGTTGATGATCACCACGCCGCCGCACACCATGGAGACCTCGGGCAGGATATGCGTCGAGAGGATCACGGTGTGCCGGCCCGCGAACGACTTGATGAGCGAGCGGATCTCGGTGATCTGTTTCGGGTCGAGGCCGAGGGTGGGTTCGTCGAGGATCAGGACCTCGGGATCGCCGAGGATCGCCTGCGCGAGTCCGACCCGCTGCCGGTAGCCCTTCGACAGCCGGCCGATGAGCCGGTGCTGGACGTCGGTGATGAGGCAGCGCTCCATGACCTCCGCGACCCGGCGCCGACGCTCGGCGCGCCCCACGCCCTTGACCTCGGCGACGAAGTCCAGGTACGGCGCGACGCGGAGGTCCCCGTAGAGCGGGACGCTCTCCGGGAGGTAGCCGATCCGCCTGCGGACCTCCAGCGACTCGCGGAACACGTCGTGTCCCGCGACCTGCGCCGTCCCGCTCGAGGCGGGCATGAAGCAGGCGAGGATGCGCATCGTCGTCGACTTCCCCGCCCCGTTCGGGCCGAGGAAGCCCACGATCTCGCCCGGCGCGACGCTGAACGACACGTCCCGGATCGCGGTGATCGGGCCATAATGCTTCGTGAGGCGCTGTACTTCGATCATTCGAGGCTGACCGACGGATTATACACTGTGGCGGGGCCCGCGAGGCCGGCATCAACCGCAGGTGGCCCGAGAAAGGCACGCTCAGCTCCGTTGTGGCGGGGCCCG
>WNGG01015912.1_pt1 | contig 15811 bp, 9 predicted proteins | sample 5400661 | NCBI WGS metagenome assembly WNGG01 (sample SAMN13153372, study PRJNA577476) | soil metagenome | isolation source: 100 cm soil or saprolite under Garry oak tree replicate 1 | place: USA:California | collected 2016-06-15
TGATCGTTCCTCCGCAGGCGATTCCCAAGCTCGGTTCGACGGACGCGGATAGTCCCGATGTTTCGGAAACTGACAGCGACATTGACGCCGCCAAGCCCCTCGATCGGATCCGGCGGCGGCTTTCGGAACGGCTGTCGACGGGTATCGGCATCGACATACGCATTCTTGACGGGCTGGCGGTGATCACTCGCGTCGATCCAGGTTCGCCGGCGGCGCGCACCGGATTGCGACCGGGATTTGTTATTAAGAGCGTCAACGGCAAACCGTTGTCAGAAGCAATCGCGCAAATCGAACAGAACCCGATCTTTAACTCGATCATCCGGCCAGAGGTGCCTTTGATCCTGGTGGCCAGCTACATCAACGGAAATCTTCGGGATCCGGTACAGCTTACTTACGTTAACGGCCGCAACCTTCAGCGCAGCGTCAGAATCATCCGCCAAAAACTGAACGGAGAAATGTCGCCGGCAATCGGCAATCTGCCGCCGCTTTTCACGGAATTCGAGGCGAAGAGATTGGCCGGCGGAATTGGTTACATTCGGTTCAACGCTTTCGTTCCGATGTTAATGAAAAAGGTTTGCGTGGCCGTCCGCGAGATGCACGACGCTCCGGCGCTGATTATTGATTTGCGCGGTAATCAGGGCGGCCTTTTGGGAATGATTGGCGGCCTGGCCGGGTTACTCGAGCAGTCACCGGCTAACCTCGGGTCGATGAAAACTCGCACGGGATACAATTCAGTTTTTGCTTTTCCTCAGCGTGTTCCCTATACCGGTCCTCTGGCAATTCTTATTGATGGATCCACTCTTTCGGCCGGTGAAATATTTGCGGCAGGCCTGCAGGAGACATTTCGCGCGGTAATTGTAGGCGACGTCAGCGCGGGTAATACCCTGCCTTCCGGAATTGTGAAACTTCCGACCGGGGCGTTGTTTCAATACGCCTTTGGAAACTATCAGACACCTAACGGAATTTTTCTCGAAGGTCGAGGTGTAATTCCTGATCGGATTGTGAAACTAAACCGGCGGACACTGTTGGTCGGGGGAGATCCGCAATTGACCGCCGCAGTTCGAAAGTTGCGCGAGCGAACTACTTTAAGATTGCCCGGAGAGTTGGTTGTCGATGTTTTGGCGGACACTAACGCCAACAATCCGGGCCCTGACAAGAGCAAGTCTTCAGTCGAACCACCGCCGCCGCCAAAGCTGATCAGTAAAAACCCGCCCACAAAAGCTGGCGGAAACCCGACCGTGAGTGAGGGCACAAAAGAAGGAACGCCGGCAGAGATTCCCGCGAACCGCCGATCGGACGCCGGCGCTCAATCCGATGCCAACGCTCCAAACAATCCAAAGGCCCCGTCCGTCGATCAAATCATCAATCACTACATTGAAGCTGTCGGCGGCGAAAGCAATTTGCTCAAGACTACCAGTCGCATCTCCAGTGGCACGATTGAACTCAACTCGATGGGCCTGAGGGGAACGGTCGACATTTATGAACGGGCACCGAACCGTTCGAGCGTGATCATGAACTTGAAGGGCTTTGGCATAATCCAACAAACATTCAATGGCAGCGCGCGCTGGTTGCATGACCCCGTCCAGGGTTATATAAAATTGCCCGAAGAAATGCCCGGAGCGAGAGACGACTTTCATGTTGAGCTCGAGTTGAAACGGCTCGCAGGTTCACTGCGTTTCAACGGGAAACAAAAGGTTGGAGAACGCGATTGTTTCGTTATCGAGCGGCCTTTGAGTGGAACAGCGATGAAGTACTACTTCGACGCCGAAAACGGTTTGCTGCTCCGTGAGAATGATGCCTTCTACGAGGATTATCGTGACGTGAACGGCGTAAAGTTGCCATTCGTCGTCCGGCAGGAGAGTCCCCTGGCGAACATTGTGATTCGCCTCAATGAAGTGAAAGTTAACGTACCCATCGACGAAGCAAGATTCGCCGAACGTGATGACTGTTTCACCAAACCTGAGCAGTACATGCGCCCAAACCGTTAGGCTTAGAAGGGAAACGCAGGTGCAGATAATTGAACATCGCGATGACTGGCAGAAAAAATACGACAAGTGGAATAGCGGTCGCGCCCAGAAAGCCAACGATGAGATTGATGGTTATCCCTTCATCAAAAATCATCAGGCCCCGTTTACACCCGCCCACCGCGCCTTGTCGATGATCAATCTCGCGGTTATCAGTTCTGCAGGCGCATACATTGACGGCACCGATTCTTTCGATCTTAAGGCTGCCGGCGGGGACGTTAGTTTTCGCGAAATTCCCAGCGAAATCGATCCGGCCGATCTTCGATTCTCGGCCCGCGGTTATGATCCGGTTTTTGTTTCACAGGACTCGAATGTGCAGGTACCGCTCGAGCGCCTATTTGAATTCCAGGCCAACCGGATTATCGGGCAACTGAATTCGGTGTTCTGGAGCTTCTGCGGATTCATTCCGGATGCCGGGCGATTTGCGGATGAGATGCTTCCCAAACTTGTCGAGCGTTTGCATCGCTATGAAGTCCAGAATGCTCTTTTGATTCCTGCTTCGCGGCTTTGTCATCAGTCCATATCGCTGGCGGCGCGCGCTATCGAAGAATCCGGGATCGCCACGATGACCTTGGCTGTCGCCCGCGATGTCGTTGAAGTTGTGCGCCCGCCGCGGGCTGCCTTTTATGCAGGCCAACCCGGCAGCGTTGTCGGCCGGCCGAATTGGCCGGAGCATCAGCGGCGCATTCTCGATGAAGCGCTGCGTTGGATCGAACCGATGGGCACGCCGGGAATTCGGCCGTTGGTCGTGGAGCTCGAGAGCCAGGTCGAATCGTCACGCGGCGAGCGGTAAGCGTGTCAGAAGCCCGGCCGAAAGGAGGGCTCCGCTTTGATTCACCCCTGATTGATGACAAGAAACCGAGTATTCCCTGCTCTCGCATTTCTGATAGTTGTCTTAGCTGCCTATCTACTCGCCTGGCCCTTACGAATCGATCCTGTTTCATGGACGCCGCCACCGGCGCCCGAACTCACCGGCACCTACGCGCGCAATTCTGAGCTATCGGGAATTGAACGATTAAGCGTCAATGCCATCGGTCCCGAAGATGTCGCCATCGACAGTGAAGGAGGCATCTACTGCGGAGTCAATGACGGGCGGATCTTTCGCCTCCAGAGCGACGGCACGCACCCGGAAGTGTTTGCCGATACGCATGGCCGGCCATTGGGATTGGCGTTCGATCGGGACGGAAATTTGATCGTCGCTGATGCGATCAAGGGCTTGCTTTCCATCGATCAGAACAAAACAATCAGCGTTCTCACAACCGCTGCTAACGGCCTGCCGTTCGGCTGTACAAATGACGTCGATGTCGCACAGGACGGCACAGTCTATTTCAGCGATTCGTCTTTCAAGTTTCCGCTCTCGCAACTTAAGGCAGATCTTCTGGAACATCGAGGCAATGGTCGTTTGCTGGCTTACGATCCACATACAAAACAGACTCGCACGCTGCTTCGCGATCTTTACTTTGCCAACGGTGTGGCCGTGAGTCCCGATCAGTCTTTTGTGCTGGTTGCCGAGACTGGCGCATATCAAATTCGTCGCTTCTGGCTTTCAGGCGCCAAGCGAGGACAGTCGGACATTTTCATCGATAACCTGCCGGGTTTTCCCGATGGAATATTATCGAATGGCCGGGATTTGTTTTGGCTGGCGATTGTCACGCCGCGCGACACCACACTTGATAAATTGCTGCCTCATCCGTTTCTGCGCAAAGTTGTAATGCGGCTGCCCACGTTCCTGCAACCCGACATCAGGCATTACGCGTTCGTGATTGCTCTGGATCAAAACGGTGTCGTCGTCCGCAATCTGCAGGATTCTTCGCCAACCTGCTTTTCACAAATTGCAAACGTAGTCGAGCACGAGGGCAAACTTTATTTTGGAAGCATCGGCGAAACTGGCATTGGGCGGATGTCGTTAACCTTAATAGGATCTGCAAACAATCATACAAAAAAACGCGATTGACAGAGTTCCTCTGCGTCGCTAAACTCCGCGCGTTTTTGCTATTGAATCTCCAAAGCGAGCCCCGCGATTCGTTTTCTCCCAAGATCACCTCATCAAGGATCGATGTTGGGTTCGCTAAAGGACGGCCCTAATGCTCCCATCTCCCACGCATCGGTTTCACACTCTATTAATCACGCCGTTTCTTCTTCCGCTCATTTTCGCTCTGAATGGAAGACTCATCAGTAATCAGCCGCCCATCGCCAATCCCGATCATTATGCTGTGCACAGAAGTTTTTCAACGCCCACGGATTTCAAACCTTACGGCGTTCTGCGCAACGACAGCGATCCCGACAATGATCCGTTATCGTGTGTTTTTACCTCGGTCACGACAAATCTGGGACAGGCCACTGTGTACGCCAACGGCATAGCGGAATTCACTGCTGACTATGGCAAAACCGGCACCGTCACCATTCCCTACACTGTTTGCGACAATCATGGCGCCTGCGCAAATAGTACCGTTACTTTCGACGTTACCAATCAACCGCCCGTGGCAAACGCTGATAGCTACACCGTTCACGGAACGTTTGAGACGCCAATCGAATCTCCGCGCACCGGCGTTCTAAAGAATGACAGTGATCCGGAAAACGATCCTCTGTCTTGCATTGCAAAACGGGTTGACGTCACGCTGGGAACGGCTCTTATTTTTTCGAACGGCAAAGCAGCATTTATCCCAGCCGATGGCCAAACCGGTGACTTGACCATCACCTATACTGTTTGTGACAACTTAGGTGCCTGCGCCGAAGGAACTGTTTCCTTTCATCTTGTGAATCAGCCTCCCGTTGCGGGAGGTGATGCTTATATAGTTCGGGGTAGTGAGTTCGAAACACCGCTGGAAACACCTAACGGCGTATTAAAGAATGATTCTGATCCGGAAAGCGATCCGATTCATACCGGATTTGTTCGCGCCGATTTTCCGCAAGGAACCGCTTTTGTTTCTGACACCGGTAAAGCCGTGTTTGTGCGTAACTCCGGCTACCCGAACTATCTTAGTTTCTCAGGCTCTTTCAGTCTTCAGTATCCGCTTTGCGACAATTTGGGAGCCTGCTCACAAGGCACTGTTACTTTCTGGCTAATCGGTGACGGTGAAAATGATGGCCTTTGCTCATCATGTCCTGACGGCGGTGGCACAATTGCCGTGGGCGGGCCGATAAATGTCACCAACGGCAACATGTACCTGCGACAAAACGACTATGCACTGCCCGGAGTCGGCCCGGCGATAGATGTCAGCCGAACATTCAACAGCAATTCACAACGAACGGCTCTGTTCGGCAAGGGATGGTCAAGCCAATACGACGAATCTATAACTGTCTACGACAACAGTCTCGTGCGGCTGAATTCCGCAGACGGCCGGGCGATCTACTTTGGACGTCCCTCGGGTTCCTCAGGCGCATTCAGCACCCTGGAAGGAGATATTCACGCATCCCTGGTGAAGAACGGCGGCAATGGTTTTACGCTGAGAATGAAAGACGGCAGCGTCGATCAATTCAACTCATCAGGCAGAGTCTTGTCGATGGCGGATCGCAACGGCAACCAAACCACTTTAAGTTACGATGCCAACGAAAAGTTAACTTCCATTACCGATCCCTTCAGCCGGGTCCTTTCCGTTACGACGAACGCAAACGGGCAGATACTGTCAATTAGCGACGCGCTGGGCACGGTGGCTAATTACGTTTACGGCATGAACAGCCAGTTGCTGTCCGTAACCTACGGCGATAATTCCGGGTTCCAGTTCACCTATGACGGCAATCTGAAGCTGACCGCAACGGCCGACGCTCTCGGTAATGTGGTTGACTCGCACACTTATGATTCTCAGGGCCGCGCTATGACTTCGGAAAAACAGGGTGGGGTCGAACATTACTCGCTTAACTATGTAAGCGCTGTTGAAACTGATGTGACTGATGGCCTGGGCCGCGTAACAAAGTACACGTTCGACACCAGTAAGGGACGAAACGTCGTGACCAAAGTCGAAGGAGTTTGCAGTTGCGGCGGTGGCGGCGCGCAGGTGCGTACCTGGAGTTACGACGACAAGTTGAACATAACTTCAAAGACCGATGCGCTGGGTCATGTTACTTCCTATACGTATGACACTAACGGCAATCCGCTGACCATTGACGATCCAACCGGCACGGTCAGAAATACCTACAACCTGTTCAGTCAGGTGTTGACGAGTGCTAATCAGTTGGGCGACGTGACCACGAACGTTTATGACGCACAGGGAAACCTGCTGACTACAAATGATGCTTTGAACAATACGACCACGATGACTTACGACTCTCATGGCCAGCCGCTCACTGTTACGGACGCCCGCATTAAGGTAACGACATTCACTTATGACATCAGCGGAAACCTCACGCAGCGCAGAGATGCCAACAATATCACCACCTTCTTCTTCTATGATGCGCGCAGCCGCTTGACGAAAGTGCGCGACGGCCTCAGCCGCTCGTCACTGTTCGCTTACGATCCGTATGGACGAATTAGTAAGGTCACGCATCCCGATCTTTCCTTCGTCAGCTTCACTTATGATTTGGCGGGACGGCGCACGGCGGTAACGGACGAACGCGGCTATGCCACGAACTACTCCTACGACGGGGCCTATAGATTGACTGCCACTACCGACGCTTTAAGCCACGCCACGAGCTATGGCTATGATGCCATGTCAAATCTGATCAGTTTGACGGATGCGCTCACTCACGCGACGAGTTATGACTACGACGATTTCAATCGCCCGGTGAAGATCACTTATCCGCGTGCGGCCAATGGCGCCACGCGCTTGTTCGAATCGTTTGTCTATAACGCGATGGGAAATGTGACGCAACATTCGGATGCGGCAGGTCGCGTCACGAATTATGTTTATGACAACGCCGAGCGTGTCGCCAGCGTGACGGACCCTGATCTTAAGACCACCAATTTTGAATACGACGCCTTGGGGCGGGTAACCGCGGTGGTGGACGCTTTGAATCAACGCTATCAGTTTGCTTACGATCCGTTGGGCCGTCAGACACAGATCACGCGGGCCGGAATTCCGATGACGTACGCTTACGACGCCGTCGGAAATCGCACCCAACGAACAGATTACAACGGCTCCGTCACCAACTACGGCTACGACAATCTGAATCGCCTGACAACTATCACCTATCCGACCCGTACCGTGACCTATTCCTACGATCCGCTGAACAATCTAACTCGCGCGACGAACGAGAATGGTTCTGTCTACATCGGCTATGACAACCGCTATCGCGTGAGCAGTCTTAGCGATCCGTTCTTCTACGGCATTAGTTACAATTATGATGCGGCGGGTAATCGCACCAGGCTGAAAGTTAACGGCGTGACCTATGCGAGCTACACCTATGACACGGTGAATCGCCTGGTCAATCTGGCGGACAGTGCGAATTTGAGTTTCAGTTACAGTTACGATGCAGCGAATCGCTTGACGGCCCGCAGCGCGCCGAATGGCGTGACCAGCAGTTATGCTTACGATGATCTGGATCGCCTGACGGGCATGATGCACGCCGCCGGAGCTACGACGCTGAGCGGGAATCTTTACACTTACAATAATGCCAACAATATCTCGAGTTGGACGACCGCATCGGCCCAACGCGCCTACACGTATGACGCGCTGAATCGTCTGACGGGTGCGAGCAACTTTGAATTGCCGACGGAGAATTATTCTTATGACGCTGTCGGCAATCGCACCGCGTCGCATCTGAGTACCAGCTACAGCTATCAACCATTCAACAAGCTGATGAACACGGCGAGCGCGAATTACAGCTATGACAACAACGGAAATCTGGTCCACAAGACCGACGCCGCAGGGACTTGGGATTTCTATTATGATGAGGAAAATCGGTTGACCCAAGTCACCCTGCCGACCGGTTCTACTGTCAATTATAAGTACGACGGCCTCGGTCGGCGCATTCAACGAACAACGAATCACGGCGCCAGCGAGCGTTACATTTATGACGGTTTGATCGATCTCAACGCAGACTGGTCGGTGGCCACGACCTACCTGAACGGGCCGGGCATCGATAATCATCTACGGCAAACCAGCGCCACGACCGGCGTTTCATATTTTCTTACCGATCATCTTGGATCGACGGCGGGGTTGACAGATACGAGCGCCAATCTCGTCGAACAGCCGAGCTACGATTCATTTGGTAATAGTGCCGGCAGCCCGCGCACAAGATATGGTTACACCGGCCGTGAACGCGATCCAGATACCGGACTCTTGTACTACCGCGCCCGATTCTATGATCCGCAGCTGGGAAGGTTTATTTCAGAGGATCCGATTGGTGCTGCAGGAGGATCAAATCAGTTCGCCTATGTCGAAAACAATGCACTAGTCTTTAGCGATCCGCAGGGACTCTGGCCGTCCAGGGGATTACGGGTCCACCAGAGAATAATTAGTCGAGTTCTGAATGAACGAGCTACGCCGGAGGAGCTGCGGATCCTTATGCAGGAACAAGCAGATTTCGACGACGACACTCAAGACGAAGTGTATGCCTACCAGCATGCGATGAGAATGCGAGGAGAAAGACCGGAAGATGCGCGCAGAAAAGCCAACCGCTTTGTCAGGCAACAGATATGCATTGCACGCCGCCTCGCAGCCAAAGGACAGATCGCTGACGCGATGCATAACTTAGGTAGAGCAATCCATACATTGCAGGATTCGACCTCGCCAGCCCACGCCAATTTCGCGGTTGCGTGGGAGAATTCGTGGCTTCAAACGATTAATCATCTTCCTCATTACGCAACAGAGAATTTTGACCCAGGTCCCGATAGTGTAGCGGACTATATGACTCTCAAAGCTTGGCGGTACTTCACCGGCGAGGACGCGATGCCAAATGATTTCTTCGGCGATGTTTTCGACATTGAACATGGCCGTGCGTATTTTAGAGCAACATCTGCCCCTGATGGGGGATCCTGTGATTGTTTATGAGCTTTGTAACCACACGAAGATCTAAGTGCCTAACCAAGTTCAGCCTTAGCTTCGGGAGTGTGGGTTTGGTCGCGAGTTGGCTGATCGCCGGAGAAACGTCTCCGTTATGGCGCTACTTTCTATACCATGTGAATGTGCCAAACTTCTGGGCCCGGATTCATATAATACCTTATCTGGTAATAATTGTTTTCCGACCCGCGATGCTGGCAAATGCAATATTCTATGTCTTGGTATTCTTGCAGTGGGCAATCATTGGAATCATCGTTTCATTATTCTCGTGCAGACCCCCACGAAACGACTGACCCGAAAGAAGCTAGTCATAAATGAGTTAGAAAAAATGTTTTGGCGATGGATCAACACTCATTGACACAGAAAGACCTAAGCGAATCCAGAAGCCAATGCGAAAGGCCCGTGCTAAGAACCTTCGGAGACTGCCGATGCTGGGATTTATGGGTGGGTCAGGAAGAAAGATTGCAATTCCAAATTCGGTAACATCGGGCCCCTGACGGCGCGAGGTAATCGAGTTCTTAAAAACTAATGATGGTGACGTTCAGAAAAAACGGCTTATCCTCGGCGTCCCGTTGAGATAATTCGAGCGCGAACCAGACAAAGGAGTGTGCGAATTAGTTTGACTCATCGTCATCCCAGATTTCGCATTCTCTTGCCTGTTGTCTTCATCATTATCGATGGTAGTCTGCTCGGGAAGTGCGTCCTAAGCCTGGGTCACTCATCATTCTGCGACTATGGTCAGTATTTAATGTTTCCGACTTATTTGATGACTGATTTTCTATCCCAACTTCTTGTGATACGGGGCACGGTGGATCTAAGTTCTGGCGGATGGAAATTTTTTGGACGCAGTACTGACGGTTCCCTTACCATTCCTTCTCACGATTATTCAATACTACCTAATCGGGTTCGTCGTTGACAGGTTATTAATACCCGAAAATAACTTGAAGCCCGTGTCTTTGCTCTAGAAGAGAGAAAGATGTTGCTGGATATGCGCAAAAAGTTAGTAATACTGCCGATTTTTGCTCTAGTCCTGGTAGGGCTCTATCCAATGAAAACCAACGTCGCCCCCGAATGGACAATTCAGACCGTCAATGAAAAAGGAAAACCAGTGCCCAACGTGCCGCTCAAACAGACCTGGAAGGATTATTGGGTCGAGTGGGAAGGCCATGACGGGGAAACCGCGACCAATCAGGATGGTTATGCAACGTTTCCACCCAGAAGCATTAGAGTAACCTTACTAATGAGACTCATTAGAACGATAAGTAACCTTAATCTTCATGGTAATCCAGGTACAGTTGCCATTATCTATGTACTTGAACCTTATAAGCCAGTAACAAGCGAACCTTACTATTCTCCGGGTCGGCCGTTAGTCAAACAAATTGCGGTACGAGGTCCTGGAGCTCTTCCATGATCAAGCCGTGCCGATCAATGAAATTAATTCTTACTACCCGGCACCCTAACATCTGAAAATGAAAAGAAAGATTTGGTGGTTAGCGTTTCTCACTTCCTTTCTAACTGTGTTTCTGTATCCTTTCGAAACCCTGGTCGTGCCTGAATGGAAAGCGCCGCGGCGCACAATTCATGCCTCACTCTTTATGAGATTATTCGGCGCGATTAGGAACATCCTGCGCACTGGAATTCATTCCAGCTTCGGGCCCTCCGCGTACTTAATTGTCCTAACCGACTTCGAACACAGCACTGAGAATGCCGATTACACTCCCGGAAAACCACTCGCTCAAACAATAGTTGTGAGGCGTATTGGGTGATGAAATATCACTCTCATCAAACACGAAGGAACTATTAAAAAATCCACGAATGCGCCAGGAAGAAAGATCGCAAGTGCAAATTCTCCGACATCGGATCCTAGTCGCCCCAGGATAACAGAAAGACGTCGGCGCGATCGATGATCTTGCTACCGCTCACACAAACGTTGCCAGCACTTCGTTCGACAACAAGGCGCCGCGCGTCGTCAGGCGCAACAGCTCCTCATTGATTTCGATTAGACCGGCATCGCGCATTCGCACCAGATCGTCGTCATACTGCTCTCGCAAATCCGCGCCAAAGCGTGACTGATAGTCACTGAAGTAAAGTCCTTTCATCAGTCGCAGGCCGAGGAAAAGTGATTCCGCCCGGGCATCCGCTTCGCTCAAATTCGTGCGCTCTATGATCGGCGATTTTCCCTTTTCGATGAGTCCTGCGTAATTACCGGCATCACGCTCGTTGGCCCACCGCCGGCGCGCGCCGTCGTATGAATGTGCCGAACAGCCGAAACCATAGTACGGTGCGCCGTTCCAGTACTTGGAATTGTGGCGTGACTCGAATCCGGACAAACAAAAATTTGAAATCTCGTAATGTTCATAACCGGCGCCACAAACCCTTTCGATCATTACGCGATACATTTCGGCGGCGAGATCGTCATCAGGCGCTGGCTGCGCGCCGCGGCGAATTTGATCCGCCAGAGGTGTTCCCTCGTGGATGTCCAGAAGGTAGAGCGAAAGGTGCTGTGGTCTTAAGGCCAGCGCCTGATTCAGATTCCCCTGCCAGCCCGTTAGAGTCTGTCCCGGCAACCCGGCGATAAGATCAAAATTGATGTTTGCAAAACCTGCCTCGCGCAGGAGTGAGAAAGTTTCGCCGATATCGCGCGCCGCATGCGTGCGACCAAGCCGGCGTAACTGTTCATCATCGAAGGTTTGGGCTCCAAAACTTGCCCGATTAATTCCCAGACGGCGAAACTCACGAAATGTTTCTTGCCTGGCGGCAGCGCTTGAGCCGCCGTCACCCGGATTTATCTCAAGAGTGATTTCTGTCTCGTCGCTTACTTCGAAACGATCCCGGACGGCCTGCAGAATTGTTTCAATTTGTGCGGGTGCCAGTAATGAAGGCGTGCCGCCGCCAAAATAAATCGTGTCAACCGCGGCCGGTTCCCTGACTTCGTTCCAGGCTTTGAATTCCTTCACCAGCATGCGCACATAACGATCTGCCAGATCACTCTCGTACATGCCGGTGGCGAAATCACAGTACGAGCAGCGTGCGCGACAAAACGGAACATGAATGTAGATTCCTGCGACACTCATCGATCTTTTCGGATTATATCATCGAGAGTAATGTTCCGGACTTGATCCGTGTTTGATCTGTGAAGCGTATGCGCCTTTGACAGTCGCTGTACGATTTTCATTTGCTATTCTGTGTTAAATTCAAAACTTCCGACGCTTTGTATCACAGGCAGCCTTGGCACAAAGCTTGATGATACTCAGACGTGCGAAAAGCAGGTGCGCTCTCGTTTTGACGCACCAAAATTTTATTTTGATCGAAAAAGGGAGGGTATCTGATTATGGCTAACGAACAAAAGGATCAGGGTGGCATCGGACAAGGCGGCCAGCAGGGAGGACAACAGGCTCCCGGTCGCAATCCGCAGGAAGGCGGCAAGCAAGGTCAGGGTGGCCAGGGTAGCGAGGGCGGACAAGATCGCCAGGACCAGGGCGGCGAGGGTGGTCAACAGGGCGGCGGCCAGGGACAGCCGACAAGAGAATAAGCACTGGTGCTGTCCATACTGAGGCTCACGAGTGATGTTCCGTAAGGAATATCATTCGTGAGCCTTTTTGTTTTCTGCACCCCGACATTGGGTTTCTGCCTGCTGCCTTCTGCACCCTCCCTGACGGTCGGGTTTCCGCACTTACTGCTTACTGCTTATTGCTTATTGCCTTCTGCCTAGTGCCTACTGTCTACTAATTCTCTTCGTGCTGCCCCCACCGCTGATCGTCCGGCTCATTTTCCGCGCCACCTGCTCGGCGCGGGCAAAGACACGGAGAAAATTCTCGCCCAGGATCTTGCGGACATCCTGTTCGCTGTAGCCGCGCTTCAATAACTCATAAGTGATGTTCGGCAGCATCGAAACATCGCGCGCGCCTTCGGGAAAGTCATTCGCGCCGTCAAAGTCCGCGCCCAGACCCACATGATCTATACCCGCGATCTTAACTATGTGATCGATGTGGTCGATCAGTTTAGAGAGCGGTAGCGGCGGCAATGGGTTTGCCGCTTCCAGCTTATCGCCCTCTTCTGACAAACGCTCAGGATCGTCCTTGTATTTTTCGTTGAGCGCGGCCTGCTGCGCTTTCAAACGCTGGTCGCGCTCATCGGCTTGTGGCGCGACGGTCTTCTGATCCACAAACAGGCTGTAGAAATTGACCTGGATGACGCCGCCGTTTTTCGCGATGCGGCGCAACAGATCATCGGGGATGTTGCGCGGCACATTGCTCAGCGCGCGCGCGGAAGAGTGTGACGCGAAGATGGGGGCCTTTGAAACATCCAGCGCGTCGCTCATCGTTTTGTCTGAAACGTGCGAGACATCGACCAGCATGCCCAGCCGATTCATCTCGCGCACGACATCTTTGCCGAACTCGCTCAAGCCGTTATGTTTCTTCTCCCCGCGCGCGGCATCGGCCCAATCGTTCGTGTTGTTCCAAGTCAGCGTCATGTATCGCACCCCGAGTCGATAGAACTCGCGCAGAGTCGGCAAAGAGTTTTCGATCGCGTGGCCGCCTTCGATGCCCATCAAACAGGCAATCTTGTTTTGCGTTTTGGCGCGGCGGATGTCGGCCGCGGTGGTCGCGAACATCAGATCGCTCGGATGCCGCTCTACGGCGCGATAAACCGCGTCGACCATGTCGAGCGTGCGACGGGCCGCCCCGCCGTGCGTGACGTACCAGGGTTTAATGTAAAGCGAAAAAAACTCCGCGGTCATACCGCCCTGTTTCATGCGCGCGATGCTGGTGCGATAAGGCGTCGGCGGAGCGCCGCTTAAGTCGTAATCGTCATTAGTCATTGGCGTGGTCACGTCGTTGTGCGTGTCGATGACAATCGCGCGGCGATGAATGGCCAGAGCTTTCTGCCAGAGGGCTTCGTTGCGCGGCGAGCGCGTAGAAGTTCCTTTGGTCGCCGGTTGCGTAGTACGTTGCGCGCCGGTTGGAACCGCAAATGTGAAACAGAAGAAGGCCAGCAGCCAAACCAGGGCGTTGGAAACAATTCGTCGTGGTCTCATGACGTAGAGGTTTATCACAATCACAGAGTCAGTACCATCAGCGTGAGCGGAGGGATTAATTCAGTCACCTACGCAATCGCGGCTGCGCCGCGTGATGTGCGGAAAGGCTTCGCCTTTCCGGCTGCTCGTAACTAAATCCATCAGCTCAGCCGCGCTCGCGAGCGTCTCTGGACCGTTTTGGGATTCCCATACATATCGTATGCTGAACCTATGAACCAGGATATGACTGATGAACAGATTGTGCAGGTAAGGGACTCGTTCCAAAAAGCCTTGAATCGACACGGCTACGGATTCCAGTTTAGTGTACTTAAAATCGCTGAGAATCTAGCTAAGAGGGTCGACGCAGATGAGCGTTCTCGATGGAACTTTCTCTTTTCGGAAGTTCCCGTCGAAGTTCAAGGATGGGGAACCAGAATAGACTTCATCTTATCTAGGAGTAGATCGACCTCAAGCCCCTTCTTTTACCTAGTCTGTGAGTGCAAGCGTGCGAATCCGAAGCTATCGAACTGGTGTTTTGTTCGAGCGCCGCGTGTCCACAGGAATCAAACCAAGGGCAGTGATCCGCCCTTAGTAGAGACTGTGTTCCAAGGGACGGAAATCAGACACGCCATGACTATTGTCAGCAACCTAACCTCTCTGAGAGATGCATATCATTTTGGTATCGAGGTGCGTGCTGCTAAGCCGGGTGATGATAAGGGTGAAAGCGGAAGAGCAATAGAGGACGCTATAACCCAAGTGTTGAGAGGGCTCAATGGTTATGTGGAGGCGCTATCCCAGAACAAGGAGATCACTGAAGGAACCAAAACATATCTATTGCCCGTGATCTTCACAACTGCTCAACTTTGGATTTCTGGTTCCGATCTCGGGCTAGCGAACCTATCTACGGGCGATATCGACCTGTCAAGGGACACGTTTAAATCGGTACCGTGGCTCTGGTACCAATACCATATGTCGCCTGGACTCAAACACAGTTCAATCTATAAACCGAAGGACCAAATAAAGGTTGAAGAGTTTATCGAATCGAAATACATCCGAACGGTTGCCATTGTTACTCCAAGCGGTATCGAGGAGTTCTTGCTCTACACGTCTGGAGATTTTTTCTAGAAGTCTGCTTAAGCTCATCCCCGCAATCAGGTGGCGCAGCCCCCGCACAAGTGTGGCGACCCACACTTACAGTGTCTTTCTGTTTCGAGTATCATCGCACCCAATGTCCATCCTAATTGCCGAAGACAACGTGGCCCAGCGCACTTACCTGCGCGACATCCTGGAGCGGGACTTTCCTCTCCATAAGCCGGTGCTGGAAGCCGGCGATGGCGAAGAAACAGTCACCCTGGCGCTTAAGAACAAACCCGACGTCTGCATTCTCGACATTCAGATGCCGAAGCTTTCCGGCGTGAAGGCCGCGCGCGCCATCTGGCGAGACTTTCCGAAAGCGCGAATTATCTTCTGGACTCAGTTTCCGCACGAAATTTATATCAACGAGATTCGCAAGATCGTGAAGTCGGTCGATCCGCCGCCGGCCTACGGCTTCATCCATAAGAACAATCCCGAATCGCGTTTCCTGCGGTTTGTAGCCGCCGTGTTGGAAGACGGCGCCGACATGATCGATCCGGCCTTCAAGGATTCATTCAAGCGTCCGCTCCTGACTGAATTCGAGGCCGAAGCGCTTTACTATCTCGCGCTCGGACTTTCGAACTGGGCCATCGCGCGCAAATGCAGCTTAAGCCTGCGCGGCGTCGAGAGCCGGCTGGCCACTCTTTATGAAAAACTTTTTGTTTCGATTGCCGAAGGCACGCCGCATGAAGCCTACG
>WNGG01004545.1_pt1 | contig 15809 bp, 8 predicted proteins | sample 5400661 | NCBI WGS metagenome assembly WNGG01 (sample SAMN13153372, study PRJNA577476) | soil metagenome | isolation source: 100 cm soil or saprolite under Garry oak tree replicate 1 | place: USA:California | collected 2016-06-15
CTGGTCCCCGGCGATCCCCCCCACCGGGATCTCGGCGCCCAGGTGCTCCGCCTCGCACACCCCGAATTGACCGCTCGACGTGCGGATGTCCGGCAGCGCCTCCGGTCGCACGCCGAACAACCGCAGCAGATCGGGGTCCCAGCTGCGCGCCTCGATGTTGTACAGCATCGTGCGCGAGGCGTTGGTGTGGTCGGTCGCGTAGCTCTTGCCATTCGTGAGCCGGAACAACAGCCACGTGTCGATGGTGCCGAACACCGCCTCGCCCGACGCCACGCGTCGCCCCAACCCGGGCACGTGACCGAGGAGCCACTCGATCTTGGTGGCGGAGAAATAGGGATCGAGCACGAGCCCGGTGCGCTCGCGGACAAGCGCCGCCTTGCGCTGCTTCGCCAGCTGGGCGCAGCGCGGCGCCGTGCGCCGGTCCTGCCACACGATCGCCCGATGCAGCGGGCGCCCGGTGTCGCGCTCCCACACGCACACGGTCTCGCGTTGATTGGTGATTCCCAGCGCGGTCGGCACGACCCGCGCCTGCCGGATCGCCTCCCGCGCCGCCTCGAGCACCAGGCGGAAGATCTCCTCCGGGTCGTGCTCCACCTCGCCGGGCTTGGGGAAGTGCTGGGTGATCTCGCGGTAGCCGCGCCCCAGGAGCCGCCCGTCCGTGCCCACCACGAGCGCGGTGGTCCCGCTCGTGCCCTCGTCGATCGCGAGGACCGCGCTCACGCGCCGCCCTCGCCGGTGAAGGGAGGCTGCCGCAGCCCGCGATCGGTCAGGTAACCGGTCACGTAGCGGGCCGGCGTCACGTCGAAGGCGGGGTTCAGCGCGGCCGCCGCCGCGGGGGCGACCGGCCGGCCCGCGACCGTCTTCACTTCCTCGGCGGCGCGCTGCTCGATGGGGATGCCGTCGCCGTCCGTGAGCGCGGGATCGATGGTCGAGGACGGCGCCGCACAATAGAAGGGCACGCCGTGGTGCAGCGCGAGCACCGCGAGCGAGTACGTGCCGATCTTGTTCGCGAAGTCGCCGTTCGCCGCGATCCGGTCGGCGCCCACGAGCACCAGGTCCACCCGCGCCTGCCGCATGAGCGCGCCTGCGGCGCCGTCGGCGATGACCGTGCAGGGGATGCCGGCGCGGGTCAGCTCCCAGGCGGTGAGCCGCGCGCCTTGCAGCACGGGCCGGGTCTCGTCGACGTACACGTGCACCTTCCTGCCGGCGTCGTGCGCGAGATAGATCGGCGCCAGCGCCGTGCCGATCCCGCCGGTCGCGAGCGCCCCCGCGTTGCAATGGGTGAGCACCTGGGCTCCGTCCGGCACGAGCGGGAGGCCCGCTTCGCCGATGCGGCGGCACATCGCGCGGTCCTCCTCCCAAATCGCCGTCGCCTCGGCGTGGAGGCGCTCCCAGATCGCGGAGCCGTCGCCCGGCGTCGCCGCCGCGGCGCGTGCCATGCGATCGAGCGCCCACCGGAGGTTCACTGCCGTGGGCCGGCTCGCCGCGAGCAGCTCCGTGAGCGGCGCGAGGCGAGCGAGGAATGCCGCACGCGGCGCGCCCCGCTGCACGCGCAGCGCCGCCACGAGCCCCATCGCCGCCGCGATGCCGATCAGGGGCGCGCCCCGGACCTGGAGCGTGCGGATCGCGTCCGCCACGGCCTCCGCACTCTCCAAGTCCCGCTCGATCTGCGCTTCGGGGAGCGCGCGCTGATCGATGATGCGCACGGCGCCGGAGGGGGACCAGGCGATGGCTTGGACGCTCATGGGCATGAACCTAATGCGGAGTGCGGAATGCGGAATGCGGAGTGTAAGTGCAAGGTCGAACCGCGACACGACCTGCCCCTGAAATTCCGCACTCCGCATTCCGCACTCCGCATTCTCGTGATACCATTGTTTCCATGAGCTACCAGACTCTCCTGTTCGAGATCCGCGACGGCGTCGCGCTGATTACCATCAACCGCCCCGACAAGCTGAACGCGCTGAACGACCAGGTGGTGGACGAGCTCGCCCACGCCGCGGAGCGCGTCGCGACCGAGGACGCGATCAAAGGGGTGATCCTCACGGGCGCCGGTCAGAAGGCGTTCGTGGCCGGCGCCGACATCGGTGACCTCGCGAAGCAAGGGCCATTCGACGGCAAGGCCAGGGCGCTGCGCGGTCAGGCGGCGCTGCGGCGTTTCGAAACGTGTGGCAAGCCGGTGGTCGCCGCGATCAACGGCTATGCGTTGGGTGGAGGGTGCGAGCTGGCCATGGCCTGCCATCTCCGCATCGCGAGCGAGACGGCCAGGTTCGGACAGCCCGAGGTGAAGCTCGGCATCGCGCCGGGCTACGGCGGCACGCAGCGCCTCCCGCGCCTTGTGGGCAAAGGCCACGCCCTGTACCTCATCCTCACCGGCGAGATGATCGACGCCCAGGAAGCCTACCGCATCGGCCTCGTCAACAAGGTCGTGCCAGCGGCCGAGCTGCTCGCGACGGCCGAACAGACGCTGCGGGGTATTCTCGCCATGGGCCCGCTTGCCGTGCGGCTCGCGCTGGAAGCCGTGGACCAGGGGCTCGAGATGACGCTGGACGAGGGCCTGCTGCTCGAGGCGAACCACTTCGGGCTGCTGGCGGCGAGCCGCGACATGAAAGAGGGACTGACGGCGTTTCTCGACAAACGCCCGCCCCGGTTCGAAGGGCGGTGAAGCGGACCGTCGCGGTCCTCGCCTCGTGGCTCGCGGCCGGCCTCGCCGCCTGCCTCGCCGAGCGCCCCCGCCCCGCCCCACCGCAGCTCGCCATCGTGATCGACTCCACCACCATCCACTCGACCACTCCGAACGACACCCTCACCGGGAGCGTGCGCGCCGACGACCCGGACGGCCTGGATTCCATCTGGTTGCGGGTGGACACGACGCGGGTCGGGGTGGACGGGTTGTTCGAGACGTCCTTCCGGCGGCCGTTCCGCTTCGCCATCCGGGCGGGGATTCCCGCCGGCACGCAGATCCCCGTGATCCTCGAGGCCCGGGACGTGGTCGGGTTCCGGAGCCAGCTGGACAGCTTCGTGACCGTGGCCGCCCCTTGAGGTCAACGACTTAGTAAGTCTTGCCCTGACAATAACTTCTGGGTATTTTTGGTGGGTTGTCTGGGGCTCGCGCGGAGCTGCCGCGCTGCGCCACGGGACGCCCCCCGTGGCGCTGCTCGTAAGGGGGCCGATAGGGGGCCGATGACCGAGCGGAGACGCGGTCGGCCGCAGGCCGTGGGGGAGGCCTTGCGGAGCTTTCTGGCGAAGAGCGGGCTCGGGAAGCGTCTCGCCCAGGCTCAGGTGATCCCCGACTGGCCCGGGCTCGTGGGGCCGCAGATCGCGGCGGTCACGCAGCCCGAGAGCGTCACCCCCGACGGCACGCTGTTCGTGCGTGTGACGACCAGCGCCTGGATGACCGAGTTGCAGCTGATGGCGCCGCAGATCATGGCCGCGCTCAACGCCGGTCGCGGCGCCGGGCGGATCAAGACGATACGCTGGCTTCTCTCACACTAGAGCTCTATGGCGAAGGCGAAACCCGCAGCCGCGAAGGGTAAGGATAAGGGTAACGGCGGCTACCAGGCCGATTCGATTCAGGTCCTGAAGGGTCTGGAAGCGGTCCGGCGCCGCCCGGCGATGTACATCGGGTCCGTGTCGGGTCGTGGGCTGCATCACCTCGTCTACGAAGTAGTCGATAACTCCGTAGACGAGGCGCTCGCGGGCTATTGCACGCAGATCGACGTCACGATTCACGAGGACAACTCCGTCACCGTGGTCGACAACGGCCGCGGCATTCCGGTCGACATCCACAAGACCGAGAAGAAGCCGGGCGTTGAGGTGGCGCTGACGGTGCTGCACGCCGGTGGCAAATTCGACAAGAGCACCTACAAGGTGTCGGGCGGCCTGCACGGCGTGGGCGTATCGGTGGTGAACGCGCTGTCGGAGCAGCTCGAAGTGTGGGTGGACCGCGACGGCAAGCGCCACCACATGGCGTTCGCGCGCGGCAAGACCGAGAAGAAGCTCGAGGTCACGGGAAAGGCGAAGGGCACGGGCACCACGGTGTGGTTCAAGCCCGACACCAAAATCTTCACCGAGACGCGGTTCGACTATGCCACCATCGCGAACCGGCTGCGGGAGCTGGCCTTCCTCAACAAGGGCCTGACCATCACGCTCAAGGACGAGCGCAAAGGCCAGCACCGGGAAGAGACGTTCTACTACAAGGGCGGGCTCGCCGAGTTCGTGAAGTGGCTCATCGGCGGCCGCAAGACGCTGCATCCCAAGCCGATCACGTTCGAGGCGACGCGTGAGGGCGTCGAGATCGAAGGGGCCGTCCAATACGACGACCAGTACAGCGAGAACACCTTTACGTTCGTCAACAACATCAATACGCACGAAGGCGGGACGCACCTCACCGGCTTCAAGTCGGCCCTCACCCGCACGATCAACGAGTGGGCGAAGAAGGATGGAGCGCTCAAGAAGGAGGACTTCACCCTCTCGGGCGACGACGTGCGCGAGGGACTGAACTCCGTGCTGCACGTGAAGGTGAAGAACCCGCAGTTCGAGGGCCAGACCAAGACCAAGCTGGGCAATTCCGAGGTCGAGGGCATCGTCAAGAGCGTGGTCAACGACGGGTTGGGTGAGTTCTTCGACAAGAACCCGAGCGTGGCGCGTATCATCATCGCCAAGGCGCTCAGCGCCGCGCGCGCCCGCGAGGCGGCGCGCAAGGCGCGCGAGCTGGTGCGCAAGAGGAGCGGCCTCGAGGGCGGCCTGTTGCCCGGGAAGCTCGCCGATTGCACGGTCACCGACCCGAAGCTCACCGAGCTGTACCTCGTGGAAGGCGATTCGGCGGGCGGCTCGGCCAAGCAGGGGCGCGATCGGACCTTCCAGGCGATCCTGCCCCTGCGCGGCAAGATCCTCAACGTCCAGAAGGCCCGCATCGACAAGGTGCTCTCCAACGAAGAAATCCGGACCATCATCACGGCGATCGGCACCGGGGTGGGCGAGGACTTCAAGCTCGACGAGGCGCGCTACCACAAGATCATCATCATGACGGACGCCGACGTGGACGGCGCCCACATCCGCACCCTGCTGCTCACGTTCTTTTACAAGGAGATGAAGGACCTGATCGACGCGGGGTACATCTACATCGCGCAGCCGCCGCTGTTCCGCGTGGCGAAGGGCAAGGACGAGTACTACGCCTACGATCAGCGGGAGCGCGACACCTACGTGAAGCGGCTCGCCAACGGCGAAGCCGGGCACGGAAGCATCGTGATCCAGCGCTACAAGGGTCTCGGGGAGATGAACCCCGACCAGTTGCGCGACACGACCATGGATCCCGCGCGCCGCACCCTTCTCAAGGTCACCATGGAGGACGCGGTGGAAGCGTCCGACCTGTTCGAAACGTTGATGGGAGACGAGGTGGAGCCGCGGCGCAAGTTCATCGAGGAGAACGCGAAGTTCGTGCGCAACCTGGACATCTGATCGTCTCCCTCGTCTTCGGCATCTTGCTCGTCGCGCTGGCGTGGTTCCTTCTCGGCGGCCGCGATCGCCCGCCCGAACCCACCGCGCACCGGCGCGTCGACGAAGCGATCGACTACACCGAGCTGGAGCGGGCCGAGCGGGAGGTCCGGGACGCGACAGACGAAGAGAGCGTGCGGGACTGGGGGCCGGGGGTGCAGAAGCCGCCGATCGCTTGAACGCTCTCATCCGGCGGGCGCTCCGGTCCGGTCAAGCACCCCGTCGTGCACGACAACACAGCCTACACCCTCGCGAGACTCGCCAGCACCGCGATCACTACGATGACGACGAGGATCTCTGATGAGGGTGAAGCCTTTATCCGACCGCATCGTTCGGCGCCACATAGCGTTTAGCATCCAGCGCCAGCAGGCGGCTGGTAATTAGCAAATCACCGGACGGGGGATCGGGTGCTTACCCGAACCCCGACCGCTTGCGCCGATGTCACGACCCACTCCGCACTCGTCGTCCAGGTACCGCCGGAACAAACAAGTTCGCCTCTAGTTCTCGTAATAGAGCTCGAACGACCTCTGATTAATGTCGAAGTAGATGTCCAGAATGGCCGCCGCGACGCCTCCGTAAAGGCGGTTCTTGGCCAGCTTACTCAACTGAAGGCCCTGCCCCGTGGCACCCGCTAAGCATCCCATCCCTAGCCCCAACACGATTGGAGCGACGTGTCCCTCACCGTCGCCGTCCAGCATCTCGCCTGCTGCGCCGGTTATCATGCCCGCCGTCCCACCGAACATGCAGGACAGTGTCATCCGCGCTCCCAGGCTCGCCGTCGCGTATGTGCCCTCAAGCGCTGCGAGGGTCCCGCTAGTTGCCGCCCCGAACGCCCCCCCGATGAGACACCCCTTCGCCACATGACCAATCGACCAGTCGCCGGTGCTAAAGAGATCACCCATGGCATCGCCAAGTCCGCCTACTACACATCCTTGTATCGCCCCTACGAGCCATGGGGACGACGCGATCGCCTCAAGCGTGGTGTTGACGTCCTCCGCAGTCTCCATCTCGACGAGACTGAAGGTGCCTTGGGGGTCTAATCCATTGACGGGATCTCCCTGCGCATACTCGTACAGGTTGGGATCCGCCCCACCGAAGAGAATCGGATCTCTGCTGGTGAAGCGGCCGGTTTCAGGATCGTATTCCCGCCGGCCAAAGTGAGTGAGACCCGTGTGCTGGTCGTACAAACCGCCGGCGAAGCCGAAAGGCTGAAATCCGGAGTTCGTGTTCATGACCATGCGCCCGAAATAGTCATAGTCGATGCGCTGTGCGATATCGCCTGTCGCGACGTCCACAACCAATCGCACGCTGCCTAAGTGGTCTCCGATGATGCGATAGGTCCTGCCCCCCTTTATCATGTATTCAGGAACTTCGGTGCGCGTACCGTAGACAAATCGGCTCACGACGGCGTTTGTCCCGTCTAGTTCGGCCACAGGGTGAAGCGGCCCGGCGTACAGGAACCCTTGACTGTAGACGCCGTTCACTAGCTTCCCGATCCGGCGATTGGCCCCGTCGACGAGATAGTCTATTCGCGTACCATCGGGTAACGTGGCGCGCAAGAGATTTCCAAAGGTGTCGTAACGATAGGTCGTCGTTTGACTCCCGACCGTCTTGGTCTCAAGCTCACCGTTCAACGTGTACGCAAAGGTTGCGTCCCCATACGACATGAGGCGATCCTGCACGTCGTAGGTGCCCAATAGCGTGCCGGCTGCAGTGGTCGCCCGGGTCCGATTGCCATTCGGGTCATATTCATACGCTGCGTACGGGCCACCATCCTTCGTGATGTTGACGAGCCGGCCCGCCGTGTCGAAGACGAAGCCGTACGCGGTGCTCCGTCCCTCGAGCGTCTCGGAAATCGTGGCAATGCGACCGGTGAGGTCGCGCGTGTAGCTCGCCTGATAGAGCGGCTCCGAGCCAACAGACGCGCTGAAAGCCGACATCTCGCCGTACCCATTGTTGGTACGGCTTGTCGTGAGGCTCCCGATGGCCGTCCCCGTCACCAAGCCTGTCGTGGTCGCTCTTGAGATAGAGAGTGCGCCGACGCTTGTCAGCAGACCGTCGGGGTCGTATGTGTTGCTAACAGCGAATTGCCCATTCACCGATTGGGTGCTCACACGGAATTCATTGTCGTAGGTCGTGCTCAAGGATCCGGCGACCTGACCTGACCAGCTGAGCCGTGTTATCAATGCTCCATCATAGGCATACGCAACCGTGCCGCCCGGGGCCTGTACCTCAACCAATCGTCCAGACGCCGCGTCGTATCGATAGGTCGTCGTGCCCTGGGGCGTGGTCACCATCGCGCGCCTGCCCGCGCTGTCATAGGCGAACGTGATGGAATCGCCGGACGGACGACTCACGCGAACGACTTGCCCATCGGCATTGTACGACAATGTCGTACTCCCGGGTAAGCCAACATCCGGCGGTGTATACGTCTCCATTCGATCCGTGGACGTATAGCTGAATAGGTGTGCCGACCGGTTCGGAGGTGTTACGGACAGGAGATTACCGTTTGCATCATACGCATATCGTATTGTGCGCCCGTCCGCTCTCGTCTCAGCCGTAACCCGTCCCGCCGCATCGTGGTCGTACGTTGTCGTGCGTCCAAAAGGATCCGTTGAAGACGTGAGGAAGCCGGCAGCATCGTAGGCATACGCGATTGACCGCGAGCCCTGTGCGATACCTGTCAATCGCCCTGCACCATCGTAGCTGTTCGAGCGCGTCTCGAAGCCCGACACGCTGACCGTCAGAACGCGACCCGCGCCGTCGAGCTGGACAAGCGCCTGCCGGCCGCTCGGTTCGGTGTCAGTCACACGCTTGGTCGCCTTCGTGCGGACCTCGGTTCGAACGCGGTCATTCACGATGAAAGAGTCCGTTTGAGTCACAACGGACAACGGGTTCGTCGAGTCTGAGAGCGTTATGGCACGTGATGTGCGCTGCGTGCGCGTTAGGCCAGACGGCGTTGTGATGACCTGTTCCACCAGGGGTGCTTGGTTGCCGAAGCGCGGGTCGCCGCGCTTCGTGATGGTCGCGACGGTCCCATCGGGCGCACGGGTCACTGCTTTGCCGGCCGCATCCACGCTGCTCTGGAAGGTGAACCCACCGGGGATGGTGGAGACCTGCTGGCTACCGCCGGTGGCAAGCGGCACGACGTCAAACGCGGTTGTGCGACTCAGAGAGGTCGATAGGCTGAGGCTGGAGCCGCTGCGTGCCCAGGCGATTGTCCCACCCCCAGCATCGCTGCGCTGCTGAACAAGACCATCGCCGTCGTAGCCATACTGCAGCGAATTGTGATTTGGATCGGTAACTCCTGTCAGCAAGCCGCCCCCAGTGTATCCGAACTGCGTCTGCCTCCCTGCCTGATCGGTAATCCCGGTTAGGTTGCCGCTGTCGTCCAACGTGAAACCCGTCTGCCCACCGTCGGGCGTCACGACCGCTGTGACAATCCCAGCATCGTTGCGCTGGAGCTGCGTCACCCGCCCGCTGCGGTCAGTGACCTCGATCAGGCGCCGATTCTGGTCGTAAGAGAATCGGTACACAGTATCCGAGGTAGCGGCGTCCAGCGTCAGTGTGTGGCGCCCCGCCGAACTGAAGACGTACAGCTCACTGCCGTCCGTCGACGCCACCACCGTCTGCCCCGCGCCGAACCCCGGCAGGAAGCCACTGACCTTGCGAATCCGACCGATTTCGCCACTGTAGAGATTGCCATCCGGCCCCACGCCGATCGCGTCAAACGTGCGCTTCAGTGTTGCCGCCGCCGCCGGGCCACCGTCGCCGCTGAACCCGTACACGCCGGTGCCCGCGAACGTCGTGATGATGCCGTTCGGCGTGACGCGCCGCACCTTGTGGATATTGGCGTCGGCGCTGGAGCCTTCCCCGAGGTACATGCTGCCGTCCGGCCCGAACGCGAGGGTGCTCGGAGTGCCGATGGCCGCTAGCGTGGCCGGACCGCCGTCGCCACTGTCGATGTCGCCGAAGATCGAGCCGACGCTGCTTCCCGCGACGGCCCGGATGATGCCATCCGGACCGATGCGCCGGACGCGGTACTCGGGAAACCCCATCACGGCGTACAGGCTCCGGTCGGGCCCGAACTTCACGTCTGCGACGATTCCTAACGGCGCCCGAGTGGCCAATCCCCCGTCTCCACACCCAGCAAGAAACCGTATGTCGCAGATGTCACCGGTGCCGGCGACCGTCGTGATGATGCCGTCCGGGCCCACGCGACGAACCCGTCTGCCATCGGCGATATAGAGGCTGCCATCGGGACCGAGGGCGAGCCCCGCGGCGACCGTCAGCTGCGCCGACGTGGCGGGAATGTTATCGCCGTTGTACCCGAAGCTATTCCGGATTCCGGCGAACGTCGTGATAATGCCGTTCGGCAACACGCGGCGGACGACGCTTTGCCCCGAGCCATCGGCGATGTACAGGCTGCCGTCCGGGCCGAGGGCAAGACCGTATGGAGCCCCGATGTTGGCCTGAGTGGCGGGACCGCCGTCGCCGTACGGTGCGGCCGGGCCCGCGCCGGCAACGGTGGTGAAGTTCCCGTCCGGCGTCACCCGCTGGACGCGGCCGCTCGCGATGTCGGAGAAGTACATCGTGCCGTCCGCAGCGAACGTCATGCCCCCGATCTGCCCGATTTGCGCGCGCAGCGCCGGCCCGCCCGTGAAGGTGCACGAGCTGACGCAACCCCCGACCACCGTCTGGATTCCCGGCGGCAAGGCGGCCGCCGCCCGCCGCGTCCCGTCCCCGCGGTACAGCATCTGACCGACCGGGTCATACACGTGCTGCACATCGAGCGTGAACCCGCCCAGCCCGAGCGCGGTGGCATCCAGCGTCCCGGTCGACGTCTCAAGGCGCTCGACCAGCGTTCGCTCGGCCCGCGCGCCGGTCTGCGCGCTCGCGATAATCGGGCACACCGACCCGGTGCCGCTCGGCGCGCACGGCTGCCCGAAGGCGTCTATCGCATTCGCGGGCGCGGCGTACTGGACTGGAAAGACGTATCCAATGAGCACCGTCGCGGCCTGCGTCCCCTGCACCAGCCGGCCGTAGATGTCCTTGCCGTCCCAGGTGAGGGTGTAGGTGAGGTTCGGCTGCGGGTCGAAGCTGCCCCGGAACCGCTTGCCCGCCACGTCCACCTCCAGCTCAACGCGGAGCAGTTGCGGCTGGAGCGTGGGCCCGGTGAGCGTGATGTCGAGCTTCCGGTCCGCGGCGTTCCCCTGAGTGCGGTCGCTGGCGTAGTTCAGCGTGAAGGGCGAGCCCACGATCCCGACGCGCTGGAACGCGGTCTGGGCCTGGAGCTGGCAGCGCAGGGGGTCGCCCTCGCGCGAGCTGCACCCGGCCTTCACCTTCCCGTCGGTCGGCGTCGTGCCGACGAAGATGAACGGGAAGTTCAGGTCGAGCGGCTCGATCCTCGGGACCAGCGCCCGCCACAGATCCGATCCGGCCGGATAGGTGCCGCCGAGCTGCAGCAACTCGTAGTCGTCGATGCCCAGTGCCGCGAGCGCACTCGGCGGGTCGGCCTGGCCGTCGCCCGTGATGTCCACCAGCGCCCGGCCGGTCGCGTCCTTGCCCAGAACCTTGAGCGCGATGCCGTTCGGCTGCGGCATCCACGTCCCGGCCGTCGCGTCGTAGCCGCCGACAGGCACGGCCGTCCCCACGGGGACGTGCAGGAAGTTCTCGACGTAGAATGGAACCGGCTGGCTGACGGTGACCTGCGCTCCCGGCCCTGCGGCGAGCTGCTCGTCGGCGCTGATCTGCACCGCGTAGGTGTACTGGCTCGCGGGCGGCAGCTGGGCGGGCATCGACAGGTTGCCGCTGTCGCCCACTGTGTACTCGGTCGCCCGCACCGAGAGTGACGTGAGCGACTGCGTGCTGCCGTCGGGGAGTGTGAGGGTCGCCGTGTTCCCCGGCTTGAAGATCAGGGTGGCCTGGCGCGGACCGTCGGCGTCGGATACCACGCTGCCCCGTGCGACGGGCGGCGTAGGCGAGGTGAGGTCCACCACCGTCACCGCCGGATCGGGCTGCAACAGGATCACGTCGTCGAGCGTCGTGTAGTCCTGCCACGATACGTCCGCCGCACGTTGGGCCGGGAAGTAACCGTCCTTCACGAAGCTGACGGTGAGCGGGCCGCCCCCGTTCACCGCCAGGTCGTAGCCCCCGTCCTCGCGGGACAGGGTCTGGCCCAGCTCCGGGTGATTGAGGATGGTGACCGTGGCTCCGCGGAGCGGGGCGAACGTCTTGTCGAGCACCCGACCCCGGACCACGGCCGCGCGCACCGGATTGATCGTGCTGGCCGCGACGCCGGTCTGAATCGGCGTGGTGCCACTATAGAGGAACGCGGTGTTGGCGCCGATGGTGGTGACCTCGGCGCGGTTCACGACGTTGGCCACCAGCGCGGGATCGGGCGGCAGGTTCGACGTCTTGCGGGTGACGGTGATCGTCGTCGTGGCGCTGTTGCCCGCGGCATCAGTGGCGGCGTAGGCGATGCTGTTCGCACCCGGCGCGAGCGGGACCTCGGCCGCGAAGGCGCCGCCGGCGCCCAGCGCGACCGGGCTGCCGTTCACCATCAGCGTGGTCGCGGTCGCGTCCGTCACGGTGCCGCTCGTGGTGACCGACGCGGCATTGATGACGTCTCCATTTGCCGGCTGCGCCACCGCGATCACCGGGGCCTGGGTGTCGAGCGTCACGATCCGGACGAGCGTCGCGGTGTTGCTCGCCGCATCGCGCGCCGTCACGGTGAGCGGGTTCGCGCCCTCGGCGAGCGGGGCCAGGCCGGTGAAGACGCCAGCCCCGTCTACCGGCAATGGGATGCCATTCACGTCCACGGTCACCGGTGTTGCATCAGTTACCGTCCCGGACACCGTCACCGGCGTCTGCCGCGTGATCAGCCCGTCCGGCGGCGCGGTCACCGCGAGCGCGGGCGGGTGGGTATCGAGGGTGACGGTGCGCGTGTCGGTGGTCGCATTTCCGGCCGCGTCCGTGGCGACGGTCGTCAGCGTGTTCGATCCTTCCGTCAGCCCCACCGAACCGCTGAAGTGCCCATCGGCGCCGACCGGTAACGGCGTTCCGTTCGTGGCCACGGTCACCGCCGTCGCGTCCGTCACCGACCCGGACACCGTGGTGGACGTCTGGTTCGTGATGAGGCCGTTCGCCGGCGCCGTCACCGCCAACACCGGCGGGTGCGTGTCGAGCATGATGGTCCGGACCTGGGTCGTCGCGTTGCCGGCCGCGTCCGTGGCGGTGACCGTGAGGACGTTGCTCCCCTCGGTGAGCGAGACGGAGCCGCTGAACGCGCCTGTCGGATCGACCGGCAGCGGGATCCCGTTCACATTCACGGTCACGGCGGTGAGGTCGGTGACCGTGCCGGACACCGGGACGCTGGTCGCTTTGGTGATCAGGCCGTCGCCGGGGCTCGTGAGCGTGAGCACGGGGGGCTGCGTGTCGTGAATCACCGTGCGCGTCGAATCGGTGCTGTTCCCCGCCGCATCGGTCGCGACCACGTGGATGACGTTGTTCCCCTCGGCGGTGAGGGCCACCGTCGCCGTAAAGCTCGTCCCGCTCATCGCAGCGGCCTGCCCGTTCACCGCCACCGTCGTCGCGGTCTCGTCCTGCACGGTCCCCGCGACAGTGACCTGTGGCTCGCGGGTGATGAAGTTGGCGGGGGGCTGATTGATGGTGATCGTGGGCGGCGTCACGTCGGTCGCTCGGAAGCACAGGTCCAGGAACCCGTTCGGCTTCGCCGTGAGCGTGACGTCCACCGTGTTGTCCCGCTGCAGCGTGACGGGTTTCACGAGCCCGCCCACCTGCTGGTTCAGCTCGTCTGGACTCAGCACCGTCACCCCGTTCAGCACGATAGTGGCGCTCGAGATCCGCTGCGTCCCGTCCGCATTGCCGTTCACGAGGCACATGTAGTACCGGGGCGCGGCGGTGGCGGAGATCGCGAAGTGGCGGGTGTCCGTGACGGGGGTGCCGGTGGACCGGATAAACCGCTCCGGCCCGAACACCAAGAACGTGGGATCAGAAGCGGCGAGCACGCTCACCGTCACGGCCGCTCCCGCGGGGCCCTGCACCGTCACCTGGATCGTATCCTCGGCGAGCGCCTGCACCACGCGGGTCCAGCGCGCCGCACCCGAGCCCAGCTCACTGGACGACAGCACCGTGCTGCCGTTCAGGATGACCGACCCGCCGGTGACGCCGCCGTTGTCGACCTGGAGGGTGTAGCGCTGTCCCGGTGTCACCGCGACGGCGAAGCGCTCGACGTGGTAGGTCGCGCTACCGGTGGGCGTGTCGAAGCGCTTCGGGCCGTACACCGCCTGCGTGTCGCCGGGCGCCGCACCGGGCGCGGCGGGCGAGAGCAGCGACTGGCGAGGGCCGGTGAAGCCCCCGCCGAGCGCGCCCGACCCGACGGTGAGGAAGGCGGCGCCGAGCGCTAAGGCAGCGAGGGGGACCCGGCGCGCGGCGCCGCGGGTGGTGAGACGCGGCAAGCGCGAAGGCAGCGACACGTCAGGGCGCATGACACAGTTCTCCGGCACGGGGAGGTGGGTTGCGGTCCAGAATCCGGCCTGAAAGGGGCGGCGGTAATTGGCAGTTCACCCGAGGGGGGGATCGGGTGTTTACCCGAGCCGGAGGCTAGGGAAAGGAAGGGGCGAAATCATGCCACGCGGATCGTATCCGCGCGGGATCAACCGATGGTCAACTGAGAAGGGCTACCGCTTCAATTCCTCCACGCCGTCTTTCGTCACCCGATGCGAGATCAGCGGCAGCGGCTGCTCCTTGAGCTTGTCGCCGATCACGATCGCCTGGCCGAGCGCCTCGAAGCCCAGCGTGATGCCGCCGGGATCCTTCGCGAACACCGAGGCGATCGGCTCTCCCGCGAGCACCTTGTCGCCGGGCTTCACGGTGATCACGAATCCGACGGTGGGGTCGACGGCGTCCTCCACGGTGAGGCGCCCGCCGCCCAGCGCGACGATCGCCCGACCGATGGTCTTCGGCTCGACTCGATTCACCACGCCGGTACGCGGCGCGTTGTAGACCTCGACCGCCTTCGCCTGCGGCAGCACCGAGGGGTCTTCCACGACGTGGGGATTGCCGCCCTGCGCCTCGATCACCTGCTCGAACTTCTCGGCAGCGACGCCTGAGCCGATGGCGTTTTCGAGTCGCTGGCGCGCTTTCTTCGAGGTCTTCTCGATTCCCGCCGCGAGCAGCATCTCGACGCCGAGCGCGTAGGTCACCTCCATCAGGTCCTCGGGCCCTTCGCCGCGGAGCGCGAGGATGGCCTCTTCGGTCTCGAGGGCGTTGCCGCAGGCGCGGCCCAGGGGGCGGTCCATCGCGGTGAGCAGCGCCACCGTGGGGCACCCGCGATCCTCGCCCAGCGCGATCATGGTCTGCGCGAGTTCGAGGCTCTGCTCCAGCCTCGGGAGGAATGCGCCGCTGCCCCGCTTCACATCCAGCACCAGGGCGTTGAGCCCTTCGGCGAGCTTCTTCGACATGATGCTCGCGGCGATGAGGGGAATCGCCTCGACGGTGCCCGTGACGTCGCGCAGCGCGTAGATGCGGCCGTCCGCGGGCGCGATCTCGGGAGTCTGGCCGATCATGGCACAGCCGGCCTTCATCACCTGCGCCCGGGTCTCGGCGAGGGACAGGGTGGTGCGAAAGCCGGGGATCGCCTCGAGCTTGTCGAGCGTGCCGCCGGTGTGGCCGAGGCCCCGGCCGGACATCATCGGCACGGCCACGCCGCAGGCGGCCACCAGCGGCGCGAGGACGAGCGAGACCTTGTCCCCGACGCCGCCGGTCGAGTGCTTGTCGACACGGGGCGTGGACCAAGAATCGAAGGAGAGCCGCTGGCCCGAGGCGAGCATGGCGTCGGTGAGCGCGGCGAGCTCCTGGCGCTCGAGCCCGCGCAGCAGCACCGCCATCAGCAGGGCCGACATCTGATAGTCGGGGACGCGGCCAGCGGTGTACTCGGCGACCAGCGCCGACCACTCCTCCGGCGTGAGGGCGCCGCCGTCGCGCTTGCGCTCGATGAGCGGCACGATCAACATTAGCTCCCTCGTCCTTCCCGCCGGGCTCGCCGCCCAGAGCCAGCTCGGCGTGGCCGGGCACATCGCGCTCGGAGACAGCGCCCACGCGGCACTGGCCCCGGCGCAGGCGCTGAAGCACTATCGGGCGGCGCTCACGCTCGACTCCACGAGCTACGAGGCGCTGTGGAAGGCCGGGCGCGAGCTGGTGGACGTCGCCAAGCAGATCGAGGGTAAGGACGATTCGTCCAAGCAGCTGCGCGACAGCCTGTACACCGAGGCTCGGGCCTACGGCGAGGCGGC
>WNGG01004403.1_pt1 | contig 15805 bp, 17 predicted proteins | sample 5400661 | NCBI WGS metagenome assembly WNGG01 (sample SAMN13153372, study PRJNA577476) | soil metagenome | isolation source: 100 cm soil or saprolite under Garry oak tree replicate 1 | place: USA:California | collected 2016-06-15
GGCGAGCGCGAGCACCGCCAGCACCGCGCGGAAAGGACCACGCCGCTCGGCCTGGCCGATCCGGAGCTCGCGGGCCGCCGCCGGGGGAGGCGCCGCCTTGGGGAGGGGCGTCGGCGTCTGCGCGCGGGGCTTGGACAGCTCGGCCGCCCCCCACCACGCCAGGTCCAGCGCACCCGGGGCCAAGGCCGCGGGGTCGCCGGCCGCGGGCTGCTCCACCTCGGGCTGCGCCGGCGTGGCGGCCGCCCCGGCCTCCTCCTCGGGGATCCGCATTCCACCGGGCGGCGTCGGCGCGTCGGGTGAGGCGGATTTCTCCACCTCCGCTGCGGCCGGCGCAGCCGGCACGGGCTCCGCGGAGGGCGGCGTGACGTGCCCGGCGGCCGATTCGAACGGCAGCTCGACGCGCCGCTCCCGCGCCTCCGGCCGCTGCGCCGCGGGCGCCTCGTCCCGCGGCGGCGAAGGCGGCGCCGGCGGCGCCGCGAAGAGCGGGACGAACTCGGGCACGTCCTTCGCCCGGATCCAGGACTCCATCCCATCCTTCCACAGGTACGTGCGCGGACCCACCTGGCCCGCCGACGCCTTGAGGGCCAGCTCCGCGCGCGTGATCGGGCCCGCCTGCTTGCCCTGGATCATCGCGAACCAGACCGCCGGATCGCGCGGCGGCGCCGGATCGCGCGGCGGCGCCGGATCGCGGGGCGGCGGAGGCGGCGCGCTGCGCGAGGCGGGCGGCGCCGGGGGGGGAGGCGCGGCTCCTTCGCCCTTGCTGGCGCGCAGCGCTTTCTCCAGCACTTCGCTGTCCATCGCGCGCGTGCTCTCGGTGTCCGTCTCGCGGCGGGGCGCCGCCGCGCGCGCGATCGGTCCGGTGGACGGCCTGCCGCCCCATTGCGAGGTGCGGACGGGACCGGTCGCGGGCCGGCCCCCCGACTGCGAGGTTCCGCCGGCCGGCGAGGCCCCCCCCGGCGAGGTACGGATCGGTCCGGTGGGCGGCCTGCCGCCGGACTGGGACGATATGAGCGCTGGATCGACGATGCGGATCTGCACACCGCACCGCTTGCAGCGGACGATGAGCCGCTTGCCCCGGATCTTCTCGTCGGCGACTACTAGATGCGCCTTGCAGCTTTCGCAGATGAATTGCATCCGCGCCGACTCTACAACAGATCATCGCGCCCGAAAGAGGCGGCTTACGACGACGACTCGCTGGCGCTGGACTCGCCGCCCGCCTTCTTGCGCGAGCCGGCGCGGCGGCCGCGGCGCTTGGGTTGCAGCGTGCCCGCCTTCTGCGCGCGGTAACGCGCCCGGTAGTAATGGGAGCGGCACAATCCCTTGGCGAGCACCGGGCGTCCGCATCCAGCCACGCTGCAGACGGCGCGCGCCCCGCCGCGCCGTCCTCGGCCGCGGCCGCCCACTCCCAGCTGGCGCGCGATGTCGCCCACGTCGATCGTGCTCTGCAGCGAGCGCTGCACGCTCTCGGCGATGATCTGGCCCAGCTGCGAGCCGATCTGCTCGCCGAGGTTCTGCACCCACGCGCCCATCCCTTGATTTCGACGACCGCGACCGCGCGCCATCGGTCCTCCCGATTCCGTAAAGTTTTAGCAAGAAAGCCGGTGCGCATCGCGCCGTTCGGCTGGGCGTACAGTTAGCAAACGCAAAACGATTGTCAAGCAGCATAGTCGCCGCCGACAGCCGCCGCCGCCAGGGCGGCGCTGCGCCCTTGGAGTGGGCGGTCAGGCGGCGCTGCGCTTTTCGGTCGCGGACGGCGCGTCCCAACTTTCGACGTACGTTTTTGTACGGTACGGGCAATGGGGCCTATACGCGCGCCCCGTGCTCCTCCAAACGCCGGAGCAGCGCCTCCAGCTCCCGCTCCTCGCGCGAGACGTCGAGCCCGGCCCGGCGCGCACCGTCGAGCAGCGCGATCCCCAGCAGCACCGCCGCGACCGCCTCGCGCTCGCGGCCCTGCTCGCCCAGGAGCGACTCGGCCCCGGACGCGAGGTGGCGGAAGTCGCGAAAGCAGAACGTCGCGGGCAGGTCGGGGAGCGGACCCGTGCTCGCCGTCGAGGGCGCGAAGGCGAAGCCGACGTCCGCGAGCGCGACCTGGCGCCCGTCGGCGAAGGCCAGCACCAGGTACGGCGCGGGCCGGACCGGGTTTTGCTTCACGGCCGCGAAGGCGATCTCGTCCCAGCGGACGCGCAGCGCCTTGCCGGTGCCCGCCTCGAGGAGCTGCGCTCCACGGCCGTCGTCGTCGGGCAGGAGCGCGAAGCAGCCGGGGTTCTCGCGCAGGAAGGATTCGATCGCCGCGCGCGCCTGGTCGGGAGTCGCGGGCCCCTCGGGGCCGCTCACGCGGCCTGTTCCTCCGCGCGCGGCAGGACGGCGGCGGCACACTGGATGGCGATGCCGATCTTGCCCTTGTGCTGGTTCGCCGCCATCAGCGCGTGCGCCCTGGCCGTCTCGCCGAAGGGATCGCCCTCCCGGTCGGGGCGGATGGTGCAGGCCAGCATCTTCTCGGGCAGCACCCCGAAGTCCTGTGGCACTTCACCGAGCGGCAGCGTCGTCATGGGACTCCTCTTTGGCCTCGACCAGCTCCAGCAGCGTGCCGCCGAAGGCCTTGGGATGGAGGAAGGCGACCTTGTGCCCGCGCGCGCCGGGCCGGGAGACCTTGTCGATGAGCGGCACGCCCCGGGCGTCCAGGCGGGCGAGCAGCGCGTCGAGGTCGCGCACGCGCAGCGCGAGGTGGTGGAGCGCGTCGCCGCGCTTCTGCAGGAACTTCTCCAGTCCCTCGTTGCCCTGCGGCGCGACCAGCTCGAGCGACGCCCCGTTGGGGAAGTCGAAGAAGGCCGCGTGGACCCTCTGCGCGGGCACGAATTCCTTGTACGCGGCCTTCTGGCCGAGCAGCTCCTCGATGAGCGCGATCGAGGCGTCGATGTCGCGGACGCAGATGGCGGTGTGGTCGAGGCGGGTGGCGGGGATGCCGGGCCTGGAGGTCGAGGTCGGGGTCGAGGTCGGGTTCGCGGTCGGGCCCTTCGCATCGGAGGTCACTTCGGGCATGACTACCGGGTTAGGGCTCTGGACGCAGAACGTCAAGCGGTGCGCCGCCGCGGAGCGTCGGACAGGAGACGCGTGCGCTGACGGACAGCGGCCGCGGCGCCGAAAAATGGACGGGGGATCGCCGAGGGCGCATGGTCCGCGCCGAGAAAGCCCATGGACTTTTCCGAAGAGTCTGGAGCGCAGCGCCGCCGCCACCGGCGAAGCCGGGTGCAGCTCGCCGCCCGCATCAAGTTCGAGCTGAACGAGGTGGCGGCCGTCGCGGAGAACATCTCGCCAAGCGGCGCCTTCCTCCGCGTGGCGCTGCCCGACGGAGCCGAGTGGCTGGTGGCCGAGATCGACCTCCCCGAGGGCAAGACGGTCTCGGTGAAGGCGCAAGTCCGCTGGCGCCGCCAGAGTCCCCCCGGGGTCGGCGTCGAGTTCCACTCCTTCCTGGAACGCTGGGGCTGAGGCAAAGGGCGTTTCAGGGGAGGGCGGGAGATACGGAAGGGCGGGAGCTCTCTTTTGAAAAGAATTCTCCCGTGCTCCCGGTTCTCCCGCGCTCCCCTGAAACGTTCTTGGTCTAATCGCGGCCGCGGGGGAGCTACAGCTCGAGCGCCATTTGCGCGGGAGAGGCGACCGGGTCGGCGCCGTCGGTCTCGCTCTCGGCGGCGAGGGTGGCGCGGCGGACCTTCTCGGGAGGCATGCGCACCTCCCAGACCAGGCCGAGCGCCTGGAACAGGCGGATCAGGTAGTAGCTGGGGTCGAATTCCCACCAGAAGAAGCCCTGGTTCGCCGAGCTCATGTAGTGGTGGTGGTTGTTGTGCCAGCCCTCGCCCATGGTGAGGAGCGCGAGCACGGCGTTGTTGCGGCTCGTGTCCGTGGTCGCGTAGCGGCGCGAGCCCCAGACGTGGTTGAGCGAGTTCACCACTCTCGGATGTTCGACCACTACCAACAACGCGCGGATCGGCGACAATTCCGCGCATGACGCCCCTGCGCGCGTTTTTCCCCACCCTGCTGTTCGCAGCGGCCTGTTCGGCCCCTGCGGCGCGGCTCGAGCCGAAGGGCCACGCCCGCGAGGAGCGCGCCGGCCCGCGGCGCCTGGCCGTCGTCGGGATCAACGACGTGCACGGCGCGCTCCTCGCCGCGCCGGGTCCGCGCTCGCTGGCCGCCTGGACGAGCGATCCTCTGGGGGGCGCCGAGTGGCTGGGCGGCTGGATGGACGCCATCCGCCGGGACGCGCGCGACCGCGGGGGCGAGGCGCTGCTCATCGACGCGGGCGACGAGTTCCAGGGCACGCTCATCTCCAACCAGTTCCAGGGCCGGGCGGTGGTGGACGCGTTCAACGCGCTGGGGGTCGCGGCCGCCGCCGTCGGGAACCACGAGTTCGACTTCGGCCTCCCGGTGCTGCTCGAGCGCATGCAGCAGGCGCGCTACCCCATGCTCGCCGCGAACGTCTTCGAGAAAGGGACGCGACAGCGGCCCGCCTGGGCGAAACCCTCGGCGCTCCTGGACGTGCGCGGCCTCAAGGTGGGCGTGGTGGGCCTCACCACGGTCGACACTCCCACGGTCACGAACCCGCTGAACGTCGCCGGCCTGGATTTCGCGCCGGGCGGCCCGGTGGCGGCGCAAGAGGCCGACGCGCTGCGCGCCCGGGGCGCCACCGTGGTGATCGTGACCGCGCACGCGGGGCCCTTCCCGCCCGCAGGCGAGGTCCAGCGCATCGCGGAGTCGGTCGCCGGGAAGGTGGACGCGATCGTCAGCGGGCACCACCACACCACCATCGGCCCGCCGCCGCTGGTGGTCGCCGGCATCCCCATCGTCCAGGCCGGGACCAAGTTGCAGTACTTCTCGGTCATCGAGCTGATCCTGGACGAAGCGGGCCGGGTGAGCGGGTTCGCCGTGAACGAGGGCACGTTTCCCAGGCCGGGAGGGCCGCAGCCGATCTTCCACACGGTCCAGGGACGGCCGCCCGAATGGCGCGGCAAGGAGGTGGTTCCAGACGCGAAGGTGGCCGCGCTGATCTCGGGATACGACGAGCAGGTGCGCAGGCTGCGCGAGACCCGCATCGGGTCGAGCGAGGTGGACCTGCGCAAGGGGAGGGACGGCACCCTGGGAAATCTAGTAACCGACGCGCTGCGCTCGGGCGCGGGCGGCGGGCTCCAGGCCGAGTTCGCCCTGCAGAACTCCGGCGGGCTGCGGGTCCCGGAAGTGCCCGCAGGCCCCATCACCTTCGGCCAGATCTTCGACCTGTACCCCTTCGACAACCTCCAGGTCGTGGTCCAGGTGCCCGCGGAGGCGATCCGGGACGCGCTGGAGACGGTGCTGCGCGCCGGCAAGCTGCCCCTGCAAGTATCGGGGCTGCGCTACACGATCGACTGGGACCGCTTCGCGCGGCTCGGCGCCGACCGCCGCGCCTGGCCTCCGGGGGCGCTCGTGACGGAGGTGACAGACGACGCCGGGAAGACGCTCTGCCGGACGCGGAGCTGCTCGCCTTCGGCCTGCGATGCTTCCTGCGCGCAGGGGAACTTCGCGGTCTCGGTCTCCGACTTCCTCGCCAACGGCGGCGACGGGCTTTCCATGCTGAAGGACGCGCCCCGGCAGACGGGCTCGGTGCTCACGCGCGACCTGGTGATGAGCTACCTCAAGCTGCACGACCCGATCACCGCCGCGCTGGTCGACAGCGGGCGCCCGCGCGTCCGGGTGAACGGCACGCCGCTGCGCGCGCAGGCCGAGTGAATGGTCGCGAGCGTGCTCACCGACGCGCTGCGGGACCTGTGGGGACCGGGGCTCGTGTTCCTGGCCCTCTGCGGCTGGCTCGTCCGGCGGGCGCTTCGCGCGGCCCGCAACGAGAGCATCCTGGAGGAGCAGCGCCTGCGCGACGCGTTCGGCCAGGTCGGCATGGGCGACGACACGACCCCGACCTCGACCCCGACCCCGACCCCAACCTCGACCTCGACCTCGACCTCGACCCCGACCTCGACCCCGACCTCGACCTCGACCGCGACCGCGACCCCGACCCCGACCTCGACCTCGACCTCGACCGCGACCCCGACCCCGACCTCTCCTCCTCCCCTCCGCGTCCCTGCGCAGCTCTTCCGCGCCGACGTGCGCGGCGCGTTGCAAGAGCACCTCGACGTGGTGGCGCGGCTCCAAGAGGAGCGGCAGGCCGCCGCGGGAGGGATGCGCATCGACGTGCTGTGGGTCCGCTCCAACCCCACGCACGTGGCGTGGGCTGAAATGCGTCCCGGCAACCGCGAAGTGATCTGCGTGGCGCAGATCGACGCCGGAAGCGTGGTGGCGCGCTGGCAGTTCGGTTGAGGGCGGGTCGGGGTCGGGGTCGATAGCGCGGTCGACCGCCTCAGCAGCCTGGCAGCCGGTATTCCCGGTACTTCTCCCGGAGCGCCGACTTGAGGAACTTGCCCGTCGAGGTGCGCGGGATGGCGTCGATGAACTCGAACGCGTCCGGCACCCAGTACGAGTGCACACGGCCGGCGAGGAACCCGCGCAGCTCGTCGGCGCTGGCGCGCGCGCCATCGCGCAGCACGATCACTGCGAGAGGCCGCTCGACCCACTTGGGATGCGACACCGCGACGACCGCCGCCTCCTTCACGGCGGGGTGGCCCATCAGGGCGTTCTCCACCGCCACCGAGCTGATCCACTCGCCGCCCGACTTGATCAGGTCCTTGGTGCGGTCGGTCAGGTTCAGGTACCCGTGCGGGTCGATGGTGACCACGTCGCCGGTCTTGAACCAGCCGTCCTTCGTCCAGCGGTCCTCCGACCCCTCCATGTCCGTGTAGGACGAGGCGACCCAGGGACCCCGCACCTGGAGCTCGCCCTGGGTCTGGCCGTCCCACGGCACCTCGCGGCCGCTCTCATCGACCCCGCGCACCTGCACCAGCCCGGCGGGGAGGCCCTGCTTGGTTCGGACGCGGACCTGCTCGTCGTAGGGTTGGTCGAGCATGCCTGCCTTGAGCCACGAGCAGGAGCCCAGGGGAGACATCTCGGTCATTCCCCAGGCATGGATGAGCCGCAGCCCGTGCTTGTCGAATCCACGGATGAGGGCTTCGGGGGCGGCGGAGCCACCGACGATCATGCGCAGCCCCGGCTGCAGCTTCCAGCGGCCGGGCTCCTTCTCGAGAGCGTCGAGGATGCCCATCCAGATGGTGGGGACGCCGGCGGCCACGGTGACGCGCTCGCGCTCGAGCAGGTCGAGCAGGCTCGGCGCGTCGAGGTGGGGCCCGGGGAAGACCAGCTTCGCGCCGGTGAACGCGCACCCGTAGGGCAAGCCCCAGGCGTTGACGTGGAACATGGGGACCACGGGCAGGAGCGTGTCCGAGTTGCGCAGGGCGAGCCCGTCGGTGAAGGGCACGAACATGGTGTGCAGCACGGTGGACCTGTGCGTGTACAGGACGCCCTTCGGCTTGCCGGTGGTGCCCGAGGTGTAGCAGAGGCCGCAGGGATCCTGCTCGGAGAGCTCGGGCGGATCGAACCGGCCGCCGGCCGAGTGCACGAACGTCTCATAGTCGATGCATCCGGCGGGCGCCTCGCGCGGGGTGTGCCGGACCACGATGATCTTCTCGAACGGCGCCCGGGCGCGGAACTTGTCGAGCAGCGGGAGGAGCACGTCGTCCACGACGAGGAAGCGGTCTTCCGCATGCGTCGCGATGTACGAGAGGTCGTCGGGGGAGAGCCGCAGGTTGAGCGTGTGCACCACGCCTCCCGCGAGCGGCGCGCCGAAGTACGTCTCCAGGTGCGGCGCGTGGTTCCACATGAGCGTCGCGACGCGATCGCCTTTCCGCATCCCCGCGTGGAGGAGCGCGCCGGCCAGCGCGCGCGCGCGGCCGATCACCGAGCCCCAGGTGGTCCGGTGCAGCCCGCGGTCCGGCTGGCGCGAGACCACCTCGACGTCCGGGAAGTAGCGGGCTGCCCGGTCCGCGAGGAGCGAGACGGTCAGAGGGACGTCCATCATCGTTCCGCGCATCCGTACACCCCCGGGGCAGCCCGGCGCAGTGTACTCCCGGGTGCGTGCGCGGATCGAGCCGGCTCAGGCGGTGTCGGGCGGAAGGACTGGCGCGGGCATCCCCACCACGGGCCGCAGCAGGAAGGTGCGCCCGAAATACCGCGGCCACGAGCGCTCGAGGAGCGACGGGTGGATGCGCGCGGCGTACTGCGCGTGCAGCTGGGGCAGCTCCGACCAGTGCACGCCGGGCTTCAGGTGGTGGACGGTGTGGTAGCCGTTGTTGAACAAAATGCCGTTCAGTACCGGGCCGACGAAATTGCGCGAGTGGTTCCACTCGCTGTCCGCATCGGTTTCGACGTGCTGCTGGTAGTTCACGCACTGGATGGCGAACAGCGCGACCTGCTGCGGGATGACGAAGAAGAGCAGCGCCTTGCGCCAGTCGAGGGCGAAGAGCACCGCCATGGTCCCGAAGAAGACGACGTACTCGGAGGCCGCCGCGCGGAACGCCGGCCGGTCGCGCTTCCACAGGTCCTTCAGGAACGCGTTGATGTCGCGCGTCTGCGCCAGGTTGGTGAGCGTCGGGTAGACGAGCAGCGCCAGGAGGTGGTTGCTCGCGAACCACTTGGGAGAGCGGGAGCTGTCGCCCGGCTTGTTGTTCAGCTTGTGGTGCACCTGGTTGTGCGTCGGCACCCACGCGACGGCCGGGTGGCCGTAGAACAGGGCGATCACGTAACTCGTCAGCAAGTTCAACCACTTGGACCGCCAGACGCCCAGGTGGTTGTGGTTGTGGCTGATCACCGCCGTGGTGAAGAACATGAACAGCGTCACGGGGTAGAGGACGGGGTGCACGCGCCCGAGCTTCCAGTTCACCACGGACAGGAGCGCCGTCAAGGCGAGGTACGCCAGCGTCCGCCGGTCGGCGGCAAAACGAAGCATCGGCACCTCCAGTCGGCGTTGGGAAACCGACGCACCCTAGTCAGGGGCGTGTCACGGGATTGTCAGCGATCCGACCCGGCCGTCCGGCGGACGGGGCCAGGTTTGGCTTGGACTTCCGGCCCCGTCTGGGTTACACGACCCCTGCCGCTGCAGCGACAGCGGTCTCGCGGCAGTCCGCCGCGAGCACATGAAAGAAGTGCATCGAATGGCAACCGGTACCGTGAAGTGGTTCAACGACGCGAAGGGATTCGGGTTCATCGTGCAGGACAACGGCGGACCCGACGTCTTCTGCCATCACACTGCCATCGTGGCCGACGGCTTCCGCAGCCTGGCCGAGGGACAGAAGGTGGAGTTCGAGACCAAGAAGGGGCCCAAGGGCCTGCAAGCGGCCAACGTCAAGCCAATCGCCTGACCGCCGCGCAGTGGCAGTAGGATGGAGCCCGGCCTGACCTAGAGGCTGGGCTTCATTCGTTCCGGGAGGCGAGGATTCGTGCAGACGCGCTCGAACAAGCGACAGAAGGAGCTGGCGCGCAAGGAGAAGCAGCGCGCCAAGCAGGAGCGCCGCGACGAGCGCAAGCGCGACAAGGAGTCCCGCGCGCCGCGCCCCGAGGGCGTGGAAGATCCCGACATCGCGGGAATCGTCCCCGGCCCGCAACCGCGGCCGGAGGACGAGGAACCGCAGGGGACCTAGCCGCCGCCGTATTCGGCGGCCAAGGCCGCTTCCGTCGCCCGGAGCAGCGGTTCCGCCGACACCGGCGCGCCCGCCGCGTGCTGCATCCACAGATCCGGAGTGACCCGCCCGAAGGAGGCTGCGCGCTCGAACTCCGCGCCGAAGCGCGGGCCCCGCAGCTTCTCCTCCAACTGGAACGCGATCAGGTGCCCGACCGGGTAGTCCGGCAGGTAGAGGAACGCGCTGACCATGTGCGAGTAGATGGCGAGGAGCAGCGAGCCCTTCCCGCCCAGCACGGGGGCGTAGTGGCGATCCCACAGGTCGCGCGCGATGCCGATGGTCGCCTCGCGAAGCTGCTCCGGCCCGGCGTCCGGGTGCGCGTACATCCAGCGCCACACCGCCATGTCGACCAGCGCCACGCCGCTGATCTCCCACGTCGCCCAGAAGTCGTTGAGCACGCGCAGCTGCTCGCTCCGCGCATCGGGCTTGGACAGGCCCAGGAGCTCCAGGTCGCGGTTCTGGAAGGTGAACGCCAGCGCCTCGGTGAAGGCGGTGTTGGGGACTCCCGAGAGGAGCGTGTGGTCCACCTCGTAGAGCGAGCAGATCTGCTCGACGTTGTGCCCCATCTCGTGGACCGCGATGTTGTAGCCCTTGTAATCCATGCCGTCCGGGTTCACGCGCGTTCGCAGGTGCGGGTCGTCGCCGCGGCGCGCGGAGGGCATGGCGTGGCCCGCGCCGCGGGCCGGATCGACGACGATGTGGGAGTCGAAGAACCGCGCCCTCTCGGGAGTGAAGCCCAGGCCTTCGAGCAGCCGCGGGATGTCCTTCTTGTAGGCGCCTGCGGTCGGGTACTTGGCGCGGGTGACCCGCGACAGCTCGGCCTCGGGGTACTTCGCGCGGGGGAGGAAGCCGCTGTACCAGACGTCTTGCGGCTCGAGCGGGCGGCCCAGCCGCTTGCGGATCAGCGCGGCCACCCGCGGCGCGAGCGGCGAGCCGGCGATGCTCTCCAGCAGCTGCTTCACGCGCGCTTCCGGGACCTCCCGATCGAACTGGAACCTTCGGTCGATCTCGGTGGGCGCGAGCGGCGAGTCCGCGTCGGTGCGGCGCGCGGCGCGGAAGTCCTCCAGGATGACCGCGTAGCGCTTGTCCTCCTCGCGATCCGGGGCCGCCACCGCCTGCGGCGGCCGCTTCCCCTGCCGGCCCATCTGCTCCGTCTCGATCTCCTCCGCCGGCGCGGCGGTCACCCGCCCCGTGTCCGGGTACCAATCGAGGCGCGGGTCGTCGATCACCGAGCGCGGGATGGACTGCGCCACGATCTGCTCCATGACCGAGCGGATGAGCCGCTGCCGCGCAAGCCCCTTCGCCTTGTCCGGCTCCGCGTACTCCGCCTTGATCTGGTCGCGCAGGTTCCAATGGCTGATCAGCCGCACTCCCTTGGGGAACAGCCGCGTGCCGTCGCGCGTGAGCACGTGGTGCATCCACAGGTTGTACCCGGCGACGTACGCCTCGGCGGCGGCCGACGCCCTCGCGCGCGCCTGCAACGCCTCGCCGCTGGGGCGCAGCGCGAAGCGGCGCGTGAGGCGCACCGCGGCCCAATCCTCGCGCGACCACTTCCCGCCCTGCGCGAGCATCTCGTCCAGCGTGGGCAGGGGGAAGTTCAGCAGGGCGACGAAGGCGAGCTTGGACTGGAAGAGGTCCTCGGGGGAGTGGGCCGAGAGGTCGAGCCCCGCGAACTGCTCGTCGATGGGGAGCTCGGGTCCCAGCTCCAGCTCGCTCCAGCGGCGCAGCTCGCGCCCGATGTCGAGGAAATAGCCGTCGACCTGTTCCAGGGCGTACTCGAACCTGCCGAGCAGCGCGGACAGCTTGCGCGGATCGGACTCGAACCACTGCTCCACGAACGCGCGGCGCGCGCGATTGTCGCCGTCCTGAGCCCGCCACATCGCCGCCACCTGCGCAAGGCCGCGCTCGATGCGCGTGCGCTGCGCCTCCCCGTGCTTCGCGACCAACTGGTCCCGGAGCTCGGAGTCGTTGCCGCTCTGCGGCCAGCCGGGCAACGTGCGCGACCCGAGCTGGCGGTCGCTGGGCGTCACCGCGCCTTCGCGCGCGTCGGGAGGCTCGGTGGCATTGGGCGGCTTGAACGAGGCACAGGCGGCCAGCAGCACGGCGGGCAGGGTTCTTCGCATGGGGGCGGCTTTTTAGCACGCCTCGGCCCGCTGGATGGTTACGCTAGCCGCCGCCGTCGACTTCACCCGTTGACCCTCGAGTCCCGCCGTGCTTGGGACACTCACTCTTTCCTCGGAGCTCCGATCGATGCGTGACACCACTCCTCCCCGGAAGGTCCTGCGCAGCGCGCTTGCCCTGGAGCCGGTCCGCGCCGAGGCCGAGGGCGTGCCGCCCGAAGTTGCCGCGGAAAGGCTGGAGCTGCTGCCCGGGCTCGATCTGCGCAGCAACGCCGAGGCGCCGTTCGCCGTCGCCCAGCTGGCCCGCCTTTCGGGGGACCGGGCCCGCGATCTCGGGGAGCAGCTCCGCGCCCGCGCCGCCGCCGCGCTGGAGGAGGCGCGCGCTCCGGCGGAGTGGGCGCGCGGCATCCGCGAGGCCCGGGCACTCGGGGAGAAGGACGAGCAGCGCGTTTTCGGGGAGGCGCTGCCGCTGGGGCTGCACCTGGCGTAGGTCGACCCCGAACTCGACCCCCTTGCAAGTGGCACGCGCCCGACCAAACACGGCGCGCGCGAGCCTCGCGACGGATCTAATCCGCCGAGTCGGGGTCGGGGTCGGGGGTCGCGGTGGGGGGTGGGGTCGACCCACGACCTCGACCTGCGCCGCGACTCGACCTAGAAAGACCGGGCATGCCCCGCTACATCCACGGTGAGACCGACCCGGTCGAGGTGGCGCGTCTCGAGACGCAGGCTCGGTTCCTCTCCCGCTGGATCCTCGACGGCGTCGAGGTGGGCCCGTCCGCGCGGCTGCTCGACCTGGCCTGCGGCACCGGCGCGATGTCCCGGAGGCTCCGCGCGCGCTTTCCGGACGCCAAGCTGGTCGGCTCGGATCTGTCCCTCGACCAGTTGCGCGCTGCGCGCGACGAGCAGATTCGCTTGCGCGATCCCATCCCGCTCGTGCAGAGCACCGCCGCCGTCCTGCCCTTCGCGGACCGTACCTTCGACGCCGTGCATGCATCGTGGTTCCTGGAGCACGTCGCGGGCCACGACGTGGTGCCGATCCTGCGCGAGGCCCGCCGCGTGCTGCGGCGGAACGGCACGCTCTACCTGTGCGAGGTCGAGAACGACAGCCTGTTCCTCTGGCCGCGGCAGCCGCTCGCTGAGGAGGCCTTCCGCGCGCTCTGGGAAGCCCAGGCGGCCGGCGGCGGCGACCCGATGATCGGGCGCAAGCTCCAGGGCCTGTGTACCGCAGCCGGCTTCTCGCACGTGGAGGTGCTGCCGACCACTCTGCACATGCATGCCGGCTCGCCCGCAGGATACCTGCACAGCGCCTTGCACGAATTCGGCGAGATCCTGCGGAGCGCGCAGGACTCCCTCCCCGAGCGGCTGCGCGGCCGGGTGGACGAGGCCATCGCGCAGTTCCTGTCGATCGAGGGCGCCCCGGAAGGCTCGTTCACGTACACCATGTTCCGCGTCCGCGCCCGCCCCTGACCCCGCCCACGGGAGCGCTCCGCCTGTGCGGCGGCGGCTGGTTTGACCCGCCGATGCGACTTTTGATACCGGATCCGGGCCGGCCGCGCGGGCCGGCAAAAACACCGGGCGGGGGGACCGCCCGCTAGCAAAGAAGGTCTTCGACATGGCGCAGGGTACCGTGAAATGGTTCAACGACAGCAAGGGCTACGGCTTCATCTCCCAGGAGGGGGGAGAGGACGTGTTCGTCCACCACACCGCCATCCAGATGGACGGTTTCCGATCGCTCTCGGAGGGAGACAAAGTCGAGTTCGAGGTGGCCAAGGGGCCGAAGGGGCTCCAGGCGCAGAACGTTCGCAAGCAGTAGCCCGCATTCCAAGCGGCCCTGTGCCGCGGGGAAAGGAAGGCCGTCCGCTCCGGCGGGCGGCCTTCTCGCTTCGGCAGTCAGGTTTTCTGAAAGACCAAGACCTCGAGCTCGACCTCGACCTCGACCTCGACCTCGACCTCGACCTCGCCTCGACCTCCTGAAGGTCTCAGTCGCGACCGTCTTCGCCCCGATCGTCGTCGCCGCGCGAGCGGGGAAGGACCTCCCAGGTGAAGTTGTCGCCGTGCTGCTGGGTCCAGAACCAGCGCCAGCCGTCGCGGAAGACGTTCGGGATCTTCGCTCCCAGGATCCCGCGAACCGACGGGTCGCCGTCGGAGACGTACGGGCCGGTGACCTCGTTGTCGCCGTCGTTCTTGCCGAAGCCGCCGTTCGCCGCATCGAGCGCCGCCGAAGGGTGACGTCCCTCGGCCAGCCAGCGGATGGGCTGGAGGCCGGTCGAGTAATCGGCGGTCACGTCGAAGACAAATCCCGAGTCGAGCGCGTTGCGCTGCGTGTGCAAGGTATCGCCCGCGTCCTCTACGGCCAGCAATTGATCCCGCGAGAGGAAGACGACGTTATCCAGCCCGGCGACCGCCATGTTTCCCTCGAAGAAGAGCGAGATCTCCTCCTTGGGGAGTCGTGAGGGCGCGGATGCTACCGACCCCGCGCCTGGCCGTCGGCCAAGCCCTGGCCACGAATCGGTGACTCTTCAGTGACGAGACCGCCGGGCGGAGGGGAGGACGTAAGTCCGACGTCGCTAGGCCTTCCGCCGCAGCCGCCCGCGCAAATCGAGGTGCTGTTCCGCCAGGTCGGTCTCCTCCAGCCGCCGCTTGTGCGCGGAGAGGAGATCGCTGCGAGTCAGCATCCCGACCACCTTGCGGGGCTCGGCCCGCGCCACCACCGGCAGCCGCCCCACTCCCTCGCGCACCATGTGGTCCGCCGCCTCGCGCAACGTGCTGTCCTCGTAAGCGACGGCGGCGGGCCGCCGCAACAGCTCGCCCACGCGCCGCGAGCCGGGCTGCTCCGGGTCGAGCAGATCGCGCCGGGTGACCACCCCTTCGAGCTGGCCGTGCCCGTCGACCACCGGGAAGCCCTGGTGCGCATAGCCCGGCGCCCGCGCAGCGATCCGGGAACGGACCGTCTCGACCAGCTCGCCGCCGGGAAGCGAGATCACGGGCCGGGAGGCGGCGACCCCCGCCTGGATCTGATCGAGGAAGTCGGCCGCGTACTCGCCGGGGACGCGCACCCCCCGCCGCGCGATCTTCTCCGTCATGATCGTGTTGCGCATGAACAGGCAGGAGATGAGGAACGCCGCGCTGCAGCCGCCCAGGAGCGGCAGCAAGCCCAGCGGCTGGCGGGTGGTCTCGAAGGCGAAGATCACCGAGGCGAGCAGCGCGCGCGAAGCGCCCGTGAACATGGCCGCCATGCCCACCAGCGCGCCGATGCGGAGGTCGATGCCGAGGTGCGGAGCGACCGCCAAAGCTCCCGCCGCCAGCGCGCCTCCCAGCCCTCCACCGATGGTGAACAGAGGCGCGAGCGTGCCGCCGGAGGTGCCGCTGCCCAGCGAGACGCACCAGGAGAGGAACTTGAGCGAGCAGAGGACCAGCATCGCCTGCAGGGTGAAGTCCCCGGAGAGGATGTGGTCGATGTTGTCGTAGCCGACCCCGAGCGTGCGGGGCGCGAAGTACCCGACCACGCCGACGGCGATCGAACCGATCGCCGGCCACCACATCCAGTGCACCGGCAGGTGCTCGAAGGCGTCCTCCACCGCGTAGACCGCGCGCGTGACCAGCACCGAGAAGACTCCGATGAGCGCCCCCAGCACCACGTAGGTGGCCAGCGCCGCCCCGTGCGGCTGGAGCAGGTTGGGCATCGAGAACGCCGGCGAAGCCCCCGCGAACGCGATGCGCACTCCGGTCGCGGTGGCCGAGGCGAACGCGACGGGGATGACCGAGCGGGGCCGCAGCTCGAAGAGGAGCAGCTCCACGGCGAGCAGCACCGCCGCCACCGGGCTGCCGAAGGTCGCCGCCATTCCCGCGGCCGCGCCAGCCGCGAGCAGCGTCTTCCGCTCGGCCGCGGTGGTGCGCGGCACCTGCCCGGCCGCATGAAGCAGGTGGAGAGGATGCGGAGGACGCAGCCCATCACCTTCTCGCGGGGGCAGGCCCCGCAGCGCCAGGCGGCGGTCGATTTCCTTCCGCAAGCGCGGCAGGGCCTTGCCGAAGGCGACGAGC
>WNGG01004405.1_pt1 | contig 15802 bp, 16 predicted proteins | sample 5400661 | NCBI WGS metagenome assembly WNGG01 (sample SAMN13153372, study PRJNA577476) | soil metagenome | isolation source: 100 cm soil or saprolite under Garry oak tree replicate 1 | place: USA:California | collected 2016-06-15
TGACGTCTTCCCGGGAGCCCTTTACCTTGATGACACGCGCGCCAAAGGCGGTGATCGCGCGTACCTTGGCGGGAGACGCCTGCGCCGGGACAAAGATTGTTGCGCTTATGCGGGCTCGCGCCGAGTAACAGGCGATTGCCGCGCCGGCGTTTCCTGATGAATCCTCCACCACCCCGCGGACTCCCCGGGAGGCCAGAAAGGACATCAACAATGAAGCTCCTCGATCCTTGAAAGATCCCGAGGGCATCAGATAGTCGAGCTTTGCCAGAAAAGGAATCTTTTTGTGGATGACTCCCACCAGGGGCGTCAAGCCCTCTCCAAGGGAGACGCGTTCGTGCCAGTTATGAATGGGCAGGACCTCCCGGTAGCGCCACTGATCCGCGGCTCTTCCTGGCAGGCGTCTGGGCTGCAGGCGCGCTGGCTCGAAATTCATATGAAAAGGCCCACCGCATGGGCACTTCCAGAGCGCCGGATCCTCGGGGTAGCATTTCCCGCAGGATCCACAGGTCCAAAGGTGCATATCATTCCAATTTCGGATTGCCGATTTCGGATTGCGGATTTAGCAGAAACCCCGCAATGGGCAATCCGAATCCGCAATCGGTGGGCTCAGACCCAGTTTATCCTGAATCCTCCGACCCCGGTGGTGACACGCATGAATACGCGAACCTTCGCCGTGTCGTAGTTTTCACTGTAGTAATGGGAGTTTCTCTTCACGAAGCCGTCGAGGTGAATGCCACTGAGGAAATTCTTTTCGGCATCGACTTCTACACCCAGATCTCGCGGCATGCGAACCGAGACCCCTCCGACGCCGACCTGAATGCGGACCTGAGCATCCTGTTTCCACTGCCCGGTGAAATCGAGATCGGCGCCTCCCACACCCCCTTCAAACTCGAGTTCTCGAAAATTCAGGTTTCCAAGCCCGACAGCCTCCATGCCTCCGACCCCGTTACGAATCCGAACGCGATCGCATTCGACCGGATTGGGATCGTATGAGGAAATCTTTGCGCCGCCGACGCCCGATTCCATATCCAGGCGTTTTAGCTTCAGCCGGGAAAGCGAGAGTCGTGCCTGGCCCACACCTGCGTTGACACTGAGCTCGAGGGGCACCTTGTCGTTGAAACTGAGTCGTAGCCTGTTGGTCTGCGTCTTGGTTCTGAAACCCACGTGGCGCGCGCTCTCCAGCTTGACCGAGAGGCGGCCCCGATTTCCGGAGACCGCGTCGTAATGGACCTGCGGCTCGAAGTTCGCCTTGTCATACTCCAGATCCAGTGAATACAGAACTGAGGGCGAATCAGAGGAAATCTCCAGGTTTCCAATCCCGAAGCTGATGTCGGCATCCAGAGACGCCTCGTCGCCGATCGGCCGGCTCTGTGTTGTGGAAACCATTTCGGGTTCGGCCTGATGCTCGAAGTCGCAGCCCGAAAGCGTCAGGGCCAGCAGGAGGCCCGTTATGCGGATAGCTTTTCTCATGGGAACACACTCCGGGACAGATAAAATGAACAGATCGGCAACGACGACAAAACATAATGTGGCGCTCCGCAGGGGCGGAGCAGAGGAGCAGAGGGGATTGGGGTCGGCCTTTGCTCCTCCGCTCCTCTGCCCCCCGGCACCTCCGCTTGCCTTAATTCCCGCTGTTCTTGGAAGCCTCGCTCCCTTGTTTCCGTAACCGTATCTTGTTGTATTCCGTCTCCAGCACGATTCTTGGACCCCCTGCATTGACTTTCCCTTTCAGCATCCCGATGTCTCCAGCAGCTTCCACCGGAACAATGCCTTCGAAGTCGGATTCAGCGCCGCCGCCGTTACGTGCCGCTGCGTCGACCAGAAAGGAGGCATCATCCGGCAAGAAAAGATCAATAGCCCCTCTGCGGTTTTTGACGCTCACATCACCCTTGAGGCGGTTGCGAGTCGAAAGCTTGACGTCGCCGTCTTCGTTCGTCACCTTGCAGCTGCCGCCAAAGTCGTTCACGACGACGTCCTTGCCGGTGGTGACGATATCTATAGGACCGGCTACGGTATTCACACGGACACTGCTCCCTTCCCCTCGGATCTTTAAGAAACCTTGCAAGCCCTCCAGGGCGAGCTCGTCCGACTTGGAGTCAATTTCGACATTTCCCTTTATGTTTTTCAGAGAGGGCGAGCTGTAGCTGCTGTTCAACACCACGGAGGAAGCCACATCGGAAACCTGCAGGCGGCGGCTGTGCCTTGCCGTGATTTTCAGACTTTCTTTCAGATTCCTCACGACAATCTGCCCGCCGCGCGCGTCGATGACTACCGGTTTGGATATCTCTTCCAGGTCGATCTTGTTCTCCGTGTTTGAAACGCTGACTTTCCCCTCAACGGACTTGATTTCGACCGGCGAGTATTCGTTGCGGACCGCGACATCGCCTTTGATAGTCTCGAGGTAAACCGGTCCTCGCGCCTCGATATTGAGATTCCCGGTCAGGTTGATAATCCGCGAGTCTCCGTAGCGGTTCGATGCTTCGACGTCTCCGTTGCAGTCTCGGATGTCCAACTGCCTGTGGATGGTGCTGAGGTCAAACTTCCCTGTGACGTTTGTGATGCGGATATCGCCATAAGAGGTGCGCACCTGGATCAGCGATTTCCTGGGAATCGACACTTCCATATCGGTGCGGAAACGGTAGTCCTTGGAGGCCAGGACTTCCCGATTGGTTTTCACGACAAATATTCCGGCATCGGTCCCGCCTTCCAGGCGAATCTCGTCTGCGATTTTCCTCGCCTGCGACTCCTCGTTTTGATAGACCTTTTTCGCAAGCCGAACTTTGATTTCCCGGTCGCCCCCTTGCGTGACTGCGACATTGCCGTAAGCGTTGTCGATGCGAAGAGGCACGGGCGAGGTCAGGCGGTAGGCAGCTTCCTGGGAAAACGTATAGGAGTTTCCGAGAAAGTCGCCGATGGGTACCTGTCGCTCCCCAATATCGATCGGAAAGTTGCGCAGCCAGATAGGGAAATGACTGCGAGAGATTAGAGTGAGGACCGAGCCGATGAGAAGCAAGAAAAATATGCCAAAGACTTCGCCAACCCGCAGCGAAACCCCTTCCTTCTGGCGTAAATAGTCGATCACCTTTCCCAGTCCCAGCAGGATCAGAAGGATGGGCCAATAGCGGCCAACCATTGTCCGGACACCTGGGCCGATCCTAAAGCTATTGAGCAGGAATACAACGCCCAGGCCCGTCCAAAGCAGACCTCCCATTAATGTTGGACGCCGCTTGTGCGACATTTTCTTTACTCCTTATTTTCCGTGTTTGGAAGGGGTGCCGGTACGTCACGCCAGGTGAAGTATGCGTGGAGCTTCTTCAGGCCGATGATAATCAGGAGTATCGGCCAGTACTTCGCGAAGAGACGCCAGAACGAAAAGACACCGTACCAGTTCTCGAGCAGGAGGATAATCCCGAGAGCAATCAGGATGAGTCCCACGGTTAACGCGCCGCTCATTTTTCTCGCTGTCATGACGGAAAATCTCCGGAACTAAAACTGCTTGTTTTCGCTCAGCACCTTGGAAGAGGAGGTCTGAGATTCCTGACGATCTTTCAAGGCACGCCAGACGAGGTACCCGCCCAGCAGGATGAAGACCAGGGGCCAAAGGTGGTGCAGGAAACGGTAGGGAATGATGTTCTGCAACAGGAACAAGACTCCCACAATTATCAGGAGTATTCCCCACGCTACCACAGCCCTGTCCTCTCCGGTCGATTCCGATGGATTAGGGAGCTCCAGCCTCGCTCTGGCGTTCATCTGCGCCGTCCGGTATGAATCGAAAATTGTGAAGACGAGAAAAGCGAAAGCACCGAGGCCGAAAACCCCGTGCACATCGTCTGCCAGAATGACAAGGGCGGCGAACACGGAAAAGTAGGTGAGCGCCTTGAGGTACTGATTGTTATACACGGCTCCCATGCCGGGAATCAGCGAGCAAACAGCGGCACGCTTGGGCGAGTCGGTGGGTAGTCGCAGGTCCTTGACGGCGGCCGCCCACTCCGCCCCGCGAACCAGGCAGTCCTGGCAATAGACCTTGGCCTTGATCTGATGGGCACAGTCGGCGCACAGGGGCCTGCTGCATGCGCTGCAGAACTGGACCGAATCCGCGGTGGGATGATACGAGCATTTCATAGATATCTCCCTTTCTGTTTCAGGTTGCGAATCGCGGATCATTCGAAGCTCGAGCCGCCATCTCGCAATCCAATGGGCTCCCCCGCTAGACAGGCGACAGCAGCACAGTGCTCTTATCGGTGGGAGCTTTTTCCTGCTGTTGCCTTGGTTTTCCCGAGTCCTGCTTTCCCTCGACCGGAACGTCCAGTTGCTCGATCATGAATCCGAGCTTGTTGAAGACGTTGTTCTTGAAGAACGTGAACTCCGCCTGCCATTCGTTCTTCTTGTCGTATAGTTTGAGCCCGCCGCTGTACAGATGCTGCACTCCTCGATCCGCCCACCGCAGCATCTCTCTGGGAGAGAGCGTGGACGCCAGGGTCGAGACCTTGGGCATCATAAGATTTGCTGCCAAAGCAAGAAACAGAAGCCCCACCACCGCTCCCATGGCGAATCGCGGGGTCAGTATGGGGCGCAGAACGTGCTGCGACAGAATCTCCCGGAGCGTTCGAGTGCGCGGCCGGCCGGAAGTGCGCAGCAAGATTCTTTCGACCAAATTGAGGTCGAGGTCCAGGTTCGGAACCGTCTTGCACGTAACCAAAACCGACCGGACATCCTCCAGGAGACTGGCGCACTTGCTGCATTCGTGAAGATGTTCTGCAATAGTTGCCAGCTCTTCGGCTGGCAGGCTTCGGTCTACGTATTCGGTCAGGTGTTCTTCGACGTGTAGACATTCCATAACACTACTCCCTACAGCTGCATCCCTGCCTGGCTACGCCGCTTTACAAGAAGCTTGGCCAGCTCGATCCTTCCGCGGTTGATTCTGCTCTTCACCGTGCCCTCAGGGACGTTCAGGAGCTGAGCAATCTCCTGATATGCCATGCCTTCAAGATCCCGGAGGATGACCGCCTCTTTGAGTTCCGGAGACAGAGCCTGCAGGCCGTCGCGCAGGAAACGGGAGGCCTCGGATTGCTCCATCAGGCGATGCGCGTCCGGAAGCTTCTCGTCGCTGAGATTCATGGTTTCCATCTCCTCACTCCCGGCGGTGTGCTGGAAACGCCGGGTTTGCCGGTAATGGTCTATGATAAGGTTACGGGACACTTTCAGAATCCAGTTCAGGAGATTTCCGGCCTCGGGTCTAAAAGCCTTTAGGTTTTGATAAATCTTAATGAAAATCTCCTGCGTAAGATCTTCGGCCTCATCCGTCCGCCCGGTGTAGCGATAGCCCAGGTTGTATATCCTCCGAGCATACGTCGTAACGATTGCCTCCCAGGCGGCGTCGTCTCCCTGAAGACAGCGCTCAACCAGTTTCCCGTCGCCTGTGAGCACCCGTAACTCCTTGTCTTCAATCCCGTTTCCCGAGAGTCCTAACGGGCGGGATCTCTGTAAAGTTCAAAAAAACACTCCTACCTGGAAGGTTCCATTTTCCTCCTGATCTTCCTCCGGCGCAACCTTCGGGGCGTTCAGGTACCTGGATGACTTAAATTTCAGAACTCGGGCGCAGTGCAGCCCTGAAGGCCGAACTCCTTGAGATGAGTTCGTGGGTTTTTGTTTGGAGTTCAGGCTTCAGCCCTACTCGGGCGCAGTGCAGCCTCCGAAGGCTGAGCTCCAAACTTGGCCCGAATGCGGTCGTGGGCTATTGTTCGGAGCTCAGGCTTTAGTTTGCGCACAGCAAAAAGGTATTGACCTTTAAGGAGAATTCCTATTTATTTCTGTAAGATCTTAGGAATCGCGGACTTGGGCGATCCACGATTCGTGATCAAGATCGGCCCGGCCTTGCCCGCAAACTCGAGCCAGGGATCAGAACCATGAAGTGTCCCTACTGTGGGCATCTCAAGGATCGAGTCGTCGATTCCCGAGAAAGTAGAGACGGCGACTCCATTCGCCGGCGCCGCCAGTGCTTGAAGTGTTCCCGGCGTTTCACCAGCTACGAGCGCATTGACGAGATTCCCTACATGGTGGTCAAGAAGGACGGAGGACGGGAGAAGTTCGATCGGAACAAGATCCTGAACGGGTTGCTCAAGGCCTGCGAGAAGAGACCGGTCAGCCTTACGCAGCTCGAGAAAATCGTGGACCTGGTCGAGCAGAAGGTGCAGGAAAGTCCGGATAGGGAGCTGGAATCTGTGGTCATCGGGAAAATTTTACTTTCGGAACTGCGCCGGCTTGACAAAGTCGCCTATCTGCGGTTTGCATCGGTCTATCTCGAGTTTGAGGACGTTACCGAGTTCATGACCGAGATCAATGAGTTGTTTGAGAAGAAGTCTTGACTTATTGCGGATTGCGAATTGAGAAAAAATCCGCAATCCGTATTCGAAGATCCGTGAAACGCGAAAAGGACGCTCTTCTTGCCGAAAGCGAGATCCTCTCTGTCCTTCGCAAGCGATTTGGCGGAGAAAGTTTCTCCGTCGTTAAAGGTATCGGAGACGACGCTGCGGTCATTCGGATACCGGGCGCAACGCAATACTGGGTCCTGACGACCGATCAGCTGCACGAAAATGTTCACTTTCGCCGGGAGTGGACGGGCCCAAAGCAACTGGGGCACAAGGCATTGGCCGTAAACCTGAGCGACGTCGCCGCCATGGGGGCCAGGCCGCGATTCTACGTTGTGGCGCTAGCGATTCCTCGATCGCTCCCAAGACCCTGGCTCATTGGTTTCTACGAAGGAATGGTGAGGCTGGGCCGAAAGCATCAGGCCATACTGATTGGAGGAGATCTGTCCCATTCAAAGGACGGCCTGCACATATCTCTGGCCGTTCTCGGAGAGTCCGTGAGAAGGAACGCGCTCTTACGCTGTGGCGGAAAGCCTGGGGATTTCCTTTATGTCACCGGTACTCTCGGGAAATCGGCCGCGGGCCTTCGTCTCCTTCAAGCAGGAGCGCAAACCGGAAAGACCCCTTCGGAGCGGCAAGCGCTGAAGGCTCATAGGGAGCCGGAGCCGCGTTGCCAGGTCGGAATGTGGCTGGCTCGGCACGGCTTCTGCCGCGCGATGATGGATCTCAGTGACGGGCTATCGCTGGACCTGCTACGAATGTGCCAGGAAAGCGGCACTGGGGCAGTGGTCCATGGCGATCGTTTGCCGTTGTTTCCCAGGTCCCGAGCCTGGGGTTGTGATCCGATCGAGCTCGGTCTCCATGGAGGCGAGGATTACGAGCTTCTTTTCGCCGTTCCGCCGCGCCACGCGCTCTCGCTAGAGAGCGCCTATCCAGCGAAGTACCCGAAAATTACACGAATCGGGATGTTGACGCGGTCCCTGCACATGGAGTGGATCCCTGAGTCCAATATGCGGCCGCGTCCCCTGGCTCCTTGCGGCTTCGATCATTTCCGCAGCTGATTCCGCAGAATGAAACGACCGATGAACACCAATGAACACGGATCTGTGTTCCTCGGTGGTTCCACTCTGCTCTGGGTATCTTCGAAACTTTTTTGCTTGAAGTGCGTCTGTAACTTCGTGTGTTTCAGTGCACACTGCATTATTCTGTGATGTAGAGTGAGATCCCGTCCGATAAAATGCAGGAACTCCTGGGCGGTGTGGTATAGCCGTAACAGGTCAACATCAGTCGTAATCCCCCCCCTGTTTCGCTAAAAATTCGTCATCTCTTGGGTGCAAGTAGCGTGTGCACGTCCGCTGGCTTGAAGTGTGTTCCTATTTTTTTTGTGCGACATGTTACTGCGAACCTTTACGAATTTTCAGAAACGCCTCTTGGCCCTCGACGACCCGCCCGAACGGATCGCCATAGCCTTTGCCGTTGGCGTGTTCTTTTCTTTTTCGCCCTTATACGGACTGCACACCTTCCTTGGCCTGACAGTTGCGTTTCTCTTCGGCTTGAACCGCGTTGCACTCCTGCTCGGCCTGTTTGTGAATAATCCCTGGACCCTCGTGCCGATATATGCTGCTGCCATCTATATAGGCGGTCTGTTCCTCGGCTTTCCACCCGTGGCTCCCTTCCCTCAGTTCGCATGGAAAGAAGTATTTGAGGGCAGGTTTTGGGTGGAGCTCGCAAGACACTGGCGGCTGCTCATGCCTCTATTCCTGGGTTCCACAATACTCTCCTTTGTGTTTGCAGCAATCTCGTATCCATTTGCCTTGCATCTGATGAGGCGCTACAAACACAAGTCCCACTCACATTGAGCGCTTGGAGTTCAGGCACCAGCCTGCACTGCGCAGGCAGGCTAAAGCCGAACTCGAAACAAGCAGGTCGGCGCGGCATCCGGATGCCTGGCGCCTTCCGTTTAGAGTCGTGCGGCGTTAAGATTCGAGCATGAGGCGGCTTGTCCTGTTTCTCCCCTGGCTGAGCTTCACGCTGGCGCTCCCCGGATTTGCTCTCTCGAACCCACAGCTTGTCGAGGGACTGGTGAACATCAAGTTCCAGCTTGACAGCCGCGTATTCGCGGCCACGGCCGCCTTGAACGCGGCGGGTTTTGACCTGGATGCGGCAGAGCTAGCCGAAAACCCTCCGCGGAAGTTAGTGCGGGAATGGTTGTCGCGTATGCCTCCGGAATTGCTGGAACGCCTCCGGCAATTCTACGTCTCGCACGATGTGGAGCGGGATCCCTTGAAGCAACAGAGCAAATACATTTCGTTGTCTCTGTCTCTGACGGGCGCGCCTGAATTCAGATTGAAGGTGAAGCCGCGCGACGCGCCATCGGACGTTCAGTCTCTCATTGGGTTTGAGGATTTGATCCGGGAGACTTGGGAAAAAGGCGACCTGGTCCGGCTGTGGGGCATGGTCCAGCCCTTCTACTTGAAAGAAATCGAGAGCCAACGGCCTGTGATTCGGCAAACGATACTGACGTGCTTGCGCTACATGCACACCGAGCCGAGAATTGCGCTGGACCGTCAGGTGATTTTTATACCGGATCTTCTGAATGCCTATGGCGTGGTCAACGCCCGGAATCTCGGGGACACGTACATCGTTATCGTGGGTCCGTTCCGTACGGCAAAGTCCATGCACGGGATACGCCATGAGTACCTGCACTTCATGATCGATCCGCTTATTGCCAAGTACACGGCCTACCTACCCGAGGCCGAGCCCTTTTTGGAATCGGTGCGCCAGCGTCCAAGAGTCCTCGCACGGTACCAGGATGACTTTTCCCTGGTTGTTACTGAATCTCTGATTGGAAGTATCGAACGGCGTCTGGACGCCGGGTCCGATGAAGAAAAAGCATTCCAGCTGGTCACCGGCTATGACGAGGGCTTGGTGCTTGCTCCCTATTTTGAAGAGGCTCTGAAGAAGTTTGAACGCGGGCGCCCCTCGCTGCAGGAGTTCATTCCTGAGCTCCTGCAAGGAATTCGCTGGGACATCGAGAAAAAACGCCCTGAGCTCCTCGCCAGACTGAGAGACGAGCTTGCCAGCCGCCACTCTCACCAGCAGGCTCAAGCGCAAGCCGAAGGGAAGAGGGATCAAGAAGCGCGAGACCTCCTCACGGATGCAAACAAGTCCCTTCTTGCTGGAGACTTCGATAAAGCCAAGGAACTGTTGTCGCAGGTCCTGAGGCGCGATCCTGACAACGCCAGTGCCTTGTACGGGATGGCCCAAATCTCCGGGCAGAATCAGGATCTTGAAGGGGCTCTTGAGCTTTACGAAAGGGCGGCTCGCAATGCGGGGGAGCAGAAGTGGATCGCGGCCTGGTGCCTCGTGCGCCGCGGGAACATCTTCTATTTTCAACGAGACACTGCCCGGGCTCGAAGCGAGTGGTCCACCGTTTTGGACATGAAAGGGGACCTCCGCGGCGCCAGAGAGGAAGCCAGCAAAGCCCTCTCCGGCAAATGAGTATGGAGTTCAGGCTTTAGCCTGCACAGAAGCGGCCGAGTCTGGCAGGCAGCCTAAGGGCCCGTCACAGAATAACATTTACACTTTGGCGCGAGCGCCGAGGGGCCGGATGCTAGGCGCCCGACGCAGGCGATGCCGCTGTGCATCGTCGAGGAGCGCCAACAACGCAGACGGCCCCTCGCCGCCGCGCCCCTTCGGGCTAAAGTGCAAATGTTATTCTGTGACGGGCCCTAGGGCAAAACTCCATGAGGACCAAGCGGCGTCCTCGCTTTCCAAACCGAATACCAGCGAGTAGAATACGCTTGTCTGGCAGAATGAGTCATCTTTGGGATGCCAGATTCATCTGAGGGGATTCGAATGCAGCGAACCATCGCCGCAATCGTTGCGGTAGGGCTTCTACTGGAAGCTGCCAGCGGCGGCCTGTTGTCTCAATCGGCCCCGCCATTGGGCCGCTGGGAAGGCAAGGTCGAATCGCAGCGAGGGGAATTTGCCGCTTTGTGAGGGAAGTAGGAATGGAACAGCCCGAAGAGACGCTCCCAAAGGCTTCCATAGAAGAACTCGAGTCACTGCTGGGGTATCGGTTTAAAGATCAGGAGGTGCTCCTGCGTGCCCTGACCCATCGCTCTTTCGTGAATGAACATGAAGGGGAACGGTTTCAGGATAACGAGTCTCTGGAGTTCCTTGGCGATGCGGTTCTCGGGTTTGTGGTCAGTTCCAGAATCTTTCAGCGATTCCCCGATCTCACCGAAGGAGAGCTCAGCAAGATAAAAGCTTTCCTCGTGAGCGCGGCAAGCCTGGTTCGCTTGGCCGAGAGGGTCCGGCTTGGCGAATTCCTGCGCCTCAGCAGGGGCGAGGACAAGACCGGAGGCCGGCGGAAGAGAGCCATCCTGGTCGATGCCTATGAAGCGATAATTGGGGCTGTCTATCTGGATGGAGGAGTGGAGGCCGCGTCCGCCTTTGTCGATCGCGAAGTCGGAGACTTTCTCGACAACATAAATGTCCGGGAATTCATCTACGGCGATTTCAAATCCGCTCTCCAGGAGCAGTTGCACAATCTAGGCTATCCCGAACCGGTGTATCGCGTAGTGGATGAGATCGGTCCGGATCACAAAAAGCTATTCGTGGTGGAGGTGGTGGTCACCGATCGTCTGGCGGCTCAGGCCTCGGGACGAACGAAAAAAGAGGCTCAACAGGCTGCCGCCAGGCGCGCACTCCAGAGTCTCAAGGAATGATAGGGTACTACACTGGACGGTTTCTCCAACTGGCCGGACTCATCATTGTGGCAGAAACACTGATCATGTTCTTTGGCCGGATGATGCCACTGCTGAAAGGCTCCCTCGCAGGAGTCTTGGTCTTTTACCTCGGTTACTTTCTGGCTCGAAAGTTCAGTACCTGAAATAGGCGATGTTGGGACGCGATGAACAGGATTTTCCGGACAGAATAACCGGATTTGGTGGAGGAAAGCCGCTCGTTAGTTAGAAAGCGTCTGTAGCATTTTGTTTGCTTCGGGATTTTCGGGATCCCATCGCAGCACCTCCTGAAACTGTGTCTCAGCGCGTTTGGGGAGGTTGACTTTGATATACAGTTTTCCTAGCGCGATCCTGCTCTCCAACATCATAGGCTCGAGCGTGATAGCCCTGAGCAGATTGTCTTCGGCTTCCTTTCGCAGTTTTGGGATCTCCGACTGTGCGACGCCGAGATAGTGCCGGTAGTGGGCGAGGTCAGGCCGAGTCCAGACGCAAGTTTTGAGACAGGTCACAGCCTTTTCGAAGTCTCCCTTTCCAATGAAAGCCCGCCCGGAACGATAGAGCGACTCCGCCATTTTTTCCTGCTCCGCGTCAACTCCGGTGATAGCGCGCTGAACCGCTTCCACGCGACCACCCTCCTTGCGCCGCGTGTCATCATAGCTTGCGCGAGCAGCCGGCTCGCTGAGGGTCGTGTAGGCGCCTGTGATGTAAGTAAACAGCTTTTCCACTTGGCTTCTGAAAACCGGCGTGTACTCCTCCGTTTGGAACCGGTCCGGGTGAAATTCCTTGGCCAGTTCGTGATAGGCGTTCTTGATCTGCTCTTCGCCGGCATCCGTGGCAACCGAGAGGATTTCGTAGTGATCGGCCACTTCGTATTGTTCAAGAAGTTCCTCAACACGCCTCGCCACAGGTTTGGCCGCAGTCGTTGGGTTAACTGCCCCACCTTCAGTTTTCAGGCTGGGGGATTCCAGCCGCAGGAGCCCGAGCAAAAAAAGCCGCAGAAGCAGATTGTCCGATGCTACCGAACCGGATGGTATGAGGTCGAGAAGCTTTTTGACCGCTATAGGTTCCCGAACCAAAGAGTATGTTTGCCCCTCGAGATTGTCCAAAGGAAGGTTCAGCCGCGCAGGATTGTTGGAGCCGTCCTGAGTAACATACCCATCGAGCTTTTTTAAAGCGTCCGGGAGCTGCTTCGTGTCAACAGCCCTTCGTGCTGCCAAGACGAGCATTTGAGGTATCGGAGTCTTGAGACCCACCTGACGGCGGCTGAGTCCGTCTCCTGGGTAGAACCGGGTCTCGCAGGAATCCCATGAGAACAGGGACGCCAGAATGAGGAGGGCCTGCTCGCGTACACCATCCTCGAGGCCCGCGGCATCCACTCTCTGGGTAGCTAAGACGGCCTCTTCGGTGTTCTTTCCGGCCTTCATAAGATCCGTAACTTGGGTCAGGTCGGCGCGAGGCAAGCGATTAAGCTTCACTAGAATCCGAGCCAGGTGTTCTTCAGGCAGGTTGCTCTCCGCGCAGGCGATGTCCCCGTTGCGAACAATCACCTGCTTTTTTGCCGTTCCCTTTTCGAAGCGAAGGATCCCACTCTGACCCGTCGTGTGAATCTGAAGGAGGACATCTACGAAGTTTTGGGAAGGCCTTCCTGCATCTGGCATAGTCATTTATAGAGAATCGTATCTGCCTTTCACACCTAACATATCGGCCCCTGGCGTGGTTTAAATTGACTTTTGCAGACGGTGAACCCGGTGATCCCCACAGGAAGGGCTAATTCAAGGGCTAGCGCAAGAATAATTTGGCATTTCCTGGCGGCTCCCATGTGCGTCGAACTCAACCGGAGACCCGTCTTAGAAACCAATACGCCAGGAGGGCCAAGCTGTCATATGCGCCATGAGCTACCATGGGTGCTACTAAGCTTCCTCGTGCGAGATACACAGCCCCGAAAAGCAGGCCAAAGAGGCCGGCCGCCACAGCATTCTGCACACCTTGAAGGTAATGACCGGCGCCAAAAGCTACGCTCCAGATTATGAGCCCTAGCTTGGCTCCACCGAGATAGTCGCGAAAGCGAACCAGTACAAAGGCCCGCTGGAGCTCTTCTTTTACTCCTCCGGCAAAGAGGGCCGCTACGATAAACAGTGCAAGATCACCTGGCGACTGAATGGACTCGATCAGGGGATTGCGATCCGTATAGTAATTTGGAAGGAGTACCTTGAAGCCCAAAGCCACCAGGAGGCTAACTAGGAATAGAATTGGAACAAGAGAAACCCCCAAAAGCAGGTCGGAGATCCAATGATCCCAGTTCCAGCCCAAATCGGCCAAGCTTTCCCTGTGCAGTCGCAGGATAAGCAGCATGAGAAGCAGTGTGACAGAGGCTTCCAGGAGAAGAAAGCACGCGATCAGACGCGCGTCCTTTAACAGAATCGCGTGATTTCCGGCATGAAGGGAGAAAGGGAGCGCCGCGACAAGGCCGGAAAGAATCCCTGCCAGCCCAAGCACTTCCAGAAAGGCAAACAACCGATCTGCCCACGACCTCTTTTCGAATCTATAACTATAAATAGGTGAACCCTCCATCGAGATAGACCATCTATTACTCGTTACGCTGGAATGCGCGCAGGAGTGCGGTTCCCAGTCAGGAGGTGTAATGCTTGTATTCGGAAGAGCAGTCCGATGCGCATTGGTTATTCTGCCGCTGTTAGTCTCTCAAGTAATACTATTGGCTGGAGAGCACACGTTGGGCCACGGTACGCGCATCTCCCTCCAGTTGACCGACAGTCTTAGCACAAAACTCAATAATGAAGGGGATACCTTCACGGCTAGGGTGGTATCCCCTGTCACCCTCGGAGAAACGGTTATAGTCCCCAAGGGGAGCATTGTCACCGGCAGCATCTCACGGGTTCTGAGACCTGGCCGTTTCAGGGGAAAGGCTGTAATGGATCTTGTTTTTCACTCCGTCCGCATCCCCGGCAAGCCCGACCTGCCGATTGTTGCCTCCCTGTTGACGTTAGACGCACAAGGCAATGTGGAAGCAAGAACCGAAGGATCCATTCGAGGGGAAGGTTCCAAGGGGAAGGATGCCGTGAGTATCGCCAAGCCGGCAGCCGCGGCAGCCGGGGTCGGGGCACTGGTCGATGGGAGCAAAGGGGCTGCGATTGGCAGCGGAATCGGAGCTGCAGTTGGCCTGGCAACAGTCTTTGCGACACGTGGAAAAGATCTGGAACTTCCCCGGGGTTCTGCATTGGACATTGTGCTCGATCGCCCGCTGGCGGTTCCGGTGGACTCAGAGGAGAGTGGTCCTCGAAATCACTGAGAGCCAAGGGACAAAGGGTTCAAGGGGCAAACGGATCAAGCAAAGGAAACTTTACCGGGCACCCCTTGCCCTTTGCCCGTTCTGGGCAGTTAAGAGCCCTCGGGTGCTATTCTTTCGAGCCCATCCATGTAGGGGCGCAACGCTTCTGGAATCAGGACAGTCCCGTCCCCCTGCTGATAATTCTCCAGGATTGCCAGCCAGGTCCTCCCCACAGCGAGACCGGATCCGTTCAATGTATGAACGAACTGCTTCTTCCCAGTTGCGTTCCGAAAACGGATGTTTGCCCGTCGAGCCTGAAACGCCTCAAAGTTGCTGCAGGAGGAGATTTCGCGAAATCGGTTTTGGCTGGGCAGCCAGACCTCGATGTCGTACGTCTTGGCCGACGAAAAACCCATGTCTCCCGTGCATAGCGCAACAACGCGATAGTGCAGTCCGACGCGCTGAAGAACAGCCTCGGCATCCCGGGTCAAGGATTCCAGTTCATCGTAGGAAGTTGCAGGATCTGCGAACTTGACGAGCTCTACCTTATTGAATTGGTGTTGCCGGATCAAACCGCGGGTGTCTTTGCCGTAGGAACCCGCTTCGCTGCGAAAGCAGGGCGTATACGCTGCGAACTTTTGAGGCAGTGTAGCTCCATCCAGAATCTCCCCGTTGTAGAGATTGGTCAGCGGGACTTCTGCCGTCGGGATCAGATAGTAATCCGTCCCCTCGACCCGAAAGAGGTCCTGGGCAAACTTCGGCAGGTTTCCCGTACCGAAGAGACTGGCCGAGTTAGCCATAAACGGAGGCAGCACCTCGCGGTACCCGTGCTCGTGAGTGTGGACGTCGAGCATGAAGTGGATCAAGGCCCTTTCTAAGCGAGCTCCCGTTCCGCAGAGGAGCGCGAAACGCGCGCCGGCAATCTTTGCCGCCCGATCAATGTCGAGGATCCCGAGCGAGACGCCAAGGTCCACGTGATCCATGGGGTGGAATGAAAAATAGGGCGGAGATCCCCACCGGCGCACTTCCGCATTGGCGCTTTCGTCGAGTCCGACCGGGACCGACTCATGAGGAAGGTTCGGAATACTGTGAAGAAGGGTGTTTAGTTTTTCCTCGAGGCGTCGAAGAGTCTCTTCCAGGGATTTTATTTCGTTTGAGATTGCCTTCACACAAGACTGCTGAGCCGATGTGTCTTGACCCTCCTTCTTTAGCTTTCCGATCTGTTCCGAAGCTTCGTTGCGCTGGCGTCGAAGCTCCTCGGACCTGAGGAGAACCTGCCTCCATTCCGCATCTAAGGCAACGAGCTCATCCAGGGAGTAGTCACCTCCTCTGGTCCCCAGGCGCTCCCTCACGAAATCCAGATTTTCTCTGACAAAGTTCTTGTCCAGCATGACAGA
>WNGG01004407.1_pt1 | contig 15800 bp, 14 predicted proteins | sample 5400661 | NCBI WGS metagenome assembly WNGG01 (sample SAMN13153372, study PRJNA577476) | soil metagenome | isolation source: 100 cm soil or saprolite under Garry oak tree replicate 1 | place: USA:California | collected 2016-06-15
CCTGCCGAGCGGGCCGGGGTGATCATCCTTGGCGGCGAGCGAATCGAGTTCCGGCACCCGCTCGTCCGCTCCGCCGCCTACCACCTGCACGACCCGGCCGGGCGGCGCGCCGCGCACCGCGCCCTCGCGGCGGCGGCCGGCGCCGGCGCCGGTGAGAGAGCAGCCTGGCATCTGGCGGCGGCAAGCGCCGGGCCAGACGAAGAGGTCGCCGCGCTGCTGGAGACGTCGGCGGCGAGCGCCTTCGCGTGCAGGGCCTACGCGGCGGCCGCGACGGCCTTCCAGGCCGCGGCGCTCCTGAGCCCGGGCGATGAAGACCGCGTGCAACGCACGATGGGTGCCGGGCGGGCTCTGTGGCTCGCAGGCGAAGGGGAGCGCGCCGCGGCCTTGCTGGAGAGCGTGCTCGACCTGGCCGCGGAGCCGGCGGCACGGGCAGACCTTCAGGGGCTCCGCGGGCTCGCGATGCTCTTCACCAGCCCGGTGTCCGAGACGCACGCGATGCTCGTCGCCGAAGCCGACCGGGTGGGGCCACATGACGAGACGCGGGCAGCGGCTCTGCTTGCCAACGCCGCACTCACCTGCTTCATGGCGGCCGATCACGCGGGCGCCGACGAGATCGCGCGCCGCGCCTTGGCCAAGGCCGGACCAAGCGGCCGGCTGATCGCAACGATGGTCCTCGCCCACGTGACCGCCGGCAGCGGCCAGGCGGAAGAAGCCTTTGCCCTGCTCGAGCCGATGCTCGAGTCGCAGGAGTCGATCGACCCGCTCGGCGAGCTCTCGTTCGTGCTCAGCGGAACCGCCCAGTCGCTGGTGTGGATCGAGCAGTGGGCGCACGCCCGCAAGATGTTCGACCGCATCATCAGCGCGGCGCGAACGGCAGGCGCCCCCGCCGTCCTGACCTTTCCTTTGGCCATGTTCTCCGAGTTCGAGCTCCGGCGCGGCAAGATCGCGTCGGCATACGCCGCCGCCGCTGAGTCCGTCCAGCTTGCCACCGAGACCGGGCAGGCCGGTTTGTCTTCCTACTCGCTCGTGACCCTGGCACGGGCCGAGGCAGTCCTCGGACACGATCAGGATTGCCAGGCGCACGTGGCGGCCGGACTCGAAATCTCCCGCCGGATCGGCTCGGACTCGATCGAGATCTATGCAGCAGCGGTGCTCGGACTGCTGGAGTTGTCGCGAGGCCACGCCGATCGCGCCGCCCTCCATCTAGCCGAATGCGCACGGCTCGAGGAGCAGTACGGCATCGGCATCTTGCTTCCGACCGTCGTGCAATGGGCCGCAGACCTCGTCGAGGCTCACATCCGCAGCGGCGCGATGACGGACGCGAAACGCTCACTGGCCATGGTCGAGGACAAAGCCCGCCGCACAGGTCTGAAGTGGGCGAACGCGGGCGCCGCGCGGTGCCGCGGCATGCTCGCCGACGAAGACCGGTACGAGCGGGAGTTCCAGACCGCGCTCGCACTCTACGGCGAGGACATGGCGTTCGAGCGGGCGCGGACCCTGCTCGCTCTCGGGATGCGGCGGCGCCGCTCACGGCGGCGTGCTGGTGCCCGGGCAGCGCTCCACGAGGCGCTGGCCTACTTCGAGAGAGGCGGCGCGGAGCCGTGGGCCGGGCAGGCCCGGGCGGAATTGAGAGCGACCGGCGTGATGCCCCCGCGCGACAACGCCGGCGGCTTGCCATCGCTGACCCCGCAAGAACTGCAAGTGGCCCTCATCGTGGCCCAGGGGAGCACCAATCGCGAGGCTGCCGCGGCGTTGTTCCTGAGCCCGAAGACGGTCGAATTCCATCTCGGCAACACCTACCGCAAGCTCGGTGTGCGGTCACGCGCCGAACTCGTCCGCCGCGTTGAGGGCCTCGCCTAACCGATGCTGCTGCCGCCACAGGAGCAGGCAACCACCTGACCGGCAGTGTACTGGCGATGACTTCGTCCAGCACCCGCTGCTCACCGACGACAGCATGCCGATACCTGGGACAGCGGCTGCGCCCATGATTCCGGCGACCACCTGAAGCGTCGGCCTGAACGCCGCTGCGCACAACGACGACAAAAGCAGCGCGGAGAATCTGCCGCACCGTGACCGGCAGCGGCAGGCCCGCCCCGCCGATTCCCATTCGGCACTGGATTCGCCAGTCATGCCACTATTGTCCTGTCGCGTCCATGGTGCGGCAGGACAGCGATCGTGTATTTAGAAGAGAGGAGGTCCTGGAGCCAGTGACAAACAAAGTGACAACGGCTCCAGGCAATGGCAGGCACAGCACGACGTAGCCAGACACTGATATCCCTCTGAACTGCGGCAATCAGATCCGATGCGATGCGATCAGACGAAACCGGCATGCATGGTAAGGAGAAGGTCTACGGTTCGATTCCGTAACGGGGCTCCAGCTCGGCGAGGTTTTTCGAACATCGGGTTTCAAGATCAAGTGACTAGCCAAGTGATGCGGCGCTAGCTGACGGCAGGCACAGCGCGACGAACCCGGACACTGGCGTCCATCTGGCCTGCGGTAATCAGACTCAATGCGACGGCGTCCGGCCAAACCGCCAGGCATTGTTAGGAGAAGTTCTACGGTTCTGTTCCCTAACGAAGTTCGAATTTCTCGTGCATGAGTTCGACGGAAAATTGATAATCTCCAGTCACTCGGAAATGCCGGATATGCCCGGGAGTCGGCCGCTGCCCGTATCCGTTGCCGGGAGAAAGGCTTCGGTTCCTTGGCTGCGCAGGCAGTCGACTCATGAAGTTCGCGCCTGATGGCAGTCAAGGCAGCACGTGGCCGTCACCTACGAGCGGCGACCCAGCCGGACCGGCCGCAGTATCGAGGTGGCCGTCCCGGACCGCTATCCGAGGAGATGAGTTAAGGGCCGCGATTCACGCTGGTCCAGTCCAGGTACGCGCTGACAGCTCTGTGTGCCAATGCTCAACCAGGATCTCTTGAGCCGGGCCCTCGATGGCAGGCCGCGAGCCGCGATCTCTGTCCGTTGATGGCTCTGCAGAGCAGCCTGTATTCGAGCGAGATCGCAGTAGTACATGCAAGCGGAAGGCGACCAAGACGCCCGGTTCATCGATCTGGTCACCGAACGGCATGGGTCTCTCGCCCAGGTCCCGCTCGATGCCACCGCCAAGATCGCGTCCTCCCTCGCGCCGCTCGCCGAATTGAATGCCGGCGCCGCCCGGACCGCCCTGCGCAAGGCTGTCCTGGCCGCCCGGAACGGAGACCCCCGATGATGATCAAGTACGCCATCCTGCTGGCCGTCGTCCTGGTCTTAGCGGCAGTCTTCGCGTGGGCGTTCCTGCCCGCCCGCCACCTGCCCGGCAACCGCGGCCGGCACCTGCGCATCCGCCTGCATCCCCGCCACCGCGCCCGGCTACCGCGACGCCACCACCGACGAACAGCAGATCACCGGCTGGTTCGGCCGTGGCTTCGGCTGGAACCTGGCCATCGTAACCGGCGCCCCAGGCCCCGACGTCCTGGACATCGACCAGCACGGCCCCGCCCGGGCGCGGCTACCCCGCGTTCACCCGGATCCGCCGGGCCGGACTGGCCGACGGCGCCGCCGCCTATGTGCGGACCCCGGCCGGCGGGATGCACGCCTACTTCACCAGCACCGGCCAGCACAACTGAGGCCCGGAGAAGTTTCCGGCGGCGCTGCGTAACGCTCGTGCCGTTGAGGTGACTCACCGACGTAGGACCCCAGATCTGAAGGAGAGCCATGTCTCCCGCTGTTTATGTTCAGACCAATGACGCCACCGCAAACGAAGTCATCGCGTTCAGTCGGACAGGGGACGGCGCGCTCGCCCCGCTGGGCCGCTACTCCACGGGCGGGCGCGGGACGGGCTCGCCGCACCTGGCCTCGGCCGGTTCCGTCGTGCTCAGCGACGATGGCCGGTGGCTGCTGGTAGTGAACGCGGGCAGCGACGAGCTGTCGTTGTTCGCGGTTCAGCCGGACGGCCTGCGGCTGGCCGACCGCGCCGGTTCGGGCGGCCGCAAGCCGACCAGCGTCGCGGTCAGCGGCGCGCTGGTGTACGTGCTCAACAACGGCACCCCGAACATCAGCGGGTTCCGTATCGCGGACGGGAAACTGACCGCGATCCCGGACTCGACGCGGCCGCTGAGCAGCGCCGATGCGGATCCGGCCCAGGTCTCATTCACTACTGACGGCAGGGTGCTGATCGTGACCGAGCGCGGCATGGACACCATCAGCAGTTACCTGATCGACGAGAGCGGCCACGCGCAGGGCCCGACGACGATCAAGTCCTCGGGCCAGACGCCCTATGGCTTCGGCCTCACCGCAGACGGGTCGCTAATCGTCTCTGAGGCGTTCGGCGGCGCGACGGGAGCGGCGGCGACTTCGTCCTATGCGGTGTCCGGGGCTGGCGAGCTGACCATGGTCAGCGGCTCCGTCGGTGACACCCGCAGCGAGGTGTGCTGGGTCGCGCTGACAAAGGATGACCGCTTCGCGTATGTAACGAACTTCGGCGACGGAACGGTGTCGAGCTATGAGATCACCGCCGATCGGAGCCTGAGGCTGCGTGATCCGGTAGCGGCCTCGGCCGGGCAGGGTGAGAAGGGCATCCGCGACGAAGCGATCTCCGGCGATGGCCGCTACCTGTACGCGATCGACGCCGACGCGCAGAAGCTGTTCGGCTGGGCCGTGGGCCAGGGTGGCCAGCTTACGCCGGTCGGCGAGTTCGGCGGCGTGCCCGACACGGTGGCCGGACTGGCGGCCAGCTAGCACCGCGGTCAGCGGCTGCCCGGCGTCGGTGCTGATGTAGACGATCGGCTGGCCGGCGTCGAAGCCCTTGACGAACAGCAGGTCGACCCACGACTCCAGGTACTGGCCAGGCGGCGATGGCGGTGCGATGTGGAGGCCCAGGACCCGGTCTCCGGTGTTGGCGTGATGGATGACGTCGAACGGGCCGTCACCGGTGGCCACGATGGGCGCGCTGTAGACGACATCAGAGCCGGCGATCCGGATGAACGGGCTGTAGCCGGGGCCGGCCACGGCGCCGGGGACGAACTTGGCCAGCGGGAAGCCGCCCGGCCCCGGCTGGGCGATCCGCGTGGGGCTGAAGTCCGGCGCGCCCTGAAAGTCGGCCACCGCCTGGCCGAATCGGTTTTGCTGCGGCGTGGGCGATTCGAGGGTGACCGTCTGCACCGCGGCCGGGTCGCCGATCGCGAGGTTGGCCAGCTTGGGCGCATAGTTTACGCCCAGGTCGTGTGCCAGCCCGGCGTCGGATGCGTCCAGCAGCACGTACCACACGGTCTCCTGCCTCGGCGTGCCTTTGTACGCGATTCCCTTGTATAGCGGGAGGCACACCGTCTCCTTCTCAGGTCGACCTGGATCGCGTTCTCCAAGGTCAGGTGCCCCCGAGGCAGCAGACCGGTGGTTGGCCCCAGGCCGGCTGTCGACCTCAGGCTGGCCGCCTTGGCAGAGGTGGCGCCCGTCCCGGGGAAGGCAATCCCGGCGGCCGCCACCGAGGCGGCGGCCGTCAGCCGCCATCGGCGTGACTTGATCTTCATTGCTGTCCTTGTCCTCCGGCGTGGCCGGAACCTGGCCGGCGGCGAACCGTCGCCGCGCTGTTTCGTTTACCCCTGGTTGGCATCCGCGGCGGCGGGGATCTTACGCCTGGAGGTGCACAGACGGGAGCGAGGCGGCCGACGCACTCCCGGGGACGAGCAAGCGCCGACCGCGAGCACAGCAGGGCGGGACAACGTCAGCGCCGGGGGAGGAGCGGGCGCGAACCGGTCTGAGCTCGGGGGACGTTGCCGCGACAGCAGGCCTGACCGCGGCCTGGCCAGGCGGGAGGCGGAGCCAGTTAGGGGGTCTGGTCGCGCAGGGCGGCCAGCAGTCCGTCGAAGTCCTCGCCGCACGGGCCGCAGGCGCGCAGGTGCGCCGCGATCCCCGGGTACTGCTGCTCCACGGGCGCACCGGCAGCTGTCAGCTCGGCGTAGATGTGCAGCACGTCCATCATCTGGGCGCATCCCACGTCGTGCGGATCAGTCCGCAGGAAGCGGTCCAGTTCCGGCCGGCCGTCCATGAGCTCCTCAGCAGTCGTCAGTCGTCGCCTATGTACCCGTTAGCGGCTAGCGCGGCCCGCAGCTTCCGCCGGGCATCGAACAGCGTCTTGTAGATCGCGTTGCGGTTGGAAGCCAGCTCGATGACCAGAGTATCCAGCGGAACCTGGTTGAGCACGATCGCGACGAAGACCGCGCGCTGCCGTGCGGTGAGCACCTCATCCACGGCCCGGCGCAGCGCGCCGAGCAGGTCGCGCCACTCGGCCTCCCGCGCGGGGTCGAAACCGAACCGGTCCGGTAGCCGGTCCCAGTCCTCAGCGTCCAGCGGCACGTTCGGATGGCGCCAGAAGTGCCGCCCGACCTTGGCCGACACCTCGAACATGACGAACTTATAGGCCCAGGTCGTGAACCGGCTCTCACCCCGGAACTGCCCGAGCTTGCCGGTAATGGCCACCAGCGCGTCGGCAGCGGCCTGATGAGCCAGGTCAACCAGCTCAGGACCGGTGATCGCCAGCCGCGGCCCGCGCCGCCGAACCTCCCCCTGCGCGATGCGCACCAGCAGCCCGTGCAAGCGCGCCAGCGCTGCCTCGCGCTGCTTGGCTCCGTCATACGGGCTGCTGGCTCGCTGCCCGCAGACCGACGCTGCCTTCCTGTGCGCCGAGGAGGTAAGACCCCCAGCCGGGCCGACGCCAATCAGGGAGTAAACGAAACGGGCCAGGATTTGCAGCGATCCAGGTTCCGGCCGCGCCGGAGGAGAAGGACAGCAAATGAAGATCTTGAAACGCCCGCGGTGGCAGGCCGGTCCTGCCGCCGCGCCCCGTAGTCTAACCGGCCTACCCGGGCCCGTTCGGGGTCACCCCTACCTCAACGATGGTGCGCGTCACCGCCGGAACCCAGCTCAGCACACAGGGTCGCCCCATGGCACCGCTAACGCATGACGAGGACATCACCAGCTGGCTGCAGCTGCTCAGTGCCATCGAGGAAGCCGAGGCCGGACGCGGAACGGCCCGCCTGACCGAGATTTGCCTGTCGACCTACGGCGCGCTTGCCGCTGCGCAGTTCCAGATCACCCAGCTCCGGGCGAGGGTTCACGTGCTTGCCGCAAGCGAGCCCAGCCCGCACCGTAGTCTCGTGACCGCCGCGAGCCCGCGGTTATATCGTTTCGTCCCGGACACCGCCACCACGTGAAAGTGCGTCGGGAGCTGCGCTCAGATCTGGCCCCCGTGCGCGGGATTGTGGCACGGCACAGGCTGAACTGATCGGGTATTTCACGCTTGCCGCGGCCGATGAGGCGTCTCAGCGCCCGGGCTGGCATCCCACGGCGAGTGGTTCACCAGCCGCTGCATCCCGTCCGGCGTCAGGTCCCCGGTGAACTCCGCCAGTGGCTATACCGTTGTTCCGCCTGGCATGCGACAGCTGTCCGAGCAGGTACGCCCGCCCGTGCCGACGCACCGCGGCATTCCGGCACCCAGGCCACCTGCGTGAACAGTTCATTGAACGACTCCGGCCACGCGGCTTGCCCGGTATCTGCCGGCACCGGCTGCTTATCCACGACGCCCGGCAGCACGCCAGGCTGGGTCACGGCGGCCGGGATCACGCAGCCACGCTGGCATCACAACACGCTGCTGTAGTACTGGATAGCCACAGAACGCGTAAACCGTAACCAATCGGCCATTTCGGTTGAGCCCGGCTATTTCGTGTGCTCTGCTTTCCAGATGACGGCAGCGTTATGAGCCGCTGGGGGGTGGTGAGTGTGGGCCGGGAAGACCGCGATCCCGCGCCATCCCGTAATGCCCTGTTCAACGCCGGGGCCCTGACGAGGCCGGCCGGGCACGTGAGGAGACCGGCCAGGCAGGCGGAGCCGTCGTGGGGCCGGGTGCTGGTCAACACCGTCAAGCTGGCGGTGTTGCGGCGGCTGCGGGCGGCCGGTCTGAGGCGGCGGGGCGCGAGCGGTTCCCGGCGCTGGCATGCCCGCCGGCGCTGGCGCTTGGCCACCCTCGTCCTGGCCCTGGGGGGCGCCGCGGTGTCCGTCCTGTGGCTTACCGGCGGCCTCACCAGCACCCCTTCCCGGGCCGCGCGGGTGCCGGCAGCCGGCGCTGGCCCGCCATCTCTGGCGGTCGGGGCACAGGCCCAGGCGGCCGCCTGGATCGCCGGTCAGGTGAGCGGCAACGCGATCGTCGCGTGCTATCCCGGTATGTGCGCGGCTCTGCAGGAACGGGGCGTCGCCGCGGGCCGGCTGATGCCGCTGGGGTCCGCGGCCGCCAGCCCGCGCGGCGCCGGCGTGCTGGTGACCTCCCCGTTGATCAGCGGCCAGCTGGCCGGCCGGTACGCGCCCGCGTTGATCGCGAGCTTCGGTTCTGGCGGTAGCCGGGTCGAGGTCCGCGCGGTCGAGCCCGGCGGGGCGCCCGCCTACCGCGTCGCGCTGCGGGCCGACTTCGCCGCGCGCAGGGCCGCGGGATCTCAGCTGCTCCGGAACTCGCATATCCGGTTCACCGGGCCGGGCGCCGCACAGCTGCGGGCGGGTGAGGTGGATACCCGCCTGCTGGCCACGCTGGCGGTGCTGGCGTCGCAGTACTCGTTCCGGGTGACCGCGTTCGGCGATGCCGCCCCCGGCGCCTCGGTGCTGTTCCGTGAGGTGAGCATTACCGCCGTTGGCCGCGGCGTAGGGGCGGCTCTGGCCATGGTGCGCGCGCAGAACCCGCCGTACCTGCCCGCGCACGCCGCTGTCGTCGGCCGGACCGGGCTGAGCATCGAGTTCGCCGCGCCGAGCCCGCTTGGGCTGCTCTCGCCGGTCCTTGACGTTGACTCGCCGCACCCGGCGGCGGCCGGCGGCGGATTTCCTGTGAGGTGGGCACAGATCAGATGAGAGGTGCGTAATCATGCGGCTGCTCCGGCGTCTTGTCCGGCTGGCGACGATCACCACGCTGCTCGGGGGCACCGCCGCCCTTGTGGCGGCCACATCACCGGCGGCGTCGGCGGCACCTGCGGCCGCGCCGGACGGATGGGTCCGGATCGCCCACCTGTCTCCCCAGGCGCCGGCCATGGACATGTACATGTATCCGTTCGGCAACCCCGGGCGTCCCCTCGTGTTGAAGGATGTCAGCTACGGCGCCGTCTCGGCGTACATGGCGGTCAGCCCGGGTCAGTACACGGTGGCGATGCGGGGCTTCGGCGCGCCGGCGTCCAGCAAGCCCGCGCTGACCACGAGCTTCATGGTGGGCGCTGGGGCCGCGTACACGCTGGCTGCCCTCGGCCCTGACCCGGGCCTGCGCACCGAAGTGCTGAAGGACCAGATGACCACGCCGGCCGGCAAGGCCGTCGTCCGGGTCCTGCAGGCCTCGCTCAAGCAGCATCTGGTGACGGTCAGCTACGGACCGGACGTCCTCGCGCGGCAGCTTGTCTTCGGTGCGGCCACGTCGTACACGGCCGTCTCGCCGGGCGCGCAGACCGTACGGTTCACCGCGCCGGGCCAGCACACCGCCATGCCGGTCACGCTGCCCGCCGGCACCGTGCACACCCTTGTGGTGCTTGACGACTCCTCCGGCCTGAAGGTCGACGCCGTGACCGACGCGGCCGGCAGTCAGATCATGCCGAAGGGCGCGGTCTCTGCGGGGTTCGGCGGGACCGCACCACGCCCGCCGGCGAATCCCGCGCCATGGCTGGTGATGATCGCGGCTGGGGCCCTGCTGACCGCGGCGGGTCTTGTCCGGTTGCGCCGCCCGGCGTAACACGGCGGGCGCCGCAGGCAGGGCGGGACGCTTTCTCCGTCACGCCCCGGCTCCGATAACCAGGAGGCCGCCGTCGATGGCAAAAGACGCCAGGTCCTGGGCCAGCTCGGTGTTATGCGTTCGTGTGCCGGCCGGGAGCTCCTGCTTGAGATCCACCCAATGTGACTCATCGAGCAGCCCGCCTGCGGCGGCCTCGACTACATCGGACCACCCGGCGGGCGTCCACCGGCCTCTTCCTGGCCCCAGGTACGCGCTGGGGAGTCGTTGCTCAGTCACGGCCTCAGTCCTATATCAAAGCCGGCCAATGTTGCGGCTGCGAGCAAGACGAGCGGTGCGTACTTGCGGAACATCTGGTCCTCCCCTGGAGCACGGTCCTGCGCCGCATCCCGCCCTGAAGGACGCGGCGGCGAGAATCGTGGTGTACCCAGCGTACAAACCTGACGTCCGAATGTAACCAGACCGTATAAGTTTGTGTACACCAGAGTTCACCAGATAGCATTGGTGTATGGGAATTGCGCCAGTTGAGGAAATGAGCACTCGCGAACTGAGGGCCGAGCTAGCCGACGTGATCAACGCGGCCGGAATGCACAACCAGATCACCTTCGTGACCAGCCGCGGCCGCCGCGTCGCCGCGGTGGTCTCCGTGGCCGTGGCCGAGGCAGTTACCGAAGATGACCAGGTAGCCGGAGACGCCGCCACCGTGGAGAACTACGCCGCCAACGTCGCTCTCCACGAGGACCGGGGAAGGACCCCCGACCTGACCATGGCCGAGATTTTCGAGGATTACGCCGGCGACCTGCTGCGCGAGCTCGGCAGCGATACCGACCGGATCCAGGCTGCCGCCAGGGCAGTCGCTGCCGGGATGGCCAGAAAGGTTGGGTACCCGGCGCTGTGCCACAACGTTGCGCTTTCCGTCGAGCTATGCCAGCGGGCCGTCGAGATGACCGGGGTCGTCATGCCCGGATCCTACCGGCCCGGAAGCCGGGCAAGCAGCATCCGATGGCGATACGGCGACTAGCCTCCCGTGCGGCTCGCTGCTGACGCGGTCAGGGTCTGCCAACGCCGTAATCAGGTGGCTGTTTCCCCGGCTTACCCGGCGTGCCGGCTGACGCTGAGTGTCTGAGCGGTCCAGATTGCCGCGGCTGCGGGTCGTAGCGGCGAGTGTCCGCGGGGAGGCGTGGCCCATGGCGTCCTGTAGGTCGCGCAGGCTGGCGCCGCGGCTGACGCCGAGCAGCCGGGCGATGGAGGAGACGGTGTTGTCCGGCCGCGCAACCGGTCATTGGGTTTCCCAGCACCGATCCAGTTGCCGCGACCTTGGTGGTCAACGCTCTGGCTACGGGCTAGGCTCAGTGACCTGTCGTCCACGTCAGAGAATGGCAGCGGAGCGGACATGAACGGCCCGGAGAACGCCACGATGGTGGTGACCGCCAGGCTCCCCAGCGGTGCGCCCATCAGGGTCGAGGTGGCCGGGACTGAGTCCGGTGATGGCATGACCAGCGTCGGGCTACGGGACCTCGACTTGGGCAACGCGCTGGATACGGTGGCAGAGATCGGCTCCGTCGTGGTCGACAAGCTCAAAGCGGCCAAGCCGACCAGGGCGACGGTGGAGCTGAAGCTCGGATTCGCGGTGGAGGCGGGCAAGCTGACCGCGCTGTGGGTCGGCGGTAAGGGCGAGGCGTCGCTCACGGTGACCCTGGAGTGGTCCGAGCGCACCGGACCGCCTGCGAGCGGAGATGGCTGACCCGGTCGAGGACCTCCTGCGGTCGTGCACGGTGCGTGTCACTGGCGGCCCTGCGCCGGGCGCCGGGTTTTTCGTGGCGCCGGGGAAGGTCCTGACCTGCGTGCACGAGATCGGGGACAGCGCTGACCTGGTGGTGAGCTGGGAACGCGACCGCCAGCCGACAATCGAAACTCCGGTGACCGGCCGGGTCGCGATGCTTGCTGACAGGGGCCGCCCGATCCCGGCCCTGGACCGCGACTATCCCGACATCGCCGTGCTGCAGATCGGCGGGCTCGACGGTCATCCCTGCGTGCGTATCGATCCGAAGTGGCCCTCACTGGAGGACAGCTTCCTGGTCTTCGGCTATCCCGAGGAGGGCGGCGCCGTGCAGCTGACCCCGGCCCGGCTCACCTACCGGGCCACGCATGGCACCAAGCCAACCGCTTACCTGGACCTGGCCTCGGACACGATCAAGCCAGGGATGAGCGGGGCGGCGCTGCTGAACCTGCGCTCGGGGGCGGTGTGCGGGGTGGTGGTCGCCAGCAAGCACCCGGCCCACCCGGACGGCGCCCTGGCCATCCCCTGGTCAGCCATCGACACAGATCTGGCTGACGTGCTGAAGGCCAACGGGGCCTTCCACGGCCAGGACCGGCGGTGGGAGAAGGCTGCGGCGGCCCGCCGGGAACGGCTGCGGTTCCGGCTGCCCCGCGTCGTGGCCCACTTCACCGGCCGCGAAGGCCTGCTGGCCCAGCTAGACGGTGCGTTGAGCCAGCGGCGGGCAGGGGTGATCACCCAGACGATCAGCGGGCTGGGCGGGGTGGGCAAGACCCAGCTGGCCGCGGCCTACGTGGACGCGCACCAGGACGAGTTCGACATCGCAGCGTGGGTGCGGGCCGACGACGGCGGGACTGCGGACCTGGCGGAGCTGGCCGTGGGCCTTGCCCTCCCGGTGGCCTGGCGTACCCCGCCCGAGCGGGCCAGCGACACCCTGATGTTCCTGGCCAACACCGATCGCCGCTGGCTGCTGGTGTTCGACGACGCCCCCGGGCCGCAGGCGCTGACCGGGCTGCCCAGCTCAGGCCGCGGCCGGGTGCTGGTCACCTCCCGGCACCGCGGCGGCTACGACGCCTTCGGCGCGGAGCTGGCCGTCGACGTGTTCGACCCCGGCACAGCGCGCCGGTACCTGCTGGCCCGCTCGGGCAGGAGCGGCGAGGAAACTGGCGATGCCAACGCCGTGGCCGCCGCCCTGGGTTACCTGCCACTGGCCCTGGCCCACGCCGGGGCCTATTGCGCTTCTGGCACCGGCGTCCCGTTCGGCGAATATCTGGAACTGCTCGAGGACCTGCCGTCCCAGGAGCTGTTCGACACCAGCCCCGAAGTGTTCTACCAGCACACCGTCGCCGCCACCTGGAACACCTCGATCACCGCGGCCGGGCAGCGGGCGCCGCTGGCCCGCCCGGCCCTGGAGATGATGGCCTACCTGGCCCCGGAGGCGATCCCCCGCTCGTTCTTCGCGGTGCTGGAGGAGAATTCGGCAGCGGGACGGAAGCGGGTGGCCGACGCTCTCACCGCGCTGCACCGCTATTCGCTGGCCACAGTGGACGGTAACCGGATCACCGTCCACCGCCTGCTCCAGAAGGTGATCAGGGACCGGCTCACCGGCCCCGGCCAGGCCAGCGCACTCACCCATGCGCTCACCGCCATCCTGCGCGCCCTGCCCGATGATCCAGAACTTCCGGCGCGACGGCAGCAGGCCCAAGAACTGATTCCCCATCTCGTGGCCCTCGTCCGCATCGTGGCCATCCCCAGCCAAGAGCGGGACGCTGCCGACTGCGAGCGGCTGCTCGGCCCGACCATCCCGACACCCTCACCGCCCAGGGCAACTTGGCGATGGGGAAACAAGCTCTTATCGATATAGCAGGCCACCTAACTAAAACAAATCACCGTTTGTTCCAGTTAAGTGCCCACGCCGTTCCTGATCGCACAGCTGGCAGCCGCAGCCGCAGTGCCTCTCCGTACTCAGCGTGACTATCTAGAAATCGACCGTTACCCGGCACGACCGCGCAGCGCCGGCGCCCGCGTGGCGTCATGCAGGTCACAGTGTCGGGAACAATGTCGGGAAAACTATGTCGCTCCTCTCGCGTGCCTCATCTGACGGGGCTAGATGTACCACGCTGGCGGCCGGGTATCACAGTCACCGATGGAAGGACTGACGCCCGCCTCCGCGGATGACCTTCCGCCGCTTGGCGAGCTGCTGTTTGATGACCCGTTCTGGCAGTACCCGGCGTGGGGCCTGGCGCGGGAAGGGGCCGGGCACCTGCGTGTCTGGGCCGCTGCGACTGCTTCTCCGGGTTACCTGGCTGTTGTCACTGAGACTGGCGGCCTCACCTCGGTCACTGAATCTGCCGGGCGGATCTGGGCCGGCCTGGCTCGCAGATACGGGCCCTCCCTCGTGCTGCTCGAGCACCATCCCGCGCCCGGGTCCGGTGAGGGCATGGAGACCCTGGACCTGGTCCGCATCGGGGCTGACGGGAGCTCGCACTGGTCCCGCGTCTGGCCGACCCCGGAGGAGAACCCGCGTCACGCCGGGCTGGAACTGTGGATGGCCGGTTACGGGCACCAGATCGTCGGCAGGCCCGCGAGCTGGTTCGATTGGCGTGACGACACTAACCGCTGACTGCTCATGGCGCCCGCGCGACGTGGTTCGCCTCGAGGCTTCGGAGGCGGCGAGCGTGCCCCGGCCCCGGGATGGCGGAAGCGCGCTCTCGCGGTCCGCGAGCGTGGCCGCTGGCGGACCGCCCGCGGCCCGGCGCCCCCGTCGAACCGGCACCGCCGCCGGCGCGCTCGCCGCCTGCGCCGCCGTGTGCGCCGCCCGTCATCGCCACGGTGATGGCCAGCCGGGACGTGACGGCCTGACACGGCCATCCTCAGCCGGTTACATCTGGCCGTGGCGAACCGGGCCGGCTGGTTCGTAGGTGCCGATGACGATGCCGAGATCGGTCACGGTGAGGCCGGCAGGGCGCATCGTTGCCGGGAGGATGCCGTCGTTGAACAGGCGGCGACCGGAGCCGAGCACCAGCGGAAACGTCATCAGGCGGAAGCGGTCGACGAGCTCGTGCTGCAACAGCGTCTGGAGCAGGTTGCTGCTTCCCCAGATCTGCAGCTCGTCGCCGGGTTCGTCCTTCAGCGCCTGCACCGCCGCGGCGACGTCGCCGGTCACGAGGCGAGCGGTGTCGGGGTGCTCCCCGCGCCACCTGGCATCGGTCTCGCTGAGCGAGCCGGACACGACGTACTTGGGCAGCGAGTTGATCGCCGTGGCAATGGGGTTGGCGGGGTCGGTCTGATCGGGCCAGTAGCCGCGGAAGATGTCGAAGGTTCTGCGGCCGAACAGGAACGCGCTGGCGTGGCTGTTGAGCTCGGTGACGAACTCGCCGACGGCCGGGTCGGGGAACGGGGCCTGCCAGCCGCCGTGCGTGAAGGCGTCGCTGGGATCCTCCTCAGGTCCGCCGGGGGCCTGCATCACGCCGTCGAGGGTCAGGAACGTCTGAACGGTGAGCTTCATGTCAATGCAGACGGACCGGCGCACTGATTCTGAGCGGACGTCGTAGCACGGGGTCACGGTGTGCAGCGCCGTCCGAATCCCTGAGAACATGCATTCTCAGGAGCAACGGCTACAGCTTCACCTTCGTGACCGATCTGCCCGCCAAGATGCACCGCGCGTCGACCAGGTTCGCCGGCGCCCACCAGTACCGGCACCTGCGCGGTCCCCGCAGGAATGCCGGGCGTCGGCGATCAGCGTCGCGGAGTTGATCCGCTTGCCGGCTCTCAGCTTGTACCGGCCCCGGTCGCCCGGCCGGCCCCAAGCAGTAACCAGGGCTCCCAGCTCAGACCAGTCGGCCCTATCCAGCGGGGGGCCAGCATCCGCGGCACGGTGGTCCTAGCATCCTTGCCCTTCGGCCGACGGCCCTGTGCAATGGGCTGGATGCCGTTGTTGATGCTGTGGCTGCGGCGCGAGGCCCGCCTACGCTGGCCCGCGCTGGTGGCCTGCTGCCTGCTGGTGGCCATCGCCAGCGCGACGGTGCTGACCGCGACGGCGGGAGCCCGGCGCGGCGCGAGCACGGTCACCCGGCTGCTCGCCGTCACCCGGCCGGCGACCGCCGAAGTGGTCCCCAACCAGCCCGGCTTCGACTGGAACCGGATCCGGGCGCTGCCCGAAGTCGAGGCGCTGACCACGTTCCCCGCCTACACCAGCCTGCCCACGGACGTGGCCCCGGCCAACACGCCGAACCCGTTCGTTCCGGCGGACACCGAGGCGATGCGCACGATCGAGACCCCGGTGGTACTG
>WNGG01005406.1_pt1 | contig 15799 bp, 11 predicted proteins | sample 5400661 | NCBI WGS metagenome assembly WNGG01 (sample SAMN13153372, study PRJNA577476) | soil metagenome | isolation source: 100 cm soil or saprolite under Garry oak tree replicate 1 | place: USA:California | collected 2016-06-15
GGCGACGTGGAGACTGCTGCCGCCGACCTCGTGGATCTGATCGGCCGGTTCTGCGGCGGGCGATGCCGAACGGCGGTGCTCGATCGGACCAGGCCGACCGCCGACGTCTAGGTGGGCATGGCCCACGCCGGGCCATGTGGGAGCATTGCCCACTGGGCTTGCGGACAGCCAGTTTACCGTATAAAGATATCTTTATATGCCCCTGGCGAATGGGGCTGCCCCTCGCATGCATTGGGACCTGTCCCACGCCATGGCCGATCCGGTTCACCTGCGCTTCGACGACCTCCACATCGCCCTCAAGGCGGCCGGCGAGGGGACGCGGCTGCGCGTGTTGGCGCTCCTGGCCGAGGCGGAGCTGACGGTGTCCGACCTCACCGAAATCCTGCACCAGTCGCAGCCCCGCATCTCGCGCCACCTCAAGCTCCTGACCGAAGCCGGCCTGGTCGCGCGCTACCGCGAAGGCAGCTGGGCATTCTTCCGCATCGCCGACCGCAGCGGCGCGGCCGAGCTGGCGCACGCGCTGATCGCGCGGCTCGATCCGGCCGATCCGGTCGTCATGCGCGACCGCGAGCGGCTCGGCGAGGTGCGCGCGGCGCGCGCTGCCGCCGCCCAAGCCTATTTCCGGGCGCACGCCGCCGAGTGGGACCGCATCCGCCGCCTGCACGCCGCCGACGCGGACGTGGAGGCGGCGATCCACGCGGCGCTCGCCGAGCGTCCGTTCCGCTCGCTGCTCGATCTCGGCACCGGCACCGGCCGCATGCTCGAGCTGTTCGGGCCGCAGATCGAGCGCGGCCTCGGCGTCGACCTCTCGCTCGACATGCTGCTCATCGCCCGCGCCCGCCTCGAGCGCGCGGGGCTGCGCCATTGCAGCGTGCGCCAGGGCGACATCTACGACCTTGCGGTCTCGCGCGATTCCTTCGACCTGGTGATCGTCCATCAGGTGCTGCACTTCCTCGACGACGGCGCGCGGGCGATCCGCGAGGCGGCGCGGGTGCTCCGCCCGGACGGCCGGCTGCTGGTGGTCGACTTCGCGCCGCATGACCTCGAGTTCCTGCGCGAGGAGCACGCGCACCTGCGCCTCGGCTTCGCCGCCGAGACCGTCGCGCAATGGATGGGCGCGGCCGGGCTCGAAATGGTGCTGCACCGGACGCTCCCGCCCGAGCCCGGCACCGACGGCAAGATCGCCGTGTCGCTGTGGCTCGCCCGCGATCCGCGCATCGCCTTCGCCGACGCCGCCCGGGAGGTCGCCTGATGGACGCGCCGCAGACACGCCGCAGCCGCTTCGTCGGTGGAAACGGACGCGCGCCGATCCGCGTCTCGTTCGAGTTCTTCCCGCCGAAGACCGAGGAGATGGAGAAGACGCTGTGGGAGGCGATCGCTCGCCTCGCGCCGCTCGCGCCCGCCTTCGTGTCGGTGACCTACGGAGCCGGCGGCTCGACGCGCGAGCGCACCCACGCGACCGTCAAGCGCATCCTGGCGGAGACCGCCCTCGTGCCGGCCGCGCATCTGACCTGCGTGGCGGCGACGCGCGCCGAGATCGACCAGGTGATCCGCGGCTATTGCGAGGCGGGCGTGCGCCACATCGTGGCGCTGCGCGGCGATCCGACCGGCGGGGTCGGCGAGCGCTACGCGCCGCATCCGCCTGGTGGCGGGGATCAAGCGCATCGCCGACGTGGAAGTGTCGGTCTCCGCCTACCCGGAAAAGCATCCGGACAGCCCCACGGTCGAAGCCGACATCGACATGCTCAAGGCCAAGGTCGACGCCGGGGCCGGCCGCGCCATGACCCAGTTCTTTTTCGAGAACGATCTTTACTTCCGCTATCTCGAACGGGTGCGCGCGCGCGGCATTTCGATTCCGATCGTGCCCGGCATCCTGCCGGTGCAGAACTTCAAGCAGACGAAGTCTTTCGCCGAACGGTGCGGCGCGTCGGTGCCGCGCTGGCTCGCCGAACGGTTCGCCGGTCTCGAGGAGGATGCCGCCACCCGCAAGCTGATCGCCGCCGCGGTCGCCGCCGAGCAGGTGCTCGATCTCGTCGATCAGGGCGTGAGCGACTTCCACTTCTACACCATGAACCGCGCCGACCTCGTTTACGCGGTGTGCCATCTGCTCGGCCTGCGCCCCGCTTCTTCTCCCTCTCCCCGAAGGGGAGAGGCGGTTACCGCGCTGCAAGGAACGACGGGCGGCGCAACATGACGTCCGCTATGTCTTCCGTCGAATCGGAGCTGCGCCGTGTCGCGCGCGAGCGCATCCTGGTGCTCGACGGCGCCATGGGCACCATGATCCAGGCGCTCGGGCTCGACGAGGAGGCGTTTCGCGGGGCGCGGTTCGACGCCTGGAACCGCGAGGTGCGCGGCAACAACGACCTGCTCAACCTGAGCCGGCCGGACGCGGTGCGCGACATCCATCTCGCCTATTTCCGCGCCGGGGCCGACATCGCGGCGACCAACACGTTCTCCTCGACCGCGATCGCGCAGGCCGATTACGGCATGGCCGACATCGCCTACGAGCTCAACCACGCGGGCGCGCGGCTCGCGCGCGAAGCCGCGGCGATCGCCGCCGAGGAAGACGGACGCGGCCGCTTCGTCGTCGGCGCGATCGGCCCGACCAACCGCACCGCCTCGATCTCGCCCGACGTCAACCGGCCGGGCTTTCGCGCCATCAGCTTCGACGAGCTCAAAGCCGCCTATGCCGAGCAGGCGCGCGGCCTCGTCGACGGCGGCGTCGACATCCTGCTGGCCGAAACGATCTTCGACACGCTCAATGCCAAGGCGGCGCTCTATGCCATCGCCGAGGTGTGCGAGGAGAGCGGGACGCGCCTGCCGGTGATGATCTCGGGCACGATCACCGATCGCTCCGGCCGCACGCTGTCGGGCCAGACGCCGGCGGCGTTCTGGAACTCGGTACGCCACTCCGCGCCGTTCTCGATCGGACTCAACTGCGCGCTCGGCGCCAAGGAGATGCGCGCGCACATCGCCGAGATCGCCCGCGTCGCCGATACGCTGGTGTGCGCCTATCCGAACGCCGGGCTGCCCAACGAGTTCGGGCTCTACGACGAGAGCCCGGACTACATGGCGGAACTGCTGGGCGAGTTCGCCGACGCGGGCCTCGTCAACGTGGTCGGCGGCTGCTGCGGCACGACGCCGGCGCATATCCGCGCCATCGCGCACGCGGTCGCCGGCAAGGCGCCGCGCCCGATCCCCGCGCCGCCGCGCCTGCTCCGCCTCGCCGGCCTCGAGGCCTTCGCGCTCACGCCGGAAATTCCCTTCGTCAATATCGGCGAGCGCACCAACGTCACCGGCTCGGCGCGCTTTCGCAAGCTGATCACCGCGGGCGACTTTGCCGCCGGCCTCGAGGTCGCGCGCGACCAAGTCGAGAACGGCGCGCAGATCATCGACGTGAACATGGACGAGGGCCTGCTCGATTCCGAAAAGGCGATGGTCGAGTTCCTCAACCTGATCGCCGCCGAGCCCGACATCGCCCGCGTGCCGGTGATGGTCGATTCCTCGAAATTCAGCGTCATCGAGGCGGGCCTCAAATGCCTGCAGGGCAAGCCGGTGGTCAATTCGATCTCGCTCAAGGAGGGCGAGGCGGAGTTCGTGCGCCAGGCGAGTATCGTGCGCCGCTACGGCGCCGCCGTGGTGGTGATGGCGTTCGACGAGAAGGGCCAGGCCGACACGATCGAGCGCAAGGTGGCGATCGCCCGGCGCGCCCATGACGTCCTGGTGGACAAGGTCGGCTTCCCGTCCGAGGACATCATCGTCGACCCGAACATTTTCGCGGTCGCGACCGGCATCGAGGAGCACGACAATTACGGCGTCGCCTTCATCGAGGCGGCGCACGCCATCCGCCAAAATCTGCCGCACGTCCACGTTTCCGGCGGCGTCTCCAACCTGTCGTTCTCGTTCCGCGGCAACGAAGCGGTGCGCGAGGCGATGCACTCGGTGTTCCTGCTCCACGCCATCAAGGCGGGCATGGACCTCGGCATCGTCAATGCCGGCCAGATCGCCGTCTATGACGATCTCGATCCCGAGCTGCGCGAGGCCTGCGAGGACGTGGTGCTCAACCGCCGCAAGGACGCGACCGAGCGGCTGCTGGCGCTCGCCGACCGCTACCGCGGCCACGGCATGGAGAAAAAGGAGGCGGATCTCGCCTGGCGCGAGCAACCGGTCGAGAAGCGCCTCGCCCATGCGCTCGTGCATGGCATCACCGATTTCATCACCGAGGACGTCGAGGAGGCGCGCGGCGCCGCCGACCGGCCGCTCGCGGTGATCGAGGGGCCGCTCATGGCCGGCATGAACATCGTCGGCGACCTGTTCGGCTCCGGCCGCATGTTCCTGCCGCAAGTGGTCAAGTCGGCGCGCGTGATGAAGCAGGCGGTCGCCTACCTCATGCCGTTCATGGAGGAGGAGAAGCGGCGCAGCGGATTGGGCCAGCAGAAGTCCGCCGGCAAGATCGTGATGGCGACGGTGAAGGGCGACGTGCACGACATCGGCAAGAACATCGTCGGCGTCGTGCTCCAGTGCAACAATTACGAGGTGATCGACCTCGGCGTGATGGTGCCGGCCGCGAAGATCCTCGACACCGCGAAGGCGCAAGGCGCCGACATCGTCGGCCTGTCGGGGCTGATCACGCCGTCGCTCGATGAGATGTGCCACGTCGCCGCCGAGATGGAGCGCCAGGGTTTCGATCTGCCGCTGCTGATCGGCGGTGCGACCACCAGCCGGGTCCACACCGCGGTGAAGATCCATCCGAACTACCGCCGCGGCCAGACCGTCTACGTCACCGACGCGAGCCGCGCGGTCGGCGTCACCTCGGCGCTCGTGTCGGCGCAGCAGCGGCCGGGCTATGTCGCGGACGTGCGCGCGGAGTACGCCCGGATCGCGGCGGCGCATGCGCGCAGCCAGGAAGAGCGGCATCGCCTCTCGCTCGCCGACGCGCGCGCCAATGCGCTGAAGATCGACTGGCGGAGCACTGCGCCGCCGGCGCGGCCGACGTTCCTCGGCACCCGGGCGCTCGCCGATTATCCGCTTGCCGAGCTCGTCGATTACATCGACTGGACGCCGTTCTTCTCCACCTGGGAGCTGACCGGCAAGTATCCGGCGATCCTCGACGACCGGAAATTCGGCGAGGCGGCGCGCGCGCTCCATGCGGACGCGCGGGCCATGCTGGAGAAGATCGTAAGGGAGCGCTGGTTCGGCGCCGGCGCGGTGATCGGCTTCTGGCCGGCCAACTCGGTCGGCGACGACATCGTGGTGTTCGCCGACGAGAGCCGCAAGCGGCCGCTCGCGGTGCTGCATACGCTGCGCCAACAGCTCGCGCGGCGCGAGGGCCGTGCCAATGTGGCGCTCGCCGATTTCATCGCGCCGCTGGAGAGCGGCGTCGCCGACTATGTCGGCGGCTTCGCCGTGACCGCGGGCATCGGCGGGGACGCGCGCGCCGACCGCTTCAAGAGCCTCAACGACGACTACTCGTCGATCATGGTCAAGGCGCTGGCCGATCGCCTTGCCGAGGCGCTGGCCGAACGCATGCACGAGCGCGTGCGCAACGAGTTCTGGGGCTATGCGCCGGACGAGGCGATGCGCACGGAGGACTTGATCGGCGAGAAATATCGCGGCATCCGCCCGGCGCCCGGATACCCGGCGCAGCCCGACCACACCGAGAAAGGCACGCTGTTCCGCCTGCTCGACGGCGAGGCGCAGATCGGCGTGCGGCTCACCGAAAGCTTCGCCATGTGGCCGGGCGCGTCCGTGTGCGGGCTCTACTTGAGCCATCAGCAGAGCCACTATTTCGGCGTCGGCAAGATCGAGCGCGACCAGGTCGAGGACTATGCGCGCCGCAAGAACTGGACGATCGCGCAGGCCGAGCGCTGGCTCGCGCCGATCCTCAACTACGATCCCGCGCCCGCCCAGCAGGCGGCTGAGTGACGCGGTTTAATCTCCCCGCGAAACATCGACGCTCGCTCAACAGCTGAACGCACGCGGGCCGCCGCGATATCCTTGTTACCGGCCCTGTTCGTCGGGCTACTGCGGTTCACCGAAACACCGCCGGACCGTCGTCGAAATACCAAAATCCGCAGGCACTCGATGCAATCATGCATAAATCCCTCGTTTGGGACGACGCCCGCATCCTCCTCGCGGTGGTGCGCCATGGCACGCAGGCGGCGGCCTCGAAGGCGCTCGGGGTCGATCAGGCGACCGTCTCGCGCCGGCTGCTGCGGCTCGAGGACGTGATCGGCACGCCGCTGTTCCTGCGTGACGGCACGCGCCTCATTCCGACCGAGGCGGCGCGGCGCATGTCCGAGCGCGCCGAGGAAGCCGAGGCTTCGCTGGTCGCAGCCTTCGCCCACGACACGGAACGCGAGGCGGAGGGCGTGGTGCGGATCGCCGCGGTGCCGATGATCACCGCCCATGTGCTGGCGCCGGCGCTGCGCCTGCTGCGCGATCTGGCGCCGACCGTGCTGGTCGAGTTGATCGGGACACAGGAGAACCTGAGCCTCACCCGGCGCGAGGCCGACATCGCGCTCCGCCTCGCCCGGCCGGGCAGCGGCAGCTTCCTCGCCCGCCGCATCGCCATGGTGAGCTACGGCGTCTACGCGCGCCGCGGCGCCGACGCGGATCGGCTGCCCTGGGTCGCCTACGACGATACCCTGGCCGATTTGCCGGAGGCGCGCTGGCTGGAGCGCCGGCAGGGCGAGCCCGTGGTCGCGCGGGGCGCCGATGTCGAGACCATTTTCCAGGCGGTGCGCTCCGGCATCGGGCGCGGCCTGCTGCCCGCGTTCATCGCCAAGCGCGACAGCGGCCTCATCGCGGCCCCGGCCCCCGAGCCGCTGCCCAGTCGCGAGCTGTGGCTCCTGGTCGAGCGGCAGGTTCGCCAAATCCGCCGCGTGTCGCTCACGCTGGGTTGGGTCGAAGCGGTCGTGCGCGACGCGTTCGCGCCGGCGGCCGGGTGATCGCTGTTTTTCTGGGGATCAAAAACGCGAACACCGGAGAGATGGCCTCTCCGGTGTGCTGTGGCGCCGTTCCGTCTTATTGGTGGAGCATGATCTTGTCCGAAAACCGGTACCCACTTTTCGGGATCATGCTCTAACAGCGCTCTTTGGGCCTATGGCGTTGTCGTTGGACGCTTCTCGAACTCAGAACGCCCCCAGCAGCACGGCGCCGACGAACGCGAACGCCGCGCAAACCGCCAGGACATTGAGCCTCAAGGCTAGGTCCACGTCAGTGCCTCCCTATGGGTTGGTAGACGAAAGTCTAACAGAGACAGCCCGCAGTCCGAAGCTGATAACGTGCTGCACCGCCGTCGGTTCCAAAGAAAATTCCGGTGCTGTGGATTTCTTTTAAGCTATTGAGAGATATGGAAATATTTATCCCAGGGTCCGAGCCCGGAGCCTCTTTCGTATAGCGGTATAATCGTAGCAATACGAGCCTCAGCCACGCCGGTGGGATGCTACCGCATCCTCGACGAAGCGGGCCGCTTCGAGCGCGCCGCGGTCGTGGCCGAATCGGCCGACCACCTGCACCCCGAGCGGAAGCCCGGCCGGATCGCTCAGCCCGGGGATGTTGACGCAGGGCGTGCCCATCAACGTCCACAGGCGATTGAAGATCGCCGTCCCGGTCGAGGCAAGGCTCGGCGGCGCCGCCCCGGGCGCCGAGGGCGTGAGGATCACGTCCGCGTCGCCCGTCAAGTCCGCCAGCACCTGGCGCGCCCGCTTGGTGATGCGCCGGGCGGCATCATAAGCCTCGGCATCGATGCCGGCGGCGGCGTCCAGCAGGGTGCGCAGGATCGGGCTGAGCCGGTCGCGATGGTGGTCGTATTCGAAGGCGAGCGCGCGATATGCCTCGTAATCCTGGATCGTTCCGTGGGCGTGGAACGCATCCTCGAGCACCGACGGCATCTCCGCGTCGCTCACCCGCGCGCCCGCCGCCTCGGCCGCACGCGCAGCGGTCTCGAGCGCGCCCTTCATGGCATCGCTTGCCTGGTCCCAGATATGGGTGCGCATCAGCAGGACGCGCGGCGCCGACGGCGGCGCCTGGTCGACCCGCAGATCGCGTCCGCTGATCGCCGCCGCCGCAAAGGCAACATCGCCGACGCCGGCGGCGAACAACCCGGCCGTATCGAGGTTCCAGGAAAAGCATTTCATCCCGACCGTGGGCAGCAGCCGGTACGACGGCTTGAAGCCGGCGACGCCGCAGAACGCGGCCGGGCGGATGACCGAGCCGCCGGTCTGGCTGCCGACCGCGACCGGCACCATGCCGGCAGCGACCGCCGCCGCCGAGCCCGAGGACGAGCCGCCCGGCGTGTGCTCGGGATTGCGCGGATTTCGCGTTTTGCCCGGGTGCAGATAGGCAAGCTCGGTCGTCACCGTCTTGCCGAGCACGATGCCGCCGGCGCGCCGGATCATTGCGACCAGGGCGGCGTCGGCGGGCGGGCGGTGGCCTGCATGGATCGGCGTGCCGCAGGCGGTGGGAAAATCCGCCGTATCGAAAATGTCCTTCACGCCAACCGGCAGGCCGCGCAGCGGCCCGCGCGCCGCCGCGTCCTTGGCACCCGCGCGCGCCGCGTCGAGATCGAGCGCCTCGAACGCTCCGATGTCCGCTTCGCACACGGCGATCGCGTCGGCGGCGCTTTCCATGACGGCCTCGGCGGTGAGGCCTCCGGCCTCGATGCGCCGGGCAAGGTCGAGCGCTGAAAGCATTCCGCCGGTCCCCCTGGATCGCCAACGTGCCGCGCGGACGGCCGATCGTGCCGCCGCGGCGCGATGTGGCCCGAAAGCCCTTTCACGATCAAGGCCGGGCTTGCCGCGCCCCGCGCGGTCCGAAGCCGCGTCGCGCCGTCGCGACCATTGAAGAATCCTTAACGGAATTCCTCGCATGCTCCGCGCCATGGCGCGTGGAGTAGCCCTGTATCTCGTCGGCTCCGTCGCCCTCGTCGCGCTCGCCGCCTGCGGCCGCAGCTGGTTTGAGGAGCGCGAGCCGTGGCGGCACGAGGCGGAGGCCGAGTGCATCAAGTCCGGATCCGTGAAGGAAGGGCCCGCCATCGTCCAGATGCGGCCGATCCAGGGCCCCGGCATGTGCGGCGCCGATTTCCCCCACAAGGTGTCGGCCTTGGGCGACAGCCCGCCGCTGGCCTTCGCGGATGATCCACGCCCGCCGGGCATGATTCCGCAGTCTTCAATTCCACAGTCTTGGCGCGCGCCACCGGCCGAGCCGCTCTACGCGCCCCCCCAGGCTTATCCGGCGCGCCCGCCCTATGCGCCCGTCGCCGCGCAGCCCGGCGCGCCGCTCACGATCACGCCGCCCGGCTCCGAACCGTACGGCCCCGATGAACCGGGGACCTACGCGGATGCGCCCTATCCCGAGCGCTACCGGGCACCGCGCGCATCCTACCCATCGGGGCCGGTGGAGCCCGAGGAAACCGCGCCGCCGCCGTCGCGTTCGCTTTCGATTGGCGGGAGCGCGGCGGTGACGCCGGCAGCGACGCTCGCCTGTCCGCTGGTCTCGAGCCTCGACAACTGGATGTCGACCGGGGTGCAGCCTGCGGCCCAGCGCTGGTTCGGCCAGCCGGTCGTCGAGATCAGGCAGATCTCCGCCTATGCGTGCCGCTCCATGAACGGCCAGCGCGGCGCGCCCATCTCCGAGCATGCCTTCGGCAATGCGCTTGACATCGCCGCGTTCACGCTCGCCGACGGCCGCAAGGTCACGGTGCGCGAGGGCTGGCGCGGGCTGCCGGAAGAGCGCGGCTTCCTGCACGACGTGCATGCCAACGCGTGCCGGCAATTCTCGACCGTGCTCGCGCCCGGCTCGAACGCGTTCCACTACGATCACATCCACGTTGACCTGGCGCGGCGGGCGAGCGGACGCAGCATCTGCAATCCCGCGCCCATCCCGGGCGACGCGGTCGCGCGCCGCGACCCGTTCGTCACCGGCTCGACCGGGCCGCGCCCGGCGCCGCGTTTGGGCGGCTACGTCCGCGGGCGGGCGTATGACGCATCCCTGCCCAGCGCCGTAGCCGGCGAGGATTGAGCGCCACCGAATTGCGCCGCGGCGGCCAGGACGGCTAGAGTTCCCGGACTCCAGATAAGGGAACTCGACATGGGACAAATCCACGAGATTGCCGTCAACCGCCTGCGGCCGACCCAGATCACCGTCGGGATGGTCGAAGTCCACGACAAGATCAAGCACCTCAAGGAGGTGCGCGATCATCCGCATCACTTGAAGGAATTCCTCGCCGGGCACCCGATCCCGGTGGTGGAGGGGCCGGAGGAAAAATATTACGTCGTCGACCATCACCATCTGGGCCGCGCCATGTGGGAGGCCAATGTCGACGGCGCGTCGCTCGAGGTGATCGCCAACCTCGCGAAGCTCGCCGGCGAGGGATTCTGGAACGAGATGGACCGGCAGAAATGGGTGCATCCCTACGACGACCAGGGGCGCAAGAAGCATTTCGAAGAAATCCCCCACCACCTGCGCCAGCTGCTCGACGACCCCTACCGCAGCCTTGCCGCCTACGTCCGCAATGCGGGCGGCTACGACAAGACGCAGAAGCCGTTCGCCGAGTTCGTGTGGGCGGATTTTTTCCGCACCCGCATCCCGGCCAAGCTCGTCAAGGATGATTTCGACAAGGCGATCCAGCAGGCGCTCGCCTATGCGGGCAGCGCCGCCGCCGCGAAGATGCCGGGCTATATCGAGCGGAAGTAAATTTGCGAACGGCGAACAGCCACCTTCGCGGCTATTCGTCATTCGCTACGCGCCGTTCTCCCTTGCCAACGCTCGCGAGGAAGCGATCCACCAGATCATTGAAGCGAGACGCGCGCTCGAAATAAACCGAGTGGCCGGCCGCCGGCACGTGCTGCACTTGTGCATTCGGCATCAGGGCCGCGAGCGGATCGGCGAGGAACGGCGGAAACACCGTGTCCTCCTCCCCGGCGATGAAGAGGGTCGGCACCGCGAGCGTCCTGAGCACGTCGGGCGGTCGCGTCTGCAGCGCGATCATGCGCGCGCGCAACGCTTCCTTGTCGAGCTTGGCGGCGGCCATGGCGTCGATCGCCTGATAGAGAAAATGCAGCGCCGGCTGCTCGCGTGCCATGCGCTCGCCCGCGGCCGGATGGATGCCTTGCCGCCGCATGCTTTCGCGCGCCGCCGCGGCGCCGGCGATCCATTGGTCGAGGCGGTGCGGATCGCGCAGCAGGGTGGCCTTGCGGGCGACCGCGCCGGCGGTCGAGGCGAGCACGATCGCGGGCACGCGGTCGGGCCGCGCCAGCGCGTAGTCGAGGCAGGACCAGCCGCCCATCGACTGGGCCACGAGATGCACGCGATCGAGCGCGAGGTGATCGACGAGCGCGGCAAGGTCGGCCGCATAGTCGGCCGGATCGGGCCCGCCGGCAATCTCGCCGGACGGCGCAAAGCCGCGGTGCGCAAAGGTCACGCAGGTGAAGCGGGTGCAGAAATGCGCCACCTGCTGCCACCAGCTCAGATGATTGCCGCCGAGGCCGTGCGCGAACACGATCGCCGGGCCGGCGCCCGTCACCTCGTAGTAGAGGGGGCAGCCGGGGCGGTCGAGATAGGCGCGTGCGGTTGGTCTTGGCATAGTCGGTCGATATCAGCTTCCTGCTTGCGTGATCGGCTGCGCGAGAATCCATAGGCTGACTGCGGTATATCCCACCATCAGCGCCAGCATCGGAATCTGGCTCTTGAGAATTCTGGCCCGATCGGCGAAGCGACGCATCGCCTGGGCGTGGGCCAGCCAGACGGCGATCACATGACCGGCGACGATAAGCGTCAGGGAAGCGTACCAAACGAAGCGCGCATTTATGATGCTGAGATCGATGAGATAAAGCCGAGTCCCAAACAAGTTCCAGCCAAGCGCAAAGGGGTCGGAAGCGATGGGAATAATGAATTGTCCGGCGATCAGCAGATAGGACAGATAATGCGAGAGGTGATACGCAATTGCAATCGGGACGATTGTCAGGACGAACAGGCACGCCACGTCAGAGGTGTTCACCGAGACGTCGTCCGTCGAGAGCGCGAGGGCCATGAGGCGGGCCACCAGCAGGTAGATCGCGGCGAAGATCAAGGGGAAGCAGATCAATGCGGCGCTCGTCAGAAGAAGATAAGGCGATGATCCGAAAACTACGGCGGCCTGATGCAAGAACGCACTGGTCAGCGCCCAGTCGCTGATCGCCGCCCACAGCGGCGTCTCGAGAAAACCATCAAACGTCACGGTGGCGAGAATGAGCAGGGCAAAGGCGGCGATCGAACGCGCAACCGGCGATCGGACGAGCAAACCGACGGCGGGCGCGCGGAGAACGATGCCGTTATCATCGCCGTCGTGCTTGTGGGCGAGAACAGCGAACCGCGCCAGCAGGCCGAATGCTACGGCGAACGCTTCGCCGTTTGCAACCCAGGTGCGGCGGCCAAACACCGCCATCCCGGTCCAGCTTATCGCGGAATAGATGAGGATGGCCGACGCAAGAGCCGCCGGACGGTCGCGCGCAGGCCAGACCAGCTCCATCCAGGCAAAGCCAAAGAACAAGATCAGCGCGGGAGAAGCTCCGAGAACCTCGGGATACGGCATCAACGGCCGAGGCGAACGGCCGTTTCGACAGCAGATCCATTCACCGAAGCGGAAAAGGCCGTCCCACGGACTGATCAGGGCCCACACGTTGCCGAGCAGAGCGCTGGTATAGGCGATTCCAACCCAGCCAATGATCCAGACAAAAACCGGCAGCGGATTCTTAAAAGGACTTTCACTGCCGAAAAAACCCGCGATCAGCAGCAGAATCAACAACGCCGCTGAAATGCCTCTTATCACTAGGCTGAGAGCGCGCGCCGCCGGCCCATGCGGCACGCGCAAGCAGGCGCTCTCCACAGACGCGGGCCCGGACGTCTTGGACGCGCGAGCGAAGATTGCCAGGAGAAGAAAACTCAAGGCCACGACCAGGGCGGCACCGAGCAAATACAGAGAAAGAGGAAGCGGAAGATCGTAGCGCGCGCCGAAACCATGCGCCTCTGCCGGGCCAACCCTCAGCAAGGCCGCGACAGCCACTGCATAACCGAAATAGCGCTGCATGTCGGTTGATCGTGGGGAGACGTCAGTGGAGCCGGTCCGTCGGCCGTCCACCGACCCCGTTGCGCGACCCATGAAAGGCAAATCCGCAGGTTGCACGGGCGAGCACGTTGTAACCGTGGAGGCGGAACTCCGATTCCGTATCGCTCTTCCGTCGCAGCATCACTTCGTCTCCCCTGTGGACGCGAACAATATCCTTTTAGCGCAATTTTGTATTTTCCCGCCGCCTTGCGTGTCGGCACACGACATTTCGATTGACAGCAGCGCGCGGGACCCGCCAGACTGCGGCAACTCCGCAAATGACAGGGGGTCATCATGACACGGTTTGCTTGGTGCAGTGCACCAACCTTCGTCGTGGCCGCTACGCTTTTGTCTGCAACTGCTGCGCAGGGGGAAATCCTCGCCCTTGTGAACTTCGAAAGCAAACCCGCCGAGGCGCTCAAAGCCTATTCAAGCCCGGTGCGAGGGCAGACGCGGACCGAGGCTATCGCGATCCTCGATGTCGACCCGCAGTCGCCGGGTTTCGGCAAGATCGTCAGGGAGATCAGCCTTCCGGGGGATCTCGTAGCCCATCACATCTTCTACAATCGCGACTCCTCGAAGATCTATGTCACGTCGCTTGGCAAGGCCGAGATGCGAGTCATCGACATGAAGGACCCGTCGCTGCCGATGAAGACGGTCGCCGTGCCGGCATGCCAGGTCGGCGAGGATGTCGTGTTCTCGGAAGACAATAAGCGCTGGTACCTGACCTGCATGGGATCGAAGAACATCATCGAAGGCGATGCCGTCAAGGACGAGCCGCTCAAGGCCATTACCCTGCCGAAACCATATGCCCATGGCATCGCCGTCCATAGCGGGATTGACCGCATTCTGGTAACCTCCACGGTGCGGCCGTCGGACCTGGGTGACGCGGGCGACAGCATCGGTGTGTTAAAAGCGTCGACCGGCGAGGTTCTCGGCACTCACCGGGTGTCCAACAAGCCGGAGCCGGGCGGCGAGGCCCCGGTCGAGATCCTGTTCGTTCCGCGCTCGAACCCGCCGGTTGCTTACGTCACCAACATGTACGGGTCCCAGCTGTGGACGGCGACCTGGAATCCGGCGAAGCAAGACTTTGAGATGGCGATGGCCGTCGACTTCGCCAAACACGATGCGGGCGTGCCGCTGGAGATGTACTTCACCGACGATAACTCGCGCATGTACGTGACTACGGCAAAACCCGGGCATCTGCACGTCTTCGACATCTCGCAGGACGTTGCAAAGCCGAAGCTGTTGCAATCGATCTCGACGGCCGAAGGCTCGCACCATGTGGCCTTCAACAAGGACATGTCCATCGGCTGGGTGCAAAATTCGTTGATCAACCTGCCTGGGATGAGCGACGGCTCGATCACCGTCGTCGATCTCAAGCAGGGCAAAGTGATCGCCAGCCTGGACACGTTCAAGAAGGACGGCTTCAATCCGAATTGCATCGTGCTGCTTCCACGGTGGAACCACCTTGCCGGCCATTGATCGCCGGAGGGGTCAGCTCGGGGGAGCCCCGGCAGGTTGTCTGCGGGGCTCCATCTGATGTCAGAAAGGATGTGTCTCCAGGCGGGCTGATCCTGCCTGAGTGATCCGCTGATGCCATGTTGCAGCAGCGGCAGAGGTCCCGAACGACTGTCGCCGCTCAATTTCCGGATGTCGTCCGCACGCATTATGCACGGCTTATCGGCATGACGACCTCTCAACTCGCTGCGGTGACGCCGGCCGAGCCGGCCGCTGACCGATCCGAGTTCTGGCGCGCGCTGCGCGATAGGTCGGCCGCGCCGAAGTCCGCCCCGTCAGTATCGGCGTCGGTGATGGAAACAGGAGTCAACGTGCTCGCCGAGCTGAGCGTGACTCCTGCGCGGACGCTGCACAGCGCACCGCTCGTCAAGAGCAGCCCGCTGTCGCCGCCCGTCCGCGCCATGCTGGAGGCGCGCGAGTTTGGTCGCCGCTTCGATGCGGTTGCGCTCGATGTCGCGTCGGTGGAGGAACGTCTGCCCCGCTTGGCCGTGCCGCACGGCGAGGTGGAATTCTGGGCGAGCGACCGCTCGCTGGAGGACCTCTCGCTGTCGGTGGACGGGCTGCTGCAGCATCGCAAACGGCTCGTTGCACGCACCGTCAATCGCCAGAGCCGGCGAAGACAAGTGTTGGTGCTCGGAGCCGGGCCGGCCGGACTCATGGCGGCGGTTCAACTCGCCCTGCGAGACAATTGCGTGGTCGTCTGCGAGGCGCGCGAAGTGTACGCGCGCAATCGCTACATCGGCGTCTATAAGGAGATCACTCACCTGATGGCTGCGATCGGCATGCCCGAGAGCATGACTTATGATTTTTCGCAGTACCGTGGGAAGCGGGGCATCATGCTGGCCGATATCCAGACGCTTCTGCACGGCCTCGCGCTGAAACTGGGTGCCGTGATCTACACCGGTGCGGTCGCGCGGAGTCTCGACTTGCAAACACTCGGCAGCGGAGAGGCGGAGCTCCAGCGGGCGCCGCGGACCGGCTCGCATACGCCCATATCGGTCGGGATGACGCGATGGCAACACGACAGGGTGTGCAGAGTAACGTCCGGCGTGACCATCCGCTTTGACGCGATTGTGGAGGCAAGCGGCGGCCGCAGCGGACTGCGCGAGAGTCTGGTCGGCAAGGAGAACATCGTTTCTCTGCACGAGATAGGCGTCGCGGCGGCGAAACAGGATCCATCACTGGAATCCT
>WNGG01004409.1_pt1 | contig 15798 bp, 12 predicted proteins | sample 5400661 | NCBI WGS metagenome assembly WNGG01 (sample SAMN13153372, study PRJNA577476) | soil metagenome | isolation source: 100 cm soil or saprolite under Garry oak tree replicate 1 | place: USA:California | collected 2016-06-15
GCGAGACCATCTCATTCACGCCGGTTATGATCCTTCTCGAGATGTCGCGGGTGACTTGTTCCCATGGCATCTCCTTCCACGTGTGGATTTTCATTGCTCCTCCGACAGCGTCAGACAGCAACCGGAAAGCTTCAACGTCTCCGAACATGTTTTCTGTTCTTTGAGGATAGCAAAGGAGTCTTTCTTGGCAAAGGAGATGTTCGGCCACAGAGACACGGAGACACAGAGATTTCTCCGTGTCTCGGTGTCTCTCTGGCAAAGCAAAGGCAAAGGCAAAGGACCGCTTATTGTGTCGTCATTCTATAAGTGATACTATCCAGCGGCTGTTTTCGAGGCGGTCAGGGCTGGGGCATCGTGTTGCCCTCCCGGAGAGCGGAATAAAGAAAGGAGCAAAGCCTTCGCATGAAAAAGCAGGGTGAGGAGGAAAACGCGGAAAATATTGCCACTCCTGAGGCGGACGAGACCTGGCCATCCTACACCATGGTCGAAGGGAGAATGAAGAAGATCTATTTCGACTTCTACCAGGAGACCTACAAGCGGAGCAAAATCGACCGCAAAACCAAGGAGCTGATTGCCATCGCCGCCTCGCTCGGCTTCCGGTGCCAGGGATGCCTTAACGGTCATATCAAGAAAGCCATGAAGTTCGGGGCAACACCGGAAGAGATCAGTGAATCGATCGCTATCGCCATGGGAGTTGCCGCAGCATCCGTCGTTGATCTGACAGATATCGCCGCCGCTCGACTAAAGATCAAGCTCTTCGAATAAATTCTCAATGCCGCGCCGGTCCAGGGAAGAAATCCGCGTGGTTTTGTGTCTTTTTCTGGTCCTCTTTCTTGGCGTCGCCGACAGCCAGATCGTCAGCCCTCTCCTTCCCGCAATTCGCGCCAGGGTGGGCAGATCCTCGCTTGAGATGGGCCATCTCTTCACCGGGTATTCCCTCAGCGCAGGGCTTTCCGTGCTGATCTGGGGGCCCTTGTCGGACCTGTTTGGCCGCCGGAGAGGGCTCCTGGCGGGATTGGCGCTGTTCGCGTCCGGCTCGTGCATTTCCTTCCTTTCCGCTACCTACGGCGGCATCCTGGCCGGGCGCGTGATCACGGGAATGGGGGCCAGCATGCTCAGTCTCAATACGATTTCCTATGCCGCAGACTTCTTCCCCTACGCAAACCGGGGATGGGCGATGGGTTCGATCTTTTCCTCCTATTTCGCCGCACTCATCCTGGGAGTTCCTTTGGGCTCCCTGGTTGGGGATGCGCTGGGATGGAACGCGGTATTTGGGATCAGCGGAATCTTGGCTCTGCTTCTTGCTGCTCTCTCAATTGTTTTGCTCCCTCCGCCGGCCGGCCACGCCGGGGAGGTTCGAACGCCTGTCTCTTTGATTCGTCACGCCCGCGTCTATCTGGATTTCGCCACTTCCCGCGGATCGCTGGGAGCGCTTGTCAGTTCGTGCCTCACATCAGCCGGGACCACGGGATTTCTCGCCTTCGTTGGTATCTGGTTGCACGATGTGTTTGGCAAGACAAGCAGGGAAATTAGTCTGGTTTTCTTGACTTCAGGAGCCGCGGCGCTCCTCGCTTCTCCGTTTGCCGGAACGCTCTCGGACAGATTTGGGAAGAAGCTCCAGTTCGTCTGCAGCAATGTGGTGTTCGCCCTCCTGTTACTGGTACTGCCGCGGCTCGCATGGGGAGTCGGTCTTTTTGTCGTGTTCTGCGGCATCAGTCTTTGTGCGGCCTTCAGGCAGGGTCCTATGGAAGCGCTCATCACTGAAGTAGTTCCAGCAGCAACCCGGGGATCCTTCGTTGCGCTCAGAAATTGTTTTTCCCAGCTGGGGATCGCGCTGGCGGCTCTGGCATCCGGCAAGCTGTTTGACGTCAGCGGCTACGGCGCCATATGCCTTCTATGCTCCGCCCTGACATTGGCATCTGCCGCGGGAATGACGCTGCTGGTACGGCACGAGCACCTTTGAATGGCGGATCTCCGATTGCGGATTGCGGATTGCGGCTTTGGCTTTGAATTGCGGACTGCCGATTTGGAAGCACCTTTGAATGGCGGATTTTGGAAATAATGGACAGCTGAGACAATCCGAAATCCGCAATCCGCAATCGGCAATCCGAAATCGAAAATCCGCAATTAAATGCTTTGGCATGAATTTCGGAATTCGTTAGAATTATGCGCTTAAGCCTTGTATAGTCCCGCTCACCTCGAAGGAGGCCGTCGTGCGGCTTGCAAAGCACATCCTGCTGCTTCTATGCCTCGCTCTTCCGTCGGTCCATTGCGGCGGAGGTCGTGAGGGTCCCGACGCAATGGCGTCGATGAAGAAAAACAAAGTCGTGCGCATCGCCACCGATGCGGTCAACCTGCCGTTTGCGTTCGGGTCAGGGACCGGCGTTCAGGGGTTGGACGTGGATATAGGCGCGGAGATCGCCAAGGACCTCGGCTATGAACCGAAATGGATCAAGTCTCCATACGAGCGGCTCTTCGACCTCCTCGCGAATGGAGAAGTTGAGCTGATTATCTCGACGATCTCCATCACCCCGGACAGGAAGAAGGATTTCGCGTTTTCAGAGCCTTATTTTGAAACGGGAAATACGATCGCCCGGCGCAAGGACAACGAGGCGATTAAGGACTTGAACAGCCTCTCGGGAAAGAAGGTCGGAGTGCAATCGTCTTCGACGGGCCATAAGTTCATGGAATCCCGAGCCGGGTCCATGAAAGTAACGGCCGCGAAATTTTCCACGCTGGACGATGCGCTCGGGGCTTTGAACAGGACAGAAATCGACGCCGTGGTCGGTGACGAACACATCCTCACCTACAGCATCTACAAGAGCTATGCGAATCTCATGACCTTGGGAGTGCGGCTTACCGAAGAACACTACGGGGTGGTGGTCCGCAAAAACGAAAAGCAGCTTCTGGCCTCGGTCAATGCCACCATTGAGCGCCTGAAGAAATCCGGCGAATTGGAAGTGCTGCGCAAGAAGTGGTTCCAAGATGTAATGGAGCAAGTAGCTAAGCAACGCGACGACTTGCAACGAAACGAGATAATAAAGAAGGGGCCGAAGACGGTCGCATTCAACTTCGTCAAGGTCTCAGGTAACTTCCCGATGGACCGTCTGGACGGGTATCAACTGACTCTTGTGGGACCGAACGGAAAGTTTACCTCCGGCCCTATTCTCACCAATGGGTCTCGCGGCAGTTGCAAATTTTCGACCCCGGTCCCTCCAGGGGAGTATTCGCTCAACATGTCGATCTTGAAGCTGAATACGACGATAAAGATTCCCAAGATTGCCGCCAGCAGCGTAACCTTTGACATGAAAATCGCTGCGGACAAGGTCGATATCAGCCAGCGATAGTCTTTTCGCCCCGGGTGCGATGCTCAGGCGCTGCTTCGATCTCCGGTAACCATGAAGCCATTCAGAATTGTCCTTTTCGCAGCGCTCGTCTCGAGCGCCGCCACGTTCGCCCTCCTGCGCTGGGACCTCATTCCCGGATTTAGATGGCGAACGATACCAGGTGAAACACGGACGTGGGCTGCCGCCAATCCGTCCGGGCAACCCCCTCTTAGTCCGGACGAAGAGGTCAATGTTCGTGTTTACAACAATGTCAGTCCGGGCGTCGTGAACATCACCTCAACGGTGGTGGAATACGGTTTCTTCTTTGGCGCCATACCAAGCAAGGAGACCGGGAGCGGCTCGGTGTTGGATCTGGAGGGTCACGTGCTGACCAACTACCATGTGATCGCCGACGCCCAGAGTCTCGAGGTCGCATTGCCGGACGGAACCAAATATCGGCCGGCGGTAGTGGGCGCCGATCGGACAAACGACCTGGCGGTCCTCAAGATCCAAACCTCCAAGGAGCACCTTCACCCTGTCCCTTTGGGCGATTCCACAACTCTCAAAGTCGGTCAAAAAGTGTTGGCGATAGGGAACCCGTTGCGCCTCCAGAATACTCTGACGGTCGGAATCATCAGCTCGCTCGGGCGAACGATTCAGACCGAGAGCGGGGAACTCGTGGACAACATCGTTCAAACGGATGCGGCCATAAATCCCGGGAATTCGGGGGGACCCCTGCTGAACGCCGCCGGTGAAATGATCGGGATCAATACTTCGATATTCACCATCGGCGGCGGAAACATCGGCATAGGTTTCGCCGTTCCGGCGAGCACGATCCGGCGCGTCGTGGATGACCTGATCCGCTACGGCCGGGTGCTGCGCCCCTGGCTCGGTATTTCCGGATATACGATTACGGAAGACCTGGCTTCAGCGCTGAACCTGCCGGTCAGGCGCGGCATTCTCGTTGCGCAGGTTCAGAAGGGGAGCTGCGCGGATCAGGGCGGCATCCAAGGCGCCACCGAGATGGCAGTACTCTACAACGAGCGGATTCTCATTGGCGGAGATATCGTCACTGATGTGGACGGCAAGCCTGTTTCGTCCCGCGAAGAACTGAGACTTGCGCTGGAAGGCAAGCGGCCGGGCGAGACGGCGCGAGTTACGCTCTACAGGGGCCGGAACAAGATGGAGAAGACGATGCCCCTGGTGGAGCGCCCACAACGCAGTTTTCGCTTCTAGCTGGAAATGAAACCACAGATGAACACAGATAAATACGGATCGGCGTCCGTCTGTGTTCATCTGTGGTTTCGCATGCTTCGACCGGTCGGCTTCAGGCTCCTTGGTTTCGAGCTCCTTTTCTTCGGGCTCCTGACGCAACATGCGGGAAGTGGCGCCTACCAGGGCGAGGATGGCGAAGTTCGTAAACTCGCAGAGGGAGTTTACGTTCGCATCGCGGCCGCGGATCAGAGCATCGTCAGCAATGCCGGTTTTGTAGAGCTCGATAATTCGGTCCTCGTCTTTGACACGCACTTCACGCTGGAGGCCGGGCAGTCATTGCTGGCCGCGATCCAAAAGATTACAACCAAGCCGGTCCGCTATTTGGTAAACAGTCACTTTCATCCCGATCACACTCACGGCAATCAATCGTTCGCAGGGCCCGTCCACATAATTGCGACAACGAACGCGCGCCGCGACGTGGTGCAGCGCGATCTTCCCGCAATGAACCGCACACTTGGCATTGCGCAAGCACAGATCGAGAAGATGAAGAAAGACCTGATCGCGACCAAGGACCCGGCGCAGCAAGCGGGTCTTCGCGCGCAAATCCAGCAGCACCAGAAATTCCTGGATAGAATGACAGGCCTGAAGATTCTTCCTCCGGTCCTGGGGGTGGAAGACAGTCTCGATGTGAACGACACCGTGCGGCCGGCCCGGCTGCTATACCTGGGCAAAGGTCACACCGACGGCGACCTGGTTTTATATCTGCCCAAGGAGAAGATCGCCTTTGTGGGCGACCTCTTCTTTAACTCTGCGCTTCCCAATACGCAGGATGCCTTTCTGCTCGAATGGATGCGGACGCTGGCCGAGTTGCTGAAGCTCGACGCCGAGACTTTTGTTCCCGGTCACGGGCCCGTGGGCACAAAAAGCGAGGTGAAAGACTTCCTGAAGTATCTGGAAGAGCTAAAAGAGTGGGTGGAACCGCGTGTGACGGAAGGGGCTGCCATGGAGCAGGTTTTGCGCGACGTGAAACTTCCGCCCAAGTATTCGTCCTACAGTTATCAGTATTTTTTCCCCGCCAACCTGCAAAAGATGTATTCGGAGCTTCGGGCCGCGAAGTAGAAAGAGGAATGAAACCCTGATGAACGTTTACGCGTCCAGTACCTCGCGCACCTTAAAAGATAGAGCATCCGAGATGAAAGGCTTCTGAAGGAAATGCGTTTCGGAATCCAACTCGCCTTGATTGCCGATCATGTCACCGGGGTGGCCCGACATATAGAGAATCTTCATTGCCGGGTCGCGGTCCGATAGCCTCTCGGCCAGCTTGCGGCCCCCCATCTTCGGCATGATCACGTCAGTGATCAACAGGCGGATTTTGGGGCCACGGTGGTTTCTCGCGACATTCAAAGCTTCCTCTCCATTCGATGCCTCCAGCACCTCGTAACCTCGCGCGCGGAGCGTAGAAGCGGCGATTTCTCTCACTGAAGGCTCGTCCTCAACCAGTAAGATTGTTTCGGTGCCGTCAGGAGCGCGGTCCGAAGGTACTTGCCGGGGTGACTCCGTGTCTTGCTGAACCCGCGGCAGGTAGATCTTGAAGGTAGTCCCGGCGCCCTGTTGACTCTGGACCGAGATATGCCCGTTCATCTGACGAACGATGCCATAAACGGTAGCAAGCCCCAGCCCGGTTCCTTCCGCCTTTGTCGTAAAGAAAGGTTCGAAGATACGGGACATTGTTTCACTGCTCATCCCGAATCCGGTGTCACTAACGGAGATCATCACGTAGCTGCCGGGAACGAGATCCTCGTGCGCGCCGCTCGCGTCAATCTCACAGTTGACGGTTTCAATGACCAGTCTGCCTCCTTTCAGCATCGCGTCACGGGCGTTTACAACCAGGTTCATTATTACCTGTTCGACCTGTCCGGCGTCTGCCCTTACTCGCCCGAGCGATGCGTCCAGCCTGATTACAATCTCGACGTCCTCACCGATCAAACGGCGGAGCATTTCATCGATTCCGGCCACCAGGTCGTTCAAGTCCAACACCCTGGGTTGAAACACCTCTTTGCGGGCGAAGGCCAGGAGTTGTTTGGTCAGCGCGGCGGCACGCTGAGCGCCCGCGGCTATCCCTTCCAGTTCCTTGCCCGGCGCTTCGCCTTGCTCGAGCTTCATCGTCGCGATCTCGCAGTAGCCGAGGATGGCCGTCAGCAGGTTATTGAAATCGTGTGCGACTCCGCCTGCCAGTCTCCCCACCGCTCCCATTTTCTGCGCGTGACGCAGCCGCTCCTCGCTCTGACGCAGAGCCTCGCGAGCCCGCTTGCGTTCGGTGATATCCGTGATTGCCGTGCGGCAATGGGCGGTGTTGCCCTCGGAACCCTGGACCGGTACGCTCAGCAGCTCGACTTCCAGAGATCCGCCGGTCTTCGGCATGAGCTTGATCTCGCTGAATACCCTATCACTGCTTCGCTCGCAATCAACCAAGTGCTGGAGGAAGCGAGCCCGGTCACTTGCTGTCACATAACTTGAGAAGAGCCTTCCGACCAGCTGCGAGCGCTCACCGCCCAGCATTTCGGCGCAGGTGAGGTTGATTTCGTGAATCCGCCCCTGTCGATCCAGGCTGACGTAGCCAACAGGCGCGAAGTCGTAGAGATCGGCATACCGGCTCCGGGATTCCTCGACCAGTTGGTGACTTTCCACCAACTCGCGGTTTTGCATCTCCAGCTCGACCTGATGGAACCTCCAGCTCATGTAAGGCGCGAGTCAGTTCATTCGCAGGCTGGGACAGCCGCGTGCCGCTTTTGTTCTCGAGCGCGCGCAACTCGTCGATCAGCTCCGTCTTCGTCATCCCTTCAAAATGCTTCTTGGGCTTATTCGCCGAACCGTTCATTGCTTGTCGCCTCCAACGACCTGCTCGCGATCAAAAAAGACAGGCTGGTCGCTCCCAGAGCTAACCAGCACGCGCCTGCTCTTCAGGAGGGTCTTGAGCCGCTATCTCGCGAATGTTCAGAAACACGAAGTGCGTATGCCTTCCCTCGTCGTCAACCCGCTGTGCGTCCATCAGAAGCCTTTTCCGGCCTGGCTCTCCGAAGTCGTGGACGATTTCGAAGTCCCGAACCAGAGGGTTGTCCCGGGTGAGCGCCGAAAGCAGGTTCCTCAGCTTTGGAATGTTCCATTTGCCGCCGTCCAGTTCGTAGATCGGGCAGCCCACGCTTTCTTCGGGTTTGAGCCGAAAGGCCTGGCAGAAGGACCGGCTGGTCGCTCTGACTCGCAGCTCCGCATCAAGCGCAACGAGCGGCGCCGCCGCCGCCAGCATTGTGTCGATGAAGTCACGGCATTCTCGAAGCTTCTGCTGACTCGATTTGAGCGCGTCAATATCCACGAGGGACATCACGGCCCCATCGACCTTGTTATCATCCGTAAGGTACGGACGGATTCGCATCGAGTACCAAAGACCTTGCCGGTCCTGAACCTCTCGCTCGATGGCGCCCGGGGAATCTGCCACTTCTAAAGCCAGCCGCTCCAGGTCCGCATCGATGTTGGGCTTGATATCGGTGATCGGCCGCCCAACGTCGCTCGGGATCAGGTTAAAAGCGCGTTCCGCGGAAGCGGTGAAGCGCCGGATGCACAGATCCTGCCCGAGGACAACGATGGGCATATTCAATCCGGTGAGCAGATTGCGCAGGTCGTTGTTGAGCCGGTTCAGCGCCAGGTTCCGATTCTGCAATTCCTCGTTAACCGTGTTCAGTTCTTCGTTGGTCGATTGCAACTCTTCCTTGGCAGTCTCCAACTCCTCATTGGTGCTCTGCAGCTCCTCGTTGCTTGACGTTATCTCTTCGTTTGCCGCCCGGAGTTCCTCGTTCGTGGCCTCATGGTCTTCTATCGTCGCATGCAGGTACGCCTGAATCGCCTCAAGCTCCTGGCCGAGCCGCGCGATTTCCTTTTCCAGGTTCCGGCGCTTGCTCCCGGCGCCGGTCTCTGCTTTGTCAGTTTCTGCCTTGTAATGACCGGCCGGCCCAGTCGGGGGTGTAGCCAATAGGGTCGCTTCTTCAAACAGAACCAGGAAGAAGCGCTCTTTGACGAAAGGCGAACGGATGGGAATCACTTCAAGGTTGAATGTCTTGGTTTGACCGTCGTACGGGACTTGCAAGTTCGTCCTTCTGGCGTTGGCGTCCTTCTTCTTCGCTTCGTGGACGGCGGTACGCACCTCCAGCAACAGGTCTTCCCGGATCATCTTCAGGAGATTCAGACTGGCAACTCCGGGCATTGGCTCAAAATATGGGCTCATGTGTCCACGGAACTGAAGAATATCCAGATTCTCATTTATCGTCACGGCGGCAGGCGCATATCTGCCAAGAACGATGCGGTCCGTCTCCTTCTGAAGGTCAAAATGGCCCCAATCCGCTTCACCCGGCTTTCTTACCGGCTTGCGGAAGTCCTTTCCCTCCGCGCCGTGGTCCCGCGCGGCGAAATCAACGCCTGTGCCGGAGAAAGCCTCTTTCTTGGCGTAGATCTTGTGCTTTCCGTCGACGAGCGAAAACAGATCTGCGCAGGAGCCGATTGTTTCTGAATTTCCAAGCATAAGGAAACCGGATCGATTCAGCGCATAGTGGAGGATCGGCATCACCTTCTTTTGCAGCATCGGCCCCATGTAGATGAGCACATTGCGGAAGCAGACCAGGTCGACCTTGGAGAACGGGGCGTCCCTGGCCACGTTGTGCCGGGCGAACACGCACATGTCGCGGATAGTCTTGCTGATCTGGTAGCTCCCATCCACGTTTACAAAGAATCGCCTCAGCCGCTCCGGCGAAACATCCGCCCGAATGCTTTCCGGGTAGGCGCCGCTGCGAGCCCTCTCGATGGACCTGTCACTGATATCCGTAGCGAAAATCTGTAGCGGCGTGCCGGAGGCCGTTTCGTCCAAAAACTCCAACCACGCCATGGCAACGGAGTACGCTTCCTCGCCTGTTGCGCAACCGGGCACCCATACTCTTATGGCCGAGTCCGGTCCGCGGTGCTTCAAGACTTCCGGGAACACCCTCTGATTCAGCGCTTCAAACGTGTGCGGGTCGCGGAAGAAACTGGTAACCGTGATCAGGATGTCCTGGTATAAGGAATTCACTTCTGCCGGGTTCCGTTGCAGATACTTGATGTACTCGCCGAGCCTGTCGATCTTGTGCAGCACCATTCGCCTCATGATGCGCCGCTTTATGGTCGAGGGTTTGTAATCACTGAAATCAACGGCATGGGTATCGCGAAGCAGAACGAAGACCTTGCTCAGTGCGTCTTCAGGCCCAGGCAGTAGCTCTTCTGCCCGTTTGAAGAGTCCTGGAGCCACATAAGGGTGGCGGCCGATCTTAATCAGCTCGTGCGCTATTTCCTCCGGTGAAAGTATCAAATCCACAACTCCCGAGGCGATGGCGCTGCGCGGCATGCCGTCATACTTTGCAGTCTTGGGATCCTGCGCAAGAGTGATGCCGCCTCCGCCCTTGATCGCCGCCAGCCCGTGCGTGCCATCAGAGGCGGTCCCGGATAGAATCACCCCAATAGCTCTTCCCTCCTGATCATCCGACAGCGACCGCAGAAAATAATCGATCGGCAGGTGCCCGACGAATTCAGGCCGGGGCATGAGGTTCAGACGGCCGCGCAAGAGGGCCATGTTTGTATTAGGTGGAATAACGTAAACGTGGTCGGCTTCTACACGCATGCCATCCTTCACCTCCATGGTGGGCATGGTCGTCGCCGCGGAGAGAATCTCCGTCAGCATACTTTCGTGCCTTGGGTCCAGGTGCTGTACGATCACGAAACCCATGCCGGTATCTGCCGGCAACGCGCGAAGAAGCAGGGTCAACGCTTCCAGGCCCCCGGCCGACGCGCCGACTCCGACGATCGGGAACATTTCATCGCGTTTCCCGCCGCCGGAAACCAGGTTCGCGTGCGCAACCGAACGAGAGCCGTTTGTGCCCCTGAGGCGTCTGCCCTTCGCCGGAACGCCCTTGTTCTCCTCTTTACGGCGCGACGGACGTGTTACATGGGCGCTCCTCCGGTTTTTCGCCGAAGGCGATGTCTTGGCAGACTTTTTTTGGCTTGAATCACGCATTGCTGCTTTACGCACTTGGTGTCACTATCCGATTGTACCGCGAGCTTCAGGGGGTGGTTGAAGCGTCCCGAAAGGGGAAGACTCTCAAAATTGAGTGCCCTTTATTATCACAACGGGCCTTCGGGAAGCAAGCGAAATTTGGGCCATAATCAGCAAGCCAGGGATAAACTGCATTCGTCAGCAGGACTTTGTGATTCTTCACAGTCAGATCTTCAGCCACAGAGACACAGAGACTTCTCTGTGTCTCTGTGGCCAAATCGATGGTTGATGATCATTCACACCACTCGAATGGAGCTGCGCTTGTGAGCTCCTGCCCTGTGTGTTAAGCTGCGGCGCATGAATTTGAACTCCTCATCTCCTCGTGAGGTCTGCCCTTACTGCCTGGGATCGGAGTGGGAGCGGAACCAAGAGACCGGCAGCGTGCGGCGCTGTCGATGCGGCGAGGCCCATCGAATCGAAAGGTTGTTGGAAAAAGCAAAGATTCCGAAGCGATATGCGGCCTGCGATCTGGAGTCCTACGACGCCAACGACGAGCCCTCGCTAAAGAGCGCCAAGAGAGATGCCATGAAGTTCCTCGAGAAATACCCGCTTGTGGACGTTGGCCTCCTTCTGGTCGGTCCTTGCGGCGTAGGAAAGACGCATCTGGCCGTGGCGCTGCTCAAGAGAGTGATAGCGGAAAAAGGGGACCGCGGGCTTTTCTACGATTTTCGCGACCTGCTGCGCGAAATCCAATCGAGCTGGGACCCCGTTTCCCAGACCTCGGAGCTCGATATCCTGCGCCCCGTGCTGGAGGCGGACGTTCTCGTGCTGGACGAGCTCGGAGCCAACAAGCCCACCGATTGGGTAAAGGACACGATGTCGCACATCATCAACTGCAGGTACAACGATCGGAAATTGACAATTTTCACTTCAAACTACCTCGACAATCCCGCCCGTCAGGGCGAAGAATCCCTGACAGACCGCATTGGTGTGCGCCTGAGGTCGCGGCTCTACGAAATGTGCAAGGTGATTGAGATCCAGGGCGAAGATTTCCGCCGCATCGTGAAACAAGCGAACTACAGATTTTGAGCATGGCTTCTCCCGCTGACAACCTTACGCCGCTGGTCAAAGAAGAGACCTTCTATCTTGAGCGCGTGCAGCAGGAGGTCCGGAAGCGGATTGTCGGGCAGACCCATCTTCTGGACTCGATGATGATCGCGCTTCTAACCGGGGGCCATCTCCTGCTGGAAGGAGTCCCCGGGCTTGCCAAGACGCTTGCGGTGAAAAGCCTTGCTGAGGCTATGGACACCGGCTTTCGCCGCATCCAGTTTACTCCGGATCTCCTTCCCGCCGATCTCATCGGGACCATGGTTTATGACCAGAGAATCGGCGAGTTTGTTCCGCGCCAGGGACCTGTCTTCAGCAATCTGCTTCTGGCGGATGAGGTCAATCGCGCTCCGGCAAAGGTGCAGAGTGCGCTGCTTGAATGCATGCAGGAAAAACAGGTAACCCTGGGGAATCAGACCTTCCAGCTCAAAGAACCTTTCATGGTCCTTGCCACGCAAAACCCCATCGAACAGGAGGGGACGTACCCGCTGCCGGAGGCTCAAATGGACCGGTTCTTGATGAAGATCGTGATGCACTACCCGAACCGCAAGGAAGAGCGCGAGATCATGAGCCGCATGACCTCCGGAGACGGCGTGACGTCGGATTTGGCGAGCGGGCACGCCATCACGATCAAGAAAGTTCTCTTGCCACAACGCCTGGATCGGATGCGGCAGATCACTTCGCAGATCTACGTGGACGAACGCATCAAGACCTATATTCTCGACATCGTCTTCGCCACCCGCAATCCTGAAGACTACCATTTGGATCTCCGCAAGCTGATACGTTTCGGAGCTTCGCCGCGAGCCAGCATCGGCATCCTGTCGGCTGCTCGAGCGCGCGCGTTTATTGAGGGGCGGGGGTTCGTGCTGCCCGAGGACGTCAAGAAGATCGTCCCGGATGTTCTGCGTCACCGCCTGCTCCTCACCTACGAAGCGGAAGCCGAGGGGATGAAAGCGGACGACATCGTCGAACGCATTTTGCTGAATGTTGCGGCGCCCTGATTGCGGATTGCGGATTTGAAATGACCCAGTGCTTCCCAATCCGCAATCGGCAATCCGCAATCGAAGAGTATGCAGCTAGACGACCTGCTGGGAAAGGCCCAGCGCATCGAGTTGAAGAGCCGCCACCTGGCGCGTTCCCATTATTCCGGGCTGTACCGCAGCGCCTTCAAAGGCCAGGGTCTGGAGTTCGCCGACGTCCGCGAATACTCCGATGGAGACGACATGCGGCTCATTGACTGGAATGTTTCTGCCCGCAGCCAGACTCTGTACGTGAAAAAGATGGTTGAAGAGAGAGAGCGCAACGTCCTCCTTGTCCTTGACCGCTCAGGCTCTCTCCGTTTCGGCAGCATCCGCCGGACAAAATATGACCTTCTGGTTGAACTGGCATCGCTTTTCGTGCTCTCCGCATTCCTTGCGCGAGACCGTGTCAGTCTGGCTTTGTTCGGCGAGCGTGTCGATGCTTTTGTCCCGCCTGCCAAGGGCTGGAATCACGCGGCGCGCCTGGTCCGGGAGATGGTTTCTGTGAGACCGCAGGGACCCTCGGACGACATGGAACCTCTCTGGGGATTTCTGACGTCGCCCGGGGTGCCGAGGAGTCTCGTGTTGCTACTGATGGATTTCCAGGCGCCCCTGGTTGCCAGCAACAGTTTCTCTGTTGCATGCCGGAAGCACGAAATTGTGGCCGTTCTGGTTTCGGATCCGCGGGAATGGTCGCTCCCACGCGCGGGGAGAATACGGCTCGAACACCCGGAGACCGGAGACGTCCGCGTCGTAAACACAAATTCCCGGGAACTGCGGGATAGCTACGAAAAGCGCGCGGTAGAAAAAAGGGGGAAGATCTTGCAGACCCTCGCTTCCAACCGTGTGGACTGGGTCGAGTTCAGCACCGCGGCTGAGTACGAAGTTCCACTGCGCCGCTTCCTCGAATCCAGGGCCGCTAAAAGGGGATATCGTCGTCTGTGATGGCCGTCTCTGCAAGACCCGGCTCACCTTCGGCCGACGTGCGCTGGGTGGCAGCGACGGGTGCGGCGAGTTCCTGTCCTTCGGCACGGCTTCCGAGCAAAACCAGGGTGCTCGCTACAATCTCCGTGGTGCGTCGCTTGTTTCCCTCGCGATCGTCCCACTCGCGAGTGCGGATCCGGCCTTCGACGTATACCTGCCGCCCCTTCGTCAGATAACGCTTCGCGAGCTCGGCAAGTTTAGTCCAGGCTACAATGTTGTGCCACTCCGTCCGCTCCTGGCGCGTACCATTTTTGTCCACCCAAAACTCGTTGGTCGCCAGGCTGAAATTGGCCACGGGTGAACCGTCGGCGGTATACCGAATTTCCGGGTCCTTGCCAAGATGGCCGATCAACAGGGCTTTGTTCAAAGAAGAGCTCATGACGTGTTCCCTCGGAACTTTGGTTAGTATCTATGGTTGTCTCGATAGTCCTGGGTAACGGCTCGCGCAGAGATAAATTCGCATTTTGCCGCGGGCCCCCAGGCGCGCTGGAGAGGCGCAAGCGACGAGTAATATCCGGTGCGGTATGTAAGGAGCGAGCAACAAAGCCAGCAGGTCTGTCCCGCTCGGGAAAGGACGCGTCCCGAGCTTGCTCGGGATGCTCGACGATGTCCGACATCGCCTGCGTCGCGGCGCCTGGCATCTGCCCGCCTGGCGCTCGCGCCAAAGTGTTCATATTATTTCTTCACAGACCCTAACCCCTACAGAAGGAAGGGACCAGGGAGTCTTCGGGTTTTCACGGCTTTCGCCGGGCAGACCCGACCTTTGAAGGCTTTGAGAGGTCTACGCCAAGGCCGTCCAACTGGCTCTTGGCTAAAGCAGCCTCCGGGGATGAAGAGAACTTCTGAACCACAACCTTGAAGTCTTCAATAGCGTTGTCTTTTTCCTTCATTGCCAGCTCGGCCAGAGCGCGTTTGTAGAGGGCGCTGGCTACCTTGTCACCCTTTGGAAAGTCGTTCACCACTTTTGTGAAGGCGGCAACCGCTTGAGGGAGTTTGTTGTCATTGTAATAGGCTTCGCCGATGTAATACTGGGCATCGTCGGCCTTTTCACTGGTGGGGAAATTGGTGACGAAGGAGGTGAAGCCTTGAATCGCCAGATCGAGGTTCCCCTGAACCAGATCGTTGTAGGCCTGATAAAAAATAGTGTCCGAGGACATGGCGAGCGGACCGGAGTCACCCCCCGGGCTTTGGAATCGCCTCGGAGTGATCTCTTTCGCCTGCGTCTTCATCTCAGAGATCTGCTGCGCCAGCGCTGAAATGCGGGTACCGGCGTCATCGATTTTCGCGCCCAGATTTCGAACTTCCTGGAGAAGACTTTCGTTGGTGGACTTTGCCCCAGACGCCTGTTTCTCCAGGGTGGAGGACATCTGCGACAAGATCTGGTTGGATTTCCCCACCTGGTCTGTTAACTGACTTGCGAGAGTCTTGAGACTGTTCATCCCCTCGGTAACGTTCTTGTCCAGAAGACGCATCTGGTTTTGTAATGCCAGCACGTCGCTCTGAAGCCGCTGAATCTCTTCCTTGGTGCCTCCCTGCGCCGGAATCGATCGGGCGGCGAGTACCGCCAGCACACAGGGTAGGATTACTCGCTTCATGGGGACTCTCCTGTAACAGATTCGGTGATTATTTCACAGGCCACCAAGGGCTTCAACCGGCAATTAAGACGAACCCGCCCGTGATCGTTAACCTGCCAGGATTCGCGCCGTGTCTGCGCCGCCAGCAGTGTCGGCTTGGGCGCCTGAGCCGACCAGACCTCGATTTGGCCACAGAGCCACGGAGAAGTCTCCGTGGCTCTGTGGCTGAAGACGACGACCCGGAAAAAGCTGGCCACGAATTTCACGAATTACACGAAAAGACTGACGGTCGCGCCGGGCTTTTGCGCCCCGCTCACTGACGGTACACGCCGTCTATGATCAAAAAAATTCGAGTAATTCGTGAAATTCGTGGCAGGTCTTTCTGTGCTCAATTCTTTCCCCGAGTTTCCTGCGCGGAACTCTGCGAGGCATTACGACAAAAGCCGGAGAGGAAACTCCTGAGAGTTCCCGCCCCGGCCGAAAGACGATACCGTCCGGACCCCTTA
>WNGG01011536.1_pt1 | contig 15798 bp, 9 predicted proteins | sample 5400661 | NCBI WGS metagenome assembly WNGG01 (sample SAMN13153372, study PRJNA577476) | soil metagenome | isolation source: 100 cm soil or saprolite under Garry oak tree replicate 1 | place: USA:California | collected 2016-06-15
TCGCACCCCTTGGAGCTGATCCCTCGCGGCGGCTCCGGCCGACCCCGACCAGCTCCGGCCGTGGCGTGCCGCAGCTCCCAGTGCCCCGGGCCAGGACGCACGCACCCTTCGCCCTGACACGCCTTGTGGAGCCGCTGGGCACGCTCCAGCGGCGCGATCAGGAGGTGGTAGGCGAGCCGGTGTACCAGCCACTGCCGCCCTTGGACCTGCACGAGCGGCACGCCATTCGCCTGCCACTTTCCCAGCCATCGCCAGCACTCCGCCGACCGATCGATGCGATCAAGGAACCGGTCGAGGAACCTCTCGCCCTCGGTCTTGACCGTGTCACGCTCGCCCATCCGCGCTCCCGTTCCGAGCGCACCGCAACTGTGGGCCGCAATTCGACACATTGTTCGACACACTTGTTGCGGTCTGCCGCTCGCTCGATCCTCACCGAATCATCGATCTGGGTCGATCCAGGCTGGTCAGGAGTGGGGAGCTGACCTTAGAGGGGGCTTCGGTGGTGGTGCGCCGCCAGGGACTCGAACCCCGAACCCGCTGATTAAGAGTCAGCTGCTCTGCCAATTGAGCTAGCGGCGCTGGTGGTACTGCCTGTGAGCTGCGGTTCCCGCTGGGTGGCGCAGCGAGCGAGAGTGTAGCAGCTCTCGAACAGCTCCCTGAGCATCTTAGCGTCACCTAGGTGGAACCCGTCTGCATTCCCGGTTGGGCGCGCGATCAGGCGGTTGAGACGGCCACTGTCGCCTTGTGAACCGTGATGGAATGAGAGGGTGACCGAGGGGACTCGAACCCCCGACCTTCGGGACCACAACCCGACGCTCTAACCAACTGAGCTACGATCACCATGGCCAAGCGAGGGGAAGGATACCCGGCTCCGGGCTGCCTGGCCACCGAGAACGCCGGTCGGTGTGAGCCCGCCTGCTGGGAGGGGGGTCGCGGTGGTCATGGTGGGCAATGAGATCGAGACTGAGCGGTTGCGCCTGCACCAGGTTGGGGTTGAAGAGGCGCGGGAGTTGCTCGACGGGCGGCCGCAGCCGGAACTGCCCTGGGCGCATGGGTACCCGATCGAGGGGTCCCTGATCGCGGCCGAGGCGTTCGTGCGTGCCATCGACGGCGGGCAGGAGGTCGGTCCGTACGGTTTGTACCAGATCGTCATGGTCAAAGAGGGCGCGGTCGTCGGCGACATCGGTTTCCACGGACCCCCGGACCTGGTGCGCTCGGTCACGATTGGCTATGGGCTCGCTGCCGAGGCCCGGGGGCATGGCTATGCGACCGAGGCGCTGCGGGCGCTGATCATCTGGGCGATGACGCAGCCCGGCGTGCGGCGGGTCGAAGGTGACGCGGTCCACGCCAACCTGGCGTCGCAGCGGGTCATGGAGCGCGCCGGCATGCGCTACGTGGGCAGCGACGCCCAGCTCCGCTACTACCGTTACCCGTGAACTCCGACACTCGCGAGAGGACGCCCATGAACCAGGCGAACCAGACGGACCAGACGCCGACACGCGTCTTCCTCGTCACCGGCGCCTCCAGCGGGATCGGGGAGGCGGCCGCGCGCCGTCTGGCACGCGAGCCGGGCGCTCACCTGATCCTGCTGGCGCGGCGGCGGGAGCGGCTGGAGGCGCTGGCCGCCGAGCTGAACGCCGCCGGTGGCAGCGCCAGCGTCGTCGCCGCCGACCTCACCGACAACGACGCGCCCGCCCTGGTCGCCGCCGTGGCGGAGCGTGACCACGGCCGCCTCGACCTGCTGGTCAACAACGCCGGCGTGGGCGGGCGTGGCAGCTTCGCCGACAGCGGCTTCGCCGAGGTGCAACGGACCATGCGCCTGAACTTCGAGGCCCCGGTCCGGCTCACCGAGGCGCTGCTGCCGCTGCTGCGCCGCTCCGCGCCCAGCGCGGTCGTCAACGTCGCCAGCGTCGCCGGCCGGGTCGGGCGGCCCGGCACCAGCGCCTACTCGGCCAGCAAGTTCGCGCTGGTCGGCTGGAGCGAGTCGCTGCAGCTCGAGGAGCGCCGCCGCGGCGTGCACGTCGGCCTGGTGGTGCCCGGGTTCGTGGCCACCGAGGGCTTCCCCCAGCGGGAGTTGCTAGCCCACCGGGCGACCCGCTGGATGGTCAGCACCACCGACAAGGTCGCCGATGCGATCGTGGACGCAGGTCTGCACCGCAAAGCGGAACGCTACGTCCCGCGCCCCTGGGCGGTGGTGCCGGTCCTGCGGGTGCTGCTTCCGGGGCTGTACCGCCGCGCCGTCGGCGGGGGCCGCTTCACCGCTGCGGCGGGCACCGGCACCGGCGCCGCCGCTGAGGATGACGCAGCCTCAGGCCAGTAGCGGGTGCAGCGCCGCCGCGATCTGGACAGCGGTGACCGGGCCCATGTAGCGGGCGCGGATGCTGCCGCCCTTGTCGATCACAAACACCCACGGCTCGGTCTGGAAGCCCCAGGCGCTGAAGGCCCGCGCCGGCTTGGCCGGGTTGCGGGTGGGGTACTCCTCGACGTGGATGAAGTTGGCCTTGGCCGCACCGACCTGGTGAAAGGCCAGCAGCTGCTCGTCGACCACCGGCCCGCACATGCGGCTTTGGCACAGCAGCGGGGTGGCAAACGAGACCACCGTGGGCTTGCCGGAACGCAGCGCCTTGTCCAGCGACACGGAGTGCATGGTGCAGGGAGGGGTGCGGGTGCAGATCTTGGCGCGCCCGGCCGGGCTGGTGGCCACCGGAGTTGGTTCTGACAGCGCCTTGCTGCCGATCGCGCCGATGACCTTCTGGCTGACGGGGGCAGCACCCTGGCCAGCGACGCGCTGGCCGTTGAGGTCGCTGACCGCCACGATCAGCCAGTTGCCCACCGACGGCGCCTCGACCTCGGCGCCGTAGAAGCTGGTCAGCTCAGTGGCGGGGGACTTGTCGCCGGTCTGGCCGTAGGCGGCCATGTGGAACGCGGTGGCCACAAAGGGGCCGAGCGCCTTGCTGGTGTCGTCCTTGGCGAGCCAGACCTGCGGCGATCCGCCGGTGATCAGCTGGTTGTCGGGGGTGACCAGGCCGAAGGTGAACAGGCTGCGGCCCACCGGCAGCGGGTTTTGCGCGTCTGCGGTGCCGAGCAGGGAGAGCTGCGTGGCTCCGGCGCTGAGCGCCCGCAGCGACCCGGCGGGCGCCGCGCCGGTCGAGCCGCCCTTCTTGGCGCCGCTGCAGGCCGTGACCAGCGCCGAGACAGCTAGGGCGCCAACTCCCACTGTGGCCGAACGCAGCAGGTCGCGGCGCGAGAGCCGGTCGGGGTCGGGGCTCCGGTGGTCACTCATCTTGCCCTCCGGAAAGGTGCGGCAACGAGTTCGGTGCACGGTGCATCATACGAATTGGAAGCGTAGTGGAGTTCACGCGATTCCGCGCATCAACCCCGACCACGAAGAAAGCCCAACCACGAAGCGTGACTGGTTGAGGGCGAGCGTGGGAACCAGGGCCCGGAGGATGCCTGCCCCCGCCTCAGGGCGCGTCGCCGTCGTCTGGCCAGGGGGCGGGCGCCCCACCCGGGCCGGTCGGGACCACCTGGTGCTCCAGCGCGAACGCGACCGCCTCCAGCTTGGAGTGGACGCCGAGCTTGACGAGCACGTTCTGGACGTGGGTGCGCACGGTGTTGAGCGACAGGAAGCACTCCTCGGCGATACGCCGGTTGGAGTAGCCGTTGGCGAGCATGGTGAGGATCTGGCGCTCCCGCGCGCTCAGGGTGCGGACGCGCAACTCCACGCTGGGGTCGCGCGGCGGGCGTGCGGAGCCGGCCGGGGTGAAGTAGCCGCCCTCGCCGCCGACCAGGCGGCGGACAATGCTGGCGACCTGGCGCCCGGAGGTGTCCTTGGCGAGGAAGCCGTCGGCGCCGGCCTGGGTGGCGGCCGCGATCGTCTCGCGCCGGGTGTCGGCGGAGAGGACCATCACCTTGGTCTGCGGCGCTTTTATTTTGGCGTCGCGCAGCACCTGGGTGAGGTTGGTGTTCGGCATGTGGGCGTCGAGCAGCAGCACCGTCGGTGTCAGACTGCCGATCAGCGCCAAGGCCTCGTGGCCGTCACGGGCGACACCGACGATCTCGATGTCGTCCTCGGCGTTGAGCACCATGCCCAGGCCTTCAGCGAAGGCTTGATGGTCGTCGGCAAGCACGAGTGTGATCATGTCCCCCCCAGGACATCCCCGACTATCCCGCAGCGTGCCACTATGGCACGTGGCTGGGCCAAAGTGGCTGGCCGTCGCCATAAGCCTACGGCACCTGGTTGATTGCGCTTATCCGGAGAAGTGATGACTTCAGGGTGCGGCGCGTGACCAACCCTGCCGCGACCGGCAGTGTTCGCGGCAACGACCGGCTTGCAGCCGGTCACCTGCTCTTTCCTGGCTGCCACTGCTTTGCTCCGTAGTGCTAGCTTACGTCAGACAACGTAGAAGACCTACCTGCGAAGCACGTATGCAATGCAAGGAAGCCTGCGGCAACCTGTTGATTCGGCAGTAACGTCGTGTCTGCTGGCCAGCTGAGGCCGCAGTGGTTCGAAGGGGCAGCTTGATGGCTCGCGTGTTCCTGGCCGACTGCCAGCCACTGTTCAACGAGGCGCTGGAAGCGCTGATCGTCCGGGATGGCCAGAATGAGGTCATTGGACAGGCTTCCTCCGCGACGGAGGTCACCGACGCGGTCGTCCACCTCAAGCCTGACCTGGTGGTGCTCGACGCGGACCTGGCGCTGGCGAGCCGGCCCTCCCTGATCGAGGCGATCCTCGCCGAGTTGCCCGCCACCCGGGTCATCCTGCTGGCGCAGGACACCGACCTGGAGCTGTTGCTGCTGGCGATTCGTGCCGGCGCGCTGGGCGTGGTCGGCAAGAAGAGCGGCACCCAGACCGTGCTCCGTGCGGTCCAGGCGGTGCTCGACGGCGAGGGCGTAGTGCCGCGAGCCATGCTCCCCTCCCTGTTCCGGCGTCTGCTCGACCTCGGCGACCGTGCCGCCGATACCCCGCTGAACCGCCTCTCGCCGCGGGAACGCGAGGTGCTGGCACTGCTCGGCCGTGGCTGGAGCAACGCCCACATCGGCGACGAGCTGTTTATCAGCCCGCACACGGTCCGCACCCACGTGCAGAACATCCTGCAGAAGCTGGAGATGCACTCCAAGCTGGAGGCGGCGACCTTCGCGATGCAGCACGAGCTTGCCTCCAAGCTCCCGCTCGCGTCCGAGTCCGAGGTCGCAGCCGAGCAAACGCCTCCGAAGAAGCCTCCCGCGAAGAAGCAGAAGCAGCGTTCCGCGAAGCAGCGTCCTCCCAAGCAGAACGCGAGTCAGCAGAGCGCAAGTCGATAAACGCGGCGAAGGCGCACAACCTGGCCGCCTTTCTCCTGCCCGTTTGGGTAGCTCCGCGCAAAAGTGCGTCATGTCCGTCAGTATTTTGACGTAGGACTGGCTATTTTGTCTTGGGAGTTGGTGGAGGTACGCGCATTATGACCGTAACAAGCCGCCGGACCGTTCCGCGCGGCTAGTGGCGCATCCCACAGCACCCTAGGGAACACGCGTGGAAGGAGGGGGAGTGGGCGACCACGCTGCCGCTGCCGCTGCTGCCGCCGTCCCGGAGCCACCGGACGCGATCGGTGACCGGGCTTCGCCGCCGCCGCTCCCTCACCTTGCTGGACTGCGACGGGAGCGGGAAGGGGAGCTGGAACGCTTCCCCCGCTCGGTGCTGGTGCTGATCACCATGCTGGCCAGCTTCGCCAGCGCCGTCGCGTTCCTCGACCGGGCGCCCGGCAGCGGCAGCGGCCCCGGCAGCGGCCACGTCAGCGCCTTCGCGGTGCTCGGCCTGCTGGCGGCGCTCACCGCCGCTGGCTCGCTGCATATCGACTTCCGCTACCACGACGAGCTCGAGGCGCTGGAGCTGTTCGAGTCGGTGCTGCTCGTGGTGGTCTACGCGCTGTCCGGGCCGTTGGTGGTGCTGCTGGCCGCGCTGGCCGCCGCGCTGTCCGAGGCGCTGCTGCGCGTCCACCCGGTTAAGGCGGCCTTCAACGTGGCGCAGTGGTCGAGCGCGGCGGCTGCGGGCGGCCTCACCTTCGCGGTGCTACGCGCCGGGAGTGCGCTCAGCGCGCGCAACCTGGGCGCGGTGCTGGCCGCGATGCTGGTCGCCTCGGCTGTCAACCACTGCAGCCTCATCCTGGTCTTCGGCCTGGTCCGCCGCGAGCGCCTCGGCCGCGTGTTGTGCGGCCTCGCCGGGGTGATCCTGCCCGGTTGGGTGCTCGGGGGCACGATCAACCTGGCCTTCGGCGTCCTGTTCCTCGCGACCTGGGTCCGCTGGCCGCTGGCGGCGCCGCTGTTCCTGCTCCCGCTTGGGATCCTGCACTGGACCGGGCGCGTCTATGCCGCGATCCGCATCGACCGGACCCGGCTCACCGGCATGCAGGAGGCAACCCACCTCCTGGTCTCCTCGGCCGTCGGACCGGTCCGGATCACCCTCACCGCCCCGGAGCACTGGCCCCCGGAGCACGGGATCCCGGAGCACAGGGTCGAGCGGCCGGACGGAGACGGCGGCGGCTCTGGAGCCGGTTTGCCGGAGCTGGAGCCGTTCTGCGTCACCGTGCTGCGGCTCGGCACCGCGCTGCGGGCGCGGGCCGGCGGCGACAGCGAACTGGCCGCGCGGCTGGAGGTGGAGGGCTGGCGCGACTGCCTCGCCGCGCCGCTGTGGGCTGGTTGCGCCGTCGGGGTGCTGTGCACCTACAACCGCAACGGCCTGGAAGGGTTCGAGGAGGGCGAGCTGACGGTCCTGGAGGCGCTGGCGGCGGAACTCGGCACCGCCCTGGAAAAGAGCGAGCTGCTGCAGACCATCATGGAGGAGCGCGCCAAGCTCTCCGAGATCATCGACCACGCCTCCGATGGGATCGCCGCGCTCGACCCCGACGGGACCGTGTCGAGCTGGAACCCGGGCTTTGAGCGCATCACCGGCTACCGCGCCGGAGACCTGATCGGCACCCGCGGCCTGGCCAGGCTCCGCCCGCGCGACCCGGCTGGCCGCGAGGTCCGCTTCGAGTGCTGGGCGCTGGAGCGCACCAAGCTGCCGCAGGTGCTCGAGGTGCTCACCCCCGAAGGGGAGCGCTGCTGGATCTCCTGCTCCTACAGCCCGGTCCCGGCGGCGACCGGCAGCCAGCCGCGCCGCCTGGTGATCACCGCCCGGGACGTCACCAAGGAGCGCGACCTGCAGCGCGCCGGGGAGAGCCTGCGCCGCTCGGCGGCGCGCTTCCGTGCCCTGGTACAGCACTCCTCCCATCTGGTCATCGTGCTCGACGCCAGCGCCAGGATCACCTACGCGAGCCCGGCCTTCCAGCGCGCGTTCGGCTACCCCGACGAGGCCAAGTTCGGGCAGAACCTCTTCGACCTGGTGCACCCCGACGACGTGCAGCCACTGCGCGCCCGCTTTGGCGAGCACCTCGCGCTTGCGGGGGACTCCGGCGCCGGCGCCCTGGAATTCCGCTTTCTGGGCGCCGACGGCAGCTGGCGTCACCTGGAGGCGCTCGCCAACAACCTCCTGGACGAGGCGGCCGTCGGCGGCATCGTCTTCAACGCCCATGACGTCACCGAGCGCAAGCGGGCCGAGGCGTTGCTGGCCGGCCAGGCGCACGTGCTCGACCTGATCGCCAGAGATGCCCCGCTGATGGAGGTGCTGACCGCCCTCGCCCGCCTGATCGAGCGCGAGGCGGACGGGGCGCGCTGTGCCGTGCTGCTGCTGGACGAGGGCGGCGAGGCGCTCACGGTCGCGGCCGCGCCGAGCCTGGTCGACGTCGGCTTGCACGAGGCCGACGGCCTGGTGGTTGGACCCGCCGCCGGGGCGAGCGGCACGGCGGCCTGGCGCCGCGAGCCGGTGCTGTGCGGCGACGTCGCCACCGACCCGCTGTGGGCCGCCAAGCGCCAGGTGGCCCTGTCGCGAGGCCTGCGGGCGGCCTGGGCGGTGCCGATCATGGCGCCGGACGGCGACCGCGCGCTCGGCACCGTCACGCTCTACTTCGACGAGCCGCGTGCGCCGCAACCGTTCGAGCTGCAACTGCTCGACCTGGCCGTCCACCTCGCCGACATCGCCACCGAACGCGCCGAGGTCCAGACCCAGCTCGCCCACCAGGCCGCGCACGACGTGCTCACTGGCCTGCCCAACCGCGTCTTCTTCCTGGACCGCGCCGCTCACGCCCTGGCCGCCACCCGCCGCAACCGCTCCGCGGTGGCCGTGCTGTTCCTGGACCTGGACCGCTTCAAGTACATCAACGACTCGCTCGGGCACGAGGCCGGTGACCGCCTGCTGGTGGAGTTGGCACGCCGCCTGCAGGAACTGGTCCGCCCCGGCGACACGGTGGCGCGCTTCGGCGGCGACGAGTTCGTCGTGCTGTGCGAGGGCATCGTCGACGAGGCGCACGCCCTGGCCATCGCCGAGCGCGTCGCGGAGGTCGCCACCACCCCCTTCGCGCTCGGCGGCGCCGAGGTGTTCGTCAACCTGAGCATCGGCATCGCCATGGCCAGCGGCGCCGCGGCTCGGCCGGACACGCTGGTCGAGAACGCCGACGCCGCCATGTACCGCGCCAAGGCGCGCGGCGGCAACCGCTGCGAGATGTTCGACCGCGCCATGCGGGCCCGCGCCAAGCGGCGCCTGACCCTGCACAGCTCGCTGCATCGCGCTGTCGAGCGCGGCGAGTTCCAGGTCGTCTACCAGCCGGTCGTCGCCCTTGGCAGCCGCCGCCCGGTCGGCGCCGAGGCGCTGGTCCGCTGGGCGCTGCCGGGCCGCGGCCTGATCCCTCCGGCCGAGTTCATCGGCATCGCCGAGGAGACCGGCCTGATCATGCCGATCGGCACCCACGTGCTGCGCGAAGCCTGCTGCGAGGCCGAGCGCTGGCACGCCGCCGGCGCCCAGGGCGCCTTCGGCGACCCCTTCTGCATCAAGGTCAACCTGTCGGCCCGCCAGTTTGCCCACCCCGACCTGGTCGAGGTGATCGCAGGCATCCTCAGCGAGACCAGCGTCAACCCGACCAGCGTCTACCTGGAGATCACCGAGAGCGTGCTGATGGAGGACGCCGAGTCGACCGTGACCGCCCTGCGCGACCTCAAGGCCCTCGGGGTGTCGCTGGCCGTTGACGACTTCGGCACCGGCTACTCCTCGCTGACCTACCTGAAGCGGTTCCCGGTGGACGAGCTGAAGGTGGATCGCAGCTTCGTGGCCGGGCTCCTCGGCGACCCCGAGGACGCCGCCATCGTCGCGGCGGTCGTCAACTTGGCCCACACCCTCGGCCTCAAGGCCGTGGCCGAGGGAGTGGAGTCGGCCGGGCAGCTCAACCGGCTGCGCGAGCTCGGCTGCGACATCGGCCAGGGCTACTACTTCGGCCGCCCGATGCCCGCCGAGTCGATGGCCATGCGCCTTGGCCTGACGGCGAACGGATCGGCTGCGCACACCTCCGGCCGCCCTGAGGACCCTCAGGGCGAGGACGCCAGGCGGGCGTCGACCACCAGGTTGTCGCGGTAGCTGTGGCGGGCGGGGTCGAAGCTGCCGCCGCAGGTGACGAGGCGGAGCGCCGACCCGGGGAGCGGCCCGAACACGGCCGCGGCCGGGAACGACGCCTTGGGGTACTGGCGGACGGCCTCAACCACGAAACGGAGGGTGGCACCGTCGGCGCGCTGCACCAGGACGGCGTCGCCGGGCGCGAGCTGGCGCAGCCGGTAGAAGACCGCCGGGCCGTTCACCGAGTCCACGTGGCCGGCGATCACCGCCGGTCCTGGCGCGCCCGGCAGCGGCCCGCCGGTGAACCAGCCGGCCCGGCTGAAGTCGCCGGGCACCTGCATGGTCCCGTCGGTGGCGAGGCCGAGCGGATCCAGCGGCGTGTCCACACCGATGGCCGCGATCCGCAGCCGCACCGGCCGGGCGCTTGGAGCGGTCAGCAGCGACGGGAGGCGGTCGATCTCAAACCCCATCCCGCTCAGGCCGCGCCAGCGGGTAAGGCCCGGGTGGCAGGTCGGGCTGCAGGGAAGTTGCCCAGCTGATTGAGAGAGCGCGCGCGCCGGACTCCACGGCGGGGTGACCCGCGCCACCGGCGCCAGGGGCAGGCTGTGTGCGGTAGTCAGCGCCGTGCCGCCCGCGCCGGTGGCCACGCCGCCGCGCGGCATAGCGGCGCTTCCGGCCGCGTCGGTGAAGGAGAACAGCCCGCGCGGCTTGCTGCTGCCGCCGACCACCGCCAGGGTGGTCACAGTGCCGGCCTTGACCGTGACCTTGCCGTTGTACAGCACGCCCAGCCCGCCGGTCTGGGTCACCCAGACGGAATAGGTCCCGGCCTCGACCTGGCGGTAGGGGGTCGCCGTGCCGAGGTTGACCCCGCTGGCGATCTTGTGGCTGTTCGCGAGGCTGACGTCGACCGGTCCGTTGTCCAGCAGCGTGTTGAGCACCCGCAGCTTGGCCTGCCCCTGGCTGGCCGGGGTGAAGGTGTCGTCGAGCAGCAGCCCGCGCAGGTGCCCGTTGTGCCCGTAGGCGGCCACCGTGTAGGCGTGGCCCGGGGTGAGCTTGGCGCTGACCCGGATCGCGGGCGGGTCGCTGGGTGCAGCCCCTGCCGGCCGCACCTCGTAGGTGAACGGCCCTGCCAGCACCGGCCAGTAGGCCGAGACTGTCTTGTAGAACACGTTCGGGAAGAACTGCCGGCGGTTGAGGCTCACCGCGTAGACGTCCACGTACGACTCGTCCGGCGAGAAGTGCCCGATGCGGATCATCGCGGTCGCCGCCGGGGTGGTGCTCGTGCTCGCGCTGGCGATGGCGAGGGGCGAGGCCGTCGCCGCCAGCGCCACCGCGACCGCCAGCTGAAGGGTCCTTCGCACCAGCCGCACCAGCCGCTCCTCTCGAACCGAGGTGACCGTTTCTGTGTTCGTGTCCACTTCTGCCTTCGCGGGCGGACCCGTTTCGGTGCTCCGTAGGTTTCCTACGGCGGGTCGCGGAGTTTCCTCTACGGAGTGATCCGTTTGGCGCCTGTCCGACGAATCCCCTGGCGACACCGACGTACGGAATCCCCGAACGGAGTTCTTGATGGCACCTCCCACCCTGGTCCCGCGCTGGCGCGCCCTGGTCCTGGCCCTCCTGCTGGTTGGGCTGCTGGCCGGGCCGGGCGCGCTGGCGGCCGCGGCAGCCCCCGGTTCGGCCCCTCCGGCCGGTGGGCTGCCGCGCCTCCAGGCGCAAAGCCTCCAGGCCAAGATGGAAGTGCTACAGGCCAAACTGAACGCCCAGAACACCCGCCTGGAAGTCCTGGCCGAGGATCTCGACGACGCCTACAGCAGCGGCGCCAAGCTGCTGGCCGCCTCGGCCGCGATGGACCAGCGCCGGCAGCTCGCCACGGCGGGAGTCCTCGCCGCCCGCGCCGAGCCGGAGGCGCTGCCCCAGCTCCAGGCCGACAAGGCTCGCATCGACCGGCTGGCCGCCATGATGGTCCAGAAGGTGACCCAGCAGGCTCGCAAGGCCGAGCGGATGCACCGTGAGCGGGCCGAGGCGACCGCCCTTGCCACCACCATGCACCACGAGCTGGCCGCCATGGATCAGCAGCTGGCCGCCATGCTGGCCAGCGACCAGCAGCGGCAAGAGGCCGAGCGCCGTGCCGCCTTCAGCCGGTACCTGGACCTGGCCCGCGCCAAGGCCGGCGGGAAGCTGGCCGCCACCGGCCCGGCCAGCCCGATCGCGCGCCACGCCGTGCAGGTCGCCCTGGCCCAGCTCGGCGTCCCCTACGTGTACGGCGCGGCCGGCCCGGACAACTTTGACTGCTCCGGCCTGACCAGCTTCGCCTACCACGCTGCCGGGCGCACCATCCCCCGGACCGCGGCCTGGCAGTTCGCCGCGTTCGCGGCCGACCACTTCGTGGCCCCGACCGCGCTGCGCGCCGGCGACCTGGTTTTCTACGCCACCGACCCGGCCAACCCCGCCACCATCCACCACGTCGGCATGTACCTCGGCAACGGCCTCATGGTCGAGGCTCCCCACACCGGCACGGTGGTGCGGGTCGCCTCGATCTGGCGTCCCGACTACGCCGGCGCGGTGCGCCCAGCTCCGTAGGGTGGCAGGACGCAAGCAACCCGAGCGTTGCGAGGTTTTAGGAAGGTCTCATGGCCGACTTCTAGGATTATCCTGGTCAATACGGTACGCTCGCGGCAGCTCCCTGTTGAGATGGCGAGTACACCGCTGGATGCCAGGAGGAGCCCATGCGCAGCGTTCGCGCCCGAGTCCAACGACTCCACCCCCACCCCAGGTCCCGACCGCTGTTGGTGGCGTTGGCAGCCGCCAGCAGCCTCCTGCTCCTGACCGTCCTGCCCGCAGGCGCCAGTGCGGCCACCACCACCGTGAAGGTGAACGTTGCTCGCCAGCATGCCGACCTGGCGCGGCAGGCGTTCCTCGCGCGCATGGCCGCCCGCGCACACCCCCATGCCGTGGCGGCTGCCCCGCAGGCGTCCCCGCTCGCCGGCACCGCCAGCGGTGCCGCCGCCTCGGCCTTCAGCACTATCCGCAACGTCAAGCAGATCAGCCGCGACACGCTCCCGCCGCTCAACGGCGCCGAGGCCGACACCCAGATCGAGCCCGACATCGCCATCGACCCCCGCAACTCGAAGGTGATCGTGACCACCTTCCAGCAGGGCCGCTACGACGACGGCGGCTCGGTCGACCCTGGGTTCGCGACCTCGCAGGACGGCGGGCAGACCTGGGCGGACGGCAACCTGCCCAAGCTCACCGTCGCCGTGGGCGGGCCGTTCGAGCGCGCCTCGGACCCGGCCGTCGCCTTCGGGCCGGACGGCTCCAACTACATCCAGACGATCCCGTTCAACGTGACCGACTGCCGCAGCGCCATCGCCATCCAGCGCTCCGGCAACGGCGGCCTCAGCTTCGGCCGGCCGGTGCTGACTGTCGACGACAACGACTGCAACATCTTCAACGACAAGAACTGGGTCGCCGTCGACACCTTCCGATCGAGCCCGCACTTCGGTCGCCTCTACGCCGTCTGGTCGCGCTTCATCACCAGCGGCACCGTCACGGTCTCACCAGCGGTGATCAGCTGGTCCGACGACAAGGGCCGGACCTGGACGCCGTTCAGCCTCATCTCGGCAGCCAGCGACAACACCGAAGGCGTGCTGCCGCTGGTGCGGCCCGACGGCTCGGTCGCGGTGGTCTACGACCTGACCGTCGGGACCCAGGACTTCGAGGTGTCGCAGACCTCCCACGACGGCGGCGCGAGCTGGGGCCCGGAGGTGCAGATCGGCCAGTTCCTCGGCGTCGGCGTGCCGCACACCCGCACCGGCGGACTGCCCAGCGCGACGGTCGACCCGGTCACCGGCGACCTCTATGCCACCTGGCAGGATGCCCGCTTCAATGCCGCCGGCCTCAACGACATCGTGCTGTCGCGCTCGGGTGACGGCGGTGCCACCTGGAGCCCGCTGGCGGTCGTCAACCCGCGCAAGGCGGGCGTCACGCGTTTCACCCCGGACGTCGCCGCAGCGGGCGGGGGGGTCCACGTGACCTACCGGAGCCGCGGCGGCAGCGGCAACGCCGCCACCATCGCCGAGGACTACATCGCCTCCACCGACGGCGGCGCCAGCTTCGGCGCCGAGCAGGTGATCGGCCCACCGAGCGCGACACGCTGGGCCGCCCAGGCCTCCGGCGGCCTGTTCTTCTGGGGCGACTACATGGGCGTGGCCGCGACACCAACCAAGGCCGCGCTGGTCTGGTGCGTCTCCTCCAAACCGCCAGTCGCCGGCGCGGCGTTCCACCAGACCGCCTGGGGAGCGGAGGTGCTCAGGTAGTCAGGGCAGGTCGAGGGAGCGGCGCGTTCCGTGGCTGTGACATCACCTTCGCTGCTTTAGGGGCAGTTCAGACGCTGTGGCGGCTAGTGCATTACTATCGAGTGCTATGCCATCGATCGCGCTGGAGACCGGCGCGGGCGCGTCGGGTGTCCTGCTTGAGCGTGCCGGAGAGTTGTCTGTGCTTGCCGATTGCCTGGAGGCCGTCGGGCGGAGCGCGCATGGGCGGGTCTTGCTGGTCAGCGGCGAGGCAGGGGTCGGCAAGACGACGGTTCTGCGGCGGTTCTGCGAGGAGCGTGGCCAATCGGCGCGGGTCCTCTGGGGCGCCTGCGATCCGCTCTTCACGCCGAGGCCGCTCGGTCCGCTGCTCGGTGTCGCGGAGGGGTCCGGCGGCGAGCTGGCGGCGGTGGTCGGAAGCGGCGCGATGCCGCATGAGGTGGTGGCGGCGCTCGCGCGTGAGCTGAGCGTGAGGGCTCCGACCGTATTCGTCCTCGAGGACGTGCACTGGGCAGACGAGGCGACGCTCGACGTCCTCCGGCTGCTCGCCCGCAGGGTGGAGACGGTGCCGGCCTTGCTCGTCGCCAGCTACCGCGACGACGAGCTGGATCGTGCGCATCCGCTCCGGATCATCCTCGGAGAGCTGGCGACGAGCCGGACAGTCGGGCGAATGAAGCTCGCCAGGCTCTCGCCCAGAGCGGTCGCGCGGCTTGCCGAGCCATATGGCGTCGATGCCGTCGAGCTGTACCGCAAGACCGTCGGCAACCCGTTTTTCGTCGTCGAAGCGCTCGCCGCCGGAGCGGAGGGGATCCCGGACACGGTCAGGGACGCGGTGCTCGCCCGTGCCGCACGGCTCAGCTCTGCCGCAGGGGCGGTCCTCGAAGCAGTCGCCGTGGTGCCGCCACAAGCGGAGCTGTGGCTGCTGGAGGCGCTCATCGGTGCTGAGGCCGACCGCCTCGACGAGTGCGTGACCTCTGGCATGCTCGTCGTCGAGCCGGCGGGCGTGACGTTCCGGCACGAGCTTGCACGGCTCGCCCTGGAAGAGTCGGTGCCGCCGCAGCGCAAGGTGGGCCTGCATCGCCGGGCGCTGGTGGCGCTCGCCGCCCCACCGGGCGGCGCGCCCGATCTGGCCCGCGTCGCGCACCACGCCGAGGCTGTCAGCGACATCGACGCGGTGCTCCGCTATGCACCCGCGGCCGCTGCCCGGGCAGCGTCGCTCGGTGCCTTCCGTGAGGCGGCGGCGCAGTACGCGCGGGCCCTCCGATTCGGCAACCGGCTACCGGTGGGCACGCGCGCGGAGTTGCTCGAACGCCGCTCCCACGCGTGCTACCTGACCGACCAGAACGACGCGGCGGTCGAGGCGATCGAGGGCGCGCTCGAATGCCGCCGCCAGCTCGGCCAAAGGCTCCAAGAGGGCGACTCGCTGCGCTGGCTGTCGCAGATCCTCTGGTGCCCCGGCCGGACCATCGAATCCGAGCGGGCGGCGCTCGAGGCGGTCACACTCCTGGCGGCGCTTCCGCCGGGCCGCGAACTCGCGATGGCTTACGCGAACCTCGCCTCGACGCATGCGTGCGCTGCCCGGGCGGAGGAGGCGGTGCGCTGGGCCAGCCGAGCCATCGAGCTCGCGGAGCGCCTTGGCGACACCGAGATCGCGGTCCACGCGCTCGTCACCATCGGCACCTGCGAGTTCGGGGGGGAGGGGGAGCAGAAGCTGAAGCAGGGACTGGAGCTCGCGCAGCGAGCCGGGCTTCCCGAACAGATCGCGCGAGGGTACCTCGTGCTCATCGGGACAGCGGTCGGGGCCCGCTGCTACGGTCTCGCGGCCCGCTACCTGCAGGCAGGACTCGACTACTGCAGCGATCACGGTCTGGAGCGCGATCGGCTCTACCTGCTCGCCTACCGGGCGCGCATGGAGCTGGACCAGGGCCGCTGGGGCGCGGCAAGCGAGTCGGCTGCGGCGGTCCTGCGCATCCCGCGCACCTCGATCACGCCGCGGATCTTCGCGCTGGTGGTGCTCGGGCTGGTCCGGGC
>WNGG01004410.1_pt1 | contig 15797 bp, 15 predicted proteins | sample 5400661 | NCBI WGS metagenome assembly WNGG01 (sample SAMN13153372, study PRJNA577476) | soil metagenome | isolation source: 100 cm soil or saprolite under Garry oak tree replicate 1 | place: USA:California | collected 2016-06-15
CAGGCGAGCGGCAATGCCGACGGGAGATGATCGATCACAAGTTGGCCGAGCTGGCCGAGCAGCAGCACCGTATCGAGGTGGCCCGCACCGCACTCGAGCACGGTCGGCAATGCCCAGCCAGCGAGCCCATGAAATGCTCTCGATTCTGGTCGATCATCGAAGGGCGACTGCGCGGCCTCTCACTGGAAGAAAGCCACGCGCGAGCGCACTGACAGACCCCGCACCGATGCGAACGCGAACCTACGGCGAGCTTCGCCTCGAAGGCCCTATCGATGACGCGCGAGAGTCCGCCCGCAAGCCAACCCCCAACGGGCATCGACACCCGGCAGCAGCCCGGCCGGCTGCGCCCGGTTCTCCGAAGGTGTGACCTTCAGAGGTCTACGGCGCTGAATCTTCGCCGGAAGTTGGCGGTCGACTCGGGGATCGCGCTCGGTACATCGCGGCGCGGGAGACGCCGAGCAGGTCGGCAGGATCGTAGTCACGGTCTGGCGTCCGGTTCCTACTTTGGGGGAATCCGGCCAACTACTACGGCGACGTGGACCTGCTCGGTGAAAGGCTCATGCGGGGCGACGGTCAAGCGGATCTGTTCGGCGAAGGCTGGCCGCTGATCCGGAGCGGGCAGCCTATCCACCGGCAGCGCAGAGTAGATGCCGCCGACGATATGGTCGACGCTCAGTTCGGCCATGTAGTCGACGGCAGCGCTCAGCACGTCAAACCCGGCCAGCTCCAATTCCTGCTGGTACCGGCGCTGGCTCTGCTCATCCGTGCCGCAGGCGAATGTCAGCTTCTCGCCCAGCCAGCGCTCCAGCCACCCGCGCAGCGCACGAGACCAGGCACCCGCTTGCAGCCACAGCGGCGTCCCGTTGGTCACCACCGCGATGCCGCCGCCCGGGCGGATTAGCGGGGCGGCCGACCGGAACAGTTCGCCGGGGCGCATCCAGTGCAGGGCCTGGGCGATGGTCACCGCGGCGACCGACCGCTCACCCAGCAGGTTCCGCAGCGCTGGCACATCGGTGTCAGCGCCGATCATCCAGCTGGCGTTGGACACGCCCGCATCGCGGGCTGCCTGCCTGGCCCGCTGGAGCATGTCCGGTTCGGGGTCTACCCCGATCACGGCGCGGACCCGCCGGGCTATCGGCAGCGTTAGCTGACCTGTGCCGCAGCCCAGATCCACGACCAAGTCGGCAGTGCTGAGCGTCAGAGCGTCCGCGAGCGCGTCAATGACAGCTGCCGGGTATCCATGCCGGTACCGGTGGTAGAAATCGGCCACCTCGCCCCGAAAACCCAGCTCCACGCTGTGCACAATGCCATCCAGACTGCGCCGCAGCACGGTAGTTCAGCTCACGGCGTGAACGGCTCGGCGAAGCCCGCCCCCCGGCGGCCGCAGGCCACGGCCTTCGGCTCAGCCGCATACCCGGATCTTTACGCTAAGGCGGCTGCGCTGGTGCATTCGCTAGCCAGAAATCACGCCTTAGCAGATGGGAACAAGCGGCTGGCCCTGGGCGCCCTCATTGCTTTCTATGGCGTCAACGGACACCGGCTCACTCTCACCAACGATGCCGCTTATGACCTCATCATGGCTGTGGCTGCCGGCGAGCTTGACTCAGTCAGCGAGATCGCGGTCATTCTGGAGAAATCCACTGGTCCCCGTCCATGAGGTCATCAGCGCTCGGCGCGGCGCGCGGACAGACTGTCTGCCGCGCGGCGTCAGCCGGCGCTTTCCGGCCGTGCGCTGTCCAGCCTGGTGAAGGTGGTGGAGGCCAGGAACATCGAGGCAATCCTGCCGTCGGCGAGGCGCCGGAAGGTGACAGGCTCGCCTGACTCGCGGTAACCCGGTTCCACCACGAATACGTCGGGGTTTTCGGTGGGCGCGAGCACCGGGCGCCAGCTTTCGTCCGCCGGATTGATGAACGTCAGTTTCCCGCTGCGCCACTCGAGCCTGATGTACATCTCGAACTGGGGCAGCGCGTACATCCCGAGCAGAACGCGGAATGCCTCAGGGGCGGCGGCGGCCGGCGTGATCGTGTCCGCGCGGCCCGGGAACGATCCGCTGGCCGCTGTCGCCAGATCCATGGCGAGCCGGGCGGCATCAGCCATGCCGTTCATCAGCACGATGGCACCGACCTGGTCTTTCGGACTGAAGCACACGGCCGACGAGAAGCCGTGCACGTCGCCGGCGTGCTGAATCCACACCGCGTCATCCCGGCGGACTGCATACCACGAGATACCCCACGCTGTCGTCCAGGTGTCATCGGCGATATAGCGGGGCTTGTGCATGTCGCGCAGCGTGGCCGCCTCCAGGACCGGGGACGCCTGCGGCATCTCACGATGAGCGCGCAGCTGCAACGACAGCCACCGGGCAAGATCATCCACACAGGACCAGAGGCCGCCCTCGGCCCATTCGGGAGACATGGCCGGCGCAGGCTCAAGCTCGTCAGAGAAGGGCTTCCGCAGGTAGCCAGTCGCCCGCCGGTCTCGCAGCGACTCCGGTAGTGGCTCGAATCCGGTGGCGGACATGGCTAGCGGGTCAAGGATCGCCTCCCGCACGTATTGTGCGTAGGGCATGCGGCTGGCCCGGGACACGATCTCCCCGAGCAGCTGATAGGCGAGGTTCGAATATTTCCATTGAATGTTCGGCGGGATTCTCGTGCCAATATCAGCGGCACGGGCCAAAGTGCGCTCCGGGATCCCCTCGTAGGCGGGGACGGCCCAGTCAGTTCCGGGAGGCTCGCTGGCAAGACCTGATTCATGGGAGAGCATCCGGCGGATAGTGACGGTCTCGATCGGGCCGAACGGACTCGCGGCGCGCCGGAACTCGGGCAGGTGGGCGACAGCCGGGTCGTCCAGGTGCAGGCGCCCGGCCTTGCACATCTGCAGGATGGCCGTCCCAGTAAAGGTCTTGGTGATCGAGGCAATGCGATAAAGCGTTGATGCCTGCGGCGGCTTCCGCCCCGCCAGCTCGGCGTACCCGCATCCAGACCGCCAGGCAAGGTCGTCGCCGCTGACCACCCCGGCCATCGCCCCGGCCAGCCGATGCTCCCGCACAAACGAGGCGACACGAGCGTCCAGATCCCGGCCAGCAGCCGCGGATTCCGCCACCGGGCGCCTCCCGTCAGCCATCAATGGCCCACTACCGACCAAGCGGGGCAGCCAGATGCGCCTATCCTGGCGCAACGACTGCCACGGTGCACTACCGGGGCTGTCAGAAGGTGAAGCCGTGGCCGCCTTCCGGCTCGGACGCGACTGCCGGAATGCGACACAGTGCGCGCTGGCGGGCGGGAGCGGCATGATCGGACGTGCAGGGAACTCGCCGAGACCCCGGACTGGAGCCGATCATGACAGCAGACTCTGCGCAGGAACCGTCCTCCCGGCAGCGGCCTGCCCGGGCCACGGCCGGTGACATCATGCGGCCGGCGGTGACGACGGTGGAGCTGGACGGTCATCTGGCCGGGGCCGCTTACCTGATGAAGCATGCCGGCGCGACGGCGCTGGTGGTCGTGGGCGACCAGGACATGCGGCCGGTGGGGCTCATCACCGAAGCCGACATCGTGCAGGCGGTGGCCGACGGCAAGGATGTCAACGAGGCCCGGATCCGCGAGCTGATGACTACTACGCCGACCGTCATCAGCGCGGCGACGAGCATCCGCGACGCGGCAGAGTCCATGACGGCCGGCCATTTCCGGCACCTGCCGGTCGTCGACGACGCCGGCCTCGTCGGGATGGTCGACATCAGGGATGTCTGCCGGGCGCTGCTCGACGAGCCCGCGGGACCTGACGAGCCCGCGGGACCTGACGAGCCCGCGGGACCGACGGCCAGCTAAAGGGCTACCATCGAGAGGACGAGAGCGTGTCGATTCCGACGCTTCCCATCCCGCGTAACCCGGTGCTGCTGCAGCACTCGGAGCAGCGGGCAGCGAATGTCGAGAACCGGATCGCCGATGCGATCACCCGGTTCGCTGGTTCCATGCCGTTCGTGTACGTCCACGTGATCTGGTTCACCGCGTGGATCGCCCTGGGGGTGGAGCGTTACCCGTTCGGGCTGCTCACGATGATCGTTTCGCTGGAGGCCATTTTCCTGTCCACGTTCGTGATGATCAGCCAGAACCGTGCCGACGAGAAGCGCCAGGTTCTCGCGGATCACGAGTGGCAGAAGATCCAGGCCGAGGAACGGCAGAACGAGCAACTGCTCGGCGTAGCCAACCAGATTCTCGCGCTGACCGAGGCCATCCATGCCGTGGCCACGGCGCGGCCGGCCACCGGACCTGCTGGCCCGGGGCATGCTGGCCCGGCCGGGCCAGCCCGCCCCTAGCCGCGTCCTGGGGCGACGTTTTGGCGGGTTGTTTCCCGCTCGGTCAGCATGCGTTCACCGGCGGGCGATAACTTCGGCTCGCCTGGCGATGCGCCACGCACCGCCGCAGACGAGATGAAGGGACATCCGCGTTGAGGAGATTGCGGAACGCGCTGCCCGGCGTCATGGTGCTCGCGGCCACTGCGGCCCTCGGCAGCGCCACTGCGCTCAACGCCCCGGCAGCAGCGGGAGCCGCGCAGGCAACCAGCCTGGCGGCCGGCACTACGGCCACGCCGATCAAGCACCTCGTAGTCATCTTTCAGGAGAACGTCTCCTTCGATCACTATTTCGGCACGTACCCGAAGGCAGCCAACACCTCCGGCCAGCGGTTCCACCCGGACGGGGACACGCCGCGGGTGAACAACCTCGCCGGCGCTCCCGGCGCCGGCGGCAGGGGGAGCCTGCTGACCAACAACCCCAACACCGACGCCAGCGGCAGCCAGGTCAACCCGCGCCGCCTGGATCCCGCCAACATCAACGACGTGCTGACCTGCAGCCAGGACCACGAGTACAACGATGAGCAGAAGGCGTTCGACGGCGGGAAGATGGACAAGTTCGTCACCAGCGTCGGCGCCGCGACGGGCACCAACGGCCCCGGCCAGCCGTGCAAGGCCAGCGACGTCATGAACTACTACGACGGCAACACGGTCACCGGGCTGTGGAACTACGCCCAGCACTTCGCGATGAGCGACAACTCGTTCGGGACCACCTTCGGCCCGTCGGCGGAGGGCGCCGTCAACCTGGTCTCGGGGGACACCGGCGGCATCGGGAAGATGATTAACGGAGCCGACGCCTTCGGCGACACCGTCAGCGACGGCAATGGCGGCCATTCCCTGATCGAGGACGCCCAGCCGTACTACGACGACTGCTCGACGCGGGACGCGGCATCGCTGACCGGCGCGAACGTCGGCGACGAACTCAACGCCGCCGGGCTGAGCTGGGGCTGGTTCCAGGGCGGCTTCGCGCCGACCACGACGTTCGCCGCCGCGACGGCTGGCAACCCGCAGCCCACCAGCACCTTCATCCCGGATGAGTTCAAGGGCAAGTTCGCCACCGCTCCCGCCTCCGACCAGGGGCTGTGCAACGCCGTTCACCCGGTCGGGCCGGCTGTCGGCGGCACCGGCGGCACCGTCCACGGGCCCACGAACTACGGCAACAAGGACGACTACATCGCCCACCACGAGCCGTTCCAGTACTACGCCACCACGGCCAACCCGCACCACCTGGCGCCTGCGTCGCTGTCCGCGATCGGCACGGACACGCAGAGCTTCGCGGGCGGAGTCCCGCAGTTCGACACCGCCAACCACCAGTACGACATCAGCGACTTCAACGCGCTGGTGGCCGCCATCACCCGCGGCTACCTGCCCGCCGATCACCTGCCGGCCGTGAGCTTCGTCAAGGCGCCCGGCTACCAGGACGGTCACGCTGGCTACTCCGACCCGCTGGATGAGCAGCAGTTCGTGGTCAACGAGATCAACGCGCTGCAGGACACCCCGGACTGGTCAAACACCGCCGTCGTCATCGCCTACGACGACTCCGACGGCTGGTACGACCACGTCTTCAGCGGCGTGCACAACGCGTCGGACACTTCGGCGGTCGCCACGCCGCCCGGGCCGCAGGACTTCCTCACCGGCCTGGGGCTGTGCGGGGACGCCGCCGCGAACCCGCCGCTGGCCGGGCAGAGCGGCCGGTGCGGTTACGGCCCCCGGCTGCCGCTGCTCGTGATCTCTCCCTGGGCCAAGCGCAACTTCGTCGCGCACAACCTGACCGACCAGAGTTCCATCACCCGGTTCATCGAGGACAACTGGGGGCTGCCGAGGATCAGCGGCTCCTTCGACGCCATCGCCGGAGCCCTCGACACCATGTTCAACTTCCGCCAGAACGCGGAGAACGGCAGGAAGCTGTTCCTCGACCCGGTCACGGGGCAGCCGCCGGGGACGTAACGCAACGCCCGCGGCGGGCCCAGTAATACACGGATGGACGCTACGGCCGGAGCCTCGGGGCTCCGGCCGTAGCCGCCTGCGGTCATAAGGTTGTCCCCATGACGACACCGGGCATGGTGGCCTATGCCCTGGATGCCGGCGGCTCGCACACCTTGGTGCGGATCCGCAGGGCGGACGGCGGCGAGCAGACCTGGGAAGAGTCCTCGTGCGCGATCGCGGCGGTCGGCCAGGACCGGGCGGTACAGCAGCTGAGCCACATCCTGGAGCTGGTCCGGTCCAAGCTCGCCGGAGCCACCGTCCTGCACGGATGCATTGCCTCGTCGTCGTACCCGGTCGCGGCCGAGGCGCCGGCGCCCGAGCCGCTGCTGCGCGCCATCGTCGAATCGGGATGCACCGGGCGGGCCGTGCTGGTGAACGACGTGGTGCCGCTGCTGTGGTCCGACCACCTGGCCGGTCACGGCGTGGTGGTCAATAGCGGCACCGGCAGCTCCGTGATCGGCCGCAACCGGGCAGGTCGGCTGCTCAAGCTCGGCGGCCACGAGCACATCCTCAGCGATCAGGGCAGCGCCTACAGCATGGCCCGGGAGGGACTGCGCGCCGCGACCAGGGCGGCCGACGGCCTGGGCCCTGCCACGACGCTGCTGCCCAGGGCGGAGGCGTTCTACCGGAGGTCCGCGCCGGCCCTGGGCCGCTGGCTGGCCGAGCTCGTGCGGGCTAGGTCCGAGGTAGCCAGGTTCGCCGCGGAGGTACTGGCGGCTGACGGCGACGGGGATGCGGTGGCCACCGCGATCGTGGTGGCCGAGGCTGGGGCACTGAGCCAGGCGGCGCTGCTCGCGGTATCCCGGCTCGGGCTCGGCGGGTCTGCGGCCATCGGGCTGTCCGGCGGGGTGATGTGCGGCAGCGGCAGGTTCCGCGCGATCGTACTTGACGGCATCGTCCGCGGCGGCCTGCGCCCGCGGGCCGCGGTGCTGAACAGCACCGACGAGGCGCTGGCGTTCGTCGGCCGGGCCGCGGAGCTGCCCGGGATACTGGCCGAGGCAGGGGGCCTCGACCTGGCCAACGCGTGACGCACATCCGCTGCCGCCGCCGCTGCCGCTGCAGTCCCGGCTACGGCAGGACCTGGATCTTCCGGCCCTGGCCAGCGCGGAACAGCTCCAGGGCGTCGGCGTAGCGTTCCAGCGGCATGCGGTGGCTGATGAAGATCTCCGGGTCGAGCAGGCCGACGGCGAACAGCTCGGCGGCCCGCTCGAAGCTGTGCAGGACCGCCATGGACCCGGTGATGGTGATCTCCTTGTTGTAGATGCGGTACGGCTCGATGGTGACGCGCGCGGCCGGCGACGTGACGCCGAACTGGAGGAAGGTCCCGCCCGGCCTGACCCGGCCGATGCCGTCCTGGATCGCGGCCTCGTTGCCGGTCGCGTCGATGACGACCTCCCAGCCCTGCGGCCGGTTGAGCTCGTCGGCGCTGGCCGCGATCGCCGTGCAGCCCAGCTGCTTGGCGGCCGCGAGCCGCTCCGGGTTCACGTCGAGTACATCGACCGACGTCGCGCCGGTGCGCTTGGCGAGCTGCAGCATGATCAGGCCCATGGTCCCGGATCCGTAGATCAGCACGTGCGACCCGAGCGCGGACCCGAGCACGTCGTAGCCGCGCACGCCGCAGGACAGCGGCTCGACCAGGGCGGCGTCCTCGATCCGGACATGATCAGGCAGCGGCACGCAGTTGGCGGCCGGGGCGACCGCGTATTCTGCGGCGCCGCCCGCGGTGCTCACGCCGATGGCCGCCCACCGCTCGCACAGGTTGTCCCGGCCGGCCCGGCAGTAATGGCATTCGTGGCAGTACAGCGACGGGTCCACGGCGACGCGGGTGCCGACCGTGAGCTTGTCGACGGCCGAGCCGATCGCGGTGACCACGCCCGCGAACTCATGCCCGGGCACCACCGGCAGCGACGGCGCGAACTCGCCGTCCAGGATGTGCAGGTCCGTGCCGCACAGGCCGCACGCCGCCACCGCCACGACGGCCTCGCGCGAGCCCGGTGCCGGGTCGTCGACTGTCGTGACCTCGACCACGCCGGGCGAGCTGATCACGGCGGCTTTCACGCTGGCTGCTCCTCCCGCCCGGCCGCGCGGCGGCCCGGCGCGCGGCCGGGCGGCTCGCGGCGGACGGCCGGCCCGCGGTGGCCAGGCCCGCTCACTTGACCGCGCCCATCGTGAGCCCGCGCACCAGCTTGTCCTGCGCTGCCCAGCCTGCCAGCAGCACCGGCAGGCACGCGAGCGTGGCGCCCGCGCACAGATGCGCCCAGAACTGCCCTTCACCGCTCTGGAAGCTCACCAGGTAGACCGGCACCGTGGCGGCATTGGTGCTCGTCAGGTTCACCGCGAGGAAGAACTCGTTCCAGGCGAAGATGAAGCAGATCAGCGCGGTCGCCGCCATTCCGGGCGAGATCAGCGGCAGGATCACCGAACGCAGCGTCTTGAAGAACGGGGCCCCGTCCACCCGGGCCGCCTCGAGGATCCCGATGGGGACCTCGAGCAGGAACGACCGGATCATCCACACCGCGATGGGCAGGTTGATCGACGCGTACAGGATGATCAGGACGATGAGCTGGTCAAGCAGGTGCAGGTCCCTGGCTATCACGTAGATCGGGATGATCGCGCCTGCGACCGGCAGCATCTTGGTCGAGATGAAGAAGAAGAGCACATCCCGCCATTTGCGGACCGGCGCGATGGACAGCGCGTAGGCGGCCGGCAGGGCCAGCGCAAGCACGATGAGGGTGGATACCACCGTGATCGTGACGGAGTGGACCAGGTACGGGCCGGCCTTGCTGACGGCGGACTGGTACTGGACGAAGGTCGGGCGGAACACGAAGTGCGGCGGGCTGGTCGCAGCGTCGGATTCCTGCTTGAAGCCGGTGAGCGCCATCCAGAGCACGGGGAAGAAGAACAGCAGGACGACGAGCCAGGTTGCCACGGCGAGCGCCGCGGCGGTCAGGCGGCGGCGCCATCCACGCCGGCGCGCGGGACCGCGGCGGGTGCCCGCGGCAGGTGCCGGCCGGGTTATCGTCGGCGCGGTCATAGCCGTCCCTCCATCCCCTGCTCGCTGAACAGTCCGGAAATAGTTCGCAGGGCGAACGTGGCGATGAGGATGGTGATCACCACGACCACTACACCCATGGCCGACGCGCGCCCGATATCGAAGCTGCGGAAGGCCGCTTCATAGAGGTAGTAAGGGATGTTCGTGGTCTGCTGGCCCGGGCCGCCTGACGTCATCATGAAGATGGCGTCGAATGCCTGCACGACGTAGATGGAGCCGAGGACGATGCCCAGTTCCATGTACTGCCGCAGGTGCGGCAGCGTCATCCGCCGGAATATCTGCAATGGTCCCGCGCCGTCGACCCGCGCCGCCTCGAGCACGTCGCCGGACTGGCTCTGCAGGCCCGCGAGCAGGATGAGCACCATGAACGGCGTCCACTGCCAGGTGAGGACCGTGATGATCGTTTCCTTCGAATGGTTGTTGATCCAGTCGGTATGGTGCACGCCGAACGGGCTGAGCACGTAGTTGACCAGCCCGAACTCGGTGTCCAGCAGGGTGAACTTCCACACCAGCGCGGCGGCGGCCGGCATCACGAGGAACGGGCTGACGATCAGCGTGCGCAGCACGCCGCGCCCGAATACTTTCCGGTCGAGCAGCAGCGCGATCCCGAGGCCGAGGAGCAGCGACAGCAGCACCGGGACCAGCGTAAGGATCACCGTGTTCAGCAGCGCGGTGCGGAAGATCGAGTCACCGAAGATGAGCGTGTAGTTGTGCAGCCCCACGAAATGGCGGTCGAACTGGTGGTACAGATTGTAGTACTGCAGGCTGTAGTAGATGGTCAGCACGAACGGGATCTGGGTCACCACGATGGTGAACAGCAGCGCGGGCAGCAGCGGCAGCCGCCGGAGCCGGTAGCGCCGCCGTTCTCGCGCCCGTGCCGATGCGACCGCGGGGTCACCGCGACGGCTGGCGAGGATTGTCATGGCTGCCCCTCAACGATGCTCGTCTGCCTCGTGCTGCTGTGCTGGCTCCTCGCTACCGGGGTGATCGCGGCGGTGTGGCACCGGCGCTTCCGCTGCCACACCGCCGCTCGTCATCGTCCGGCGCGTTACTTATAGGTCTGCCCGACCGCCGAGGCGTAGCCCTGTGCCTTGGTCAGCGCCTGGGACACGGTCTCCTGGCCAGCGATCGCCGCCGTTATCTCCTGCGAGACCTTGGTGCCGAGATCCTCGAACTCGGGGATGCCGACGTACTGCACGCCCACGTACGGCTGCGGGCTCACGCCCGGATGGCTGACGTTGACGCCGTTGATCTGGTCAAGCGTGGCCTTGGCGAAGTCGCCGGCGGCCTTCTGGTAGTGGGGATTGGAGTAGGTCGAGTAACGGCTGCCCGGCGGCACGCTCGCCCAGCCCAGCTGCTGGCCCGCGTACTGGATGTACTGCTTCGACGTCGCCCAGCTGATGTAGGTCCAGGCCGCGTTCTTGTGCTTGGACGATGACTCGATGGACAGTGCCCAGGACCACAGCCAGCCGGAGTTCTTCGTCAGGTTGACGGGCGCGGGCGCGAAGCCGAGCTTGCCCGCGATCGGGCTGTTCTTGGGGTCGTCGATCACCGAGGCGCCCACGGTCGCGTCGTACCACATCGCGGCCTTCTGCTGCTCCATCGCGTTGGCGCACTCGTTGAAGCTGAAGTTCCCTGCGCCCTTTTCCCCGGCGGACTTGATGAGGTTCACGTAGAAGTTAGTGGCATTCTGGAACGCGGGGCTGGTCAGATGCGCATTCCAGCTCATGTCGAACCACTGGCCGCCAAAGGTGTTGACCACCGTGTCCAGCGGTGCGAGGTTCTCGCCCCACCCGGTCTTGCCGCGGAGGCAGATGCCGGCGATTCCCTTAGCCGGGTCATTGAGCTTCTTCGCGATGGTTGCGACCTGGGCCCAGGTCGGCTGAGCCGGCATCGTCAGGTGGGCCTTGGCCAGCAGGTCCTTGCGGTACATGAGGAACGAGGACTCCCCGTAGAACGGGGACGCGTAAAGCTTCCCGCCCACGCTGAGGCTGTTCCTGATCGGCTTGATGAGATCGTTCACGTTATACGCGGAATCTTTTGATGCATACGGCGACAGATTGTCAATCCAGTTGTTCTTGGCCCAGGTCGGAACCTCGTACGGGCCGATCATCACGACGTCGAACTGACCGCCCCCCGCGGCGACATCCTTCGTGACCTGGTCTCGCAGCGTGTTCTCGTCCAGGGTCACGTACTTCACCTTGATGTTCGGATGCGAGGTGTCGAAGCCCTTGGGCGTCAGCTTCTGGATGTCGACCATCTGGGGGTTGTTGACGACGGCGACCGTGATGGTCTGCGGGCCGGTTGCCTGCCCCGGGCTGCTGCCTGATGAGCACGCGGCCAGGCCGGCCACGGCCATGGCGGCCGCCGTCGCGGCCATCAGCCATCCTCCTTGCCTGATCTCTCGGCCGTGCACGGTGACCTCCTCGTTTTGATCGCTCAAATGAGCGAGGCTATGCTCGAACGAGCAAGACTAGTGGACCGCACACTGCGCTCGGTCGTCAAGGGTGCAAGGCGGACTACCCACCTGATTGAATGCACATTTACTGATTTGTGACCTGCCGGCAGGAGACGATGGCATCTGAGCCCCGCGAGGATTTCGCCGCACTCGCACCGGCCGAGCTCATCCGCGTGGCGAGCATCGCCAGGCGCTTCTTCATCGACGGGCGTTCCAAGAGCGATATCGCCACGGAGTTCGGCATCAGCCGGTTCAAGGTGGCAAGGCTGCTCGAGGACGCGCGGGCGGCCGGCATCGTGCGCATAGAAATCCGGCTGCCCGCATCGCTCGACGCCTCACTGGCACGCCGCCTGCAAGTGACGTTCGGCCTGCGGCACGCGATCGTCGTGGACACCCCGGCGGAACCCGAACCGCACATGCGCCAGCAACTGGCGCACGCGGCGGCAGCGCTGCTGCGGGAGATCGTCTCCCCAGACGACGTGGTGGGCGTCGGCTACGGGCGCACGCTCACGCTGATGGCCGAGGAGATCGAAGGCCTCGCGGCGTGCCCGGTCGTCCAGCTCACCGGTGCCCTCCGCGGCGTCAATGCAAGCGAGAACAGCGTGGAGCTAGTCCGGCGGATCTCCCTGCGCACCGGCGGCCTGTGCTTTTCCATCTACGCGCCGCAGGTGCTGCCGGACGCCCAGACGGCCGAATCCCTGCGCCGGCAGCCCGAGGTCAGCGAGGCGCACAAGCGCTTCGGCGCCGTTACCAAGGCGGTGGTCGCGGTGGGCTCCTGGGTGCCGCCGCTGTCGCAGCTCTATGATTCCCTGCCGCCGCGCCAGCGGGCCGCCCTGCTCCAGAGCGGGGTCACGGCCGAGATCTGCGCCGTGCTCCTGGACCGGTCCGGCAAGCAGGTGGCCGAAGACTTCACCGAGCGGTGCATCTCCATCAGCGGCCGCCAGCTGCGCGCGGTCGACGAGGTCATCGCGGTCGCGGGCGCCGCGGACAAGGCCGATGCGCTCCGGGCCGTGCTGGCCGGCGGCTATGCCAACAGCCTCGTTGTCGACAGCTCGCTCGCGACCGCGCTGCTCGGCAGCTCGCCCTAGCGCCGGCCCGTCACCGGCGAGCCCCGGCCGTCACCGGCCAACCCCTGCATGACCGGCTAGCCCGGGAGCCTGTGGCGGCTAACCCCGGGCCGGCGGCGCGGCGAGCGGGACGGCGGCCTCGGGCGTGTGCACGAGGAAGGTCATCGATTCGGAGAAGTACAGCCGGATCCGCTCGGCGTCATGCGACTCATAGCCGATGGACAGGTCCTGGCCGAGGTGCAGTTCGTAGTCGCCGCCGCGAGCCGAAAGCACGAACGCCCCGTCGGTGGCAGGCGCCCAGATGATCTCTCCGTCCACGACCCGGGCCAGGTGGTCGCGTACCGGGTAGCCGTGATCAGCGGTCTCGTTGACGGCGGTGTAGGCATCCGCGCTGAGCAGCAGACTGTACGGCCCGCCGACGCCAGCCAGCCGCAGCGCGGTCACGGCCTGGCTGATCACGTCCGGGTAGCCGCGGGCGTCGGCGGGCAGGGCCAGCCCGGGACCCGGCGCGCAGGCCCGGATGCCGGGGATGCCCGCGGCCGGGTAGCCCTCGAAGACGGCGCGGTCTTCGGCTATGGCCATCCTGCGGGCCGCGTCCTTGACCGGCTGCCAGTCCGGGTCCTTGGCGCCGCGCTCGACGTCGTCGACTGCCCGGCGGTCCAGGACGAACGGCACCCGGAACTCGACGACCGGCTGCACCTGGCGCACCCGGGCGGTCACTCCGCCGGCCGGCGGATCGGCGTCGGCGAGGTGGCCGGTGCCGACCGCCGCCAGCTCGGCCCCGCCCGGCCCGCGCACGTCGGCGACCCGTCGTCCGGCCAGGTGCAGGGTGAAGGTCCGCCGGGCTTCTTCCTCGATGCTGGCCCACGCGGCCTCGGAGACCGGGGCAAGCTCGCGGTGCAGATTATTCATGTCCAGGCACTCCCGTTAAGGCCGCCGATCCGCAGGCATCCGACGACCGGGCCCGGCAGCAGGCAGGGTAAGAGCAGAGGCACTCGGCTGCCGCCGGGGCCGGCCGCCACACCGCTAGCCTGCCAGGTATGACGGCAGACGATGAAAGCGCCCTGGTCCGGCGCGGCTATGACGCCCTGTCATATCACTACCGTGGCGACGATGACGGTACAGGCGAGTACGCGCCGTGGCTCGCTGAGTTGCGTGCCCGCCTGCCAGATGCAGGGTCGGTGCTCGACCTGGGCTGCGGCTGCGGGGTGCCGGTGGCGCGATCGCTGGCCATGGCCGGGCATCAGGTGACCGGCGTCGACTTCAGCGAGGTCCAGATCGAACGGGCCCGCCGCCTCGTGCCGGCCGGCGCCTTCATCCGCGCCGACGCCATGGCCGTCGAGTTCCCGCCCGCGTCCTTCGACGCCATCGTCTGCCTCTACGCCCTCATCCACATGCCATTAGCAGCCCAGCCACGACTCCTGCGGCGGGCCGCCGACTGGCTGCGCCCCTCGGGCTGGCTGCTGGCGGTGACCGGGCACCGCTTCTGGACCGGAACCGAAGACAACTGGCTCGGCGGGCCCGCCCCGATGTGGTGGAGCCACGCCGACGCCGCTACCTACCGCACCTGGCTCGAGCGAGCCGGCCTGCAGATCACCACCGAGGCATTCGTTCCCGAAGGCGACGGCGGCCACGCACTCTTCTGGGCCCGCCGACCGCCACACTGACCTCGCCCGGGAAACGCCGCAGCTATGTTCGTTCCATGCCTGACATTACGGTGAGCGTTCAAGCCGAGCCAAGCGACCTGAACTCGTGGCTGGCGCTGGCGCGGCGGCTGGAATCGTCCGGATTCCAGGCGCTGCTCATGGGCGATCATCCGGGTACAGGGGCGTCCCCGTGGCCAGCCCTGGGATGCGCCGCGGCGGTGACTCAGACGCTGAACCTGGGCACCTGCGTGCTGCAGGGCGGCGTCCGCGAGCCGATGCATGCCGTCGCCGACGCGGTCAGCCTTGACGTCCTCGCGCCCGGCCGGGTCCTGCTGGGCATCGGCGCCGGCCATACGCCCCGGGAGTGGCAGGACATCGGGCAGGACCGGCCGGCGCCCGCCGACCGGGCCCGCCGCCTGGCCGAGTTCGTCGACGCCGCCGCGCAGCTGCTGAACGGGGACACGGTCAGCTACGAAGGCCGGTACCTGACGCTGCGCGGGTCGCAGCTGGACGGCCTGCCGGGCGGGGATCGCGTCAGGCTCGCTGTCGGCGGCGGGCACCCGGAGGTGCTGCGCGCCGCGGCCCGCCATGCCGACGTGGTCGGGCTGAGCGGCCTGGGCCGGACGCTGGCCGACGGCCACCACCATCAGGTCCGGTGGTCCCGGGCGGACCTGCTCCGGCAGCTGCAGCTGGTCAGGGAGGAGACGCAGCGCGCAGGAAACGAGCCCGTCGTTGAGGCGCTCGTGCAGAACGTCACGGTCACCGGGGACCGCGCGGCGGTGAGCCAGGACATCAGCGGCCGCGTCCAGGGAGCGACAGCGGAGGATATTGCCAGCACGCCGTTCCTGCTCTTCGGCAGCTACCAGGAGATGGCCGACCAGCTGCGCGCGCAGGCCGAGGAGTTCGGCGTCACCAGCTACGTGGTCCGCCAGCAAGCAGTCCCCGACCTCGAGCGCGTGCTGGCCATCCTCCGCAGCTGAACGATCATGGCCGCGGCGAGTGTGGCTGGGCGCGGGCCGGCTGCTGATGGCTCGTCCGCAGGGCGGCGCTGCCGGGCTGAGGCGGATTTCCGCGCCGCCTGCGGCAGGTGAGAAGATCCTTGACGTGACTGGACAAGCGTTTGCCTGGCGGGTGCCCCTGCCTGCGGGCGGGCACGGGACGGATGCCGCGTGCCGCACCGGTTCCCCGCGCTGATCGCCGCTCCTCGTCCGGGCGAGGAGCGGCTGTGGCTGACCGGCGCGCGG
>WNGG01008713.1_pt1 | contig 15796 bp, 10 predicted proteins | sample 5400661 | NCBI WGS metagenome assembly WNGG01 (sample SAMN13153372, study PRJNA577476) | soil metagenome | isolation source: 100 cm soil or saprolite under Garry oak tree replicate 1 | place: USA:California | collected 2016-06-15
TCGCCTTGGACGATGTTGACAACACCTGCCCTCGCCGAGATGACGTACTTGTTCTGTTCGTCTCGCGGGAGCGATTTGCTGTTCTGCGCCAGAGTCGAAGTTGTAATCAGGAGAGCGGAAGCCGTTGCAATAGCAATCTTGATGGTTCTCATATGGTGTACCTCCAAGACCCCACCTGCCGCGATTATACTCCGTTGTACTCAAGAAGCAAGCTCAAAAGAGTGCGGAAGCACGGTCCGTTCCCGAGGCCTCTGTGAACCCGCAAACGCGAGTCTTGCTTGGAGGCTTGATGCGTGAGTCGGGTGACGCTAGTCTGATTGAATATATAGCCATGAGCCTGCGAAACGCCCTACGACAAGTTCACGACAGCAGCTCTGTATCAGCACAAACAAAGCTGCGCGCTCTCTACGGGCGGATTCCTGCCCGTTGGAAACTCGGAAGGGAATTCGAGGCCTACTGCGAAGAGCTTTCTCGCAACGAGTCGCGAACGCGCGAAGAGCTCGATGCAATGCAACTTGGGAAACTGCGCGCGATGGTTGAGCACTGCTATCGTCAGGTTCCGTTCTATCGCGAGCGATTTGATCGAATCGGTTTTCGACCGGCGCAGTTGAGGACGCTTGCTGACCTCAGACGAATCCCTCCGACTACCAGAGATGATCTGAAGAATCATTTCGATCAGCTTCGCGCGCACAAGGCCTCCACGTACAAGCCGGAGAATTGTTATTCGGGTGGCTCAACCGGAGAGCCGGTCAAGATGCTGTTGGATCGAAAGGCAATCGCGCTCGAAAAGGCCTGCGTGAGAAGGCATTGGCGCCGGAGCGGCTACAAGGACGGCGAGCCGTTTGTGAATATGCGCGGGCTGCGACTGGCTACGAAGCCGGATGAGTATTGGGTCGTCGATAAAGGAGAGAACTGTTTATACCTCTCGTCGTACCATCTGACTTCAAACACGGTTGAAGCGTACGTGAAAGCGTTGAACGGTTTTGAGGCGACGTTAATCAACTGCTATCCGTCGAGCGGATGGCTGCTTGCCAGATTAGTCGAGGATCGCGGGCTGAAGGTCTACTCGCCTCGCAGCATCGTTTGCGCTTCCGAAACTCTTTATCCGCACCAGCGCGCGCTAATCGAGTCGGTATTCAAGACCACGGTTTGGGATTGGTACGGTTTGACCGAACTGGTAGGGAATGCCAGTGAGTGCGAGCGCCACGGCGGTTATCACGTAAGCACGGAACAAGGCTATTTTGAAGTGCTCGACGAAACAGGCCAGTCAGTGCAGCCGGGCGAGCCGGGAGAAATTGTTGCAACCGGGTTGCACAACTTCTCAATGCCGCTGGTGCGATATCGCACTGGAGATCTGGGCACGTTCACCGACGACGTGTGCCCGTGCGGGCGAGGAAGCAGATTGATCAAATCGATCGAGGGCCGCGCGCAAGATTTCATCGAAACTCCGAGCGGCGCGCGGTTGACCGCAGGCGCGCTAAACGTTCACGACAAAACGTGGGACAACGTGGTTCAATTTCAGTACGTGCAGCGGCCGCCTGATATAGTTGTGCTGCGAGTGTTGAAAGCCGCTAGCTTTGCCGAAGCAGACGAGCGGCGTATTCTCAAGCGAATGGGCGCCCGCTTTGGCGACGGGATTCGACTCGAGATCGAGTACGTATCCGAGATTCCGAAAACACCTCGCGGCAAGACGCCGCTCATTGTGCGGGAAACGTAATGAAAGAGATTTCCAAGAACAGAGTTGCGGTCTACCGCGCAGCCGAGGGCAGCTATCCTTCGTCGCCTCCCTATCATCCGTCGGAGCGATACGCCGAATATCCATTCGCGCAAGTCTCAACTGAAACTAACCTTGCGTATGAAGCTGTGCGTGGAGCGCTGGGGCTCGCGGGACTTGACGCCGAGAGATTCGGAACTGCGAACTGGAACCCACTGGCCGACGTTATCTCGCCCGGCGATATAGTCGTCATAAAGCCGAACATGGTGCGCGATTTTCATGATGAAGTCGAGCGGGGAACCGAGGCCCTGATCACTCACGCCTCAGCGGTGCGGGCGGTGGTGGATTACGTCTATCTCGCGCTTGAAAAAAAAGGCCGCGTTGTTATCGCCGATTCTCCGCAGAACGATGCCGACTGGGATGGCCTGTGGCGCGAGTTTCGCTTCGACGAACTGCTCGGGTTTTACAAAGAAGTCGCGCCTGACTTTCATATCGATATCTATGACGTGCGCAAAGAGGCAGTCGTTTCGCGGAATGGAGTGGTTATCAAACGCTACAGCCGACTCGGCGACCCGCTCGGGTACACAACGATAGACCTTGGCGAGAACAGCGAGTTTGAGGAAGTGCCGCAGCGCTTTGGGAAGTTTTACGGATCGGAATACGATGTCTCGCAAACCAACGCGCATCACCAGAGTGCCCATCACGAATATTGCGTTGCGAACACGTTCTTGCACGCTGATGTGATCATCAATGTGCCCAAGCTCAAGACTCACAAGAAGGCAGGGATCACCGCCTGGATCAAGAGCGTGATAGGAATTTGCGGAGACAAGAACTGGCTGCCACATCACACTCGAGGAAGCGCAGCGCAAGGCGGGGACCAGTTCGCCGAAAACAACCTGAAGCAACGCGCCGAAGGGCGAATCGTAGCTGGCGTCAAGAACGTTGTGAAGCGCACCGGTACAGTCGGCGCGCTTGCGGGCAGTGTGCTGCGCAAATCGGGAAGCTATGTGTTCGGGGATACGAAAGACACAATTCGCTCGGGCAACTGGCACGGAAACGACACCATCTGGCGAACCGTGCTCGATCTCCACAAGTGTTGGATTCATGCGGATAAGAGTGGTCAGTTGCGGCCGTCGCCTCAACGCAAGTTCATCTGTATTGTAGACGGCATCGTAGCAGGCGAGGGAAATGGTCCGCTTGCGCCCGATCCGAAGCGCGCCGGCATCTGCGTCGTGGGGTTCGATCCCATTGCGACCGACACGACTTGCGCGGTGCTGATGGGATTCGATCCCGACAAGCTTCCGATTTTGACTCGGGCGAAGACGACAAGGCTATTCACGTTTGGTGAAGTATCGCGGGAAGAAATGGAAGTTGTCAGCAACGTCGGATCGTGGAACGGCCCGGTGACGAAGATATCAGACACGCTCGAGTTCAAACCTCATTTTGGATGGAAGGGCCATATAGAACGAAGCCGAGTAACCAGATGAATCATAGGTAGGGAAGAGGGACTTGTCCCCGCCGACCTGCAACTAAAACGAGAGGAGGGCGGGGACAAGTCCCTCTTCCCTACCCCTAATTGTCTTTGGGAGTGATTGTGCTCAAGAACTGGTCAGTCTAATTGCTCAGAAGAAGTGCATCGCCGGCCATCGTAACAAACAAGATCACGCTGACGAACGCATTGGTGGTAAAGAATGCCGCATTCAACCGGGAGACCGCCGGTCGCTATCACTCCCGCAGAGCCAAGCCAGCCCAGATGCGCGTTGAAGAAGAACACCAACAGCGACGCGAACATCAAAACGTGTACTCCGCGCGCGATCCATAATGCCTTGCTGATGCCAAAACGCTCGGGTATTGAACGAAGCCCGCGTCGACGATCGAAGTCGTAGTCCTGGCACGCATAGAGAATGTCAAACCCGGCAGTCCACAGCATCACCGACAGCGATAGCAACACCGGCACGATCGTTAGCTTGCCCTGAATCGCTATCCACGCGCCCGACGGAGCGATTGCCAAACACCAGCCCAGAATCAAATGCGAGAGCGAGGTGAAACGCTTGGTGTATGAATAAAGCAGCACTGATCCAAGTGCAACAGGTGAGAGCATCAGGGTCAGTCGGTTGAGCTGCGAAGCCGCCAGCAGGAAGACAGCCGACGAGACCGCGGTGAAAATCACGGCGAACCTCAAATCCAAAAGTCCTGCCGGCAATGCTCGTGCCGCCGTGCGCGGATTAGCGGCATCGATCTCGCGGTCGGCGATTCGATTAAAAGTCATCGCTGCAGAGCGCGCGCCTACCATCGCAACCGCGATCCACAGCAGTTTGGAAATCCAAAAGCTCGCAGGCTGATGAGGCATCTCGCGCGCCGCGAGCGCGACGCCCAGCAAAGCAAACGGTAGGGCGAACAGGGTGTGCTCGATCTTGATCATCTCGAGCGTTATTCGTAAGCGTCTGGTCAGAGTCATTGCCGTTCCCTACACTACACCGGCAATTGTAGCGGCGCGTAGTTACTCGGGCAACGACCGCTAAGACTTTATCGAATTAGTTTCGTCTCCAGTTCCGCACCGTCGCCCGCGTTGAGCCTGAACTTTTCCCCCCAGTTGATTCGCGCCGTCATCTGCATAACCACAAACAGCGTGATGATCGAGCCGATCGTCATTGCAAGTCCCGTGAAACCCTCGAAGAAAAACGCATAGGAGAACCCGACGAGATAGACCAACTGGGCCATCGCCGTTTCCAGATACGCGAAACGTTTGCCCACGACCGCCCGCATGTATGAGACGACAAGAAGGATCGAAACAGCCGAGCAAACTACGAAGGCAGTCAGCAATGGAACGTGATCAACCATGTAAGCCAGAAGCAGATGAAAGGCGAAGAACGAGGCCGCTAGAAAGAAGTAATTCATCGGATGTATTCGCACGCCTCGAAGCAATGAGATCACGAACATCAGAAAGAAGAAGAATCCGAGCGACACCGGCGCGAAAAACGAAATGCGCGCGGCCAGCGGACCGGGATTTATCTTTTGCGGCATCTCGATTCCGATTCCGTTGCCTGAGATCAAGTCTTTGTAGTCCCAGGTCAACTGCCAGCCGGCGCCCTTGCGTTGCTTCGGAGCGTTCGGCGAGAGTGTGTTTGCGGGGTGATCGTAGCCGTCGAAATCGGTCGTCGCCACCAGCTTGAAGTTGCGCACCTCGGTTATACCGTCACCCAAGCGATAACTGAAACGATCGACACCCTGAGAATAATAGTTGACCGCGAGTTGATGGCGCGACCGGGCCGCGCACGGAATTCTCGCAGTCAATAGAGTGTCGTTCTGACGAACGAACGGAACTTGCGCTCCATCCAGTTCGAATTTGAATTCATCGTAGAGCCCGTTTGCGGCGGGAAAAGCGAAGTTGACGGTCAGCTCACCGCTCTTGTCCTGAGTGTTTTCAAACACATATTCGCCGGAAAAACGCACGCGATACGTCGAATACCACAGCAAACCTTTTTGTCTCTGATCCAACTCGAATCCGACTCGAATGTTGTTCTGGATAATCGGAAGGTCGTACTTGTCGGTAACCGTCGCGTGGTCGATTGTCTTTGTTTGCTTCGAACCATCCCACTTTTCGACATCGACTTGCCGGTCAACTGCGAGTGAGGCCGAGGGCGCTCGCTGCTCGAGGGGCGTTCCCCACAACTGACCTACTTCTTTCTTGAGCGTCTCATCCTGATGATCCGTGCGGTATGAAATAGTCCCTGCTAGAGTTATCCAACCCACAACGGCAGTTAGGTACACGAATGCAATGGCGAGAATGGTCTTGACCATTGAGATGCCTCCGCTAATTTTTCGCAGCCACCTCCGGAGGTCGGCTTTGCAGTCTGCTCTGATGCAACCATACCGGAGCTGGATGCTCGTTGTTTCATTACGCGGTTGAACTCTATTTGCCGTGAACGTCCCAATGCTTGCGAGGCAAGGTTGTCAACCGCAACATCCGTCCTCTACAATCTCATTTTCTCCACAGGCCATAACCGAACGCAGAGCAATTGAATTGGGCCGATGGGAATAATCTTCGGAGGCAATCGCAAGGTATGTTGAAGTTCTTGAGAGGTCGCAAACGTTCCCGAAATGCGGTGTTGATACTCTTCATCGCTGTGCTGACTATCAGCCTTGTAGCTTTATTCTCCGCGTCGGGCAGCGGCGCCAAACTGCTTGGAACCTCAGCGGGCAGCGACTCAGTGATCGCCAAGGTGGGCAGTTACGAAATCACATTCAGAGAGTACAAGGAGGCCCTGGCCAACTTCGGCCAGCAAATAGCGCAAGGACGCGGAAAGAACCAGCAAGACGATCTGAGAACCTTATTCGAACAATTCGGACCTCAAGTGCTCGACAACTTGATTCGCCAGAAGCTGAAACTCTATCAGGCGGATCGTCTGAACCTTGGCGCGACCGATAACGAAGTCACATCGCGGCTGCACCAAATATTCAACCCCTGGCCGGGCCCTGAAGGATATCGTCTACGGTTGCAACAGGCCCAGATCACTCCAGTGCGTTTCGAAGACGAGCTCCGCGCCGCGATAGCCGAAGAGCATCTGCGCAGCTTCATCACTGCCGGTCTCGAAGTAGATCCGAAGGCGGTCGAGGAAGATTATCGGCGCACCAATACCAATTACACGATTCGATGGGTGCAGATCGACCCGCAGACGCTTCGTGACAAAGTGGTCGCAAACGAGCCCGACCTGCGCGCTTACTTCGACGCTCACAAAAGTGACTTCAGGATCAACACCGAGCAGCGCAGCGCGCGGTACATCTTTGTGAACCAGAACAAGGCAGGCGAGGCCATACAGATTTCGGACGACGAACTCAAGCAGGACTTCTCACCGGATCGATTCATCAAGCAAGTTCGAGTAAGCCAGATTGTCCTCAACGCTCCGAAAAAGGTAACCGAGGAAGATGACGCCAAGGTTAAAGCCGCAAAAGAAGCGGCCGAAAAAGAGGAAGGGCAGATAAGAAACAAGGCGAAGGACATCGTTCAACGAGCCAAGGGAACCGAAGGCAAGGCGCCGGAGGATTTCGCCAAGCTCGCTCGCGAGTTCAGCCAGGATTCCAAGACCAGGTCCAAGGGCGGCGATCTCGGATGGATCAACAAAAACGACAAGCGGGAGGCCGACGATCCACTCAACAGTGTTTTCAGTATGCAAAAGGACGAGGTCTCCGAGCCGATCAAGAAAGGTGACCAGTATTATATTTTGAAGGTCACCGACCGCAAGATCCCGACTTTTGCGGATGCGCGGCCCGAATTGCTCGCGATCGCCCGAGCGCGCAAGGGCTATTCGAAAGCGGTCGAGATTGCAACCGACGCGGAGCAGAAATTCAAGGAGAGCAAGAGCGCCCAGGACGTGGTCAATGAGATCAACAAGAATTACGGGGCGCAAGTTGCGGCCGTAAAAGAAACAGGCTTCTTTTCCGAGGGCGACAAGCTACCCGAGATCAGCTCTGCGTCGCAGTTTGAGTCAGCGGTTTTCGAGCTTTCTAATCCTGGCGATATCGCCGACAGAATGAACATCGACAAAGGCTTCGCTATTCCTCAGTACGCTGAAAAACGCGATCCACATGATGCTGCGTTTGAAGAAGTGAAGAGCAAGGTCGAAGATGCATATCGCGTTGATAAGGCCAAGGAGCTCGCCGCCCAACGCGCGGGCGAGCTTGCGAAAGCTTCAAGCCCGGATGAGTTAAAGAGAATGTCCGACAAGATGGGTTTAAAAGTGGACGAAAGATCGAGCTCGGCTGCAGATTCGATCGGTCCGCTGGTGAGCGAAGCAACGCGCGCGCCGGTGTACAAGCTGAACCCCGGCCAAGTTACGAAAGAACCGATCAAGACCGAGAGCGACCAATTTGTTGTTGCCGCACTGGTCTCTCGCAAAGACGCGGACATGGGCGAGCCTTTTCAAAAAGAGCGGAAGTCGATCGAGCAACGCTTGTTGGATGAGAAGCGGAACACCTTCTTTACTACCTATCTCGAAATGACCCAGAAAGAGTTGAGGGAGCAAGGCAAGATCAAGATCTACGAAGACTCAATCGCGTCGGCTGTTGAATCAAGCACGCCAGCGACGCAGGAAAAGGGTCAGAGTCAGGGTGGGGGTCCGCCTCGAGTGCCTTCTTCGGGGAGAGCCCCGCGACGCACGCCATCGGGAGCCCAAGGCTTTCCCGGCAGGCGCTAGAGACATTAAGCACCTCGACCGCGTTGGGGCGTAGTGAGAAAGGGAAGAGGATAACGCTCGATCGAGGGTGTCGTTCGAAACTCGGTGAAGTGGCCGACAATGGCCTGGTGCTAACGTAACGATTAACCTTTGGAATAACTCCCAAACCTTCCACGCGCTATGTTTCGAGAGGTTTACGCGTGCAAGGGAGTTGAACAGACTATCAGACACCACTTCGTTCAGATCGCCTCCTGTTCTGCATGCAACGGCGGAAAAGAACTCAACGTCAGGTATTTAGGCTCTTGAACAGATCGGTACATTGCGCAGGAGCCTTCTTATTTCTAGCGATTGCCTCTGGAACAGCCCTTGGGCAGCAGTATCAGCTTCGTCATTACGGGGTCGCGGATGGCCTTGCGCACGGAGTCGTTCAATCGATTTATCAAGACAGCAAAGGCTACATTTGGTTCGGCACCCGCGAGGGTTTGAGTAGATTCGATGGTTACTCGTTTGTCAACTATGGTGAACGCGAGGGCTTGACACAAGAACTCGTCAATGACGTCACACAAGACAAGCAGGACCGAGTCTGGGTTGCCACGAACGGCGCGGGAGTGGCTTTGTTTCTTGATGATGGTCGTGTCAAATCAGCCGGAAAATTCAAGACCTTTCTCATCGTCAAGAACGCCGAAGAGGCAGAGCCGAAGAGGGGGGCCAACGCTGTCAATCGTATTCTCTGCGATTCGCAGGACAATCTCTGGGCATTGACCGATGCTGGTCTGTTTCGTGCCCCCTTGTCCGATCCCGATCTGAAGTTTGAAGCGATCAAAACGGATCCTTTACCAGAATCGTCCGCTGCTTTCAAGGACAGCAGCGGGCGTCTCTGGTTCGGCTACGGGAAAGAACTGCTGGAACTACGTGATGGCCAGCTTATCAATCACGGCGCCATTGCAGGACAGCATATACGGAGCATCTCACAAGACAGCGGCGGGAGAATTCTGGTCGCTGTTGAACACCTCTTGTATGAGTTTGTTTTGTCTGATGCGCAAGGGCAAAGTGGCGAATGGCGCAAGATTGAAGTAAAGCTGAAGCCGAACCAAGGGATTTATAGTTTGTTGGCGGATTCAGCCGGAGACCTGTATGTGGGCACAACCAGCGGCGTAATTGAGCGCCGCAGGGACGGACAGCTGACCGAGATCAATTCACAAGTATTGGGCCCCTACACTGTTTGGGTGCTGGCCGAAGACCGCGATCGGAACGTCTGGATTTCAGCGTGGGCCAACGGGGTCTATAAACTTAGTGGCGAGGCCGTTGCCAATTACACAGACGCCGAGGGCCGCTACCCTCGAGCCGCAGATATTTTTGAAGAAGGGGGCGTGCTGAAGGCTGTTGTGTTCGGGGGCAAGGTGGTTCAATTTTCAAACGGGCCTATCAAGTACAGCGCCGCCCTTGAGTACCCGCCGACGATTGGTTACTCGGTGACAGTTTGGCGAGACAAGCAAGAATGGTGGAGTTATAGGTTGGGAGGCCACTATGCAAAGTTTCGCAAGCCCATTATTCGTTTCCACAACGGCCGTGAATTGCCACTCACGGCTATAGCTTCGCTCGAAGAGTTAAGCAAAGGCGTTTCGTATTACGAAGACGAAAATGGAAAACTTTGGGTGAAGAAAGGGGACGGCAAAATCTATTGCGGGAGGTTCACTCAATCAAACAGACCCGCGCTTGAACGGCTCGCGGCTGAATTTCAGGAAGTTGGGTACGGCTCGCAAATGATCAGCGACCGCGCCGGCGGAATTTGGATCGGTACCGCGGAAAGGTTGTGTCGCATTCGACAAGGCGAAATCTCCTGCTTGCAGCAGACCTCCGGCTTGCCTGAGATTGACCCGCGCAGTTTGTTTGTTGACAGTCGCGGATGGCTTTGGATTGGCCACCGCCACAGAGGGGTTTCTGTCACCAAAGAGCCGGGCGCGGAAACCCCGTCATTCATTAATTATTCAACGAAGAATGGACTCCTCAGCGATAGCGCTTGGGCACTCACGGAAGATGACGAGGGAAGGGTTTACGTGGGTACGGGAAAAGGTCTCAGCCGTTTCGACCCGCGAAATAATACTTGGCAGGGCTTCACGTCGAAGGATGGATTGGTCGGCGATGACATCAAGGCCTTTTACAAAGACAACCAAGGCAACATCTGGATCGCCGCGGGCGGCATAACCAGGTTCAATCCCCGCGCCGAACGCAAAGCTTCACAACCAACACCGATTTACATCAGCCGCGTGAATATCACGGGCGAAGACCTGGGCTTGCCGGAAACTGGAGCCGCGATGGTAACGCCGATGCAACTTGCGCCTTCACGCAACAACGTTACCATTGATTTTGTGGGGGTGCAGTTTGAAGGCGAAGACACTCTGCTCTACCAACACAAACTCGAAGGCGCGGACGCCGATTGGAGCGCGCCGACGAAGCTGCGTTCGGTGAACTATGCCAGTTTGTCCCCCGGCGCCTATCGTTTCCAGGTCAGAGCCGTCAGCCGTGACGGTCTTGTTTCACCCCCCGCGGTGTTTGACTTTCGAATCCTGAGCCCGATCTATTTGCGGTGGTGGTTCATCGCATTGGCGGTTTTGTTGGCTTCGGCAATGGCAACTTCAATTTACCGCTTTCGCGTCCATCAATTGTTGGAGCTCGAACGGGTGCGAATGCGCATCGCTACGGATCTCCACGACGACATAGGTTCGAGCCTGTCGCAGGTCTCGGTCCTCAGCGAAGTAATAAGACGCCGCCTCGGCCCGGACCCCACGGTGTCAGAGCCCCTGAAGATGATTGCCGGCCTCTCCCGCGATCTTGTCGATTCGATGAATGACATAGTTTGGGCAATCAATCCGAGGAGAGATCATCTGAGCGACCTGACTCAGCGAATGCGGCGGTTCGCCAGCGACGTATTCACCGCCCGCGAAATCGATTTCAACTTCAGCACCCCCGAATCACATCAGCATCTTCGGCTAGGAGCCGATGTTCGCCGCGAGGTATTTCTGATCTTCAAAGAGAGCATCAACAACATGGTCCGACATTCGGCTTGCACCAAGGCTGATATCGAGTTTGTCCTGGAAGACGGATGGCTCGAGCTGAAGCTGCGCGATAACGGCAGGGGATTCGATCCAGAGCTTGTAGAGGAAGGCCACGGGCTCGCGAGTATGCGACAGCGAGCGTCGAAACTGAGCGGAGAACTCGATATAAGCTCTAACAACGAGCACGGCACAACCGTGAAACTCAGAGCGCCGGTGGGACGACGTAGTTGGTTGAGGACATGATCGGCAAAGTGATCGAGCCACATGATCATGTGGTGACTTGCAGGCAACACCCGATTATCCTGACTGAAAGGCTCACGGCTAAGATACGAGGATGACCTATGCCTGAAGCGAGCCACAGGCTTGCGGACGGATCGTCTGAGCAACAGATCGTCAAAGTGGCGATCGTTGAAGACGTGCGCTCGCTGCGCGAGGGCTTTTGGATGCTGATCGACGGCACTCCGGGGTTTCATTGCACGGGGAGCTTTCGCACGATGGAAGAGGCGCTTGAAAAAATCGGCTTCGACCTCCCCGACCTTGTTCTCATGGACATTGGCCTGCCGGGAATGAGCGGTATCGAGGGCGCGAGGTTGCTGAAAGAGCGCTACCCCGATTTGACGCTGCTGATGTTGACGGTTTACGACGATGATGACCGCATCTTTGATGCGCTATGCGCCGGGGCATGCGGCTATTTGCTCAAGAAAACACCGCCCGCGCGGCTGCTGGAGAGTTTAAAGGAAGCAGTCAACGGCGGCGCGCCAATGTCTCCCGAAGTAGCTCGGCGTGTTGTTCACTTGTTCAGAGAAATCCACCCACCAGAGCGCGCTGATTACAATCTTACGCCGCACGAGCTGCGGTTGCTGAAGCTGCTAGTCGAAGGTCACAACTACAAAACGGCAGCGGCGCAGCTCGGCGTCAGCTTCAACACAATCTGCTTTCACATAAAGAGCATCTACGAGAAACTGCAAGTCCACTCCAAGTCCGAAGCTGTCTCAAAAGCCCTCCGTACCAGGCTGGTCAAATAACAGGCACATACCCCTGACCACCGACCGCTGCCCGACGTCGGAGATTCCTACCAATCCATGCGGTGACTGCCGGAGTCATTTCGGATATCTCTTATGTGCGGCCGATGAAGTGTGAGGCCGAGGGACTCAACAAATAAAGGAGAAGTACAGGTGAATCTAATAGGAATCCTATCGAAAGTTGTAAGCATCCTGATGCTCGTCGCCACCGTTACGGCAGCGGTAGCTTTCATTACCGCAGAGCGCGCGAGCGCCTTCAACCCACAGCCCGACCCACCCGCCTTCGGCATGTTCGGGATCACGCATGGCCAGACCGCTCGCCTCAACCTGGTCGGCGTCGAAGACCCCGACCAGTTCTCGCCCGGCCTGTGCAGGCAGGTGGAGCTGATGTTTGTTGACGCTGAAAGCAACACGCTCGCCCACCAAATCGAGACCTTGTTGCCCGGTCATGCGGTGGCGCTTGAGCTTGACGCCGACCTCTTCACGCGTGAAGCCGGGCGCATGGAGATTCGCGGAATCATACGCGGAGCTCGCGGCTGCCCAGCGGATTCGTCCAAATTCAAGCTGGTTGCTTCCCTTGAGGTGTTCAACAACGTCGAAGGCAGAACCGTCTTCATGGTTCCGTCGGATCGGTAGCTCAATCAAGACGCTGCGGGAGGGATTTGAAAAGTGCCGGTCGATCAGATCGGCGCTCATCCAAGCCGCGCCTGCATCGATCTTGTCTTGAGGAGGAATGTGATGCCTAGAGCACAGGCGTTTCTTTCAAGCTTGATTCTACTTGTTCTCTCTTCGATTGCGGTGGCTCAGAGTGAGGCTGCAAAACTCGACAAGGGTTCAAGCGCGACCATCACCGCGTATGCGTCAGGGGAGCGAGTGCGCTTCGCTGCTGACTCCGAAGTCGTTCAAATCAGACTTGAGGTTTACAACTCGGCAGGCGGCAAGCTTTTCGACGACGAAGTGCGAGCGGGAAACGTGTTGGACTGGCACTTAAGAGACGGGCAGGCCGCGCCGCTCGCGGATGACTCGTACGTGTGCGTGGTCACGGTAAAGAGTCTCTCAGGAAGAATCACCCAGAGGATCGGCTTGGTGACTGTAGAAGGGTCAGCCGCACGCCTGCAGCCTTTCGATACTTCACAGATGACCGCACAGCAGGCGCAAGCTATCGGACCAATAGAGGACAACGCCTCGTTGACAGTACTGAAAGATGACGAGAATCGGACGACCACAGTTATCGCGCACGACGGAAAAGAGGGGCAGGTAACAAGAGGCAGAGGGCCACTGACGTTTCGGATCGGCGATTTCTTCAGCGGAAGAGACACTGAGCAGATGAGGCTGACTGCGGAGGGAAATCTTGGGATAGGGATCACACACCCGCAGGTGAGGCTCGATGTGGACGGCGTGATCCGAGCAAGCAAGGGAATTATGTTTCCCGACGGCACGATTCAGACGACGGCGGCAATTGCCGGCACCGATAGCCAAGGCGGCGCAGGCCAACCACAGGCTGGATCTGTTTCCAAGCAAGTGAAGCTGGGCAAGGCTTCGGGCAAGACCGGCAAGGGGAACGGCACAGTCTCGCCAGAGTTCATGGTGAACGACGACCTTACGGTCAACGGCAGCATCTTCTTCACTACAGGGTCGCCTAGAGACATTGCCATGCTGAACAACACCGGCGGGATCAGAATTTATTCCGCGCCTTCGTTGAGCAACTCGCCGGCATCGGCGGCGATCCAGTTCTTTGGGACCGGGTCAGCCTTTACGGGACAGGCATACATAGATTCAGGAGCGCACGACAATGCGGCGGTGATCTTCCGGACTGCAAAGACAGGAGGGACGATCGCTGAGCGGATGAGGATCACGGCCAGCGGCAACATCGGCATTGGCACAACCAACCCGATGTCACCGCTCGACGTGGCTGGCGACATAAATACCACCACCAACTTTAACATCGCCGGCAATCGAGTCCTAAGCGTGACCGGCGCGGGCCCCGACATCTATACCAACACCTTTGGGGGCGTGAACTCAGGGTCGTCAAACATGCCCAGCAATAACGGTCTCGCCGGAAATCTGAACACCTTCTTTGGATTTAACTCCGGCAGCAACAACACTACAGGCTACGCTAACACTCTTCTCGGTGCATATGCCGGTTATCAAACAACCACGGGGTGCTGCAACACTTATCTCGGGCTGAATGCGGGTCGTTTTAACACCACAGGCCAAGCAAATACTTTCGTAGGTGAAGGAGCCGGCCAAAATAACACGGGCGGACCTGGCAACCAGGGCAGCTCCAACACCTTTGTCGGCGAAAGTGCCGGCATCGGTAACATATTCGGGGCCTACAACACCTACTTTGGACAGGCGGCGGGCTACAATAACACGGGCGGGAACGCCAACTCATTTTTTGGCGCCAGCGCTGGTTCTACTAGCATCAACGACAGCTACAACACGCTTATCGGCGATCTAACTGACGGATTCGGCGTTAGTCACGCCACCGCCATCGGCGCGTATGCTCAAGTTACGCAGGACAATTCGCTGGTGCTGGGCGCTATCAACGGTGTCAACGGAGCAGCTGCTGTGATCTCGGAACTCCCGGCACTGTGATGACTATGCTCTCAAGCGGCAACGTCGGTATCGGCACAACGGCGCCGGATCAGACTTTGAGCGTCGGCACGGGAAACGCGTCCAAGCCCGGCGGCGGTTCCTGGCTGGCATTTTCGGATGAACGCTTGAAGAACGTCAAAGCCCGCTACACAGCCGGGCTCAAAGCCGTCATGCAGTTGCAGCCTCTGCGGTACGAGTACAAGCCGCAAAACGCGCTGGATATCAAATCAGAAGGCGAGCACGTCGGCTTCAGCGCCCAAGCTGTGCAGAAGATCATCCCCGACGCAGTCATAAAGGACGGCCAAGGATATCTGCTGATCAACAACGATCCGATCATCTGGACCATGCTCAATGCCATCAAAGAGCAGCAAAAGGAGATCGAGCAAATGAATCGCGAGCTTCGCCGATTGCGCGCGGGCGTGCCAGAAAAAAAGCGAACTAGTTCGTTGAAACTGCTCGCGCGTAAGAGGAAAACACATCAAGAACTTGGAATAGTACACTGAGGACCTTGTCGTTGAAGCGTCTCGAAGGCTGTACGCCGTCGCCTTCACCAACGTGTTTGCCATCGGGGGCGACTTGTTCCGACAGCACTCAATGTGCTTGGAGACCTGCAAACAGCGACCGCCATTGTCTGTAAGGGCGACCGCTCTACAAGAAAAGGAGAAGAAAAGATGAACAAGATTAGGAGCTACATTGTTGTGACACTAGCCATAGCCGTACTCGGCTTGTTGTTCGGGCTAACGGGGCCGCGCGCATCGCAGGCAGCGCCTTCAGACAAGGACGTGGTAGTCGTGAACACCGCGGCTGACCCAGTCCCGGTATCAGTACAGGGAACGGTGCAGTCGGCGCAAAACGGTGCTTGGAATGTAGGCCTAACCGGCACGCCGACGGTTCAAATCGGAAATGCCGCCAACACTCCGGCGCTTGTGCGTGATGTAGATAACCCGGCAAGGCATCCGTACAACAGCCAAGTATTCTTGTCGTGGACGCCTGGCAATAATGTAGCGAGCGCCGACATCGGCACCGTTCCAGCGGGAAAGAGATTGGTCCTTGAGTATGTCGCGGCAGAGGCCAGCATACCGCAGGGCCAACAGTTCTTCATGTTTATCCAGAGTCCGCCAGTCAGTGGAATCATTTATCCCCTGGTTGTTGCAAAGCAAGCATCCTTCGCTTTTGGACCGACTGACATATACACAGCAAGTCAACCTGTAAAGATATACATCGAGCCCGGTA
>WNGG01011284.1_pt1 | contig 15795 bp, 16 predicted proteins | sample 5400661 | NCBI WGS metagenome assembly WNGG01 (sample SAMN13153372, study PRJNA577476) | soil metagenome | isolation source: 100 cm soil or saprolite under Garry oak tree replicate 1 | place: USA:California | collected 2016-06-15
CGCCGCAGCTTGCCCCACAAGAGCAGCAGCAGCCAGAAGCCTGCGATGCCATGCAGCACGAAAATGAACCACTCCCGCGGCAGGCCACTCACCAGGCTGACAACACCCGTCGTGAAAGCGATAGCGACTGTGAGCGCTATGCTCCAATCAGTAAGCCGTGGAGACATGCCAGACCTTCCTTTTCTGAATGCCGTTCGCTTTTCGCCAAATCGAATTGTATCACAGTTCGCTCCGCCTTGTAGTGGTCAGTCCAAATGATATTGACCGGAGACCCAATTTCTCTCCCTCTGTACTCATGTACAGTCTGATCCTGGCACTCCGTTCCTTGGAGTAAACTCAAATCAGCCAGGAATCTTTCTTCTTTGGAGGCAGGAATATGGATCAAGCGACTAGAAGACTGGGCCAGAGTGAACTAGAGATTACGCCGGTGGGCATCGGGACAGCTCCCATTGGTTCCACCCCTGATTGGAGGATATACTGGGGCCCCCAAAGTGAAGCCGACGCCGTGCGAGCAATTGAGGCTGCCATTGACCTTGGTGTGAACTGGATCGACACGGCTCCCTTTTATGGTTGGGGACGAGCCGAACAGATTGTAGGCAGGGCGCTGCGAGGCAAGCGTGATAAAGTGTACATCTTCACCAAATGCGGCTCGCTGCGGAATGAGCAGGGAGGTGATTTTGAGAACCTTAAGCCTGAGAGTATCCGCCGCGAAGTCGAAGCAAGTTTACGCAACCTGCAAACTGACTACATCGACCTCTACCAGTTCCACGATCCAGACCCCCAGACACCAATCGAAGAATCCTGGGCCGCCATGCAATCGCTCATCCAGGAAGGCAAAGTTCGCTATGGCGGCTTATCCAACCATACCATTGACCTGGTGGAACGGGTGCTGGCCATTGGACCGCTCACCTCCAATCAGCATCAGTATAACCTGCTCCACCGGGCTATCGAACAAGATGTCCTGCCCTTTTCCTTGCAGCACGACATCGGTGTCCTTTGCTGGTCACCGCTGGCCAGTGGCTTCCTGGTAGATACCTTTGACCTGGACACCCTCGATCCCCAGGATTTCCGCCGACGGCACCCCTACGCTCAGGAACCTGCCTACACCAGACTCAAGCGAGTGCGATCTGCCCTCCAGGCTATCGCCCAGGGCCACAACAGGCAGCTAAGGGAACTGGCGATAGCCTGGGTATTGATGCATCCAGCTGTAACAGGAGCTATCATCGGCATTCGCAACGAAAAAGAAGCCCGGCAAATGCTGAGTGCGGTCAACTGGAAGCTCAACGGCGAAGAAATGGACGCCATTTTGCATCTTTTCCCTTGAAGTCGCATGATAATCCTTGACATTGCATGAAATTTCGTGTTACTATCATAATTGTGCAGTATACTGCACGAGAGTAACGAAGGCGGGGCGCGGCGTGTCCCCCTTTGGCGTCAACTTAAGCGGGATTGTGAAGGGCGTCAGCCCTTCACTTGGTGGCTTGGGGCTGTGCCCCAACTTTCTCATCCCCTGCGCGCCGCCTGCGGCGGGGCGTAAAAAAGGAAAAAGAGCTTTTCGGGGACACCCCTATTACCTGCCTCCCAGGCAGGGCGCCCGGCAGGGAGGCGGCTCGCCTCCCTGCCCCCTCCGCTTACGCGTTTTGACCACAGTCTTTCAACGAAAGTGAGATATAGAAAATGAATGAAACCTTTCGACAGATCACAATCCACCCACCCCTCCCATGTGTCTACCACAACTGTGATGGACAAGCCACCGTCGCCATCGCCTACGAAGTTTCTGAGCGCGAGTGGCGCATGGTCCCCACCTGTGAACGGCATACCGTACCCATCCCTGTACGGAACCAGCCTTTTTCACAAGGGGGCAAGCAACAGAGATAAGAGGTGAGCCACGGACGCTCCAAAGAAAATCGCCCTCGTCGCACACGACGATAAAAAGCAGGATCTCCTGGAATGGGCACGTTTTAATAAAGCGCTGCTGAAGCAGCACGAACTTTTTGCGACCGGAACCACGGGCAAACTCCTGGAACAAGAACTCGGAACCGACATACACAAGCTGCAGAGCGGGCCGTTAGGCGGAGATCAGCAGATCGGGGCCATGATCGCAGCAGGGGAGATCGATTTGCTGATCTTCTTCTGGGATCCCCTCACCCCACAGCCGCACGATTCGGATGTGCGAGCCCTCTTGCGGATCGCCGTGGTGTGGAATATTCCGGTCGCCTGCAATCGAGCTTCTGCCGATTTCATGATCACATCGCCATTGCTGTCGAGTCCTTATCAGCGTTTCTCTCCCGATTATCACAGGTACACAGCGCGGATGGACGGTCAAGACCCCCCCGGCTAAAGCACAGGGGCTTGTGTAGCGGTACCGGCCTGCCACCGGGAAACGCACAGGGGAAACTTCTAGACTCGCCTGGACAAGGTCTGTTGGCTGCGGGCAAGGGACCACTTGAAGTCAACTGAGCGCTCTGGTCGAAGGGCAGTCTAAGCACGAGACGGACGCCGCCCTAATCTGTCTCCTCTGTGAGCGTCAGTGGCGAAGGGAACATGGGGAGCGCAAGCTCCCTGCTACTCCCGCAAGGGAGCCTTAATGGGCCAGTGTAGGCGTTCTGGTCAAAATGCCCTCCCGCAAGGGAGCAACCAGAAGAAATGAACAGCGTATGGATCATTACCATTGCTAAAGAACACGAGGTTTACGACGCAGCTCTGATAGAGTACAATGTGCAGCAGATCCATGAAACCAGTAGGGCTCAAAGGCGAAAAAGAGACGGCAGCAACGGGCACAGAGTCGATTGGCACTCGCTCGTCACAAACAAACGGGGAGATGTACATGGACAATATCAAGCATTACTTGATGGATATGGATGGGGTCATTCTGCGGGGCACGAAGCTTATTCCTGGGGCAGCAGAGTTTGTGCAGCGTCTGCGGGCGCAGGGGATTCCGTTCTTGATTCTGACCAATAACTCGCAATACACCCCGCGTGACTTGCAGGTGCGGTTGTCCTACCTGGGACTGGATGTGCCGCCGGAAGCCATCTTCACCTCCGCACTGGCAACTGCGCAGTTCCTGCACACTCAACGGCCGGGTGGGCGGGCCTACGCCATCGGAGAGTCCGGGCTGACGACGGCCTTGCATGGCATCGGCTACATCCTGACCGATCAGGAGCCGGAGTATGTGGTGCTGGGGGAGACAACTGCCTATAGCTTCGACCGCATTACCCGCGCCATTCGTTTCGTGACCGCTGGCGCACGTTTCATTGCCACCAATCCCGATGTGATGGGACCCGGTGAGGGGGGAATCGTCCCCGCGACGGGTGCCCTGGCCGCGTTGATCAGCGCAGCCACCGGCGTCAAGCCCTACTTCATCGGCAAACCGAACCCGCTGATGATGCGCACCGCCCTGCGCACCCTCAATGCCCATTCCGAGGACTCCGTGATGATCGGAGATCGCATGGACACCGATGTCATCGCCGGGATTGAGAGCGGTCTGCGCACCATCCTGGTGCTGACCGGAGTCACCACACGCGAACAGGTCGAGCGCTTCCCCTATCGCCCCACCTGGGTCCGGGAGTCCATTGCCGATGTGGAGGTGTAGGGTCTGGTGGCTGAAATGTAGAAGCCGGAGCAGCATTACGCATCTCCAGGTGTGCGCTCTCCATTCCCCGGTCCCAACCCTGCCGTCCAGGCTGCATGCATTGCTTCGGTCCGGTCGGCCACCTGGAGCTTCGAGAGGATGTTGGAGACGTGGTTGCGCACCGTCTTGGGACTCAAGACGAGGCGGGTGGCGATCTCGGCATTGGACTTGCGCTGGGCGATCAAGGTGAGAATTTCGTATTCGCGCTCGGTCAGCTCGGGGAAGAACTGCGCGGGTCCGCTCTTTGCGGTTGGTCGGGTGCTGGCGAAATAGTGCATCAGGCGCGCTGCCACGGCTGGGCCAAAGATGGCTTCGCCGTTGCTAACCGCGCGAATGGCGCGCAACGTCTCCTCCTGGATGGCTCCCTTGAGCAGGTAACCGCGTGCTCCAGCGCGGATGGCGGCGAAGACGGAGTCGTCGTCCTCGAACATCGTCACGATCAGGATGTGGATATGGGGACTGGTGTGCAGGATGCGGCGGGTGGCCTCAATGCCGTTGAGACCAGGCATTTTGATGTCCATCAGGATGACATCAGGCTGCAAGGCACGTGCCTGGGTGAGCACTTCGTCACCTGTCGCTGCCTCGCCGATGACCTGCATATCCGGGACCGACTCCAGCAAGGCACGCAGGCCATTGCGAAACAGTGGGTGGTCGTCGGCAATCAGGATGCGAATCGGGTCCATAGCTCCTCCTGGTCATTCCTCCTGGCGCACCAGGTTCATGTCAGGTGCGAGGATGCTTTCCTGCTCCTGTTGGACGAGATGCTGTGGAGAAGAAGGAAGCCCATCCCAGGCTTTCGCGAGTGGTAACCTGACCTGGATAGTGGTGCCGCCGGAGGAACCTCTTGTGATGGTGCAGCTGCCTCCCAACTCGCTGGCTCGCTCGTACATGGCGTGCAACCCAACCCCGAGGCGATGGCCAGCGGGAATGCCTTTCCCATCATCACTTATATCGAGATGCAATGCCTCGGAGTCAATGCAGAGACGGAGCAGACAGCGCTGCGCCTCCGCATGGCATGCGACATTCGTCAAGGCTTCCTGCGCAATGCGATAGACGGCCACCTCAACGGCTGCAGGCAAGGGCGGCAGGGATGACGGGACGTCAACCTCAACCTCGAGTCCCTGGTGCTGGTACAGCGCCGCCTGTTCACGCAATGCTGAGAGCAAGCCAAGTTCATCCAGAGCCGGAGGGCGCAGATTGTAGACCAGGCGGCGGATATCGGTGATGGCTTCCTGGGCCTGTTGTCTTACCTCAGCCAGCAGCGTATCCGTCCGCTCGCTATTCTGCCTGAGCAGGTTGCGTGCGGCATCGACTTTGAACGTAAGGCTGGCCAACGCGGGTCCCAGGCCATCGTGCAGGTCGCGGCGCAGGCGGCGACGCTCTTCCTCACGCGTCGTCACCAAACGTTCCCTGGCTTGTTGGAGGTTGGCCGAGAGCTGTTGCAGATGGGTGGTCAGCCGCACGGCATACACTGCCACCCCAGCCTGCCGCGCCAGGTCCGTCAGCAAACGTTCATCAGCCTTGCCGAACGTGTCGCCCGCGCGAGCAGCGAGGAGCAGGTAGCCAATCGTCTCGGCCCGGTAGATCAGCGGCACCCGCTGCGGGTCAGGCGTTGGTGTGCCATAGAAGGCCACGATGTCTGGCATCTCGGCTCCTGCTACAGCCAGGGCTCCAACTGTCCTGGCTGTTGTTCCCGCTCCATTGAACGATTCCTGTTCTGGGAGCAGCGCAATGGCCACGTAGGGGAGTTTGAGGGTCTGGGCTACAGTTTCCACAATGACGGGCAGCACCTTCTCCGGTACCAGCGTCGCTTCCAGGCGGCTGCCCAGGCGTGCGAGCACGGCATACGGGTCGTCGCGTTCGCCATACATCAAATGGTTCACCCCTCGCTGGAGACGGAGGCGCAGCGGTTGAAAGAGCACGGCGATCAGGCCGGTTGCCAGCAGGGAGAGGAGCACATTTCCTTGTGCCTGGATGAGCGAGCCCAGGCCGACAACGACCAGCACATACAATCCTATAACGCTCACCGTGAGCGCACCATACACCAGCGTGCGATTGATGATGAGGTCGATGTCCCACAGTCGATAGCGCAGAATGGCAATCCCAATGGCCAGCGGAGTGAACACGAGGAAGAGCTCCCGGACCGTTGCGTACAAGAGCAGATAGGGCGAAGAGGCGGCAGCGAGGGCAGGAAAAAGCCCCTGCAGACCAAAGTAGGGGATGTCAATCAGCAGCGCGAGGGCGAAACCAAAGATCAGCCATTTGCACTGCTGTCGCTGCACGTGATCAGAGACGAGCGTGTAGCGATAGAGCTGGACACTCATCGAGGTCCCCCAGAGCAGCAGTTGTCCGCCTGCGAAGAGCAGTCGAGGCCAGTTCAAGATCTGGTAGGGCGAGTCAGGTGGCAGCGCCCAGGGAATGATCTGGACCAGCCAGAGGAAGACCAGCGTCCACGTCCATCGTGGCACAGGGCGACCGGTGGGAAACAACGAGAAAAACAGGCCCAGGCCACAGTAGCCGCCCACCCCCAGGATGAGTGTGGCGAGAACACCAAGAAGAGTAATGAGAATGGGAGCACCACCTAGTAGCGCAATCTCACTCGCACGCGCATCACCGGCCCCGGCAAAAATAATCAGCACGGTTGAGGCAAAGACCGCCATCCAGTCATCAGATTTGCGCCAGAAGAGCACCAGGCCCACGATCAGGAAGATCGAAGAGGCAACCCTGGCCTCAGCTGCCCAGTGGCGCATTCTTTCCTGGGATCCGTGCACAGAACAAAGAGCTGGGCATAATAGGCAGGAATGCTCACGAAAAAGACCACGAGGTTGTATAGGGTGAGGAGCGTCCACCCCAGACGCATCAGCAACAAACGTCTTCCCCGGACCCGTGTGCTGGTCGCATGGCGTGTCGCCATGTCAGTCGTGAGCGTTCTCTGAAGCGGTGCCTGGTGCAGGCTCATCTCACTGCTCCTTTGTGGAATACCTTGTCGCGCGTCTCATGGATCACACCTGCTATCGTTCTGCTCGGCTCCACTATACCACATCCACGAACAAGCAGGGCTGCTCTTTCGCACCGATAGCCTCGACTTTTGCCGCGCGATCCGAGCGCACGAAAGAGCAGCATCCTGCTCGTTGTTGCTAGCCCCGCTGGACCGAGGACTCTGAGACCTGCGGGGGCTTCCCACGGAAACCGGTAGAGTGCCGATTTATCGAGCACATGGTCGCACCCGCCCAGGCCAGGCCAGCATAGAAAAGCCCTAAACAGATGCTGGTGAGAATGACGCCAAGAAGCCCACCCACGGGCGCCCTGAGTAACAGGAGCACAGGGCTGACAATGAGTATCCAGCCAATCGCTGCTGCAAAGACGTGCGCCCGGATGGTCGTGATCCCCACGATCACACCACCGATCAAGGTCAGCATCACTCCCAGGATCAAGGGAATGATCGCCAACGGCGGTGGGCCCTCTCCTCCTGGATGTGGAATCGAGCCTGGTACGGTGACATCAAGGATTTGGACGCCGCTCAGGATAAGCAAAAGCAGGACGGTCGCGACCCACAGGAGCACCACGCCGACCAATCCCAGGACGCCAATCTGTTTGGCTTGAGCGCGATAGAGCGCTGGCAACCCAACAAGGAGGAATAATCCACTGATGACAAAGACGACGTTCGTCGGGATGGATCCAGGGCCATCGGGGCCAGGAATAAGAAAGATGAGCAGAGACGCGAGGACCGCGCCGATGGCACCGACCAATAAGAATTGGCCGTTAAGACGTAAGGACATTTGCTTTCTACCTCCTTCAGGATAGATGAACAGAACTTCACATGGGCAGACGCGGAGCGGTGTGCTGCTGAAGAGAGCAGTCGGGACGCTCTTCCTGTCTGCTTCTTGTTCTCTGATTGAAGTGTAGGAGATGTAGCGTCCCGCTGTCATGAGGCTCAGTCCCGGTTTTGTCCCGATGTGTGTCCCGATTTTACGGAGATGTATGCCTCTGTCGCTCGCACTGTTCAGATGGAACCCGAGACCGTCGCAGCAGGAGCAGCACGCCAATCAGGATCGGCATCAGGTAATGGAGAAAGGGAGGGACATTCCCGGCGGTGAAACCCGCTAACACCAGGCCAGCCAGGCCGTAGACGATGCTGAGCCAGCCCACCCAATGAGGCAGTACGCGCGTGGAGAGCACTGCCCCGCCGTAGACAGCAAGCGCTGAGAAGGCCAGAATGGTGTAGATCACGAACAGTGGCTGCGTTCCCAGGGTAAGCTGCACATAGAAGTCTGGTACCACACCCGTTCTGATCGTTTCCTGAGCGGCCACAGGCCCCGCGCCCAGAGGAAAAGCCAGGTAGATGGCCATTAGGACACCCCCAAACAGCAAGGCGACGAGAGCCAGGGAGGAGAAGGTGGCATCCCCAGCGTCCCGTAACAACAGGGTGAGCAGAGCAAGCCCCAGAAGCGTTACGATAAGCCCACTGATGAACAAGATGAGAGACAACTGGAAGAGTGATATCTGAGCACCGATGGCGATCAACTGTTCTCGCAGAGGCAGGTTCACTATGAAATTTCCCGATGGATCTCTCGGAATCAAACCAGCCGCCCCCAGAAAGAGGAAGCAACCCACAATCAATGTGATGCCGGTGAAACGACGACGGGTCCAAAAGATATTCTTCGTCATGGAATCCTTCCTCCATTTTTCTCCCTGGTTCTCACGCAGGTTTTCCTGCCAAGCGTAGCAACAAGGAGAAGTGTTGCATGTGCCTACGGCACAAACTCACCGCGCTCGCGTTCGGCCCACAGCTTTGCCCAGGCGAGCAGGTGTGACCCTGAGGGAGGCAAGCTCCAGGTGTAAGGTTGGTCATGATCGCCACCTGCCCCAAGCTCTACCTCCAACCGTCTCACCTCGATCCAACTGATACAGTGTTTGTCCCAGAGCTGCTCCACGGTGACGGCGGTGCAGAGTAAACCCTGGTTTGCTCGGCTGAGCATCTCCTCCATCTGCTCAGGCGAGGTAGACAGAAACACACGGATGCGCTCCTTCGGTACCCCACGATACAAGTTCAGCACGCCCAACACAGGATGCAGTGAGGTGAGAGGGCTTGACTGCCAGCGCCACATGGCTGACTGGCTGCCCTGTATAGCAACGCGATAGTAGATCATGTGACACCTTGCCCTTCATGAGCAGCACTGAGAGCGACCAACAACACGCACGTATACGTGTTGTTTTCTATGCTGAAGTGTAGCGAACGAAGCGTCCCACTGTCATGAGGCTCTGTCCCGGTTTTGTCCCGATGCGTGTCCCGATTTTGCGGAAGGCTCATCGTCAGTCCGTAGGGGCGAGGGCGGCGGAGCCGGGTTGGGAGGGCCGAGATCGTCGCCCGCCGTGCCCCTTCCCACGCGCCTCCCCACAAAACCTACCTGTGTAAGCCCCCTGGGTCCGGGAGTCCATTGCCGATGTGGAGGTGTAGGCCTGTGGTTTACGCCACATCCACCCGGCTCCCGCGACCATCAGGCTGAGAAGAACACAAATGAGCAGGCCTGGCTGCATTGCCACATAAAGACGGCTGCAAGAATCGATTTTACAGGCAAGGACAGTCTCCTTTGGTGAGTAGATAACAACGCAGCCTGTTGAAAAACCCTTTGAAAGATGACTCTAATTCCTTGTATACTGTTTGTTCGTATCCAGATTGGAAGGAGTCGTCGCTTGCCCAGCATCTCACACCACCGTCCCTGGGTAGGGGCGACCCTTGCGGTCGCCCTGGAGGAGCAAGAGACCCAAATGAGACATCTCAAAGCCTATGTTCCTGTCATAAGCGTCTTCTGTCTGGCTTTACTCGTACGCATTGTCTACAACGTCACCGTCGCTGATAGCTATACCCCAATCTATGACGCCGCCCTATATAACAATCTGGCACATGGTATGCTTGTTGAGCACTGCTATTGTTACACTCCCCACCAACCTACCGTTCTTCGTCCTCCACTCTGGCCGCTTATCATCGCCGCCATTTACTTCTTCCTGGGAGAACACAGCGCATATGTACGCTTCTTTTGCTGTTTGCTTGGTTCAGGAACGTGCGTGCTCGTCTACTTCCTGGCAAAAGATCTTTTTGGCAAACGCATCGCCCTGATTACCGGTGTAATCGCGGCCATGTACCCTGGTCTCTTTATTTGGGATGGCTGGTTGTACACCGAATCCTTGTATACCTTTTGCTTGACCGCCTTCACCTTTTCACTCTCTCGGCTACAACGTAGCATCTTATCAGTGGGGTTGATCGCGCCAAAGAGGTTCCTGACCAAACTTACGCCCTGGTGGCCCTGGATTGTCTCCAGTGGGGTATTCCTCGGGTTGGCAGTACTGGCGCGCCCGAACGGCTCTACCCTGCTAGGTCTGCTGTGCCTGTGGGCTGTTCTGGTCATTTGCGCCAAATGATGCCCTGGCAAGCAGCTGCTAGCAGTGTCCTGGTCATCGTCCTCATAGCCACAGTGATAAATGTCCCCTGGATATATCGCACTTATACCGTTACCCATTCCTTCATTCCAGTGTCAACATTAGGCCAAACCCTTGTTGGCGCATATAATGATAACATTTTACAGAATGGCATCTATGGAGTGGCTGGAATGTGGGCTGGGGCACCGAACACGTTCAACGCAGACTTTCACAGTTACACGTGGGTCAATGAGAAAATGGACACTGCACAAGCCCTCAACTGGATGCGCACTCATTTGAGTGTGATGCCCTATCTGCTCAGCCTCCACTTACGCAACATGTGGACACCGTACATCTATGCGCATGGTCTCCCCTTTGAAGAGTTTCCTGATCGGCTTTCCTCGAAGATCATATGGATCATGATACCCAGTATGTCGATTCCCGTCTTCCTCCTTGCAACCGGAGGACTGCTGGTCACCTGGAAACGCCGGAAAAAACACCTCCTGGTGGTCTATCTCGTCATAGCTCTGACCATTGCGGAGAACGTCGTCATTTACGGCAGCCCGCGTTTTCGTGCACCCATCGAACCACTCCTGGTCTTGTTAGCAGGAGGCGTCCTCTGGTGGCTGCTTGACCATGAACCTGGAACAAGGCTGCATTTCAGATTCAGCAATGGAGTGCTGAGAGCCTCAAGACGGCATCAAATCCCATTGTGATTTTGCAGCATATTGTGGCAAAATCCCGCGCGATATGCTTCAGAGAGAAGACGGCACGATATCCTTCACAAAGAGGATTCGAGTCGAAAGAAGGGATCTCTCATCAGTTGAGCTGGCGAGGTCTCGCTTGATCATAGCTAAATGGCTCTTTCCCCATCCCTTTTTCAAGGTTGTACTGGGAAAGAGCCACTCATCATTCATGTATCCTTCTGGTTAAGAAATGAACTGCCAACATATCCTTCATAAAGGCAATCTGATTAGTTCACAGCATTCCCATTCATTCTGATGAATGATAGCCGACGCGCAGTGGGTGCCCGGCATGCCGCAGACACGGTTGACCTGTCACATGTCGCATGGTCTCCGCGAGATCCGATACGTTTCCATTTTCGTAACGAAACGATGCTTCGCTCTCCATTTCCCAGGCGAACGCCCCGAGAGCAGGAGGGGATGCGCGGAGAGCACTGGAGCCTTGCACTCCGTTACAGCACAAAGGGGATGAGCCGTTTCGTGCGCCGCATATACTCCTGATACCGCTGGCCCAGATGCGCCTTTAGGACGTGCTCTTCCACATGGATACGGTAGCTGAAGCCAATCAGCGCACATCCCATCAGGACCAGCAGACTCAACCAGTTGGTATAGCTGAGTCCAAATCCGAGCAACGTGACGAGAAAGCCGGTATAGGAGGGATGACGAATGAGCCGGTATGGTCCGTCTTCTACCACCTGCTGATCAGCGACAACCGCCACGCTGGTAGTGAAATAGCGACCAAGCACTTTGATGGCATAGAGACGGAAAGCGAGACCGGCGTAGACCAGGGCGATGCCTAACCAGAAGAGGAAAACGCTCGCACTCGTGATGGCGGTGGCAGGAACGGTAAAAGCCAGCAGCACGCAGAGGAGGATGCCGATCCTGATCATCCCACCGAGGACCACGTGCGATCCTTTATCCTGGCGCGAAACGTCGGCACGGATGCGTTTGCGTTGCCTGATCTCCACGCTCACTTCCATCACAGCCCAGATGAGATAACTGACTCCCAGGACACTCAGAAGCAGAAGATTATGAGCGAAAAGCGGTTGCATATTCCACATCCTTTTCTCTGGGATACGACAACGATTCATACAAATTTGGGCCATTTGTTTGTAGCGGTCCGCTCATCTGCACTGACCTCCAGGTGTACATGCAAACTTTCTCCTGGTGGGGAAGCCTGCCGAAGCCGCTCGATTTATCTCAGGCTGACCAGGAGAGTCGTTGTCAAACGACCAGTTTAACGTTTGCATTGACCATCTGGCAGGATTGCCGCAGGTATTTTATCAGTGTGGATCATTGCGCCCGTGTTCCCTTTGAAGAAGGCATGGTCAGAAGCGGTCTTGTCAGGGAGTTCCTCGTGCCGCCATGTGCGAGGATGAACAAAACGCTCCCGTTTTTCGTGGGATGACTGCACAAAGACCCACAGGCGCATGCCCAGGTACGAGATCAGGATCGTGCCCCCGATGGCAGCCACTTTGGAGCTATTCGCCCAAAGTGTCATGTCGAGATGCGCAGGATGCAGGATGTTCCCCATGAACCACAGGATCAGATCATTGCAACCAATTGCGGCCAGAGTAATCAGGAGAAAGCGCATTCCTTCACGCGCTTTGGGCGGACCTTCGCGTTGGAACGTCCAATAGCGGTTAAAGAAGAAACTATTGAGCGCACCACAAGCGTAGGCAATGGTATTGGCTAGCAACAGCCTGATCATGCCCTGCCCAGGCCAGAGCAGGCCATTCAGCACGAGCAGATCGATGGTGGTATTCAAGCAACCAACGAGCCCGAAACGCAAGAGTTGCCAGATCGTTCTGTTCCGCGTTTTTCGTTTGGAGGTGACATGTACCTTTGTAGTGCTTGTTTCGTCCAGCAAAGGTGTAGGTGTTGGTAATTCTAGCGTTGGCATAACGAAAAAGGCACTCTTTCTCTCATTAATCGTAATACTTCGCGTGTGCCCAGAGCACCGCGAATGGCACCTTCGGCTGCCGCAAGATCAGGATGGGAGCATGATTCTCAAAATCCACACACGCATCGCAGGAGGTCCGGGCGGCCAGCGTCACCGAGCTGAACGCCTGCACAGCATCCTGGGGAGCAACATTGATCGTGATGATGACTTGGCCGGTGCAGCCGTGCGGTCCCCAGATATAGAAGGCATTGTGTCCGCTGATCGGTGGGGGCAGATGATAGCGCCCACCGAATTGCACCAGCGCAGCCGCCTCGCCATAATTGGAGGTGAAGATGCAGGCCACCCGCTGCTCATCCGGGGGCAGGCTGTGATAGACCTGAGCAATCAACGCAACCTGCTGCTCCCAGCCAAAGCGATCCGCCAGGTTTTGCGGCAAGCCGTAGCTATCGCCTGCCCCTGCGCTGCCACTCGTGCCATAGATCTGAGCATACACGGCGGGTGGCAAGACCGGCATCACCGCTGGGGCCAGCAGCACGCCAATGAGGGTCAGCACCACAGGGTAGACCGCGACCCATCGGCGAAAGCCGACACGCCATTCACCGAAGAGGACCGCCCCACCGGCAAACAATGGCGGGTAGGCCGGCGCCAGAAAGTAGGATTTCCCCTGAATGGCGATAAAGAGCACGAAGAGGATGAGATACGCCCACCCGAAAACCCGGTAGCGCCTACCGCGTGCGGAGAAGAAGTACCACAGTCCTGCCCCCCACAAGAACACCGAGACGGGATTCATGAGGAGGATCTGGTTGGGCAGGAAAGCGAGGGGCGACCCACCGGCGCTATGATAGTGGGAATAGTTCGCCCAATACTGGAACGAGGCCCAACCATTGGCGGCATTCCAGATCAGGAAGGGCAGGAAGAGTGCGAAGGCGATCAGGCCCCCAACCAGCGTCCAGCGGGTGAACAGCAGGCGGCGTTGTGGAGTCAGTAGCAAGCCGACGACTAGGGCGAATCCCCAGAAGAGGATGGTCTCCTTTGTCAACAATCCCAGACCAGCCACCAGGCCGAACGCGAGCCAGCGCCGGGGGCGTTCATCGCGCAGCAGGAGGATGAGAATGGTGGCGCAAAGCGCCCACCAGAATTCATCGAAGACATCATAGCCGTACTGCGAGCCGATTGCTAGCAGGGCGAGGGCCGTCGCCGATGCCAGGGCAGCGAGTCCCTGGACCCACCTTGTGCCGCCGAGGAGCCGGGCCATCAGTCCGGTCAGGATGATCGTCCCAGCACAGACCAGGGCCGAGATGACATGGATGGCCCATAAGGCATTGCCGGTAAGCAAGCGGGGAATCAGTGTGATCCAGGGAACCAGCGGCGGGACATCCACGTAGCCAAAGGCCGGATGCTGGCTCATGGCCAGCACATAGAGTTCATCGCGGAAATACCCGTAATTGTCGCCGACCAGGACATGGGCCAGGAACGAGAGGCCGGCGATGATCAGCACGGCGGGCGCGAGGTCGGCGTGGCGAAGGAGGTTGGTGATGCCGGCGCGCAGGGATGAAGCAGCGGACATGGCAACCCCGTTTGACGATTTGGAAACGCCTGTGAGCGTGAGTTCCATGAGAAAAGATCCTTTCGCGAAACAACCATCAATCAACTGCTCTACGCAAGAGCAGATACGAGGCCAGCAGGTAGAGCGCCGTCAATAGAAACAGCCCCAGGGCCAGCTCAAACGCCGTAAACTGGCTGAACCGGGCGAAGAGCGTGCCCCAGCGGTTCAGGTACGTATTCAGATCAATCCAGGTGGGCGAGCCTCGGAAACGCGAACGCGATATGTCTCTATCAGATGCTCTTGCTTGCCCGTCACACAGTTGCTTTGCGTAGCAGCGCATAGGACGCGAAGGCAAAGCACGCAATCAGCGGCACCAGCCACAAACCGAGCGCTGCTGCGGTTTGCTGGGCGAGCCAGCCGAAGATGGCGCCCCACCAGTGCCAATAGGTGCTCACCAGCACAAAGACGCTGAGGAGCAGAAAGGCGATGCCAAAGAAGATGTACTCCCCCGTGCGGCCAAAGCGCTGGTAGATGCTGCCCAGCAGCAGTCCCAGCAGGTACAGGAACAGCAGGAGGACGAAGGAGACCCAAAACTGTCCCAGGGGCGAGCCACCGCTCAGATAGTTTGGGTCTGATTGTGCGCAGGACATATCGTGATAGTATGACCAGCAAAACTGCCGCAGGGGCGAGCCATCGCTGAAAAAGGGGAGGTGGAAGAAGTGGAGACCCACGCCCCAGTTCTTGATCACGTTGGCCTCAATGAGCGAAAGCAGCCCCAGCAGAATCGCCCAGGCGGCGCAGACCGCGACGGCCATTGCCAGTGTACCCAGGAGGTAATCCTTCCGGCGTGTGCCAAAGCCAACGGCAAACGGAAACGTTCCGCTGACGGTGGTTGCGCCCCCAATCAGCATCACGATGTAGAAGACGGCCAGCGCACCGGTATAGACCGGCGTTGCGCCCCCCCAGAGCAAATCAATGCACAAGGCAATGAACAGGACAATGACGAAGCCAGCGCCCAAAACGCTCGCGGGGATCAAGAACCAGGTCACCCGGTCCCTGGCATGCATGACCATGACGCTTGCAATGCGGTTCATCGGACTCCTACCGCCTTTCTTTCGGATGGTTCACTGGTCAGATGGACCATCAACTGCTGCAACGAGACCGGGGCGAGTTCCAGACCGAGCGCTTCGGCTTGCTTGCGGTCGCTCGCATCCCCATTGCTCATGACGGTGGCCGAAACCAGGCCGCCCAACGGCTCACGAGCAAGCAGGTGCTTGCCCGCCGTATAGGTGTCGACCTTGGCCGCCGGGCCGACGACGGCAAACGCTCGCCCGCGCAGCGCTTCGGCCTCTTCGTCGAGTATCAGACGACCCTGATCGATGACGAGGATATGCTCCAGCAAGCGGCTGATCTCGTCGATCAGATGCGTCGATAGGATGACCGTGCGCGGATGCTCGGAGTAATCCTCAAGCAGCCGGTCATAAAATATCCCCCTGGCGACGGCGTCCAGGCCAAGATAGGGTTCGTCGAAGATGGTCAGTGGCGCGCGGCTGGC
>WNGG01009959.1_pt1 | contig 15792 bp, 13 predicted proteins | sample 5400661 | NCBI WGS metagenome assembly WNGG01 (sample SAMN13153372, study PRJNA577476) | soil metagenome | isolation source: 100 cm soil or saprolite under Garry oak tree replicate 1 | place: USA:California | collected 2016-06-15
CTGCCCATTATCGAGGCGCTCACCCAGTATCTTCGCTGCCATGGTATCGAAGACCTCAGAGAGGACCTGGGCGAAGGCGCCCCCTACGTGTCCAAGCTGCTGCCCGAGCTCGGCCGGCTCCTTCCAGATATCTCCGAATCGCCGCCCCTGAGCCCCGAAGCTGAGCGCCATCGCCTCTTCGATGCTGTTAGCGACTTGTTGCTTACAGCCGCTCGCCGAAAACCACTCCTGCTCTTCCTGGATGACCTCCATTGGGCCGATGCGGCCACGTTGCTCCTCCTTCAGCACCTGTCTCGGCGCGTGAGCGAGGCCCCTCTCCTGGTCGTGGGTACTTACCGTGACACTGAAGTAGACGCGCGGCATCCGCTCAGAGGCCTTATGACAGAGACGGCACGCCAAGGACTAAGCTACACCATGGCCCTGCGCCCCTTCGATCGCAACGAAGCCGCCATGCTCATGGAGGCTGTCCTCGGCTCAACCGCTGCCGACCATGTCGTCGATGCTCTCTTCAGCGCCGCTGAGGGTAATCCCTTCTTCACAGAGGAGTTGGTGCGGCATCTACGGGAGCAGGGCCACGACCTCGCCAACCCCAAGGCCGGAGTGGGGGAATGGCCGATCCCGGAGACCGTGCGCCAGGTGATAGTCAGACGGCTGGCCCGCCTGCGAGAAGAGGCGAATCGGGTGCTCACCTACTCGTCCGTACTCGGCCGCGACCTCTCCCTGCCGAAGGTGGCGGCAGTCACAGGGCGCGACGAGGACACGCTCCTGGACCTCCTCGATGAGGCGGTAGCCGCTCACGTTCTCAGGGAAGGAGTCGAGGGCTACGCCTTCTCCCATCCCCTGATCCAGGAGACGCTGTACCAGGGGCTGACCGCTCCCAGGCGCCGTCAGCTTCACGGGCGAGTTAGCAAAGCGCTCGAGGCTCTGTGGGGTGCCGATCTTGATCTCCAAAGGCTGGCGGAGCTTGCGCACCACTTCTTCGCGGGAGCCGGTCAGGGTGACGTCGCTAAAGCAACCTCCTACGCTACACGGGCGGCGGAAAGCGCTCTGTCGCAGCTGGCGTACGAAGAGGCGGTCCGCCTTTATCAGATGGCGCTGGACGCCCTCGACCTCGCGGAGACGCGAGGGAACCAGGCAGCCCAGCGCTGCGAGCTGTTACTGTCTCTGGGCGAGGCCCATGATAAGGCCGGTGATCGCGCCAAGGCCAGCGAGACCTTCCAGCAGGCGGCTGCCCTGGCCAGAGAGTTGGGGCATGCCGAGGGCCTTGCCCGCGCCGCCTTGGGTTTGGCTTGGCATTGGTTCACGTTCACAACTATCAGCGAAGTTGAGATCAGCCTCCAGCAGGAAGCCGTGAGCGCCCTCGGCGATCAGGATAGCGCGCTCCGGGCCAGGCTGATGAGCCGCTTGGCGGCGGCGCTGAACGTAACGGCGTCGCGGGAGAGAGCCTTATCACTGAGCCAGGACGCCGAGGCGGTGGCGCGAAGGGTCGGGGACAAGGCGGCGCTGGCATTCACACTCCTCAGCAAGCACTATGTCTGGGGCCCCGCCAGCGCCGAGGATCGCCTCGCCGTCGTGACCGAGATCCTGCGCCTGGCTGAGGAGGTGGGCGACCGAGAGATGGTGTCATGGACCCACGTCTTGCGCCACAGCCACCTGTTGGAGCTCGGCGATATCCCCGGCGCCGACGGGGAGATGGAGGTAGTGGCTCGCCAAGCAGAAGAGCTCCAACAGCCCTACTATCTCTGGCGCGCGGCCATCTCCCGAACCTCGCGCGCGCTGTTAGAAGGGCAGCTGGAGGAGGGCGAACAGCTGGCCCGGGAGGCGCTCAACTTTGGGCAACGGGCGCAGGCTCCGGGCACCGCGATGGTCTTCGCGGCGCAGATGTTTGCAGTGCGGCGAGAACAGGGGCGGCTCGAGGAATTGGAGCCCATCTTCAGCGCATTCGTTCAGCAGTATCCGAACACTACTATCCGAAGTCTGCTCTTTCCTAGGCGATGCCCGCCGCGCCGACCCCCTGTACCAGATCCTTCTTCCTTACTGCCGGCGAAACGTCGTTGTTAGCGTCGGGGTCGCCTGCCACGGCTCCGCGTCGCGCTACCTGGGCCTCCTCGCCGCCACGATGCAACGGTGGCAGGACGCGGAGCGGCATTTCGAGGACGCGCTGGGAATGAATACACACATGGGTGCCAGGCCTTGGGTCGCGCACACAGAGCACGACTACGCGTGCATGCTCCTGGCGCGCCGTCAGCCGGGCGACCGAAAGAAGGCATACTCGCTTCTCAGCCGGGCCGTAGACACTGCCCGCGACCTGGGCATGACGAGGCTGACCGAGCAGGTCATGGCCTTGTTTAAGTCCCACGGGGGCGTCATGCCCGTTTACCCGACCGTGTAACTCGGCGGGAGGGGGCATCCTCGGGCGTCCATTCTTGAAAGCTCCTGAGGAGGCAGGCTATGTGCGTTGTCAGATGCTTGGTGGCAGGGGCGGGATTCGAACCCGCGACACAAGGCTTATGAAGCCTCTGCTCTGCCGCTGAGCTACCCTGCCGCCGTCTCAATACTAAGGCTTATGACGCCTCTCCCGCCCTCCGGCGCGTACCCTGCCTCCGATTTCACAGCGAGGGAAGAAATGGCGCGCTCGGTGGGACTCGAACCCACGACCTCAGCCTCCGCAGGGCTGCGCTCTATCCAGACTGAGCTACGAGCGCGTACGTTGGTGCCGAAGGGGGGATTTGAACCCCCACGCCCGTTTCGGGCACTGCGCCCTGAACGCAGCGCGTCTGCCGTTCCGCCACTTCGGCCCCTTCAAATGGTGGGCGGTGCAGGGTTTGAACCTGCGACCTCTTGCGTGTGAAGCACACCGCCCTGAGCGCTATGGTACCAAACGTGCAGGGGCGAGCGAAACCGGTTCAGTTATCATCTGACTTCCCGTTGTCCTCTTTAGAGAGATAGGTTTAGGACACCTCATTCCTCGCCTAATCACGCTTTGGCGAATACGAATCGCTACTCGTCTGGATCGTGGTTTCGGAGGGCGTGCGCCAGATCGTGTCCGGCAAGAAGTTCATGCTCACTGATCGCGGGGACACATTACTACGAGGGTTCGCGGACCCGGTGCGCTTGTATGAGTTGCAGTGGAGGCTTTAGCTCCACCAACCTCTAGCCGCGTCTGGAGCTGTACCGTTCTTTCACTCTGGACCAACGCTGTGAGGGTCGTGTGTGTTGACAGTATGTTTGCGGCGCCGGGTCCGGTAAGGATCGAACTGCCGGGAGGGGCTCCAACCTGTTATGGGTCAGCGCACGAGCCGCTGGCGTGCAGGTTCGCGCTCGGATTGCCTTCGTCTAACTACATTTAGAAGAATTGCACGCAGGAAAACTAACTAAGAGCCTGGTATTTCTTGTTCTAAGCATGGTCGAATGAAGTCCCGGCCCAGAGACCCATGCGAAACAGACACTATGTCTGCTTAGTGTCTGGCCCGCCACCTAACCTCATATACTTGCACCGGCTCCACGAACCCCCTTAGCCACGAACTCCCCCAGTCTGCCAACAAGAACCCTAGCCCGAACATAAGTCGCGCACGGTGTCTACCACCGATATCTCTTCGCGCTCGGCGATCGGCTTCCCGTCGAGACCATCCTGTGCCCTTAATTTCGCGTCAGCGTGCTCTTGGCCGAACGTACGAGGCACTCGGCGATTGTCCTCGCGCCAAAGGTCCGGCGGCGAACGATACATGTGATCGACGGAGCGAGTACACGTCATTGCCCACCCTATAGCCCGGTGCTATAATCGGCGCACCTTTCATCCGATCCGCAGGCTGGGGCGAGCCCATAAATGGTACAGTTCGAAACTGATCTTCGGAACGCGCTTATCTTCCGGGGTTTATCCGACGAAGAGCTTGCTTATCTTGGCGGACATATCATCCGCCGCTCTTTTAGGTCCGGCGAAAGCCTTCTCGAAACCGGGCAGCACGCTCCCGGCATCTTCGTCATCAGCGACGGCTTAGTCAGTGCCGTCGTCACCGACGAGGCCGGCCACGAGCGCGAGGTGGCCACCTTGGGCAGAGGTGAATGCGTGGGCGAGATCGCGCTGATGACCGGTGAGCCATGCTCGGCCACGGTCAGGGCCATTACCGACGGCGAAGCCCAGCTGCTGGAGAGGGACAATTTCCTGGAGCTCGTGGAGCGGTATCCGGGCCTCTGGCGAAACCTTGGTCGTATTCTCAGCCAGAGGCTCGTGCGGACAAGCCGCCAATTATCGCGCCCGTCGCTAGCTAATACTGTCGCGCTCGTTACGGACGGCGCGGAAGATAAGTCTGCCGCCCTGGCAGTTGCGGTCGCGCGTAGCATGGCCGACCAGACCGGCAAGCGAGTGCTTCTTGTCGACGCGCGCGCAGAATCCAGCTGCCCGCTTCCGTGCTTTTCCGCCAACAATCCCACTCCCACGCTCGCCGATATCCTCCTCGATCGCAATCTGGTGACGGATCTCCAGCCGCCCAATGGCGCAAAGGGACTTCCGTCAGTTCGCGTCACCTCGATAGCGCGTGCAGACCAGCCGTCACTTAATGAGGGCGAGTGCGTAAACGCACTTGAGTTACTCTCACCACTCTACGACTTTGTCTTGCTGCTCGACCGATGCGAAGGGAGCGTACACAGGCCGCTTCTACAAGATCGAGTGCGCTCGTTGGTCGCTGTGGTGACGGGCATCGAGGCTGGAGAAGTGCCAGCTTGGCTGGAGACGCTGCTCGATTCGCCGAAGGCGCGGCAAAAGCTCGAAGTGGCAATTCTCACCGGTGATGGACGCACAGGTGATCGCGTCGCCGCCCATCTGCTCGAGGAGATCGAATCACGTTTGGGCCGGACCGTGGTTCGGCTTCCGTTGACGTCTGCAATCCTGGGGCAGTTAGGGGACGAACGCACCTCTGCGGCTAACCCGGCGCTGCGAAAAGGCGTCGATCGGTTGGCGCGAAATGTCGGCCAGATCGAAGTGGGACTAGCTTTGGGCGCCGGTGCTGCCAAAGGCTTCGCGCACATCGGAGTACTTAAGACACTCGAAGAGCACCAGATACCCGTCGACTACGTCGTTGGTTGCAGTATCGGTGCCATCGTGGGAGCCATGTATGCCGGCGGGCTCCCTTTCGCGGAGATCGAGGAACGCATGCAGGGGGCCGACCGTAAAGTCCGGCGCTGGCACCTGCCTCTTCGATCTGTCTGGAGTGACGCAGGACTGAAAGAACTTCTGAGAGATCCCGCACCAACCGCGCGCTTCCGCGACCTCCAGACTGCATTCGCGGTTGTCGCCACGGACGTCGCGACTGGTCGCGAGATCGTCATTCGTAAGGGGCTGATCTGGCGTGCGGTCCAGGCCAGCGCTTCCGTGCCTGGCATCTTTCCTCCGGTACTCATTCAAAACCGCCACCTCGTAGATGGGGGCCTGGTCAATCCGGTTCCGAGCCAGACCGTTCGCGACCTAGGCGCGGACATCGTTATCGCCGTCGACCTCATGAGTCCCTCTGCGCGCACTCACCATATCTACGGGCCAGTAAAGAACTCGCGGGGAAACTCCCCAGTTCCGAACCTTGTAGAGATGCTCTGGCGCGCCAACGAAATCATGCAAGAAGAAGTCACCCTGCGCAGCGCCGCCACGGCGGACATCACGATTGAGCCTCGACTCGGGCGCGTCCGCTGGAGCGACTTTAGTCACCGCGGCAAAGAGTTCATCGCGCTCGGAGAACAGGCCGCCCTCGAGAAGCTGCCGGAGCTCGAGCGTCTGCTTCCAAGCATCGCTCCAACCGGCTGACCTGAATGGCGACCACGGGCTCTGCCTCCATCGATTTCATCCGTCGCGTTCCGATCTTCGGCGCCTGCTCGGATGAAGCCGTCTCAACTATTGAAGCTGCGCTCCAGCCCGTAGCAATGAAGGCCGGCACTCCGGTCTTCCGAGAGGGCGACGAGGGCGATGAGATGTACATCGTGGCCGGCGGTCACTTGCGCGTCGTATCGGACGCCGAGACCCAAAAGGTCGTATTTGCCCATCTTGGACCGGGCGAATTCTTCGGCGAAATGGCTATTATTACGGGCGCCCCTCGTTCTGCCGCGGTTATCGCAACCACGGATGCGGACCTCTGGCGTCTCCGGAAGGCCGACTTCGAAGCGATACAACGACAGCACCCGGAGATCAGCCTGGAGATCACCCGCATCCTCGGCGATCGGGTGCGGCGTGGAAATACGCAGCAGTTTCAGAACGAGGCATTCACGCTCCTGATACTGACCCCAGAGCGTCGCGAAGTGACGATCGGCCGGTTGCCGGAGAACGACCTGATAATCGACGATCCGCAGGTCTCGGGCATTCATGCGCGTGTTCGAAAGGCCGATAACCGGTGGGTGATCTACGACCAGGACACAGAAAGCGGGACCTTCGTAAACAGGCAGCGGGTGAAAGTCGCCGAGCTCGAGGACGGCGACGAGATCCTCATCGGCACGAACAAGGTCTTCTTGGACGGCGCCTCCGTCAAAGGGTTTGTGGGCCGCGAAGGCGTTCGGATCGACGCTGTCGGACTCACCCGTGAGCTGAAGAACGGAACCTGCATCCTCAACGACATCTCGCTCTGTATCCAGCCGGGCGAGTTTGTTGCGATCGTCGGTGGCAGCGGAGCCGGCAAGACTTCGCTGCTGCACGCGCTCAACGGCTTCGTGCCAGCCACCAGCGGCACCGTTCGCTACAACGGCGTCAACCTCTACAAGAACCTCGACTCGTTCCGCCCCGTCCTGGGGTATGTTCCACAGGACGACATCGTTCACACCGAACTCACGGTAGAACGGACCCTCTTTTATGGCGCTAAGCTTCGCCTTCCGAAGGATACGCGCCCTCTCGAGTTGAATGAGCGAATCGAAGAAGTGCTATCGGCAGTCGGACTGATCGAACGGCGTAACACTGAAGTGCGCCGGCTCAGCGGCGGTCAGCGCAAGCGCGTGAGCGTGGCGCTCGAACTTCTCGCGCGCCCTCGGGCTGTATACTTGGACGAACCAACATCCGGGCTAGATCCCGCGCTCGAAGGACGCATGATGGCGCTCTTCCGCGATCTCGCGGAGACGGGTGCTACGGTCATCGTCTCCACCCATGTGACGCAGAACCTGCGCATGTGCGACAAGATCGTATGGATGGCGCCGGGCGGTCATATGGTCTTCTTCGGGTCTCCAGCAGAGGCGCTGCGTCATTTCCGCGTAGACGAGTACGGAGAAATATACGAGCTCTTGGAGACCGATGAGGAGCGCGAGCGCTGGTCAACAACGTTTCCGGATTCGCCGGCCTATCAGGTAAATGTCCGCGAACGTCTCGAATCTGCCCCGGCTGTAGCAGACCCGGGCGAGACTGCAGGGGCGGCAGCCTCCGGGCCCGCACCGCCGCCGCTCCACCGCGCGAGTGGCCTTCGCCAGCTATTCTGGCTCACCATCCGGTACGCTGAGGTGCTCGCACGAGACGTGCCGAATCTGGCTCTTTTGCTTTTTCAGGCGCCGGCTATCGGCCTCTCGATCTTCCTGCTGTTCACTAGCGGCATATTCGCCGCAACGAGCGCTGAAGGAGGCGACGCCCTCCGCGCGACGATGTCCCTGCATATCCTCACTGCTGCCGCCATCTTCCTGGGGGCCTCTAACGCCGCTCGCGAGATCACGAAGGAGTCCGCCATCTATGCCCGTGAGCGCCTGGTGAACCTGAAGGTTATCCCTTATGTCGGGTCCAAGGTCGCGGTCCTATCTCTGCTATGTCTCTTTCAGGCGGCTGTGCTAGTCGGCATGTTCACGGCGCGTCTGTCCCTCCCCGGCTCAGATTGGGAACTCTATCCGCAGCTCCTCGCGGCTATCTTCGTGACGGAACTCGCCGGTCTTGCTATGGGCCTCCTCATCTCGGCGGTCTCCGCGAACTCGGACCGGGCGATGGCGATCGTGCCCGTCTCGCTAATCCCCCAGCTGGTATTCGCAGGGGCCCTCGTTCCGTACGACCGTATGCTCGATCCCGCTAAGGTTCTCTCACAACTGATGATCAGCAAGTGGGCCCTCCAGCTCACGGGCAGTTTGACGGATTTGAGCGAGCGTTTTAACGCACAGTTCCCGACTCCCTTCGCGCAGCCGTACGCGAACCAGTTCGACTCCAATTCATGGTTACCCTGGGCGGTACTATCGGCCTTTATCGCAGGGATGCTGTTCGCCACCGTGATAGTGCAAAAGCGGAAGGACGTACTTTAAGGCATCTCAGTCAGCCTCATCAGGCTCACGCTGGAGTCGCCAAACCTAACAGTTCGTGCCGGGTCTGTGACACTAAGTGTGGTTAGGACTCTCCTCTATTCTGCAAGCTCCTCGGGAGGCGAATATTTCCGCAGGCCTCTCGAGGTCAGACGAAGGAATTCGTCCAGTTATCGTTTGAATGAGCACTGTAGCAGACCGAATTTGGGTCGCCGATGAACGGTTACTGATGGATTTCTGCTTTGGTGGTGGGCGGTGCAGGGTTTGAACCTGCGACCTCTTGCGTGTGAAGCAAGCGCTCTCCCGCTGAGCTAACCGCCCTCGCCTGTTCGATTCTAGGGCCACACCCAAAGGCAGTCAACGCGACTACTTCTGCAATGCATCTCGCACCCCGTACCTCGTACTTCGTACATCGGACCTCTTACCCTCTTACCTCTTACCGTCCCCACCCCCTACCCTACCCCCATGACCTTCTCCCCCCACACCACCGCCCGCCTCTACCTCCTCGGCGGCGCCGTCCTCTGGAGTACCGGCGGGTTCTTCATCAAGGAGATAGACGCCGGCGCCACCAGCATCACCTTCTTCCGCTGCCTCTTCGCCGGCTTACTGCTTGCCCCCGCCGTGGCCGGCCGCCAATTCCCCCGGGGGCCGGATATCGTCGTTTCGATCGTTCTCTTCGCGCTCCTTCTCGGCCTCTACGTGGGCGCGACCAAGGAGACCACCGCCGCCAACGCCATCTTCCTCCAGTACACCGCTCCGCTCTATGTCATCGCCTTCGCCCCGGCGCTTCTCGGCGAGCGGCTACGCTCCCGTGATGCCCTTCCGTTCGCCATCTGCCTCGGCGGCATCGCAGTCCTATTCATCGGCAACAGCGGCTCCGGTGATGTTCCAGGCATGCTGTTGGGTGCGGGCAGTGGCTTCTTTTACGGCCTCTTCCTCCTGTGGCTCCGCCGCGTCCGCTACGCTGATCCGATCGCGGTCACTTTCGCCAACTGCATGGGGGTCGCGCTCCTCTTCTCCTTCGCCCTGCTCAAGCGCGACGTCGACGCCGAAGACCTAGCACTGCTTTTCGTCATGGGAGCGGTCCAGTTCGCACTCCCCTACCTCCTCTTCACTCGCGGCTTGCGCGAGGTCGAAAGCGCGGAAGCGAGCCTCCTGGCCTTAATCGAGCCCGTACTCAATCCCGTCTGGGTCGCGTTATTCTACGGCGAGGAGCCGACCGTGGCGACGGTTATCGGCGGGGCCATCATCATCGCCGGCCTCGCAGTCCGCTACTCAATCATCCGCGAATCGGCCCCTTCAGAGGCTTCGCCCGATCCACCGCGTCCCGCCGCATGAGCGTTCTCTTCTTCAGTTCTCATCCACGCCTCGCTCAATCCTCAACTTTTCGCCCGCAAGCCCCGGTAACGACCGTTACGGTGCCAGCGTCTACTAAGTGCTTCAATCAAAACTTTGGCGATCCTGATTGAGGAGGCAAACGTCTAATGTCTGGAACAACTGTAGTAATGGTGCTGGACCGGGACGACCCCAACCGGGGGTCGATCACGATTCTCTCGACCCCGCAGGAAGCCGCGCGAGTGGCGGAGGACCTGCTGGAGGCCGGCACTGAACTCGAGCGCATCCGCGTCTTCGATGCAACCGAGCTCTCGATGAAGGTCGAGCATAAACCCGTCGTTTCCCTAGGCGATAACTTCGAGGACGAGCCCGTGCCGGCCTACGAAGAGCTCCCTGAAGAGTCCGAACCTGAACCGGAACCAGACCCGCTGGTCGTCTCCGCAGCCGATCCAGTGGACGAAGCCGAGGAGCCGCTCGTCCGCAACGGGATACGATTCTCCTCCCTCTTCAAGAGCGACGACCTGTAAGCGCTGCGACGCCTCGACGTTTGCCTGATCGAAGGCGCTGACGCCCGAATCTGCCACCCCTCGCCTGGGTCGCGTCTGCGGGCTCGCGCACGACTTCGTCTGCTAGAATCGCGTTAGTGGGCGATTAGCTCAGTTGGCTAGAGCGTCTCGCTTACACCGAGAAGGTCGCTGGTTCGAGTCCAGCATCGCCCACCAGGGTCTTCCTCGCGCAATCCCCGCCGGCTGCGATCGCACGCGTTAGCCGTCTTACTTGGGGCCGCCTCGCGGGGAGACCACGCAGTCCTTTACCGCTCCCGCAAACCGCGGGAAGCTCGGTATGTCCCGCGCCAGTACCAGCACCGCAAGCACGCTATAGATCACCGCGTACACCAGCCGCACCGTCTCGTCCGTGATGAAGAACTGACTCAAGAAGAGGCCTCCCAGGAGCAGTGCTTCCCCCCGGCCCATCGATAGGCTGACTAGGATCGCTACCGCGAACATCGACTGCGCGGCCGTCAGAAACACCTCCTCCGATTGCCTCGAATCGAAGCGCAACGGGTCCAGCGTCCCGCCTGAAATGCTGAACGCGAGCGGAAGGCTGCCGATTAGGAGCGTCCACTGATTAACCTTGGAAGAAATCAGGATCGTCATGCCGGCGTCATGTCGGCCCCGCAGCGCCAGTAACCCCGCCAAGATGAACTCCGGCGCTTCAGAGGCGAGTGGCGCCAACCACTGCACCAGCACGAACTCATCGATCCCGGCGCTCCTCCCGGTCTTCACAAGGCTCTCGGCAAACGGCTCCGCAGACGCGAAGATTACCCCCGCCGAGTACGCGAAGATGCCAATAACCGCAAGCCGCCGCCCGAGCCGTCCCAACCCGGCAATCGCTGCAGCCGGCCCGACGAAAATCCGTTCTTCCCCGGGCGGCGACCGCGATGAGATGAACATGTACGCCGCGAATAAAGAAAACATCACTCCTGTATCGATCAGCGAGAGGTGGCCACGGATCGGGATCGTGAAGCTGTACAGTGTGGCCGCACCGAGGAAGAAGACGCCGACGGAGTTGGCGCGAATAACCGGCATCTCTTTGCGCTTTGTCCTCAAGTAGAAGATCAGGAAAATCGCCGGCCACGCTAAGCCCACAAGCAAACGGTTTCCCCCCGTCATATTCGCCACGGCGAAGTGAGCGTTCTGCGGCGTGTCGGGCGCTGTCCAGGCGAAATAGATGTCTACGGCGTACTCCGGCAGGACCGCGATCAATGCCAGCGCGACGAGCGCCAGCCCGGCCGATACCTCCGTCTCGGCCACCTCCGATGCCCAGGTGAGCAGCGTCGCTGCGGCGAAGATCCCCAGGCCGAAGATCAGCGCTTCGATTGCGTTTGGGATATCCGGGTGCCCGAGGCCGGTGACCTCGAGAAGGCGCAGGACTGGGGCCGGGGCAGCCGCGGCTGTTGTCGCGCCGATGATCCCCCACTGCCGCAGGCCGCCGGCCCGCTGGCGCGCTAAGCCTTCTTCGTCGCGCATATACGCGCAAGTATAACCACGCTACCTCGTAATTCGTACCTCGCACCTGAGGCTTCGTACGTTTGACACCTCTCGTTCGCGAAAGATACACTCGCCTCACCACAATGCGGGGCCGAGTGCGACTCCGCCTGAGCGAAAGCCAATGCCCGAGTCCAACGGCAGCAAAAGTAAGTCAGACTGGCTCGAAAGCACCTACGCCAAGAGCGTCGCAAGGGCGCCTGAGCGTGACTACCCGTTCGATACATCCGACGGCGCCCTCGTCGAGCCCCTCTACGCACCCGAAGACATGGACGGTTGGGATTACCTCTCCCAGCTCTCCTTCCCCGGCGAATTCCCCTACACCCGCGGCGTCCAACCGACGATGTACCGCGGGCGTCTCTGGACGATGCGCCAGTACGCCGGCTTCGGCGACGCTGAGGAGTCGAACGCCCGCTACCGCTACCTGCTCGGGCAAGGCCAGACCGGCCTCTCCGTCGCCTTCGCGCCGACATGGAGCTCCTGATGAAGGACATCCCGCTGGAGAAGGCCACCACCTCAATGACCATCAACGCCACCGGCACGATCTTGCTCGCCTTCTACGTCGCAGTCGCCAAGAAGCAGGGTGCCGAACTATCGAAGATCGGCGGCACAACCCAGAACGACATCCTCAAGGAATACATAGCCCGCGGCACGTACATCTTCCCGCCCGAAGGCTCGATGCGACTCATAACCGACGTCTTTGCCTGGTGCAAGGACAACCTTCCTTCTTGGAACACCATCAGCATCAGCGGTTATCACATGCGCGAGGCCGGATGCACCGCCATTCAGGAAGTGGCCTTCACCTTCGCCAACGCGATCGCCTACGTCGAAGCCGCCCTGAAGGCCGGCCTCGAATTCGACGAATTCGCGCCGCGCCTCTCCTTCTTCTATGCGTCCTTCACGAACCTCGTGGAAGAGGTCGCGAAGTTTCGCGCCGCCCGCCGCATGTGGGCACGTCTGGCCGAGGAACGCTTCGGCGCCAAGGACCCCCGCTCGATGATGCTCCGCTTCCATACCCAGACCGGCGGTTCTACCCTTACTGCCCAGCAGCCTGAGAACAACATCGTCCGCACGGCCATCCAGGCGCTGGCGGCCGTCCTCGGCGGGACGCAGTCCCTGCACACGAACTCGATGGACGAGGCGCTCGCGCTGCCCACAGAGAAGGCCGTCCAGATCGCTCTTAGGACTCAGCAGATCATTGCCTATGAAAGCGGCGTGGCCGACGTCATCGATCCCTTCGGCGGCGCCTACTACGTCGAGCAGCTGACCGACCGCATCGAGGAGGAAGCCACGAGGTACCTTGACCGGATCGAGGACATCGGCGGTGCGCTGCGGGCCATTGAGATGGGATACCAGCAGCGCGAGATCCAGGAAGCCTCTTACCGCTACCAGATGTCCATCGACAACGGCCATCGCACCGTCGTCGGCGTCAACGAATTCCGCAGCGACGAAGAGGAGCATCCCGAAATTCTCCGCGTACGGCACGAGGTAGTCCGCCGTCAGATCGACCGCCTCAACCGCGTCCGAGCCGAGCGTGACAACGCGAAGGTCGAGAGCCTGCTCAAGCTGCTCGAAGACGCCGCCCGCTCAGAGACGAACCTCATGCCGGTGTTCATCGAGTGCGTCGAGAACTTCGTAACCATCGGCGAGATCTGCCGTGTGCTCCGCGGGGTCTTCGGCGAGCAGCGCGAGTTCCACGTCTTCTAGGCCATTGCCAGACATATGATTCCCGTCATTCTGAGCGACGACCACGCTCGCGCGCGGAATATGGTCGTCTCGCGAAGGAATCCGGGGTGGGGCAGGCGTGCCTGCGCGGGCGGCGGCACTTCGCTTTCAGCGCGAGCATCGGTGCAACTATCATGAGAATCGGCACCACCCGCGACCAGTTACTCCTCGAGATGGACGCCGCCCGCGATCGCGTCAGCGAAGCCATCGCTGGGCTCAGCGAAGAGCAGATCGCCCGTCCTGACCTCGATGGTTGGTCCGTCAAGGACCACCTGACCCACCTCACCCTTTGGCACGAACTGCGCTTCTTCGAGATCAGCCGCATCGCCCGCGGCGACCGCGCCGGCTTCCCGGTCACCGACGAAGCCGGCGTCGAGCACATCAACGAGCAGTTCGCCGCCAACCGGCGCCCCCTTCCCCTGCCGCAGGTCCTCACCGACCTCGACTTCGCCCGCGAAATGATCCGCCAGGCTGTAGCCAATTGTCCCGAAGACCGCCTCGACCAGCGCTTCTTCGAGGAGCTTGGGCCCAACGGCGCCGGTCATGAAACCAGCCACGCGGACATGATCGCCGCTTGGCGAAAGCGAGAGGGCATATGAATCGTGTCATTCTGAGCCCATGCGGCCAGAATCCCACTTGTCTGGCAACGACCATCGGAGCCGTCGCAGACTTCCGTTCGAATCGCGAAGAATCTCGGCGGTCCGTCTTTGGCACAGTACTGGCCCGAGGAACAACCTCATGATCGAGAAGATCCACCACATCGGCATCGCCGTCCACTCCCTCGACGATGCTCTTAACTTCTACCGCGATACCCTCGGCCTCCACGTCCATGCTCAGGACACCATCGAAGACCAGGGCGTGAGAGCGGCGCTCCTCACCATCGGCCAGAGCGAGATCGAGCTGCTCGAACCGACTCGCCCCGACTCCGCCGTCGGCCGTTTCCTGGAGCGCAAGGGCGAGGGCCTCCACCACATCTGCTTCCAGACTCCCAACGTGGACGCCGAACTCGACGCGCTCAAGCAGAAGGGCGTCGAGCTCGTCGATCAAAAGCCTCGACGAGGCCTCGCCGGTATGATCTGCTTCCTCCACCCGAAAGCCAGCAAAGGTGTCCTTGTTGAGCTCGCCACGCCCATCGATTGAGCACATGGGAAATGTAGGTTGGGGTCTTCAGACCGCATCGACTGCGCACCGATGACAGGCGAGGTGCCTCTCTCGGACCAAGCACCCGAGCGGCCCAATCGCCCTGGTCCGGAAGCCCTCTACGGCGTCAAGGACCTTACAGAGGACACGGCCCAGAGACTCGTCCGCGCCATCGAGGGCAGCCGACCCCTGCGTACTCTCCGCGGCAGCCAGGTCGCGACCGGAATCGTCGGCAGCCTGGGATTGGCGCTCTTCCTGGTAGGCCTGGAGAACGCCGTCGCGGACCTCCCTATCGTCGAGAACGGCTGGGCCTCGATGCTTGTGGGCCTCGTCTTCCTCGCCGCCGCAGGCGTGCTGATCCGGCGGTTTATGGAATGAACGGCGCGCCCCCACCTCTCAAGCGAATCGACCATATCGTTGCGCTCGTTGCCGATCTTGACGCCGCCTTCGCGATCTACACGGAACGCCTGGGCTTGCCAATCAGTTGGCAAGTCGAGTCCAAGGAAGGCTGGCGCAGCTCGGCGCTCTGGCTCGGCAACGCTAGTCTTGAGCTGCTCGAGCCCTCCCCGCCAGCCGACGGTGCCTTCTTCCAGCGAGCCCTCGACAGTCGCGGCGAAGGCCTCTTCCTCGTCGCCTTCGAGCCGCCCGACCTCGATTACTCGGTCCGCGCCCTGCGCAATCGCGGCTCGCAAGTCGCCGATCCAATCGCCAGCGGAGTAATGGACTCGAACCGGACCGGCGGCCTGCGCGGCTACCGCACCGCCTTCATAAGCCGCCGTTCAACAGCCGGGCTTAATTCGTTTCTTTGCAAGTATGATTCTCCCTTTCAGCCCTTAGATGGAGGTGCCGGCGCCTTGAAAGTGAAGAAGCTCGACCACGTGATCATCGCCACCGAGGACCTCGACGAGGCCACACGCCTTTGGGAGCGCAACCTCGGCCTCAAGCCGGACTCCTCGCTGAACCATCCCCTCGGCGCCGGCTTCAAGGTCGCTCGCCTGCCCATCGGCGACGCATTCCTGGAGCTCGTCCAGCCCGTCGATAAAGAAGGCCGCTTCTACGAACAGTTCCGGCAACGCGGCGAAGGGCTGTTCTCCATCAGCGTTGAAGTCGAAGACCTCGACGGTGCCGTCTCCTACCTCCGCGGCAACAACGTCAAGGTCTCAGACCCCGAGGCCAGCATCTGGCCCGGCGCTCGCCTCGCCCGCATCAACCATGAGTACACCCACGGCGTCTCCATCCAGCTAATCGAACGCCCCTGACTGACGAACAGCAATCGAATGTAGTTCGGCGCTTTCAGGCGCCGTATCGACAA
>WNGG01004414.1_pt1 | contig 15784 bp, 15 predicted proteins | sample 5400661 | NCBI WGS metagenome assembly WNGG01 (sample SAMN13153372, study PRJNA577476) | soil metagenome | isolation source: 100 cm soil or saprolite under Garry oak tree replicate 1 | place: USA:California | collected 2016-06-15
AAACGGACGCGGAGTTGAGCTCGAATCAACATGGCTTTCGGCGGCCCGGGACAGGAGACGGCCGGTGACCGCCAGCGCGCTTGCGAGGGCGCTTTGCCGCAAGAACTGTCTGCGGCTTGAGGCGCGTTTGTCTTTCTTTGTTTTGTGGCCCATCGGTTTCCTCTTGAGGCAGCGAGTGCCGGACGAGCGCCACTCTAATCTGCGGGGTTGCGAGGTGTCAAATTCCGCCGGGCAGACGAATATCAACCAGAGTCTTCTTGTGATGAGCTCGGATTACCGAGCTTTTGATTGTATGCGCGATTCTGGTGTTTAGGTATACTGCACGTCGATCCGGGTGTAATTGGAAGTGCGAGTCAATTCCCATCCCAGCCCTGGAAGGGCGAAATAGAACAGCCCAGGGCGTGAGCCCTGGGGTCAGGCATGGGAAGCCGGGTTCAGCCCTGAAAGGGCGACGCAGGGTGCCCCGCCCCTTCAGGGCTCGATCCATGCCGCTCGGGGTGTTCCCAAGGCTGACGCCTTGGGCTGTCCTGCTGGACCCTTTCAGGGTCCCCTCAAGCGTTTCTTGCCCGGCCTCGCGATTCCTATTGTCGGATCATGACTCGCACTTTTAATTGCACCTAAGCTGCAGTGTACATTTGATGCGCCGCGGGTAAAATGGGAGCGTGGTGTTTGCAGGAGGAAATATGACGGAGCTGACACAGGAGAAATGCGTGGCGTGCCGGGCCGATGCCCCGAAGGTGACCGACGCGGAGATCGCGGAGCTGCGGCCCAAGATCCCGGAGTGGGAGCTCGCAGGGCGCGACGGAATCCCGAGGCTGGAACGGATGTTTCGCTTCAAGAATTTTGCTGAGGCTCTGGCCTTTACCCTAAGGGTAGGAGAACTGGCCGAGGGGGAAGGACATCATCCGGCCATTTTGACAGAATGGGGCCGAGTCACGGTCTCGTGGTGGACCCACAAGATCCGGGGATTGCATCGCAACGATTTCATCATGGCCGCCAAGACCGATCAGGTCTATGCGCAGAAATAGGGACAGGGCCCTCTACTACTAAGCCGAAAATCCTTCGCAGCCTGGCAAGGATTTTCGATCAAATGACAAATGACCAATGGCAAATGAAAAATGACAAATAGAAGTTAGAAGTCCGGACAACAAACTGCCCACTGGTCATTTTTCATTGGTCATTGGTCATTTGTCATTTTCAAACTTTGCCGAGGCGCCGCATAGGGGACACAGGGGCGGTCCCCAGTTCCAGCGCGGGTTCGTGGGAATGCAGGAACCAGCGGTCGATCAGTATGTGTCGCGAAAACCATGACGTTGCCATCAACTTTCCACCCACGTAACTCGTCAACCAATCGGGCACGCGCTTCGCCAGGTTGCTCAGCCAGTCCTTCCCCGTTCCAAAACGGGTCGCGAGCAAGGAGCGATACCCACCCAGATTTTCGGCCGTGTATCTGCGGCCGGCTTCCAGAATAGTTCTGGCCGCCAGCAGCCCGGATTCAATCGCGGGCCGGATGCCTTCCCCGCTCTGCGAGTAGGCCAGCCCCGCCGCATCGCCAATCAATAGGATCCCCTCCCCCACAACCCTCCTGGGAGCGCTCCCGTACAGAAGATAGGCGTGGCCGCGCAAACCCTCCGGGAATTCCTTCGGGATGCGCCCTGCGTCTTTGAGATAGCGGACAAACGGGAGGACGTGATCGGAAAGCCGGTGGCTACCGAATCTCCCGAGGCCGACGTTGAGGACATCTTGTTTTCGGAAACACCAGCCGTACCCTTTCAGATCGCGGCAGAAGTACAGCTCGGGAACTTCCGCGCGAACGGCGCATTCCTCCCTTTCTCTCGCGTTCATGGCGAATTCCAGCTCCTGTGCAGCCACTATCGGTTCCTTCCCGATTCTAGCGCCCAGAAAGCGCGCAACCGGACAGAAGTGTCCCCCTGCTCCGATGACAAGCGGAGCCCGTATTCTGCCGTTGACCACCCACTCTTGCCGGGACCGTTCCATTTTGTCGAATGGTTCCCCTTCCTGAGTGCGGACGCCGGAGCGTTCGAGAAGATAATGGTCGAACTCGCAGCGGCGGATCCCGTAGCTGACCGCCCTCCCGTAATGTGTTTCCACCGGATCGTCTCCCATGCGGCAGGTGCGGAAGCCGGTGATGGGCTGGAAGACGCGCCCCTGAGCGTATTCCCCGGGATCCAGTTCCAGCTCTTCCAGAACAGCGGGAGTGATCCAGCCGCCGCAGACCTTGTCACGAGGAAACTTTTGCTGGTCGAGGACCAATACCTCTAGTCCCGCCTGTCGCAGCTTCCAAGCGCAAGAAGATCCGGCCGGCCCGCCTCCGACGATCACGGCATCGCATGAATCCATTTAGCCTGTGTCCCTTCGTCCCGGGTATTCTCGTAAAGGTAAGCGCGAGTCCACGGCAGACGGTTGACCGAGGCGCGCGCGAAGACGACCTGAAAGAGCTGAAGCGAGCCAGTGCGAAATGCTGTCGCAGAACCGGCGAGGTACAACCGCCAGGCGCGCACAAATCTTTCGTCGAACATGGCGCTGACCTCGCGCAAGGATTTTTCGAACCTCTCCAGCCAGTGCTCCAGCGTCCTGGCGTAGTGCAGGCGCAGGTTCTCCACATCCAGCACGGAGAAGCCCCGCGGCTCCAAGATCTCCATCATCTGGCCCAGGGTCGGAGGCTGCGCCCCGGGAAAGATCCGCTTGCGTATCCAGCCGTTGAGAGAGGTCGGAGCATTCCGTCCGATGGAGTGGATAAAACCACGTCCCGACGAGTGGAGGCAGCGATCGATCACGCCGCCCAGTTCCTCGTAGTGTCCTATTCCCACATGCTCGAGCATTCCGACCGAGACAAACACATCAAAGCGACCCGATATGTTCCGGTAGTCGTCTTCGATGAATTCCACGCGGCCTTCGAGCCCTTCTTCCTTTGCCCTCTGGCGCGCGTGGAGGACCTGGTCGTGCGAGATGTTGAAAGCCTTGACCGAAACGCCGTAATGCCGGGCCATGTGCAAGGCCAGAGCGCCCCAGCCGCATCCTGCCTCGACGACCGTTTCTCCGGGCCGTAGGTGCACCTTCCGGCACACATAGTGCATTTTAGCAACCTGGGCCTCCTCGAGACTGTCCGAGGGCGACGGGAAATACGCGCAGGTGTATACGAGCTCACGATCCAGCCACAGTTTGTAGAAGTCGGTGCCAATGTCGTAATGGTGATGAATGTTCTTCCGAGAACCGCGCGGCGTGTTGGCTTGCCTCCACTCGCGCCAGCGTTCCGCCAATCTCGCATACCAGCCCGGCCAGCGCGCGTTTTGCCTCGCAACATAGAGCGATTCGAGCAGAGAGCGAAGGTCTCCCTCAACCTGGATGCGACCGTCTGCGTATGCATCGCCGAAGTATGTTTCCGGGTCGAATAGCAACCCCGGCAGAGTGGCCTTGTCCCGGATTCGAATTGTTGCCACCGGAGGCCCGCTGCAAAGACAAATCTCCTCGCCGTTCCACAGCGCCAGACGGACAGGCGGATTGCCGGCCCTGGAAAGCATGCTGTGGAGCAATCCCCTTTCGATAGTGAACAATCTCAGCCCTCCCTGACAGGATCTTCGTCGGTCCCTACGTGCCGACACAGTTCCTTGTGCGTACTAATATTCCCTTTTGTGCGTTCTAATATAATGCCAAAGTCGCACGCTTCAGGGCACGAAAAATTAAGCCGGATCAACAAATCTTAGTGATTGGAGTGTCGTTGTGGAAATTCAGGCTCATGGCTTCACTACGGAGATCCCGGCGCGGCATAGCCGCAACCAAAAGAATGAACGAAACCACAAGATGAACACAGAGCGGCATAGCCGCAACCAAACTAAAGTCCTTCGCGTTTTCTTCGCGTGCTTCGCGCCTTCGCGGTGAAAGTCCAGCCCGGGATTCACCGCGAAGCCGCGAAGAGCGCCAAGAGCGCGAAGATTTCGCGAAGAAAAATCCTTTCCTGCCAGCAAAGGATTTTCGGATTACTAGTACAGATGAACAGAGATCTTCATCTGCGTTCATCTGTGGTTTCGTTTCTACGACACGTGGATTTTTTCACACTCCGTCAATAGCCGCGTGCAATTAGAAGTACGAGTCAGTTTCTGGCGTGGGATGCGCGCAAACGACGGACAAATGACAAGTCGATATCGAGTGCGGCGACTTGTCGCCGCCTTTCCTTCTGACGCCGGGGCCATAGCGGCGGCAAGTCGCCCGCACTCCAAAAGAGCTGTGATTGTTCATCTTCACCTGACCAAGGCGGAACCTGAGGCGACTCGCAAATGCACCCTCAATAGCCTGTGTTCTTGCGAACTCTCGATGTATTCTTACTGCTGCCCTTTTTCAAACTGCGGCGCTCAACCGGTTGAACTGTTACCGATTGTGATTCTGTGAGGAGGGGCAAGGAGGATTATGCAACTGCTGGCGTTGATCTTCGCTCTGCTGTCCTCAATTCTGGTTGGGTCTTCAAGCAATGAACCCGACTGGCCTCAGTGGAAAGGACCGGACCGGACCGGCCTGTCCAAAGAGACCGGCCTTCTGAAAGAGTGGCCGGAAGGAGGCCCCCCGCTCGTCTGGTCGATCAAAGGTCTGGGCGAGGGGTATGGCACCGTCGCGATCAAGGGGAATCGCATTTACGTTCAAGGGACGCGCGACACGGACAGCGTGCTGTTCTGCCTGAACAGAGCCGATGGAAAAACTGTCTGGATGACCCCGGTCGGCCGCAGGCTGGATCACGAAAAAGGGCACGGGCCGAGAAGCACACCTACCGTGGATAACGACCGTGTCTATGTTCTCACGGAAGGGGGCGACCTGTCGTGTCTCAAGACCACAGACGGATCCCGGTTGTGGCGCCGAAATATCCTGGAAGATTTTAACGGCCGCAATCCCAAGTGGCTCATCAGCGAATCCCCTCTCGTGGAGGGAGACCTTGTGTTCGTCGCGCCCGGGGGGCCAAATGCAAGCGTTGTGGCGTTGAACAAAATGACGGGAAAAACCGCCTGGACGTCTCGGGACCTCAGCGACCCGGCAGCATACTCCTCCTGCATCCTCGCGGATGTTCAGGGAGTGCGAACCCTCATCACGCTTACTTCTGCGGCAGGCGTCGGGGTGCGCGCCACGGACGGAAAGCTTATGTGGAGATACGAACCCGTTGCCAACAGAACTGCAAATGTCACAACGCCGATTTTTTATGACAACAAGGTTTTCTATACCACCGCATACGGCACGGGCTGCGCGCTCCTCGGGCTCACGGCGAAAAACAACGAGGTCCAGGCGCAGGAGATCTATTTCAGCCGCGAAATGCAGAATCACCATGGGGGTGTCGCCCTGGTAGATGGATATATCTATGGCTTCTCGAACGCCATTCTGACCTGCATGGAATTTGGCACGGGGAAATCCGTATGGAAGCACCGCAGCGTCGGTAAGGGATCTCTCACCTGCGCCGACGGCAAACTCTACTTGTTGGGCGAGAACAACGTCGTGGGTCTGGCCGACGCTTCACCGGAGGGTTATCGGGAAAGGGGGCGGTTTGGGATTGAAGACCAGGGACGACCCAGCTGGGCGCATCCCGTGGTTTGCGGAGGCAGGTTGTACATCCGCAATCAGAGCAGCCTCAGCTGCCACGACATTAAGATCCGCTAATCATCCTTTGACGTTGCCACAGAGACAGAGAGACGCCGAGGAATTCAATTTGTTTCTCTCGTCCTCCGCGTCTCTGTGGCTCTGTGCCCAATTCATAGCGGCGGCGCCGAGAGATTCGTCCATAGTGGGATAACCTCCGGACTCACGGAAGATTCGCAGCGCCGAGCGAAGGGCGCGCTCGCATTTGGCAAGGACCTCCTCCACCTCTCTGACGCCGAGCCCCATCGTTCGGGCGATATCTTTGGGCGATGCACCCTTGTAGTGTGCCTGGGTGAAGATCCGCCGGTGGTTCTCCGGCCATGATTGCAGCACGTCTACAATTGCCTGCAGTAAATGATCCCGATTGCTTTCCAACTTCAGGGTCGGCGCAGCCATAAGTTCCTCCTACCGTGTTCCTCTTACGTACCCTCTCATGCATGCTTGCTAATACTCCTTAGACGAAAGGTTGTTCGAAAAAGTTTCCCTTATGTTGCAAGAACGGCGCTCCGATGAAGAAGAGTGAGAGTGGAGGAGTACCGAAATGGCGTGTAGTTTTGAAAAACTGGTTCTCTATTTAGACAAGCAGCTGGACATAGACGGGCAACTGGAAGTACTGAACCACATCGACGAATGCGATGTCTGTCAGGACGCTGTTTATCAGATACGGCGCGACCGCGATTCCAACCTCTTCATCCGCCGCCCTTATAAACTTGAAAAGATTCCAGTCGATTAAATACCGGGGCAACCATCAATGAGGACAGGGATTACACGGATCCCTTCTTCAACCTTTTGGGGCGTAATAGCCCTTGCGGGTCCGGACGCGCACCCCAGTCGCTTTGCAGCGGATTTCGACGGTCCTGAAAGCGCCATCGCGCCGCTTGTTCGTGGACACATAAGCCAGGCTGTACTGCCCCTGTAAATCCTCGTTGATGGAGCGGAAGGCGGCCTGGATCTCGGCCAGCTTGGCTCTGGGCGAGAAAAAGCTCCCTCCTGTTTCTTCGGCAAATTTCCTCAGCACTCCAAAGTCGGTCCCGAAGCCTCCACGCACTCCGATTCCGTAGATGATGACGTCCTTCCTCTGAGCTGTTTCTATAGCCTCGTTTTTGCGAATTTTACTGGATGTGTCTTCGCCGTCTGTTATCACCACGATAGCCTTGCGCCCGGTTTCACCCTTCAGCTTTTCGTCGACGGCCAGATAAACCGCATCGTAGAGAGCCGTGCTGTTCCCAGCCTCTAACGTGTCCAGCGCTGACACCAGTTTTCTGATGTCGTCCGTGAAATCCTGGACCAGATTCACTTCCGAGTCGAATTGAATAATGCAAGCGAGGTCTTTCCCCTTGCGCAGGACGCTGCGAAAGAATTCTTCCGCCGTTCTCTTTTCATACTCCAGTTTATCCTTCACGCTGCCGCTGGTGTCAATGAGAAGAGCCATCGTCAGAGGCACGTCGTTTTCCTTGCTCAGGTCGCTGAAGTAATCAATTTTCTGCGGCTGTCGCTCCTCGAAGACCAGAAAGTCTTCAGCCTTGAGATTTGGAACGGACCGATTCTTCGCATCCACAGCCGCAAAGAAGAGGTTGACCAAGGCAACCTCCGCGCGAATGGTCTGTTCCTGAGCTCCGGCTCGGGTTGGAATCTGCAAGCCCTGGCCCATCAGCGCCAGGAGTGTTGCCGCAGCCAGCATCCGTTTGGTGCTCCCGTTCATAGACTCGACACGCTCTGGTTATCGCAAAACGGGCTAGCTTGGCTAGCTGGCGCCGAAGCTCGAAGGTCCCTTCTTGAGAGGAGTGACATGGAAAATCAGGTCGACGGTGGCCGATGCGTCGTTGATCCGAACTTCCACGTCGGATGGGGAGATGGTTTTGTAGGCGCGCATGTTGTTCAAGAAATGAAGCGTCAGGCCCAGCATCTCGGGGTTGTACAGACCTCCCTCACCCACCAGAAGCTGCTTCTTGAAATCTGCGGTGTTGATGGAGTCATCACCCGGCACGGTGATCTTTCCCACGCGGTATGCCGGTCCTTCGTTGCAGTCGAGCACCACGTCCACGATTTTCCGGACCTCGTGAATCTCCTCCTGCAAGCGGAATTCCGCGCGGATGTATCCCATGGTGTGGTAGGCGTCCTCGATCTTCTCCTGCCACTGGGCGAGCTTGCTTCTGCTGTAGGGCTGGCCCGAACCCAGCGGAGAAAGACGCAGCAATGTCGCCGGTTTGAAGCCTTGCGCGTTCTGGATTCTCAACTCTCCGAGAGAGTATCGCGCCCCTTCCGTCACAGGCACGCGGATCACCGCACCCTGTCCCTTGCCGGGGATCGGGCGGAGCTCCACAACAGGGTCGCCCACCTTCGCGCGCAGAAACCCCTCATCCTGGTAAAAGGCCTCCAGGCCCTGCAATTCCGCTTTGACCATGTCCGCGTTGTACCAGCCGCCCTCCCGGCACACACGCAGCTGATTTTTCAACAGCGGCGTCTGCACCGCGTTGTTTCCCTCAAAAGTGACGGAAAGGATAGGCGTGGATTGGGCGCGGAGGGATGCCTCCCCCAACAAAGACGCCAAGAGCAAGAGTTTCGTAATGCGTTGGCGCATTGGTAAAGCCTAGCAGATCCACCGGCCGGGGCTCAAGCCCGGACCAATTTGAGACAAAAGGCCTATCCACTTGACTCATGTTGGCCCAAGGGATTTGTTGATCCGAGGAACAATGCCACAAGCAGTAGGGGATCGCTGGAGTCAAGTAAATAGGCCCTTCAGACAATTTGAGGGTGCTTATTAGAAGTGGGAGTTAATTTTCCCGCTGCCGTGAACTCCTCAGCAGCTGTGGAGAATTCAAATTCGTGTTAACTCGTGGAATTCGTGGCGGTTTTTTTGGCCACGAATTCCACGAATTTCACGAAAACGATCGCTGCCGTTTGGATGTCATTTGGTTTGAAATACAATTTTTCACAGTCTCTCCGCGCCGCTTGACTCACACTTTCTAATTGCACCCCCCAATTTGAAGATTGAGGATTGAGGATGAAAGATTGAGCGATTCAATCCTCAACCCTCGATATTCTTTTCGTCTCTCCGTCTCCGCTACTGAAGGTAATAATTGCCGCTCCTCCAATATCTTCCATCCTTCATATTCCGATCGCCTCTCCGTCGTTCACGTTAGTAAGTTTCCTCGCCGCTGGCCCGCAGATCGAGAGCCTTGTTCGCCAGTTTGTCGGCCTGCCGGTTCTGCTCGCGCGGCACATGGCTGATGGAGAACTGCTCGAACCGCTGTAACAGCTGAACGGATTTTCGGTACAACTCCAGCAAACCCGGATTTTTCACTTGATACTCCCCGCGTATCTGCCGCACCAGAAGCTCGGAATCGGAATACACGCGGATCTTCCGAAAACCACGCTCCAACGCGTACTCCAGTGCCCGGACAAGCGCCGCATACTCCGCCCGGTTGTTGGTGTCGATGCCCACATACTTGTACAACCCGCGCCAGGGTTCCCCATCAAGCTCCAAGTGAATCCCGGCGCCGGCAGCGCCCGGGTTGCCCCGGGAGCCGCCGTCGATATACGCAACGAGGGACTTCGAGGATCTGCTCGCTGCGCGCGAACCAAACTCCACAGCGCGCGTTGCCCATGATTTGTCTTGCGCCGCTGCGGCCACCGCCTCCCGGCCCGGAAGGGAGCGCACGGCGCCGCGGCCCTGGATCTTCAGCGCAGCAGTAATCGCGCCCAGTTCCGCGGCTTCCAAGGTCGCCAGCCCTCTGAGGAGTCCGTGCAAAAAACCCCCATTGAAAGCGTCTCCTGCGCCGGAGGTATCCACCACACGGATATCCAAAGGGCTCTGAACCCTCCGAGGCATGCCGTCTTCAACCACCACGCAGCCGCCTTCACCTTCCTTGATAACGACGATCTGGGCGCCCCTTTCTCGAGCCCAACCGTCGATCTCGCGCGCGTCTGCGGTGTTGAGGAGTTGTCGGGTCTCATCGGGGCTGCTGGGGAGAAAAATGTCGGTCGATGGCAGGATTTCTTCCAGGGCTTCCCGAGCCTCGTTGCTGCTCCACAGTTTGGGGCGGAAGTTCGGGTCGTAGGAAGTCCGCACGCCCGCTTCGCGCGCAATCTGAAAGGCGCGCCGTACGGCGCTTCGGCAGGAACGGGAAATCGCCTGGCTGATTCCCGAGGCGTGCAGGATGCGCGCGCTGCGGATGTAGCCCGCATCCAACTCCTCCGGCCCCAGCGTCGCAGCCGCGCTCCCCGTTCGGTAATAGGTAAACTCTCGCTGGCCTTTCTCTCCGAGGGCGATCAGGTACAGGCCGTTGAAACCCTGCACCGCAGGGCAGCAGGCGAGATCCACGCCTTCCGCGGCAATCTCCTCGTGGAGGTAGGGCGCAAAAGGATCTTCTCCGAATTTGCTGATGAAGCCTGTCCTGGAGCCTAGCCGGGCGGCGGCAACAACTGTATTCAGCGTATCTCCGCCATAGGCTTTATGGAAGTGGGCGGCCTTTGAAATGCTCCCGTCGCAGTAAAACTCGATCATGCACTCGCCCAGGGAGATCAGATCGAGCATGGAAACTCAGACATCCCGGAGAAAGAGTATCCGGTCGCAACTGTCGCAGTGGAATATAGTCTCGCTGCGGCGAAGCTCGGCGTAGACTTGAGGTCGAATGCGCACATGGCATGCGCTGCAGAGTTCACCCGAGGCTTCCGCCAGCGCGATTCCCTTCCGGGCAGCGGCAATCCTGCGGTAGCGTTCGAGCAACTCGGATCTCACCCGATCCTCAATGAGAGCCCTTTCTGCCTGGAATTCCGCCACCTTCAACTCCATTCGAGGAACCGATGTTTCCAACTCGCGGATAGTCTGTTCCAACTCTTTCGACCGGGTGGCAACCTCCTTGTCGGACAGTTTGATCTCCTGATCCAGGATCTCGCCTTGTTCCATTACGTCGAGGATTTTGTCTTCTTCCGCGCGGATCTGGTCTTCCCCGGTCTGAATCTCGTGGAGCATGACCGTGTACTCCTTGTTGGTTTTCACCGCCATCAACTGGTCCTTGAGCCGCGAAAGTTTGGAACGCATCAGTTCCACCTCGCCTTCGGAGGCGCGGCGGCGCTTGGCCAGTTCCTGGCTGCGCGCAATCCGGTCTTGATGGTGTTGACGCAAGCCCTCCAGTTCACTCTGGAGAGCCTGGACGCGGTTGGGTATTTCGACGATCTGCTTGTGGAAGGTGGCGATCTTCTGGTCGAGATCCTGTAGAGCGATCAGGATTCGAAGATCGGAGTTCACCTGAGCGCCCCCTCCCAGCCCACTTCTGTGGACGAGGCGCCACGGTGGAAAAGCTCGAGGCGTAGGTGAAGATACCGAAAATTCGTGTGCAAAGTTATGTCCCACACAACGGCAGCTGAAATTTCAAGCAATCAATATACTCAACTTGGCTTCGCCCTGTCAACGCACCCGGCCTCGCCTCGCCTCGATGCCACGGCAACGGCAAAGTCGTTGGAAAGGTATCTTGGACCACGTCACGCTCAGAGCGCGGAGCTCCAAGGCCTCCAGGCCCGCCCCCGGACTCGAAATGACAAATGACAAATGACCGATGACAAATGACAAATAGAGCGGATCCGATTGCCCCGGGGATTTGTCATCTGTTATTGGTCATTGGTCATTTTCAAGAAATCGCTGACTTTGCCGAGACCCTGGCCTCGATGCCTCGATTGCCCTGACTTGACCACAGAGACACGGAGAGTGAGAGGGTGGAGGGCAGTGGAGATGTTCTCCCCTCCGCCCCTCCGCTCCCCGGCCGTGGCTCTGTGGCTAAATCATGTGAATCCACGTGCCTATGGCGGATAGCTTTGCGGTAAAGAATAGATAGCGAGTGACCTCATACCGCCGAGCGTGTAAAAAATTGTAGCGCCGGCGTCTCGCCGGCATATAAGTCGGTGCATTTCAATGGGCCTTGTGCCCCGCTGGGCGGGGACGCTACGATTTTTTCGCAGCTTCTCAGCGCGGCACGCCGGTGCCACGACCTGATGCAAATTTGAGCGATTTGTGAACTTTGTGTCCACCAAGTGGGCCTAGTGCCATTCCAGGGAGGTAACAGGGCATGCGCGCGGTACTTCAACGGGTTCGGCAGGCGAGCGTGAGCGTGGAGGGGGTCCAGATCGCACACATCGGAGAGGGCTTGCTGGCGCTTGTGGCCATTTCACACCAGGACTCTCGCGCAGACCTGGAGTGGATGGCCAGGAAGATTGTGGAGCTCCGGATTTTCGATGATACCGAGGGGAAATTGAATCTCAGTCTGCTGGACATCCGGGGACAGCTCTTGGTGGTCTCGCAGTTCACTCTGTACGGCGACTGTCGCAAGGGTCGCAGGCCGTCTTACACAGACGCAGCCGGTCCCGCCGACGCCCAAAGGCTTTACGAGGAATTCGTCAAGATTACCAGAAAGTGGATGCCGGAAGCGCAAAGCGGCCAGTTCCAGGCCACGATGGAAGTCTCGCTAATCAACTCCGGCCCGGTCACTCTCATCCTCGACAGTCCAAGGGTGAATGACGATTGACGACTTGCTCTCGGCGGCCATTCCATGTCATTCGTCACTCGTCACTCGCCAATCTGTGGTCCCTCCTCAAACCCTTCAATATGTTGTAATCTCCATTCCCCTGGATGTGAGGAAACTGTGAACCAACGTGAGCGACAGAATCTGATGATCGATGCCGACGACACGCTGTGGGAGAACAACGTCTACTTCGAGCGCGTGATCGAAGAGGTGAAGACAATGTTGGAACCGTTCGGGATAGCCCCTCAGGTATTCCGCAAGCACCTGGATGCGCTGGAACGGAAGCACATTGCCATTTACGGCTATGGCACGCTGAACTTCACGCGTTCGCTTCTGCAGGCTTTTGAAGAATTGGTCCCTTCCGGGCGCGATCTTAGACACCGTGTCGAGACGCTGGGCCTGGACATTCTGAACCGGCCGGTGGAGATCATCGAAGGAGTGCCGGAGACTCTGGAGTATCTTTCCAGCCGTCACCTGCTCTACCTGGTAACCAAGGGAGATCCCGAGGAGCAGAGTCGCAAAGTGGAGCGGTCGGGCCTGGCCGGTTACTTCGAGGGTGTGGAGATCCTCCCGGAAAAAACCGCTCGGACCTACGAGCAACTTCGCAATCAGCACGGCTGGGATCCACAGAGAACCTGGATGATCGGCAACAGCCCGCGCTCGGACGTCAACCCCGCCGTTTCCGCGGGACTGAACGCTGTCTTCATTCCTCACCCCTACACCTGGGTTCTCGAGCATGAAGAGCCCGCCAGCGACCCGCGCGTCCTGCTCCTGGAGAAGTTCGCCGACCTTTGCCTCCACTTCTGATTCAAATTCTTGGCGAGCCCTTTGCGTCTTCGTGTCTTGGCGGTTAATTCGGGTTCAGTTTCACCGCGAAGGCGCTAAGGGCGCAAAGGGTCGCGAAGGTGCATAGGTAGTAGCCTATGCCGCGCCGTCGTCTTCGTGGTGAAGAGGCTGCGTCGGAATCTGGCTTGACCCCAACGAACCCGGTTCCGTAACATGACTAGGCAATGGCGCCAGCAAAACGAATCAACCTGCTCTTCGGGGGTTTGGTAGCCCTTCTGGGCGGATTTCCACTCGTTTACTCGTTGGTTTATCTTGAGCGAGCTCCCGTAATTCAGTCCCCGGCGACTACGTCGCTCCCGCCGGGTCACCCCAACTTGCCGGAAAACCACCCGCCGCTGGACTACGCCAGGGAGCTGGCGGCTCTCGAAGAGAGGAGCCGGGCAGAGCCGCAGAATCCTGACTACAGGACGCGCATCGGAAACGTCTATTACGACATGGGAGAGTACGAGAAGGCCATCGAAGCCTACGAGCAAAGCCTGGCTTTGCGGCCTCAGAGCCCGAGTGTTGAGACGGACCTCGCAACCTGCTACCACCTTCTTGGGCAGCACGACAGGGCACTGGAGATCCTGGACAAGGTTCTGCAATACAGGCCGCACTTCGCGCAGGCTCTTTTCAATAAGGGTATCGTTCTGCACTCAGGGAGGAACGATTTGAAGGGGGCGATCGCGGCCTGGGAAGAGCTCCTGCGGACGAACCCGAACCTCCCGCAACGGGCCGACATCGAGCAAAGGATCGAACAATTGAAGGCTTCACAGAGGTAGAAGGTTGGAGCATGTTCGCATTCTTCGTCCGCTTTCTTATCTATCTTGCAACAATCCTGCTCCTGGGCCGTTTTCTGCGCAGCCTCTTCCGTTCCCTGACGCGCGGCTCCGAACCGCGGGCTCCACGTAATGCTCCTTCCAGCCGGACGGTGATGGTTAAAGATCCGATGTGCGGCATGTATATGGATCCGAGACTGGCCGTTCGCATCCAACGCAACAAGGAGGAATTCTACTTCTGCTCAGACGAATGCCGGCAGAAGTTCCTGGCCGAGGCAAGTTGATTGCGGATTTCCGATTGCGGATTGCGGATTTGAACTACTAACTGCCACAGAAACACAGAGAAAGGCGTCTCTGTGTCTCCGTGCCTCTGTGGCTGCAAGCACGATGTAGTTCAGCTTGAGGGCTGAACTCCGACACGACTAAAGTCGTCCCCTCCCGTTATTAACTGGGTCAGACTCAGGATTGCGGATCGGAAATCCGCAATCGGAAATCCGCAATCGAAAATTCTCTCTTGCATTGAGGAAAGGCGGGGATATCATAAGAGGTCCGGCGTGACGAACACCTGAACGCCCCGTGGCCAGCAAAGTGCGTGTGGAAACTCAGAGACCGGCCCGGAAGAAAAGGATCCGCTTCTCCGAGGAAATCGTTCAAGAGTGCCTCCGAGTCCTGACTTCCGGTGACCCGGAAGAACTGTTCGAGATCATTCCTCGGCTTGGGGTGCTGCGGGACCCTCGGTTTGACAAATGCCTGCTCGCTTTCCTCTCCGATAAGGACATCAAGAAGCGCGAATTTGCCGCCTGTGCCATGGGCGCGGTCAGGAGGCACGAGTTCCTCCAGCCTCTCAAAGAAGTCTTCATGGAGGTGCGGAAAAAAAAAGGATTCGGGACCGATGAATTCGTTCTTGCGGTCATCGAAGCTATAGGCACCCTCGGCGACGACGCCGCGGTGGATTTTTTCCTCCCGATCGTCAGAGACGCGGGTCAATCGGTTGCGCGGGAAAGAAAACTTCGAAAGTGGATTGTGGAATCTTTGGGTGCGATTGCCCAGCAAGGGGGAGAACGGTCCGTCGAAGCGCTCGTCGGGCTTACGCATCATTCAGACCCTGAAATCTGTTCGCACGCTCTCTCTGAACTCTCGGTTGCGTACTGGCACCGTCCGAACGAAATCACGGACTCCATCCTTGGGCGCATTTACGACCTGACGCGAGACCGGCATCATTCAATCGCAGAATCAGCGCTCTCTGCCTTGCAAAGCCTCGCGGACGTCGGCTGCCGCCGCGCGGAAAATCTTTTCACTTCGAGGGAATAACCAATTGCGGATTGCGGATTGCGGATTGAAAAGACTCATGGGTCGCTTCTCAATCCGCAATCCGAAATCCGCAATCGAATCAGGGCTTCTTGGCCTGGGGTTGCAGAGCTGCCATAAGCTGTTTGGCCACTTCAATCTGTTCCGCGTTTCTCCCTATTTCTGTGTACTTCAGCAGCGCCTTGAGAGCTTCAGGGATGGTGGTTGGATTCCCAGAGAGGCAAATCCCGAGCTGATAGTAGGCTTCGGCGAAGTTGGGGTCGGCCTGAATAGCCTGACGGAACGCTTCCGCTGCGTCGGCAGCCCGTCCGCTGTTCACCAGGGTCGCGCCCAGATTGTAGAAATTCTGGGCCGCAGCAGCAGGATTGATAGAAGCCGCCTTCTTGAAAGCTTCCTTGGCATCTTCGGGTTTGCCCATTTTCCCAAGCAGCACGCCCATGTTGGTGTACAAGGCTGCGTCGTCAGGCTTCAGGGCGATCGCCTTCTGGTAAGTCGCAAGCGCCTCGTTAAGCTGATTTGTATTTGCCAGCGCGCTGGCGATATGCGCCAAAATCACCGGTTCATCAGGTGCCTTGTCCAACGCCTTCTTAAACTCAACTAGTGCCTCGGCGTGCTTACCCTGCTCTGCTAGCGTCGCCCCTGCTTTCAGAAGGGCATTGGCCTCTGAGACCCCTTGCTTCTGTTGTCCTGCCTTTTCTTGTTGCTGCTTAATCTGTTCCA